>Ga0247727_10008890_pt1 | contig 18461 bp, 13 predicted proteins | sample WisWelCaveWW1625_FD_202498 | JGI IMG/M metagenome (GOLD analysis project Ga0247727, IMG submission 202498) | Biofilm microbial communities from Wishing Well Cave, Virginia, United States - WW16-25 | ecosystem: Environmental > Aquatic > Deep subsurface > Groundwater > Cave microbial mat | place... | reverse complement strand
AATTCTTCCGTGCGTTTGGCCGGCTCGACAAAGCTTACATTAATATACGCTTCTTCCGCCCGCACGCTGGCGCGCGTTTCTTTGCGATTGGGAAATTCCGCAATTTGATTTTCCAGACGCCGCACAATTTCGTCCGTGGCGTCCAGCGTCGCACCGCGCGGGGTGTTGATATAAACTTCCAAGCGATCCGACGGCGTGGCCGGCGAAAAATTCATCACATAAACGACGCCGACGAATAGACTGATGAGCAGAAATACGACGACCGTCGCGATGGTGCGGATGCGATGGCGAATGCAGGATTTGAGCAGCAGGCGAAAAATTTCCAGAATGCGTCCGCTCCCAAATTGCCGCGGCGGCTTTCCTTTCAATGTGCGGCTCGCGAGCAATGGAATCACCGTCACCGCGACGACGAGCGAAACGAGCAACGGAAAAATCACCGACAGCGCCAATTCGCGCACAAAAAGTTTGGCTTCACTTTCGACAAACAACACGGGGAGAAAGACGAGCACGGTGGTGCCGGTCGCGGCAAAGATCGAGCGGCTCACTTCGCGCGTGCCGTCGTAAACCGCTTCGAACACGCTCTTACCGCGCTGATAATGCGCGAAAACATTTTCCATCACCACAATGCCGTTGTCCACCAACATGCCGACCGAGAGCGCCAGACCGCACAACGAGAGAATGTTGATCGAGAGATCGAAGCTGTACATTAAAATGAAAGTGCCCAACAGCGAAACCGGAATCGCGATCATCAAAATGAGCACGAAACGCATTTTGCGCAGAAAAAGATAAAGCACGAGCAGCGCCAGTAACGCGCCAGAAAGTGCATTGCCTTCCATGCGATCGATGGCCTGTTGAATCAGCTCGGCCTGACTCATGTTCACGACCAGTTCAAATCCCTGCGGCTCGAGCTCGGCGTTGAGATCATCGATCTGCTTCAACACGGCGTTGGCGACCGCGAGCATATTGCTGGTGTTATCCTTCTGCACAAAAATGCCGACGCCGGCTTTGCCATCGACGCGATACAATTGTATGCGCTCGGCTTGACTGTAGCCGACTTGCGCGACGTCCGCCAAACGCACCGGCCCGCGCGGATCGATCACCAAATCGCGCAGTTCGCGCAAATCATCGACGCGACCGAGCATGTTCACATCGAGCATGCGGCCCGCGGCAATGACGCGGCCGAGATGCTCGGGTTGGCGATGAAAGGCGTTGATCTGTTGCTGCACGCGCGTGACGGGAATGCCCAGCGCTTCGCAACGCTCTTCGTCGATTTTAATGCCAATCGTGCTTTGCTGCCCGCCGCCGATGTTGACATTCACCACGCCATCGACCTGCTCGAGTTTCGTGCGCACGCGCCGCTCGGCCATCTCGCGCAGCTCATCGATACTCGCGTTGCCGCGAATGCTCAAATCCATCAGATACGAGGAAAAATCCGCGGTGTCGAATCGATTGACTTCGATGCGCGTGCCCACGGGCAGCCGATTCTCAAGCGCATTCATTTTCTGTTGCAATTTCAGCAGCGCGAATTTCATGTCCGTGCCGAAATTGAACGAGACTTTGGTCGTCGCATAATCGGCAAAGACATTGGTCTCGAGATCGTGCACATTTTCGAGCGTCGCCAATTCCGCTTCAATCGGAAACGCCAGCTCGCGCTCGATCTTCTCCGGCGAGGCGCCGGCCATGCCGCTGCTCACATAAACTTCCGGCAAAATGAATTGCGGCATGAGCTGCACCGGCAACAACCGCCACGAAATCGCGCCCAGCAAGCACAAGCCGAGCGCGAGCATCAGAATGGTAATTGGACGTTTGAGGGCGAAGGAGACCATATTTGAAAAAAAAAGATAAAAAGACAAAAAAGAGAAAAAAAGGATAAAATCAGTCTGTTGATACGCCCCAAAAGATAACATGTTTCAAAGAATCAGGCAAGAAGAAAATAATTCTCCCAGATCAGAAACGCCGGCTCGCGCTCGATTTTCTCCGGCGCCGCGCCGGCCAGGCCGCGCCTGTTCGTAGAATTCGATGGCCTTGCGGAACGCACCTATGTTTTTCAAGCCGGGACCAAAACAAAACGCCGCCGGTTCTCATCCAACCAGCGGCGTTTCGTTATTAATGCGTAAAGCCTCTTCCAGCTTTACAAGAATTACGCTTTACGTATTACGTTTTTTCCTTATTTGACAAACAGCATCTCACTATAAACCGGCAGCGGCCAGTAATCATCCGGCAGCGCATTTTCGAGTTTCGCGGCAATGGCGCGGACACCGTTCATTGCCGGCAAAACTTTGTCGCGCATGTGATAAGCCTTCTGCTGCACGGTATCGCCACCGAGATCGGCATTCACCGCCGCCAATTTATCCAGCGCAATTTTGAAATCGTCGATCAAACTGTTGACTTCGTTCAAGATTTTGGTGACGCCGGTCGGATTCACGCCACCCTGCTTCAACTCGTTCACCGTCGCAGCGAGATCGTGCAGATGGCGCACTGCCGCCGGCAAAAGCATCGTCTGCGCCATCATCGCCGAAGTCTCGGCTTCGATGTTCACGGTTTTGAAATACTGATCGAACATGATCTCCGCGCGCGCTTCCAACTCGCGCTCGTTGAGCACGTGATATTTCTCGAACAGCTTCAGGTTTCTCGAATCGTGCAAACGTTCCACCGCCTCGAGCGTGTTGCGCAAATTGAACAGGCCGCGCTTTTCCGCCTCCTGATGCCACTCGGCCGTATAATTGTCGCCGTTGAAGATGATGCGCTTGTGTTTGCCGATCACCTCTTTCAACACCGCGTGCAGCGCCTGCTCGAAGGGTATTTTGTTTTTGAGATTGTTTTCCACCGCCGTCGTCAGCTCATCAATGGCCGCCGCGACAATCGTATTGAGCACGGTATTCGGAAACGAAATCGACTGGCTCGAGCCGACCGCGCGAAACTCAAACTTGTTGCCGGTGAAAGCAAACGGCGAGGTGCGATTGCGGTCGCCGGCATGGCGCGGCAGGTGCGGCAACGCCGGCGAGCCGAGGCCGAGCAAATCTTTCGACTTGCTGCTCTCCGGCTTGCCTTTTTCAATCTGGGTGAAAATATCCTGCAACTGCTCGCCGAGGAAAATCGAGATGATCGCCGGCGGCGCCTCATTCGCGCCGAGACGATGATCATTGCCCGCATGCGCCACGCTGGCGCGCAGCAAATCCTGATACTCATCCACCGCTTTGATCACCGCCACGCAGAAAAAGAGAAATTGCATGTTGTCATGCGGCGTTTCGCCCGGTTCGAGCAAATTCATGCCGCTGTCGGTGGACATCGACCAGTTGTTGTGCTTGCCGCTGCCGTTGATGCCCGCGAACGGCTTCTCGTGCAGCAAACAAACCATGCCGTATTTGCGCGCGGTGTTTTTCATGATCTGCATCATCATTTGCTGATGATCCGCGGCAAGATTGCTGTTCTCAAAAATCGGCGCGAACTCATATTGGCCCGGTGCCACCTCGTTGTGCCGCGTTTTGATCGGCACGCCGAGACGATAGAGCTGATATTCCACGTCGGTCATGTACGCCAACACGCGCTCCGGAATCGAGCCGAAATAATGATCTTCCAACTCCTGCCCGCGCGCCGGCTTCGCGCCAAACAGCGTGCGTCCCGTCGTCACCAAATCCGGCCGGCGAAAGAAAAATTCTTCGTCGATTAAAAAATATTCCTGCTCGGAACCGACGGTGGTATAAACTTTATGCACGTTTTTCACTTCGAACAAGGCGAGCGCGCGCAATGCCTGTTTACTGAGCGCTTCCATCGAGCGCAGCAGCGGCGTTTTATTGTCCAGCGCCTCGCCCGTCCAGGAAGCAAACGCCGTCGGAATGCACAACGTCGCGCCGTGATGATTTTTCATGATGAACGCCGGCGAGGTCGGATCCCATGCCGTATAGCCGCGCGCTTCGAACGTCGCGCGAATGCCGCCGCTCGGAAACGACGACGCATCCGGCTCGCCCTGAAACAAATCCTTGCCGGAAAATTTGGCTGCAGCGCCGCCGCCCGCGTTTGGCGTCACGAAGCTGTCGTGCTTCTCCGCGGTAAGCCCGGTCAACGGCTGGAACCAATGCGTGAAATGAGTCGCGCCGTGCTCCACCGCCCATTCTTTCATCGCCAGCGCCACCACATCCGCCAGTTTCGGATCAAGCTGCTTGCCTTTGTCGATGGTGTCGAGCAGCGACTGCAAAACTTCTTTCGGCAGCTTCTCGCGCATCACTTCCATATTGAAAGTGTGCTCGCCAAAAATTTCGTTGATGTCCGCGGTCAATTGTTGCGCGGGCGTGTCGTGCAACGACCAACTTTTCGCCGCCGCAATCACGTCGTAACGTCGATTGTTTTTAGACATGGGCAATCCTCCTAAATAAAGATGATCAAGTACGTCAAATCCTGCCGCCATCATCCGTTCACCACTCCACAGGCGCAGCCGATTTGAAGCGGGGTGATTGAGCTAATTTTTTATTTCAGCTTAAAGCCGATAGGATAAAAATATAACAAAAAAATCTTAATAAGCAAGAAAAATTTCAACTATTAACAAAAAAAAGAATGTTTTTATAAAAATAACTTTATTTTATTAGGTATCGACAAAATATGGCGGCCATACCATAAAGTTTATCCCACTTTGACTTTTCTTCAAATTTTTATCCCCGCTTAAATTAAACTGGCTGGCTGAATAGTTTTCATTATTCGGCCAGCCAATTATGTTGCCATTTCAACTTTCAGCAGCAAATCAAAACCGCGTTTCAAAAGCCGTCGTTCTGCCATCACCTCTTCGCCGGTTTGGGGATTTTTGCCCGGCTCAGGAAATGCTTGTCTTAAGCTTTTGCCTCAGGCACGCGCGGGTAGGGGAATATAAAAAATCCATGAAGGAAGAGCGGCTTTTGAGAAGAGCGGAGAAAACGATGTTGGTATCAACAATGACGGGCTTGTCTTCCAGCATTTATCCCTCCACGAATTTCTTTTTGGCAACTTCCCACACTTTTTGGTTGATCTCGTTCGCCAAACTCTCCGCTTGTTCTTCGGTGAGCTTGCTTTTTTGCCTGATGATCTCGAACTCGATGAGATTCAAAAACTGGACAATCCTTTTGCTATCAAATGTAGCGCGCTTGAGCCGTATTACAACTTCTTCGTTTTCATTCACGACCGAGTAGGTTTCTTGCAATGTGGTCATAACCGCATCTCCTTTTTAGATCGGTTTATAAGTATTCCCTCGGAAAAACTACCATGCCCGCGAAGATTTTTAACCACAAAGAACACAAAGCACACGAAGAAAAACTTTGTGTACTTTGTGGCCTTTGTGGTGCAGTTTTGGTTGCGGCCAAGCCGCGTTAAGGTATTCATGTTGTGACTTCAGAAGTTAAGCAACGGCCCGGATTAAATCAATAGATAATTCATTCATCATTTTGCCTTTTCCGCTTTCACCAGCAAATCCTTAATAAAATTTTCATACGCCTCTTTCATCGGCAAATCGAAATCGCGTTTCAGCCGCCGGCGCTCCGCCATCACCTCTTCGCCGGTCTTGGGATTCTTGCCCGGCTTTTGATAGGTTTCCCAGTAAATGCCAACGCCGCGTTTTTGCCAATTCGGGAGGTCGTTAAAATTGATGCCGTTTTGAAACAGCAATTCATTTTTCTCCGCCACCGGCATGCCCAAAAGAAAGTTCGCGGCGGCACTCTCGCTTTTGCCCTGCTGGCGCAGCATCCAGTAACAATGCGAATTGAGCGCGTTGCGATGCGCGTCTTCGCTGCGCCAGCGGTAATAATCACACACGCGTTCAACAGTCGGAAGCTGCGAAATGCGGCAATCAAAACCTCCCATCGCGCCGAGCTGGAGCGAAAATTTCGCGCTCGCCTCGCCGGCCAATACTGAATTCAATTTGCGCAGCTTGCGATGGAACGAGTCGTCGTCCGGATGAAACAGCAGCGAAATTTCGTCGCTTTGCGTGTAGCCATAAATAAGGCGAAAGCCGCAATCCATCAGATGCTCGGTCGTCGCCAACATCAGGTCGCGAAATTTCTCATCGAACGGCGCGGCGAATTGGTGTACTTCTTTGGTGAGCCTGGTAAAGCCGCGCCCATCCAGCCGCGCCACGATATAAATTCCCGGCAGCACGCAATGATCGTGCGCCGTTTCAAAGACGCGCATTTTCGCGTCGAGATCGTCGAATTTCATCTCCTTGAAGATAAGACTGCATTTGACGAAAGCAAGCGTTTTGTCTGATTTCTTCGCAAAATTTCTTTTTAAAATTCATCTTGACAGCATATCAATTATTTGTTATATTACGCCGGTCATTCAGTCTTGAGCAACGGCTGGTTGTTTCCTGCAAAAAGACTGGCGCGAAAACCTGCGGTCCTTAAAGTCAAAAGCTTCTTAGAGGTAAGGAGGATGTGTACGCATGAAGAAATTGCCTCTTCTCGCCCTCGTTGTCTTCGTGTTGTCCGCCCCGTTTATGTTCGCCGGCACCACCGGAAAAATTGCCGGCACGATCATCGACACCGATAACGGCGAGCCGCTTCCCGGCGTCAATGTCGTTCTCGAAGGCACGACGCTCGGCGCGGTTACCGATATCAACGGCTATTATGCCATTCTCAATGTGCCGCCCGGCGCGTACTCGGTGAAAGCGACTTACATCGGATACACCGCGTATCGCTTCACGGAGGTGACAGTGAAAATCGATCTCACCACGACAGTTGATTTCAAGCTAAAGCCCCAAGTGCTCGCCGGCGAAGAAGTGGTCGTGGTGGCGGAGCGGCCGGTCGTCGTGAAAGATATTTCCGCCAGTCAGGCAAATTTGAATATAAAGGAGATCGAGTCCCTGCCGGTCGTCAATGTCGTCGGCGTGGTCGCGTTGCAGGCGGGCGTGCAGGGGCTGTCGATTCGCGGCGGCGGCAGCAGCCAAACCGCCTTTATGGTCAACGGTATTACGCTGCGCGACGAGCGCGACAACACGCCGTACACCGGCATCAGTTATACGGCCATTGAAGAAATTCAAATTCAAACCGGCGGTTTCAATGCGGAGTTCGGCAACATTCGCTCCGGCCTGATCAACGTTGTTACGAAAGAAGGCAAGAAAGATCGTTACAGCGTGAACGTCATAACGCGCTACAGCCCGGCGTCGCAAAAGCGTTTTGGCCACTCGCCCACCGCGCGCGACTCGTACTGGATTCGCCCGTATGTTGATGAAGCCGTGGCGTGGACCGGCACGAAAAGCGGCGCGTGGGATCAATTCACGCAACTGCAATTTCCGGAATTCATCGGCTGGAATGCGATCGCGCTCAATTCATTGAAAGACAATAATCCCGCCAACGACATCACGCCGGAAGCGGCGCAGCGCATTTTTCTGTGGCAGCATCGCCGCAATCTCGATATCGTCGATCCGGATTATGATTTTGACGCCAGCGTCGGCGGACCGGCGCCGCTGGTCAGCGAAAAACTCGGCGGTCTGCGTTTTCTCGCTTCATATCGCACCGCGCAGGAAATGTATGTGATTCCGCTCTCGAAAGACGGCTTCCGTGATTTTAACCTGCAGCTAAAGGTCACCGCCGATCTTTCGGCGAAAATGAAATTGGTGGTGGAGGGCATTCGCGGCCGCGCGGTTGGCACCAATGACAACAACACCGGTTTGCCCGGCTTGTTTCGCTCGCCGGAAAGCATCGGCAATCAACTGAATCGCGTCAGCTTCATCGAAACGCGCATTTTTGCGACGGATATTGGGCGCCGAGCGCGATTACGCGCACCAGCATCGGCGCGAAGTTTACCCACGTGATCAACCCCTCCACTTTTTATGAAGCGACGCTGCATCGCTTCGCCTCCGAATATCGCACCGCGCCCGGACGCGCCCGCAACACCTCGCAGCTTTTTCTGTTTGGCAACAACTATTTGGTTGATGAAGGGCCGTTCGGATTTCAGCCGAAGCCGAGCACCGGCATCAACGGCATCCGCATGGGCGTCGGCATGAGCAACTCGCGCGACAGCAGCGAAGTTGCGGTTTACGCGGCCAAAGTCGATTTCAGCAGCCAGCTCGACCGTTACAATCAAATCAAAGCCGGGGTGGAAGCAGTTTACACCGACAACAAAGTCAATTACGCCTCGGTGGATGAGTTTCTGCCGAGCGGCCGCTCGCGCTCGCAATGGCACACCTTTCCGGTGCGCGGTGCTTTTTATTTGCAGGATAAGCTGGAATTCGAGGGCATGATCGCCAACCTCGGCGTGCGCTTGGATTACTCGCATGCCGGCGGCAATTGGTATGTTTATGATCCTTACAACAAAGCGTTTTCTTCGGAGCGTTCGCTCGGCCTCGACACGCTGTTGGAAAAAGAATCGACCGGGCGCATTTTCAATGTCAGCCCGCGGCTGGGCATCGCGTTTCCGATCACCATCAACAGCAAGCTGTATTTTAATTACGGCCATTTTCGCCAACTGCCCACGCCGGAAAATCTTTTTCTGGTGCGCCGCTTCTCCGACAACAACGCGGTAACGCGGCTGGCGAATCCGAATCTGCCGTTGCCGAAAACCGTGGCTTATGAACTCGGCTACGAGCAAAATCTGGCGGATCAATTCCTCATTCGTCTGGCGGGGTATTATAAAGATGTGGCGCTGCAATCACGACTCGTTACATACACGAGCCGCGACAGCAAAGTCAATTATGCCGTCACCGAGCCGAACAATTATCAGGACATTCGCGGTTTTGAATTAACCTTGAACAAAAATCGCGGCAACTGGTTGCAGGGTTTCATCAATTACACTTACCAGGTCCAAACCACCGGCAATTTCGGGTTCAGTCAATATTTTGAGAATCCGGCGGAGCAGCGGCGCTACGAACGCGAGACGCGCTCGAATTATCAGGAGAAGCCGCTGCCGGAGCCGTATGGCCGCGCCAATATTTATTTCTTTACGCCCTCGCAATTCGGTCCGAAGCTCGCCGGCTTGCATCCGTTCGCCGATGTGCGCCTCAACATTTTGGGCGATTGGGAGTCCAGATTCCATTTTACCTGGACTGGCGGCGGCAGTATTCCAGGCATTGTGAATAATGTTAAATGGAAAAATTTTTATAATGTTGATCTGCGTGTGAGCAAAACCTTGAAAATTGCCAAAGCCAATGTACAATTTTTCATGGATATCAACAACGCGCTCAATTTCAAGCAAATGACAGCGACGTTTGACCCTTTTAGTGGCACAGGTAGTATTGGGCTTGGTTTTGTTGACGGCAGAGATTATGAAGCGTACATGAAGTCGCTGCATTTGCCGAAAGACATCGGTGATCCGCTCGGTTATGGCAACGTTCCCGGCAAGGATCGTCCCGGCATGTATCGCAATCCGAACGTTGCGTTCGTGCCGATCGCATACGTGAGCACGGCCGGCAGCCTGCCAGCCACGCCGCCGAGCCTGGAGCCGGGCCGTCGTCTGCTCTATTATGTGAGAGAAACCGGCGAGTACGTGGAATTTCAAAACGGCGCGTTGATTAAAGCGGACGGCGGTTTTGTCAATCAAGTGCTCAAAGACAAAGCTTATATCGACATGCCGAATCAGCAGTTTTTGACGTTTCTCAATCCGCGCGATATTTTCTTTGGCGTGAATCTGACGTTTGATATTTTTTAGCAGAGGGCGTAGAGCTGAGGGCATAGAGCATTAATAACGCTATGCGCTATGCCCTCAGCCCTCTGCTTTCACCACTAAGTCGAGGTCACCATGACAATCGTTTCTCATGGGAAGAGAATTTTCAGCATCAGCGTCTTTCTATGGTTGGCGAATTTGAGCGTCGCCTATGCGCAATTCGAAATCAAATGGATGTCGGTTGGCGCGCTGCACAGTTGGTATTCGAGCATCGGTTGTGAGATCGAACAGGGCCGCGTCATCGTCCAACAAGACGGCTTGCAGTGGCCGGCGATTCATCCGTATCAGGACATGGAAGCGGCGAAAGGCTTTTGGATCGGCGTGAAAGATTTTACCGACGAGCAGGGCAACTCCTTTCCGCACAAAGTGGTACACGTCGGCCCGCGCGTTTCCGGGGCGCGCGAATTTTTTCCCATCAAATTCGAGATGACCAGCAAGTTTGAGATCCCGGAAGTTTCCGTCGAAGGGGCGCTCTCGTTTGAAAAGCCGGTGGACAACAACACCGTCGATCCCGCGATGAAACCGGATCGCATGATTCTCAACATCGTCAATACGCAAACCGGCATCACGATGACGCGCAAGATCATGCAATTCAGCCAGCAGTTTCATGATAATTATATCATCTACGATTACACGTTCACGAACACGGGCAATACCGACGACGACGCGGAGATCGAATTGCCGAACAAAACGCTCGACGGCGTTTACTTCTTTTGGCAATATCGTTATTCGATATGCCGCCAAACGCGCTACGTGATCGGCAACTCCAGCGGCTGGGGCATCAACACGATGAACGATACGCGCGGCGACGGCGTGAAGCCCGATCCGCCGAACGAAAATTTTCGCGCGCAGTTTGCCTGGCATGGCAAGTACCCGACGTTCACCGCGTATGACAATCTCGGCGCGCCGATTTTTGCGCCGGATGCCCAGGGCTTCGTCGACAAAGCCGACACCACCGGCCGGCTCGGCGCTTATCAATTTGTCGGCGTGGTCACGTTGCACGCGGATAAATCGGCGACGGATAAAACCGATGATCCCAAACAGCCCGCGACCACGAGCTACGAAAATTCCGACGATCCGCTCACCTCGCAGAACGACGCGTTCAACACGGTGAAAATGACGCAGGAATATGACTGGATGAAAAAGGGCCACGTGTCGCCGCGCCACGCTGACCGCGTCGAGCCGAGCGGCAATTTCGCCGAACCCGCCGGTGATCCTTCGCTCGGGACAACGGGCGGATATTCCTCTTGCAACGGGTATGGCCCGTATACGCTGCGACCCGGTGAAAGCGTGCGCATCGTAATGGCCGAAGCGGCGTCCGGATTGAGCCGCGAACGCGCCGTGCAAATCGGCCAACAATACAAGCAGCGCCGGATCACCGCCCGTGAAAAAAACCTGCTGGTGTTATCCGGGCGCGATTCCCTGTTTCAAACCTTTCGGCGCGCCATCGCAAACTTCAACTCGGGTTATAATGTTCCGCCGCCGCCGCTGCCGCCGCGGTCGTTTAACCTCAGCGGCGGCGGCGATCGCATCGCGTTGTCATGGGACGTTTATAACGCCGCCGATCCGAATTTGCGCGGTTTTGAGATTTATCGCGCCCTCGGCAAATATGACAGCACGTACAAGCTGATTTACCAGGCCGGCCCGGCCGAGCGCAGCTACAACGATCGCGATCCGCAGCGCAGTGTGGCGTATTACTATTATATCGTTGCCGTCGGCGACGCCGCGAACAATGACGGCGCCGGATTGACGCCGCGCGTGGCCTTGCGCAGCAGCCGGTATTACATGCAGGCATACGATCCGGCGTTTCTCAAGCGCCCGGAAGGCGTGCGCACGAATTCGGCCTCGTTGGATTCCATCCGCGTGGTGCCCAATCCATTCAGTCTCGGCGCCGATCCCAATCGGCTGCGCTTCCCCGGCGAGCCGGATAAAATCGGCTTCTTCAACATTCCGGGCCAGTGTACGATTCACATTTTTACCGAAAGCGGCGAGCTGATCAAAACCATCGAGCATGCCGACGGCAGCGGCGACGCGTATTGGAATTGCACCACCTCCTCGGATCAAATCATCGTGAGCGGCGTTTATATCGCCGTAGTGACCGACGTCACCGATGAGCCGTCCCGCAAGGGCCGGCGCAAGATTGTGAAATTTGTGGTAGTTCGATAGCTCGCTCGTCGTCGCCCCTTCAGGGGCTGAGGCTCGATCAAACAGTGGACGCCTGAAGGCGTTACTACAAACCTTTAGTCAAAAGGTGTGTCCATGAAAAAACACCTCGTTCTTGCAATCTTAATTTGTGTTTTTAGCGTCGCCGGGGCGGGCTACGGCCAGGTCGCGCGTCCGAACCAGCAGAAGCTGGCGCAGACCGGCTTCAAATTTCTCAGCGTCACCACCGATGCGCGGGCCGGCGCGATGGGCGAGGCGTTTACCTCGCTGCAAAGCGTTTCCGCGGCGATGTTCTTCAATCCGGCCGGCATGGCGCGCCTTGAGGGCCTGGCCAATCTTTCGTTCGGCAAGGTGAGCTGGATCGCCGACATCGATTATACGTTTGGCAGCGCCGCATTTCGCCCGTTCGATGGCCGCTTCGGCATTTTCGGCCTCACCGTCGTGTCGGTTGAATACGGCCAGTTCATCGGCACGGTCCGCGCCAACAATGTATACGGTTATGAAGAGACGGGCAATTTCAGCCCGAATGCGTTTGCCGTGGGGCTGGGTTATGCGAAAGCGCTCTCCGACAAATTTTCCATCGGCGCCAATTTCAAATATGTCAAACAGGAGCTGGGCAGCGCGATTACAAGCGTGCAGACTGATGGCAGCCAGAGCTTCACGAACTATTCCGCCGGCGTCGCCGCGTTTGATTTCGGCATTCTGTATCGCACCGGATTCAAGAGCCTCGACTTCGGGATGGCCGTGCGCAATTTTTCCAAAGAGCTGAAGTATGTGGAAGAAGGCTTTCAGTTGCCGCTGACGTTTAAAATCGGGCTGTCGATGAATGCGACGGATTTGCTGCTGCCGGGAAATAAAACGCACGGGCTGCTCCTCTCCGTCGATGCGGTGCACCCGCGCGACTATCCGGAGCAACTGAACCTCGGCGCCGAGTATCTTTTTCTCGAAACCGTGTCGCTGCGCGGCGGTTATTCGACGCCGAACGACGATCATCATTTCAGCGCCGGCGCCGGTTTGCAAAAGACTTTCAAAAATTACCAATTCGCCCTGGACTATGCCTACACGCCGCACGAGGTGTTTGACACGGTGAATCGGTTCTCGGTGAATTTTTCGTTTTAGGGAAATGGTCAAAAAATAAAGGCAAACTAATTGTTGGCAAAACCATTTAATCTTTTTGAAAGTTTCTTTGTTGATTTAAAGCCGAATTTAACACGGCCACTGAGCGCACAGAGATCAATATATATTTGTTCAAAAGCTTTTTCTCCGTGATGCTCCGTGAACTCTGCTGCTCCGTGTTTAAAAAAACTTTTGAGAAAAAATGAACAGACACAAGTTGCCTTTGCTTGCCGGCGCTCTGGTCATTCTCGGCGCCGGCTGCAAGAACGACACGGCGCCCAGCCTGTTCGATCCGAACGATCAATCCAATCCGGCGCCGGTGGTTAGATCGATCGCGCCGGCGGATAGCGCGCTGGCGGGCGCGGGTGAAATCACCCTCACCGGCGAAAATTTCTCGGCGAAAAAAGAAGAAAATATCGTTTACTTCGATACGACGCCGGTGGAGGTTTTGACGGCCAGCGCCACGCAGGTCAAGGTGAAATCGCCGAATATCATCAGCGACTCCGTTAAAATTCGCCTCGCCGTGCAGGGCGCGGAAAAATTCAGCGCGACGGTGCGCTATAAACTCAAAGCGGCGGTCGCACCTTTTGGCAAAATTGAGGACCCGGGATATAGCGCAACACGCGATGCGTTGCGCGCCTACGGTGTCGACGTCGATGCCGAGGGCAATGTTTATGTGTCCACGGAGCAATTGATTTCTGGCCTCACCACCAGCCGCATTAAAAAAATTTCGCCCGATGGCAAAACCACCAATTTAGCGACGACGACGTTTTTACGCGCGAATGCCTTGCGGGTTGGGCCGAGCAACACCGTTTATGCGCTTTATAAAACGGGACGCTTGCGCAATATCGCCACGTTTTCATCCGCCGGCGTGCAGGCGCCTTTCGTTTCCTTGCCCGGCAATGCGACCGACGACGTTCGCGATATGGATTTTGACGCGAGCGGCAATCTCTGGGTGACGATCGGAACGGATATTTATTTGGTGAAGCCCAATCAAGCAATTTCCAAAGTTGCAACGACGGCGGATACTTTGTCTGCACTGCGCGTTTACAATGGCTATGTTTATTTCGCCGGCCGGAACAAAGCACTTGCCGAAGAGAAAGTATGGCGCAGCCAGCTTCAAGGCGAGACGCTCGGCGCCAAAGAAGTCGTGTTAGATGGCGCTGCGGCTTCCTGGTTGAATGGACGCAGTGTCCAATCTTTGACGTTTTCAGAAAACGGCGATATGTATGTCGGCACGAACCATCCCGAGGGCCTGTTTGTCGTGCGTGGAACGAGCGGTGAGGTTGTTTATCCCGGCCTGATTGGTTCGTCGATTTATGCGCTGTCTTGGAGCAACGGTACGCTGCTGTATGCCGTGCGGCAAATTAATGTCAATCTCTCGCAGCTTCTGAAAATCGACACCGGCAAAAAAGGCGCGCCGTATTATGGCCGACGGTAAACGAGTTTTAGGTTTGTGTCATTCCGTAGGAATGACATTTGTGCGAGGCGTCAAATTTTAAAAATAAAAAAGGAGATAGCCCATGCGATTTTGACGGTGGCCATTTTAAAAAAACCACGGTATGTAACCAATCAAAGTCAAAATACAAAGGAGACGGATGATGAGTATTTTTACCAAACGTTTGATCGGGGCAGGGTTACTGGCGTTGTTGTTCGCGCTGCCGGCGCTGGCCGGAAAGAACGGGCTATCGCGCGTGCAGTTCATTCACAACTCCGGCGACATCGACGCCAGACCGATTGATCTTTACGTCGGCGACTCTCTGTACGTAAACCAATTCACGTTTCGGACGGCGACGAAGTTTCTCGATGTGCCGGACGGCAACGTCAGGCTCAGATTGACGCATCCCACGAATAAGGATTCTCTCGTTGCGGAAGTCAACGTGACTTTGACGAACGGCAACACGTATGTGTGCATTATCGACGGCGTCTTGAAAATCAGTCTGCTTCAGAACAAATATGCCAACCCGGATCCGGCGAATCGCAACATTCAGATTACCTTCTATACCGTCCCCAACGCGCGCGAAACCGCCGGCAATAGCGCCAAGGTGGAGTTTTTCGTGAACAATGGCAATACCGACGGGCCCAATAGGGGGACTGGATTTTTTTACGGTTGGCAGCACCACGCCGTTCATCGATAATTTGGGTTACAGCCAAAGCACGGCCAGCTATATTTCCGTCGACCCGGGCAAATACACATACGACGTCAAACAGGGCAATGATAACACGAAATTGATCGGCTCTTATGAAGGCGACTTTACCGCGGCAGCCGGCAAATCCGCGGTTGTTCTCGCCTCCGGCTTTGTCACCCCGGCGAATAATCAGGGCAGCCAAAAGCTGGGCTTGATCGCCGTTTTTGCGGATGGCAGCGTGCAGACGTTTCGTACCATCGAAACGCTTCCGATTGGCAAATGGAAATTTGCCGGCGCCTCGCCCTACAAATTTACGGATTTTATCGGCGCCGATACTTTGGTCAGAGGCGGTCACGGCATTGCGGTTGATAGACGTAATCGAATTTGGGTTGGAAATAATAGCACAGCTGGCCTTCTTCATGTGATCAAATCCGACGGCACCAAAGATCCGATTTCACCGATCAGACAAATCAAAGTCGGCACAGACTCTGTTCCCACAAACAGTAACCGCGGCATATCGCTCGATAAAGACGGCAATATTCTTTTTGCCCGCGCGTTACGGCTGTACCGGCTGGACGTTAATACTGGGAAACCCTTGAATTTGTTTATTGCGGCAGGCACCGGCAGTCTTTTGTCGCCGATGTTTGATAAAGATGGCTTCATTTGGACCGGAAGAGTTGGCGGTATCAATCCAATTAGTGTGATTGATCCGCTCACATTGACGGAAACTCAACAGATCACTCTCTTCAGGCCACCGGGCTTTGGCCGCGGAATCGGCATCACGGCGGACGCGCGAAAAATTTTTACGCCTGATCTGGGTGCAAGCGGCGGTCCGCTTTATATTTGGACGACAACAGATTTTATCAATTATGTCAAAACCGACAGCATTTTCACCAACGACAAGGGCGAGCTGATCATGAAGACGAACCGCCAAACGATGAACTGGTATCCCAAAGACAGCACGCTGTGGGTTTCGGTGGATAGGGCCAGCACGCCGGTCGACAACTCCACTAATGGATTGTATGTTTTCGATTTCAAAAAATTCGAATATACCATTGTCTCTATGCCGGAGATAAAAAACCTGACCACCGGCGCCGTTTTAGGCAATGGTCCGCGCAATGTCGCATTCAGCGTCAGCGGTGACACGGCCTACGCGGTCGCTTTCGACGGCAATCGCCTGATGCGTTTCGTCAAAGGCGCGACGGCGGTCAAAGATAAACCGCTTTCCAGCATTCCGGGGACGTATGAGCTGTTGCAGAATTATCCGAATCCATTCAATCCGAACACGACGATCGCTTACACGCTTTCGCAGTACGCCATCGTCGAGTTGAAAGTTTATGACAGCATGGGCCGCGAAGTGAAGACGCTCGTGCATCAAGTCATGCCGCCGGGCCGGCATGAAGCCGTGTTTGACGCCAATGGCGTTGCCACCGGCTTGTACTTCTATCGCCTGTATGTTGACGGGCAGGTGTTTACGAAGAGCATGATGTTGGTGAAGTAACGTTCGTAGTGATGCCTTTAGGCATCGAAAGTTTCGCTTGGCGCCAACCGTCATTTGTAGTGAAACTTTCTCTGCCGTTCATCAATATGACGCCTGAAGGCGTGACTACTAACTATTTCAGGGCATCTGAGCGCGGGTAAACTCAGATGCCCTTTTTGTGTTTTATTCGACTTTGTAAAAGGCGCAAAAACAAAAGTTGTTTTCTTCGTATTTTATACTATATTTAAAATAAAAAGACGGCGAATGATTGGCGGGCGGTTGCCATCTTCCCGACGAAGACGATCGATCCCGGGGTGTCCGCGCCATTACCGCGAGTTGTTTGAGAAAGGCAGGGTGCTGCGGGTTTATTTGGACGAATTGCCCCAAGAAACCCTCGAGCAATTCCCGTTGAATCTGCTGCAGATCATATTGGATAAGAAGCAGAGCGTTCTATCGACGGTGGAAAAAATCGCGCGGCGCTTGCCGGCGGAAATGCCTGAGGCCGCCGCGCAGGAAAATTTTATCGACCTGATGGTCAAGTTGTTGTTGAACAAGTTTCCAGAACTTACCAGAACGGAGATCGAAAAAATGGTTGAACCGTTGCTTTCCAATGTCAAAAAATCCCGGTTTTATCGCGAGTTGAAAGAGGAAACGGCACAAGAGCTTACGCCCAGGATCAGGCAAGAGCTTACGCCCAGGATCAGGCAAGAGCTTACGCCTAGGATCACGCAAGAGCTTACGCCCAGGATCAGGCAAGAGCTTACGCCCAAGATCACGCAAGAGCTTACGCCCAAGATTGCGCAAGAGAGCAAGCGCGAGATCGCCAGGGAGTTGGTGCTTAGGAAAATGAGCCTCGATTTCATTGTCGAAGTGACGCGACTCTCTCCCAAAGAGGTGCGGGCGGTCATGAAAGAGATGGCGAGTCGAAAAAAACACGCATAACAACCCAAGCATCATGCAAGCCTATCATCATAAACTGATCAGCCGGCTCGCGGCAATGAATCTGACGCACAACCAGATTGCCGAATTGACGCTTTCTTCGGAGCGGACGGCGCAAAGCTGGTTGAAAAAAAGAATGCCGCCGGAAAAAATTTACATTCACCAGTTGGAAAGAGTCGCCAAAATCGTCGAAGCGTTGCGCGGATTGATTAATCCGGCGTATTTTAATAACTGGTTAATGCGGCCAAACAAATTCTTTGGAAAATCGCCTTATCAGGCGATTATTGATGGCGACTATGAAAAGCTTCAGGAGTTTATTTTGACGACGCAGGAGGGAGTTTTTGCTTGATTTTCGCTTCTCGAAATACTGATTCTCGACGAATGACTCTGAATTGAGTGCATATGAAAAACTTGCTACGGCATCTTGGTCTTCTTTCCCTCATTATTTCATCAAACATATTTGCCCAAACCCTCCCGCCCAAGCGCGAGTTTCGCGGTGCGTGGATCGCGACCGTCATCAATCTCGATTGGCCGTCCCCGCCGGGGCTTGATCCCGCCACGCAACGTGGCGAGTTGATCCGGCTGCTCGATGAATTGCAAGCGGCGGGCGTCAATGCGGTGATGTTTCAAGTGCGCTCCGAATGTGACGCGATGTATGCGTCAACCATCGAGCCGTGGTCGTTCTGGCTGACCGGCGGACAGGGCCGGCCGCCGAATCCGTTTTACGATCCGCTCCAATTCGCCGTGCAGGAAGCGCACAAACGCGGGATGGAATTGCACGCGTGGTTTAACCCGTATCGTTCCGTGCGCGAGGTGGGCAATTATATGAATGCGTCGAATCATGTTTCTGTGGCGCATCCGGATTGGATTTTAACTTTTCAACGAGTTAATTTGAAACTTCTCGATCCCGGCCTGCCGCAAGTTCGTCAATATTTGACAAGCGTGGTCATGGACGTGGTGAATCGCTATGATGTGGATGGCGTTCATTTTGATGATTATTTTTATCCTTATCCTGA
>Ga0247727_10008889_pt1 | contig 18461 bp, 15 predicted proteins | sample WisWelCaveWW1625_FD_202498 | JGI IMG/M metagenome (GOLD analysis project Ga0247727, IMG submission 202498) | Biofilm microbial communities from Wishing Well Cave, Virginia, United States - WW16-25 | ecosystem: Environmental > Aquatic > Deep subsurface > Groundwater > Cave microbial mat | place... | reverse complement strand
TGATCATCGGCCTCCGCGATGACAACCTCACCATGGAATTTCGCTACGCGGGAATCGGTGTGGTGATCTTCGGCATCGGCTGGTTGATTGAAAAGAAACTGGCAGGGCGGTAACCATAGTTATTGTTGCAGCACATTTCTCAACTCAATTCACTTTTCATTTAACCGAAGGAGGAAGGCAGTATGTTAAACCTATCACGTTATGCCGGTTTGGCGCAAGCCGGAATCGGCGTGCTCAGCCAACTTGTGCCGAGCATCGGCACCGCGTTGGGCGCAGCCGCGACGACGGGCGGCGGCATTCTCGGTGGCGGCAACCTCGTCAACATTCTCTCCGGTGCCGCACTGAGTTATTTCGGCTTGAAAGGCTCGGACAGCATGCAACGCACCGGCGCGCAGGCGCTTGGCGGCCTCAACGGACTGGTCGGCATTCTTGGCGCGCTCGGCGTCAACAACCTCGGCGGTCTGCAACTGACCAACGGCTGGGGCACGATTATTATTAATCTGCTCATCGGCGCGTGGGGCCTGTACTCCGGCTTCGCCAAAAAGCAAGCGGGCGCGACGGCGCACTAATTTCGCCGAAGCGAAACGATCATTGTCGGCGCATGGTCTGTCAGTTATGGCCATGCGCCGACCGATTTTGGCAGCTCATCCGTAACGCGGGTTTGGCCGCAACCAAACTTTACCACAAAGGCACAAAGGACACAAAGAAAAGCCTTTGTGAACTTTGTGCCTTTGTGGTGCAAATATTTTTCTTTTTTGCACAAATTTCACCCAGTCATGCAAAAAACTCTCGCCATGATTCTAGCCGGCGGGCGCGTGGACGAATTGTCCGTGCTCACGCAGTATCGCCCGAAATCCGCGGTGCCGTTCGGCGGCCTGTATCGCGTCATCGATTTTCCGATGAGCAGCCTCATGCACTCCGGCATCGAAAATGTCGGCATCCTCTCGCAATACCGTTCGTACTCACTGAACAATCACATCGGCAACGGCGCGGCTTGGGAAATGGTGGGCCGCAATCGCAGTGTCTCGGTGCTGCCGCCGTACACTGCGCACACGGTTTCGCAATGGTATCGCGGCCCGGCGGATGCGGTGTATCAGAATCTCGATTTCATCGACATGCATCAGCCGCGCCTTGTGCTCGTGCTCTCCGGCGATCATATTTATTCGATGGATTTCACGCCGCTCATCGAATTTCACCACGAGAACAAAGCCGACTTGACGCTCGGCTTTCTCGACGTGCCGAAAGAGCAGGCGACGCGCTTCGGCGTCGGGCGCCTCGAGATGAGCGCCGGCAGCTCCGGCGGCCCGGTGGTGGAATATTTGGAAAAGCCGCTCGCCACTCCCAACTGGCCCGGTGATAAAGTTGCCGCTTCGCTGACGATTCATTTATTTTCCGTCAATATCCTGCAGGAAGTCTTGGAGAACCACGCGCGGCTGGCGCCGAAAACGCACGAATTTGGCAAAGACATCATTCCCGCGATGTTGGGAAAATACCGCGTCTTCGGCTACAAATACGACAGCTACTGGGGCTACACGCGCACGATTGACGAATACTGGCAAACGAACATGGATTTGCTCGGCGACAATCCCAAGATTGATCCCGAGCGCTGGCAGGTGCGCACGAATATCGAGCACAATCACATTCGCGACCGCATTCCCGCCATCATCAGCGACCGCGCGGAGATTGGCAACTCGCTCATTTACAGCGGCTGCAAAGTCGCCGGCAAAGTGGAGAACAGCATTTTATTTCCCGGCGTCGAAGTCAAGTCCGGCGCGGTGATTAAAGATTCGATTCTCATGTTCGACACGCACGTCGCTGCGAACAGCCATTTGCAAAAAGTCATCGCCGATTCAGACGTCACCATCGGCCCGGAGTGCCGCATCGGTTTTGGCGATCCCGCGGTTCCGAATGAAGATTATCCGCAACTGCTGCAATCCGGCATCACCCTCATCGGCCGCGGCGTGACCATGCCGAGCGAGCGCCAAATCGGCTGCAATTGCATCGTGCAACCGAATATGCGAGAGGCGCAATTTCGCAAGAAGGAATATGGCTCGGGGGTGCTGGTGGAGTGAGGCAAGCGAACGTGGAAAGTTGATAGAATCGAATAAATTTGAAAACGATACTCAATAAGATTCTGCACAATAGATTTCGAGCGACGCGCCGTTACCTTTATATGTTTTTAGATGAAGGTGGAAACCTTGATTTTTCCAATCATGGCACCAAGCATTTCATTCTGACCGGTGTGACGAAAGAACGGTCGCTGAAGTTGCACGCGCCTCTTGCCGAATATAAATACGATCTGATCGAAAGAGGCCTTAATATTGAATACTTTCATGCCTCTGAAGACAACAAGGCCGTCCGTGAACGCGTTTTTCAGATGATCAAGTCCGATCTAAAAAATGTGCGGATTGATAGCATGATCGTGGATAAGCAAACCGTGCAAACGAGTTTACGGCAGGGCATAAAATTTTATCCACATATTCTCGAAAAGCTGATTCGGTATATTTTGCAAAATCTTGATCTGACAAAATTTTCCATGCTGCTCGTCATCACGGATCAAATTCCACTGACCTATAGACGGCAGGCCATTGAAAAGTCCATTAAGGCGGCTTTAAGCGCTTTGCTTCCTCCCACGCTGCCGTATCGAGTTTTTCACCATGACTCGAAATCCAATTTTGATTTACAAATTGCTGATTATTGTTGCTGGGCATTGTATCGGAAGTGGGAAAGAAGCGAGGAGCGTTACTATCGGATGATTCAACAGGCAATACAAAGCGAGTTGGAAACCAAACTGGAATAAACCAAAAAATACCCCGAAAAAACGACCACCCCGACTATCCCAGATACAGCGTTTGTTCAACGCTATTTCTGGGAAGAGCTCCTTGAGCTCTTTTTATCGGGGTGGAACCTTTGTTACTACAAAAGTAAGGTTTACTAAACTCATAGTCAAGTAAAATTTTTAAATAAATGAAAGCTACCGAACAAAGATGGACGAATTTATGCACGGCGCTTGGCATCCCTCCGGATTATAGCGAATTTACCCATATAAAGTCGGCTTATTCTGAATCGCATCGCGCTTATCATACGGTGCAACATCTTTCCGAATGCCTCGAGAAGTTCGATTGGGCAATCGTAACTGAGAATTTCCCGAAAGCCGTTCTTGCCGAAGCGGCCTTGTGGTATCACGACGTTATTTATCAGCAGATGGCCAAAGACAACGAGCAGATAAGCGCCGAATGGGCCGTTAGATTTTTATCTCAAGCAGGCGTTGGTGATGAAGACTGTAAGCTGGTCTCCTCGCTCATTATGGCAACCTGCCATGTTGAAGATCCGCAGGAGGCAACGCATCAGCTTGTCGTTGACATTGATCTATCGATACTCGGTGCGGAGTCGACACGCTTCGATGAATATGAGAGGCAAGTTCGAGAAGAATACAAATGGATACCGTGGTTCGTGTATAAGAAAAAACGAAGAGATTTGTTAAAACGTTTTCTTGATAAACCATGCATCTATGCCACGAAAATGTTTCATCGTGAATATGAACAACAGGCGCGCGAGAATCTAAAACGTTCTCTGGCGAAATTGAGTTAATGGCGGCTTAAAAATTTGAGAAAAAGTTCGTAATAATAGTCAACCGGTCGCGACTATGCCTTAATTCAAAAACGACTCTCAAAATAGTTTTGCCCAAAATCGTTTTGCCTTCAAATAAAGGCTTTTTTGTTATCAGGTGAACCGATGAAACGAGCGCACGCCGCTAATCCCGACTGGCATTTTGCCGCGAAAATTTTATTTCGTTTTATTTGCGTCTACTTTTTGCTCTACATTTTCCATTCCAGTTTGATTTTCTTTCTTTTAACGATTGGCTGGAAAACTACTCGACTCAGCTTTGGGACAAACTCGTGCCCTGGATGGGCAAGCAGGTTTTGCAAATTCCGTACGATTTTCCCACCGCTTTCAGGGGCAGCGGCGACCGCACGAATGACTATATTTGAAACCTGATCGTTTTGATCACGGCAATAATTGTATGCGCCGGCTGGACGTTGCTCGATCGCAAACGCCGCCATTACAACACGCTCTTCTACTGGCTCACCGTGACCATGCGCTATTATCTGGCGTTTGTCATGTTCGGTTACGGCTTTGCCAAAGTTTTTAAAACGCAATTTCCTTGTGATGTTTGCCTCGATCAGTCAGGTTGTTGAATTGCAAAAGACTCGCGGCAGCAGAACGCCGCAACCGCCGCTGTATGGAATTTATGATGCGCACACGTTCATCCGCAACGGCGACACGCTGCCGCCGGTGATTACGGATTCCACGCGCTGGCGCAAATTGCTGGTCGACGTCAACGACCGCGTCAGCATCAAATACATGAATGACAAACTGGAGCGCATCGGCTTTCGCCCGGACACCGTCGCCAAAACCATCACCATGTTTTCGCTCGCCGATACCGCACGGAAATCACTGCTGCACTACACGCAACCGGCCAAAGATGAGCTGGTATTTCGTGGGAGGCTGCGCGATGATTCTATTCACATTCACATGAAAAAATTTAACCACAATGATTTTCTGCTGATCAAACGCGGGTATCATTGGATTAATGAAAGGCCGTTCAGCCGGTAGTTGTAGGACCGGCAGCCTTGCCTGTCTAACCCAGTGACGACCAAGTCGACCGCCGCACTCATCATTTTACTATTCAATATAATTTTTCCTTGCTTTTCTCGCCGCCGCGCCATTTTTTGTAATAGTCGGTTTCAACTTAAAAGGAAAATTTCACATGGGCACATTTTATACACGTTGTAAAATCGAAAACGCCGTTGATCGCGCCAAATCCGCAGTTGTTCCAAAAGTTTTGGTGGATACGGGAAGTGAATACACTTGGATTCCAACGCCGACGCTAGAAAAACTCGGCATCAATCGCGAGAAAAAGGATTTGGAATTTGTGATGGCGAACGGTCAACGCATTACGCGCAGTATCGGCTTTGCGATTATTCGTCTCGATAAATTTTTTACCATTGACGAAGTGGTGTTTGCCGAAAAAGGTGATTTGTTGCTTTTAGGCGCGCGAACGTTGGAAGGCTTGAATCTGACCGTAGATCCGCGACAAAAGAAACTCGTTGCCGCGGGGCCGCTTCCCGCCGCAACGAATATCTCCACAACCCAATCTCGAAAAACGCGATGAGAAAAACCCTCGGAATGCTCCTGGCCGGCGGCGTCGGCAGCCGGCTCAACATTCTGGCGCACGCGCGCGCGAAGCCGGCGGTGCCGTTCGGCGGATTGTATCGCATTATCGATTTCACCTTAAGCAATGCGAGCAACTCCGGCGTGACCAACATCGGGGTTTTAACCCAGTACAAACCGCTGTCGCTGATGGAGCACATCCGCGACGGCGAGGCGTGGGATTTTCTCGGGCGCATGCGTGGCGCGAAAATTCTGCCGCCGCGCACCGGCGAGAAAGATTCCGACTGGTACAAAGGCACGGCAGACGCGATTCGGCAGAACATGGACTACATCCGTTCGCACGATTCCGAGCGCGTGATGATTCTCTCCGGCGACCATATTTATCACATGGATTACAGCAAGATGGTGGCCTATCACAAAAGCCAGCAGGCCGATCTCACCATCGGCATGATGCGCGTGCCGTGGAATGAAACACATCATTTCGGCATCGCCACGGTCGATGACGACTATCGCCTCATCGAATGGGAAGAGAAGCCGAAGCAGGCGAAGAGCAATCTTGCCTCGATGGGCATTTACGTGTTCAACACGGATTTTCTCTCGTATTGTCTCACGGAAATTCCCGAGCATGATTTTGGCAAGAATGTCATTACGACGGTGATTAAGACGCACAAAGTTCACGCGTATATGTTTGAAGGCTATTGGCGCGACGTGGGGACGCTGCAATCGTATTGGAGCACCAACATGGATTTGCTCCGTCCGAATTCAGGCTTGAATCTCAGCGCATGGAAGACATACACGAATTTGCAGGAAGAAGGCCGGCGCGGTGATCGCCAGCCGACGCGCATTCAGCCCTCGGCGAGGGTTGCGAACAGTTTCATCTCACAGGGCTGCGTGATTGAAGGCGAAGTTTCCAACAGCATTCTCTCCCCCGGCGTCAAAGTGTTGCGCGGCGCGAAGGTAAGCGATTCGGTGATCATGCACGATTCGGTGATCGAATCCGGCGCCGTAGTCGATCATGTGATTGCGGATAAGCTTACGCGCTTCGGCAGCAACAGTCAAGTCGGCCTCGGCGACGCGACGCAATTCAACAAGCGCTTTCCCGATCATTTGAAAGAGGGCTTGACGGTGGTCGGGAAAGAAGCGCATATTCCGGAAAAAATCAAAGTCGGAACAAATTGCATCGTGTATCCGAAGGTCGACGCGAGGGCGTTTCCGGCGGAAGAAATTTCCGATGGTGGCACGATTGCGATTTGATTGAAATTTTCTTCAACAAGCATTACAGGACGTTTTATTCATCAGTGGACATCATGTGAAAGCCATTTTATTGGTTGGCGGGCTTGGCACCCGGCTGCGCCCGATGACATTAACCTGCCCCAAACCGCTTTTGCCGATTGGCAACCTGCCGCTTGTCGAGCGCATCGTGCTAAATCTGCGCGCTCACGGAATCAAAGAATTTATTTTTCTTTTGCACTATAAACCTGAACGTTTTGTCGAAGCGCTCGGCGACGGTCGCCGCTGCGAGGCGCGTTTTCATTACGTGACGATGGACGAAGATTTGAGCACGGCGGGCAGCGTTAAATTTGCGCGCGAGCATATCACCGCAACCACGCTCGTACACTCCGGCGATATTCTCGCCGATCTGCCGTTGCGCCGCATGTTCGCTTTTCATCGCCGCCGGCGTGCGCTGGTGACGCTCGCCTTGCACCCGGTTGCCGCGCCGTTGCCCTACGGTCTGGTGTTGCGTGAGGGCGATGGACGCATTCGCCGTTTTTTTGAAAAGCCGACGTGGCCGCAGGTGTTCAGCGATTGGATCAACGCCAGCATTTATCTCATCGAGCCGGAGCTGGTCGATCACATTCCGGGCGAGCACCGTGCCGTTTTTTTGGAGCAGGAAGTTTTTCCGCCGCTGGCCGCAACGAAGGCGGCCATTTACGGTTTTCCGATCGAGGGCTACTGGCGCGACGTCGGCACGCCGGAGGATTTGCGTCTCGCCAACATGGATTATTTGAACGGCAAATTGCCGCAAAAAATGCTGGCGCCCGACGAGCGCACGTGGCTCATTCCCGCCGGTGAAAAGAGCGCCTCGCATTTTGTCATCGGCCACGACAGCAAGCTCGCTCCCGATGCGCACGTCGAAACCTCCGTGATCGGCGCGAATTGCGCGATTGCCTCGCACGCGAAAATTCACGGCGCGGTTATTTTCGACGACGTGCGTATCGAGCGCGGCGCGCTGATCAACAACGCCATTCTCATGTGCGGCGTGGCCGTCGACGCCAAGGCCGAGATTCATCATCACGCGGTGCTCGCGGAGAACGCGCATATCGGCGCGGCGGCTATCGTTGCCGCCAACGCGGTGGTGCGAACCGACGCACAAGTGGCGCCCGGCGAGACGCTGCACGCCAAACGCGTGCTGTCGACTGGCTACCTTCGCCGCTTTGTGGACGGCGGCAGTCTGATCGGCTCGATCAAAGGCGGCATGAGCGTGGAATTGATGCGCTGGGTCGGAAAAACTTTTGCGCTGCGGCAACGCCAAAATGAAAAAAGTAAAAAAGATAAAAATGAAGAAACCATGACGCTGTTGCTGGCGACGCAGGATGAAGATCATTTCAACGCATGGGCGCGGGCACTGGCGCAGGGCATGCTTTCGGCGGGAGGTGAAGTGCATTTGCTCGAATCCGTCACGCTGCCGCTTGCGCGCTGGGCGCTGCAAAAGGGAAGGCACGCGGGCGGCATCTATCTCGGCGCCGACCGGCACGCTGAGTTGCTGCGACTCGCTTTCATGCATCCCACCGCGGAAGATTTTTCGACGGAAGAAACCTGTTCGCTCGAACGCGTCGATTTGGTTGACGCGCCAACCACAGGCAAGCTGCGTCTACTCGATGCAACATTATTGCGCGAAGATTACTTGCGCATGGCCAGCAATTGCGCCTGCACCGCACGCGATGAAACCGTGCATCGGCTGCAACCGTTGCCGCAATCCATTTTGAACAAACAAATTCCGGTGCGCGTCGGCGTTGTGGGGCAGGCTTCAGAACAAATCGTCGCCAAATTTTTTGCGATGGTGGATTGCGCCGCGAAAGTCGATACGTTCCCGTTGGATATTTCCGCGGATTTTCGCCGCCACACCCGCGCCGCGCAGAAAGCGTTCGTGCAATCATTGACGGATGACGTCGGCCTCGGCGTTTGGATTGGCGGCGTCGGCGAGCGCATTCAGCTCGCGCTTCCCGGCTACGGCATGCTGCCGCGCGGTCGCTGCGATGCCGTCATGGCGCGGTTGCTGATCGAGCAAGACCCCTCGGTGCAAATCGTGGCCGGTTGGTTGTTTCCGAATTTCGGGCAAAAAACGCTACCGCCGCAAATTCGCCGTTTCGACGGTTGCATGTTGACCGCGGCGAGTCTGCGCGCCAAAACTCCCGCAACTAGAATCGTCGGTTGCGACGGACGCGGCGCGATTGCATTTCCACCGGCCACTCAGGATATGTTACACCAACCGCAAACTTATCCCGAATATTGCGGCATCGCCTATCCGGATGCATTGCTGGCGCTGGCGTTTCTGCTGCGCGCGTTGTTGAAAATTTCGCGCGCCGAATTTGCCGCGATGATTCCCGGCACCATGCTGGGCTATCGCCTCATGTCGTGTTCCGATGAAGCCAAAGCCTATCTCATGCGCCGTCTCGTCGAATCGCACGGCCATCACGAATGTGCCTTCAGCGATGGCGTGCGGCTGGAAGAGAGCAGCAGCGACGGCGCAAGCTGGGTCATCGTGCGCCCGTGCGCCGGCATGCCGGCGTTGGAAATTTACTGGGAAGAAAGTACATCCGGTGCGGCCACGGCCTCCAAACTCCATGTAACCGTCCGCCGCCAACTCGCCAGGTGGCGCGCGTTACACGAATGAAATCGTTATAAATAAAAAAAGCGCATAACGAATTTATGTTCGCCATGCGCCATGCCCTTTGCGCCATGCGCAAAGCGCTCACACGTCGTCATAAAAATTGATGGCTTTGATTTCATACTTCTTCGCGCCGCGCGGCAATTTCACTTCCACCACGTCGCCGGCTTTGTGATTCATCAACGATTTGGCCAGCGGCGATTGATAGCTGATAATGCCCTTGTCGAGATCGGTTTCGCCGTCGCCGAGAATGATGAATTGCTCCTCATGTTTCGCCGTCGAATCTTTAATGGTGACGACTTTGCCGAGCGTGACGACGCCGTCCGGCAGATCGCTTTGGCGAATGATGCGCGCATTTTGAAAACGCTCCTGCAGCATGCCGAGCTTGGCCATGTAATTCGCCTGCTTGTTTTTGGCCGACTCATATTCGGCGTTTTCGCGCAAATCGCCGTGCTCACGCGCCGTCGCGATCTCCTTCGCAATGTCGTTTTTTAAATAGCGCTCGACGCCTTCGATTTCCTTGCGCAGTTTTTCGTAACCGGCTTCGGTGAAATAATATTGCTTCATGCAAAACTCCAAAACTTGAGAACCAAATTCCTGATCTATTAAATGGACAACGCCCCGAGGGAATCGAGGCGTTTGGCTGTTGTTGCAAATCCGTCAAAGTTGTCCGTTCACAGTAGATTCAATATACAAAATTTCCCGCTCGCATTCAACGATTTTTTCTGACAAAATTTTCTTGGCGAATTGCCGCGAAATCGTTAAATTGATGCTATGCCATCGGGAACGACATTCTCCCCCAAGCGCGCGCTTCGCCGGAAAACTCTCTCGCCGCCACGCCGCCGCTCGCTGCAAAAGAAGCTGCTGGCGTGGTATAAAGCCGAGCATCGCGATCTGCCGTGGCGCCGAACGCGCGAACCGTATCGCATTTGGGTTTCGGAAGTGATGCTGCAGCAAACGCAGACCGTCAAAGTGCTCGAATATTACGAGCGTTTTCTGGCGCGCTTTCCTAATCTGGCCGCGCTCGCTGCGGCCTCACAGGATGACGTGCTCAAAGCGTGGGAAGGCATGGGCTACTACGCCCGCGCCCGCAATCTGCATCGCGCCGCGAAATATATCTGTGAAAATTTGCAGGGCCGTTTGCCGCGCGATTACGAGCAACTGTTGCAGATTCCCGGCATCGGGCCGTATACTGCGGCGGCGGTTGCCAGCATCGCGTTCAACCGCGATCACGCCGTGGTGGACGGCAATGTCGAGCGCGTGCTCAGCCGCTGGTTTTTAATTCAACAGCCGCCGAAAGCGACCAAGACGAAAAAGCTTTTGCGCGAGCTGGCGCAACAGGTTTTGGCAAAAGGCAAAGCGCGTTACTGGAATCAGGCGGTGATGGAGCTGGGCGCGCAAATTTGTGCGCCGCGCGCGCCAAAGTGTGAAATCTGTGTGGCCAGGCTTTATTGCCGCGCCTTTCAAGATCTCGATGATCCGGCGCAACTTCCCGTGAAAATGCCGCGTAAAGAGTTGCCGCATCATCAAATCGCCGTCGGCCTCGTGTGGAACAAGGGCAAATTGCTCATCGATCAGCGCAAGAACGACGGCCTGCTCGGCGGCCTGTGGGAATTTCCCGGCGGCAAAATTGAGTTGGGCGAAACGCCCGCGCAAGCGCTGCGCCGCGAGATTCGCGAAGAGCTTGATGTCGAGGTGGATGTGCGTGATTTTTATACCACGGTCGAGCACGCCTATACGCATTTGCGTGTGACGTTGAATGTTTATCATTGTCTTTATCAAAACGGCGAGCCGAAAACTTTGGGTTGCCAAAATTGGCGCTGGGTCGAGCCTGCGGAATTGCGGCAGTTCGCTTTTCCGAATGCGAACCGCAGAATCATTGATCGTTTGTTGAATGAGGTGGTGGAGCAATGAATGAAACCCGGAAAGCGCAGAGTGCGGAGAGCAGAGCGCAGAGTGCATGGCGGATGGCGGATGGCGAAGAGAGCATTACGCATGGCGCATGGCGCAGAGCGCTTGGCGTGTGGCAGGAAATTCCCTCTGCGCTCTGCGCTCTGCGCTCTGCGTTCGACGTGTGGCAAGAAATTCCCTCTGCGCTATGCCCTATGCGCCATGCGACAGGCGCCATCGTCGTCCCCGACGAAGATGAAGACGTGCTGGTCGATGACGACATCGGCATTCGCATTGACGCGCCGTGGAAGGTCGTGCTGTATAATGACAACATTCACACGTTTGACGAAGTGATTTTGCAGCTCCAGAAAGCCCTCGGCTGCAGCGCCCAGCGCGCCGAAAACATTGCATTCGAAGCGCACAATCGCGGCAAAGCCGTGGCCTACAGCGGCGAGTTCAACGAATGCTTTCGCGTCATGGGCGTTTTGCGGGAGATTCAGTTGGTGGTGGAGATTGAAGGGTAAAAATAAAAAAGATAAAAAGAAAAATCACGATAGGGATTTTGTCAGGGTTTTAGCCTTCCAATGAATGCGACATCATTCCGGCGAAGATCGAGGAAGGGCTGGAGCAGTCTCGCGTGCTCGTGCTCTGCATGTCGGCGAATGCGTTCGGGTCCGACTGAGCGCAGTTGCGAACAGTCATTGGCGTAAATGAGCTTCCCAAGCCCGGCGCTTTGCTCACCATGAATCTGACGGCGGTGACAAAAGAATAGAATTCGTGCGAGCGAGAAGCAGATATGAAAATAAAACGGAAACGCCGTTTCTCCAAAGCCATCCTCGCGGCTATCCGCGACGGGCATATTTTGGGCATTCGCGCCGGCACGCAGCCGCATCGCTTCATCGGCATTTGGGCGGTGGTGGTGGAGGGCCGCGTCTTTGTGCGGTCGTGGAGTGTGAAGCCGCGAAGCTGGTACCGGAATTTTCTGGAAGAGCCGCGCGGCGCCATCCAGGTAGCGGAGCGCGAAATCGCCGTCCGCGCCGTGCGCACGCGGAGTGAGCGCTTGAAAGACGCGATCAATCGTGCTTACTTGCAGAAGTACAACACGCCCGGCTCAATCAAATACGCCCGCGACCTCGGGCGCGCGAAGTCTCGCGCCACAACGACGGAGTTGGTGCCGTTGTAGAATTTTTTTCTACTCTTTGTTCTTGTAAAAAGTCAGGATTTTTCAGATCCCAAAAGGCAGAAACCCCGAAACAATTCGGGGTTTCTGTTTAAATTACAAAGCAGAGATTACTCCAGTGACGCCACCCGAATATACATTTGCTTCTTCAAGCCATTCACCCAATTCTGAAATTCTTTTTCGCCCTTCGCATTCATCGCCATTTCGTGAATCTGCTGCCAGTCGTCGGCCAAGGTAAACTGGCGCGGGTCGCGGCGCTCTTCGAGGCGCACGAGATGAAAGCCGTATTGCGTTTTCAGCGGCGGGGAAATTTCGCCCGGCTGCAGCGTGCGCGCGGCTTCGCGGAACGCCGGCACCTGCAGTTGGTCGGCCTCGAACCAGCCGAGATCGCCGCCCTTCTCGTTGGTGGTTTGATCGGTGGAATATTTTTTCGCCGCGTCTTCGAAGCTGATTTTGCCGGCGAGAATATCCTCGCGCAAACGGGTGCCGAACGCCGAGGTTTCTTTTTCATCATTCGCCGAAGTCGCCAGCCGGATTAAAATATGGCGCGCATTCACTTTCTCGCCGCGCCGCTCAATGAGCTGAATGATATGAAAGCCGAACTGCGTGCGCACCACGCCGGAGATTTCGTTCGGTTGCAGGCCAAACGCCGTCTCTTCAAACTCCTTCACAAAATCGCCGCGCTGAATCAAGCCCAGCTCGCCGCCTTTGGCCGCGGAGCCCGGATCTTCGGAATACAGGCGCGCCAATTTTTCAAAATCTTCGCCGCTGCGCACGCGTTTGAGCAGCGTATCAATTTTCGCCTGCGCGACTTTCACCGCAGCCTCGCCGGCGGTGATGTTCAGCAAAATATGCCGCAGATGCACCGCCGCTTTCACGCCCGGCATGCTGTCTTTCATTGCCACAAAAAAATCCTCCACTTCGCGCCGCGAGATTTTGATTTCCCGGAATTTTTTCTCCCGCAGCGTGCGCACCAGCAGGCCTTCTTCGATATTCTCGCGGAGCGTGCGCTTGACCTTGCGCAGCGGCTGACCGAAATACTCTTCCACTTTCTCTTCGGAACCCAACTGCTCGACCATGCCTTTGAGACGCTCGTCCAGATACTGATCAACCTGACGCTGCTCCACGGTCACGCTGTCCTCTTTCGCTTTCGTGAGTATGACCTTTTGCGCAATCAGGCTTTCCAGCGCGCCGTTGCGCAGTTCGTTGAATTTTTCCGGCTGCCGGCGCGGGTCAATGTTGAGCTGCACCGCCAACGAATAAGCGTATTGCAGCAATTCGGATTGCAGAATGATCTGATCATCCACCACCGCGACGACGCGATCCAGCGCCTCTTGCGCATAAACCTTATCCGGCGACGTGCCAAAATTTATGAGCGAAAAAAGACCAATGATTAAACAGAAAAGCTTATGATATCTTTGCATGTTTTGCCTCGTTTAATAGCTATATTAATTCTTTGGTTGCGGCTTGTCCGCGATAATCCGTGCGATCCGCGCCATCCGTGTTCAAAGCCTTTGTTTTTGGTTGTGTTTTTTCAACGTTGATTTTTATTCCTGTTGCCCACCGGCGGCGAGTGAATCAATCGAAATTTGATCCAGTAACTGAAAATTTTTCTCAGCGACAATACTGTTCTTCAGCTCCGCCAGCAATTGCCGGTAGCGCTCCTGCTGTTTTTCGGAGTGCAGTTTCGCGATGATTTCCTCGCGCGTGTGCGCCGGCGGCTTTTGCGAGCCGGCGGAAAATTTTTCAATCATCTTAAAAATATGATAGCCGTTATCCAACTGAATCGGTCTGGACACCGCGCCGGTCATGATCGTAAACACCGAACTGACCACCGCGTCCGGCGTTTCTTCGTCGGTTAAATAAAGATCGATTTCCGCGCTATCGCTGTTCGCAAACCGCCGCGCCGCCTTCGCAAAATCTCCGCCCAGCCGCAGCGCCGCGGTGAGCGAGTCCGCGGTTTTTTTGTTCCCCACTTTGATGTGCTGTACGTGAACTTCATCGGCATTGCGCGTGAACGTCGGGCGATTTTCATTATAATACCTTTCGATTTCCGCCTCCGTCACGGCAAATGGTTTATTCAATTCCTGATCCAGCAGCGCATTCACCGTCAGTTCCCGCTCCAGCCGGCGCAATTCCCGCCGCACCGTTTCGCTTTGATCGAGTTGTCGCTTCTTCGCCTCTTGATACAGAATTTGCGAATCGATCCAGCGCACCACATAATCTTCTAATTCAGTTCGCGTGAACCGATGCCGCGACGGCCCCGCCACGTCGTTGACGATATCGGTAACCGTCAAGGCCTCCGCGCCAACGCGCGCCACGGCAGGCTCGGTTTGCTGCTCCGGCTTCCCGCAGGAAGCAAAAAGGATAAAAAGAGAAAAAAGCAAACAAGATGGTCGTAGTCGTTTTTTCATTTTTTCTGTTTATCTTTTTTAATTTAATAAGCTCCGCAGAAATTTTAAAGTCAAGGGCAAAGCTTTTTGTTGTTTGGAAATCGGCAGTCTGACGCCGAAGCCCGGCCTTTGCACAAATTCAAACGGCACCGCCGCGCGTTGCACCATTGAACCGATCCATTGTTTCATCGGTTCCCCTTTTGCCGGACGGCCATTTTCTCCGAAAATTCCCAGACTCTGGCGCGGCGCGATTTGCAAGCTCTTCAAACCCAGCGCGGTGCCGATGATTTTCAAGCTCGCCATGCCCAGCAAGTTTTCCGCGGCCTCGGGCAAACGGCCGAAACGATCGGCCAGCTCTTCTTGCACGGATTGAATATCCGCAAGTTTTTTCGCCTCGGCCAGCCGGCGATAGATGGCGACGCGCTCCGCGGGCATGGCCACATAATCTTCCGGCAAAAACGCATCGCCATCCAGCTCGACGCGGCACTCTTCTTTTTTCTCGGCGACCGCGGCGATGGCCTCCTGCGGCATTTCTTCGAATCGCGCCTCCTGCACGGCTTCTTCGAGAATTTTGCAATACAGATCGAAACCAAGCGACTCGATGAAACCGCTCTGCTCCGCGCCGAGCATATTGCCGGCGCCGCGAATTTCCAGATCGCGCATCGCAATTTGAAAACCGCTGCCGAGCTCGGTGAATTGCTCGATGGTCTCCAGCCGCTTGATCGCGTCGGTGGTGAGATTGCGAATCGGCGGAATCACGAGATAGCAATAGGCCTTGTGATGGCTGCGCCCGACGCGACCGCGCAGTTGATAGAGCTGCGCCAAGCCGAAGCGATCGGCGCGGTTGATGACCATCGTGTTGACGTTCGGCATGTCGAGGCCGGATTCGATGATCATCGTCGCGACCAGCACGTGAAACTTGCGCTCCATAAATTCTAAAATTGTTTTCTCCAACTCGTGCTCGTTCATTTGCCCGTGCGCCACGCCGAAATTAACCTCCGGCACGACGCGCTGCAGCAGATCGGCCATGCGATAAATCGAGCTGACGCGATTGTGTACAAAAAAAACCTGGCCGCCGCGATGCACCTCGCGCAAAATCACCTGCCGGACCAAATCGCGATCGAACTGCGTGATCTCCGTGTGTACCGGCAGGCGATCTTTCGGCGGCGTGTTGATGTTGGACATATCGCGCACGCCGAGCAGCGACATGTGCAGCGTGCGCGGAATCGGCGTCGCCGACAGCGTCAGCACATCGACATTGACGCGCAGTTCTTTAAGGCGCTCTTTGTGCTTCACGCCGAAGCGCTGCTCCTCGTCCACCACCATCAAGCCAAGATCTTTGAACGCCACGTCCTTCGAGAGCAAACGATGCGTGCCGATCACGATATCCACGGCGCCGGATTTGAGCTTCTCAATCGTCTGTTTCAATTGCGCCGCTGAACGAAAACGCGACAGCACTTCGACCTTCACCGGATAACGCCGCAGGCGCTCGTTGAACGTGTTGAAATGTTGCTGCGCCAAAATCGTCGTCGGCACCAGCACCGCCACCTGCTTGCTGTTTTGCACGGCTTTGAACGCGGCGCGAATCGCCACTTCGGTTTTGCCGTAACCGACGTCGCCGCAGACGAGACGATCCATCGGATTTTCGCTCTCCATATCGCGTTTGACTTCCTCGACCGCGCGCGCCTGATCGGGCGTGTCTTCATAAATGAAAGACGCCTCCAGCTCTTTTTGCCAGTAGGTATCGGGCGGAAACGCGATGCCCGGCTGCGCTTTGCGCGCGGCGTAAAGTTTGATCAAATCTTTGGCGATATCTTTGATGCGCTTCTTCGTGCGATTTTTCATGCGCTCCCAGTCCGGCGCCCCGAGCTTGTGAATGCGCGGCGCCCCGGCGTCCTGCGAGCTGTATTTTTGCACGCGATCCATTTTTTCGAGCGGCACAAAAAGCTTGTCCTGCTCCTGATATTGAATCACCAAACACTCGCGCTCGAAATCGCCGGTCTTGATTTTTTGCAGCCCCTGATAAACGCCGATGCCGTGATCGACGTGTACGACGAAATCGCCGCGCAGCAACGTTTTGAGCTGACGAAACGTGAGGCCTTCTTTAAAACGCTGCCGGCGTTGGCGCACGCGCCGCACACGGCCATAAAATTCGTGATCGGTATAAACCGCCAGTCCGAGCTGCGGCAATTGAAAGCCGCCGTGCAATCCCGCGGTGATGACGTGCAATTCGGAAAAATTGAACTCGCGTTCTTCGAATAAATCTTTGAGGCGCTCGCTGTGCGCGGGAGATTCGCAGAGAAAATAAAGCTGCGCCGGAGCATGCCGCTCGGAGAATTTTTCCATATCGCCGCGCAGCGCCATAATGTCGCCATGAAACGAAGATTGTGGTTGCGCCGCGCAATCAATCGTGAGCTGATCTGACGCCGCGTGCATAGCGGGAAAAACGAGCCGCGTGAATGGCGCAAAGCGCCGCAAAAATTCATCCAGCGCCTCATCGTGGCGCGGCGCTTTTTCTTCTCCCGGCAGCCACGCTTCGTCGTCGCCCGTGCTGCCGGAATCATCCTCGCGCGTCGATAGCGCAATCGCCATCTGCTCGGTTTGAAAAAAACACGTGACAGTTTCCGGCGGCAAATATTCCAGCAACGAGGCCGTGGCTTTCTGCGCCTCGTCGCGGCCCTCGGGTTGAATGTTTTGCGGATAAACCGCCAGCCCCGGCAATTCGCCCTGCGAACGCTGCGTCGCCGGATCAAATTCGCGAATCGATTCAATCGTATCGCCCCAGAATTCGACGCGAATCGGCAGCTCGCGCGCAAACGGAAAAATATCGATGATGCCGCCGCGCACGCTTATTTCACCGGGCCGCTCGATCATCGGTTGCCGGTCGAAATTCATCGAGATCAATTGCTCGATCACCGTGGCAAACGGCAGCTCTTCGCCTTTTTTAAAGTGCAGCATTTGCCGCCGCATCATTTGCGGCGAGCGCAACGTGACCTGCAGCGCATGAACATTGGCGACAATGATGGGCGGCAGGCTGGAAGCCTGCGCTACGCCTAACAAACGTTCGATGGCTTCGAGTTGTTGCGAAGTGGCCTGCACGTCGTGATGTCCCCACGGCAAAACTTTCGGCGGCGGGAAAAGCGTGACCGCGCCTTCCGGCAAAAATTCCTGCAACTCGTCTTTGAAACGCTCGGCCTGATCGATAAATGGAAACAAGCAGAGAAACGGCTTGCCGATTTGCTCAAACAACAACGCCAGCAACGCCGCGGGCAACGACCCCGGCGCGTTGTGAATCACGGTTTCTTTTTCGCGCGCCGCGGCTTGAAGAATTTTTTGAAAAAACGGTGCGGCGTGTAATTGCTTTTTTATAACGTCCAACGACATAAATGCAATCGTCCTGATGAGAACGGAAGTTTTAAAATGAAAAACTACAAACGAATAACTTAACGCGGCATTGGCCGCAACCAAAACTGCACCACAAAGGGCACAAAGAACACAAAGATTTTTTCTTTGTGCGCTTTGTGTTCTTTGTGGTATCAATAATCTTCGCGGTCATGATAATTTTCTGGGGCAATGCAATTCCGCTACTTTATTTTCACCGGCGCTTTTTGCCCCGCCGGCAGCAGCGAGATAAAATTATACCCGGCCTTGCGCTGCTCGAAATCCGCGCGCGCCTGTTTGAGCAAATCCGGTTTCGTGATTAAATCGAGCGCCGAGTACGCCAGCGCTTTCGCCGCGACGAACATACCTTTTTCACCAATCGACGTGCCGGTACAGGCAACGATTTGCCAACTATGTCCCGGCGCGCCAAATGTGTAACTCGCCGCCGTCAAGGCGCCGGTCGGCACCATCCAGCTCACGTCGCCGACGTCGGTTGAAGCTCTGCCCTGCTCCGGCTCGTCCGGTAATTTTTCGAGAATCTCCGAAAGCGCAT
>Ga0247727_10008888_pt1 | contig 18461 bp, 18 predicted proteins | sample WisWelCaveWW1625_FD_202498 | JGI IMG/M metagenome (GOLD analysis project Ga0247727, IMG submission 202498) | Biofilm microbial communities from Wishing Well Cave, Virginia, United States - WW16-25 | ecosystem: Environmental > Aquatic > Deep subsurface > Groundwater > Cave microbial mat | place... | reverse complement strand
AGAAACAATCCAAATCATAAACATAAAAAAGGAGAAAACTCATGAAATACTTTATCACTGGCACAACTGGTTTTATCGGCGGGCGAGTCGCCCGGCAACTGCGCGAGGCCGGGCACGAGGTGGTGGCTGTTGTTCGCAACCCTTCTAAAGCGCAAGACCTTGCCCAACTGGGCATCACCCTCCATCAGGGCGATGTGACCGACAAGGAATCCATGCGCGCACCGATGGCGGGTGCGGACGGCGTGTTCCACATCGCCGCCTGGTACAAGGTCGGCGTGCGCGACAAGAGCGACGCCGTTCCCATCAACGTGGGCGGCACGCGCAACGTGTTGGAGTTGATGAAGGAATTGAACATCCCCAAAGGCGTGTACACCAGCACGCTCGGCGTCAACGAGGATACGGGTGGCAAACTGGTGGACGAGACGTATCGCTACAACGGCCCGTTCTACAGCGAATACACCCGCACCAAAGCGGAGGCGCATCACCTCGCGGACCAATTCATCGCGGATGGTTTGCCGCTCGTCATCGTCATGCCCGGTCTGGTATACGGCCCGGGCGACACCAGCGCGGTGCGCGTCTCGCTCCTCCAATACCTTCAGCGCCAACTGCCGATGATCCCGCAACAATCGGCCTACTGCTGGGCGCATGTGGACGACCTGGCGCGGGCGCACATTTTGGCGATGGAGAAAGGCAAGCCCGGTGAGACGTACATCATCTGCGGGCCGATGCACACCTTTGTAGACGGGATTAAGATTGCAGAGGAAATCACCGGCATCCCCGCGCCAAGGGCGGTCCCGGCCGGGATGTTCAAGACCCTTTCGGTCGTGATGGGCCTGGTCGAAAAAATCGTCCCCCTGCCTGAAGCCTACACCCGTGAAGGCTTGCGCGGGATCGCAGGCGTGACGTATATTGGCGACAACAGCAAGGCGCGGCGCGAGTTGGGCTACAATCCGCGCCCGTTGAAAGAAGGGTTGGCTGAGACTCTGCAACACGAGATGAGGCTGCTGGGAATGCGACCCTAATCGTCATCGCCAGAAAGGCAACTGTCAATATTGACTACAAGGGGACAAAATGTCCTTTGTGGAGATGCTACAATGAATTTGTACTTTGCGTGCAAAGATTCTCTTTGCTTGCCCATCAAATCCATTTGGAGGTAGAAAGAAATGAAACACGAAACTGGAGATTTTCAAAGCGCAGACGGATTGCGTTTAAAGGAACAAAGCTGGTTACCCGACGGCGCGCCGAAGGCGACTGTCATCCTGCATCATGGGTTGTGGGACTATTCCGATTATTACGCCCCCTTCGCCGAAGAATTAACCAAACACAATTTTGCAGTGTACGCATTCGACATTCGCGGACACGGAAACTCAGGCGGCGACCGATATTTCATCAAATCATTCGATGAATATATCTCAGACCTGGATGTATTCATCAAACGCGTACAACAGCGCGCCAACGGCAAGCTCGTCTTTTTGTTCGGGCACAGCTTGGGCGGGTTGATCTCGACGACATATATACTTGCTAATCCGAAGAATGATCTGCGCGGTGTCATCATCAGCGGCGCGGGATTGAAAGAGGGACATGATGTGACACCTTTGCTCAAAAAGATTGTCCCCATTCTCGGCTCCATCGCGCCTAAACTGCCCTCCTACAAACCCGATTTCAACTTCGGTTCGCGCGACAAAAGCGTGATAGAGAGAAAACTAAAAGACCCGCTGATTGATCACAAAGGATTGCCTGCGCGCGCTGGCGCGGAAGGCTTGCGCGCCATCGCGAATGCGCAGGCGAATATGGAGAAATTTTCCGCGCCTGTGTTGATCATGCACGGCACGGAGGATCACTGGACGAACTCGGAGGGCAGTCAGCAATTGGCAAAACGGGCTTCATCCAAGGATAAGACACTGAAAATGTACGAGGGCTTCTATCACGAACTCCTGACTGATACCAATAAAGCCGTAGTCTGGAAGGATATCATTGCGTGGATGGATGCGCGGCTATAAATTCAAGGAGATGCAACAATGTCCAACCCCGCTCGCTCAATCACAGTTTTTGGAGTTTATCTTGCCATCGCTGGCTTATCATTTTTCCTCGTCCCCAACATGGTTTTGCCGCTGATGGGTTTTCCCGCTACAACGGAAGTTTGGATTAGACTGGTGGGCCTGCTGACAGCAATCCTCGGCATGTACTTCTTGTACAGCGTGAGCTACGATGACCGTCAATTTTTCCGCGCAACAATCATTGCCCGTCTGATCTTCTTCACAGGCGTAACTATGCTCGTCATCTTCGGCTTGGCGAGTCCATTGCTGGTTGCCTTTGGCTTGATAGACCTGGCAGGCGCGGCATGGACCTGGCTGGCATTGCGCGCATCTTAAGATGCAGACCCTCCGAGCCAAACTTGGAGGGTCTTACTATTTCAAATATGTATCGGGCTTCCTTCCGCCCCGTGTGCGGCTTCCATCAACACCTCGCTCCCAAGTTTCATTGTGCCATTACCCTCCTTGAGTGTTCCGTTCCAAACTGCGGATGCATTGCGAATCGACATCTCTACCTCCATTTGATAATCATGTGGGATTCCATTTTTTATACTGTTCAGAAAACATTATAATCGCTTCGAGAAAACCGTAAGTCTCAACGAATTCATAGAGAATTACATGAATTGAACACCCTTAAGTCCCGTGCGGGTGGTAATATCCTATAATCCATCCTCTGTACTATTTTGCAATCGTTATATGTAAATTGTCTGAACATTCATGGGTTCGATAACGTCTGGAATATATGCAACAAATCTTTATCAGCTATTCACGCAAGGACATGGGCTTCGTCCGCAGGCTGGCGGGGGATCTGGAAAAAGCCGGGTACGACATGTGGTGGGATCTCACCGATCTGCGCGGCGGCGACGACTGGGTACGCGTCATCCCGGCTGCGATCGCGTCAAGCGCGTATTTCCTGGTTGTGCTTTCTCCTAATTCCACTGTGTCTGACTGGGTTCAAAAAGAATACACCCAAGCGCTTGGTTTGCGCAAGAAGATCATCCCCATTATGCTGAAGGCAAGCAGTGTGCCCTTTGCTCTGAACACAATCAATTATGTCAACTTCACATCGGGTGAATACGCTGATAATCTTAAGAGCCTGCTGGATGCTTTGGGATATACAGGCAAGCCGCCTGTCTCCCCGCCAGCCAAAAAGTTAATATTCCCAGCAGCGCTTCGCAGATACGCTGTTCCTATCATTATTGGGATTGTTCTTCTACTTTCGCTTTTGTCCATTCCTTTCTTCACTTCGCCCATCTCACCAACCTCAACACCCACGCGGATTCCACCAACTGCTACAGTCTTGATCTCCGCGACTGAAACCGATATACCGGCCGCAAGCCTGACCGTGACGTTCACTCCCACTACTGCACCGACAACGACTCCAAGGCCGACATTGACTCCTTCACCGACAAACCTGCCCTTTAATAAATTGACCTTCTGTGTGAATTCACTTTATGCGAACTCCATCAACGTACGCTCTGGTCCGGGCACCATTTACGCGCCGCTGGGAGAGCCATTACTGGTTGGAAAGTGCCTTGACTTCAGCGCGCGTAATGAGGAAGCAACCTGGCTGCAAGTGGCACCCAATCAACCCGACGCGACCCTTCGACAATATGAAGGCGGATGGATCTTTCGGGAATTGCTTGGGCTGGGATTAATCGGTCCGATCGATCTGCCCGCTGTAACGCTGACTCCAACACCCACACCTGGCGATACCCCGACGATCACGCAGACTTTCACACGAACATTGACCTCCACACCCACAGATACGCCCACGCTTACACCCACTCACACACCAACTGAGACACCGTCATCCACCGAAACAGACACACCAATTCCGACAGACACTCCCGCGCCATAATTGCGTGAAAATGCGCCAACTCAACGCGCGCTCAGCCGAACTGCTGACGGGAGATACGCATTGGATTTTCCGTTGAAATCACAAGCGGGGAAAGACCAAGGAATTTGCCAAATTGCGCTGTGCTCGCGGCAACAGCTTTCTGTTCCGCTTTTGTCAACTGAGCATTAAAGTTTGTTTCAATTGAGACTTCGCGCTTTGATAAAGTTCGCTTCCAACTTCCGACCAGCATTCCATCGATCACGATGATATTGTCGAAGGCGATACTACCAGCGTCAAACTTATCGCGCTCCAACACGCTCAACATGGCACTGCGGTCTTTATAGCCCATCACATATTCGTCATAAATGGGCAGCAAGTGTGCAGTCTTTGATGGTGCTTTTGGAGGCATTGGCGACTGAGCAAACCAATAGGTCTGTCCATCAATCACTTCATGCGCAAGTTTCGGCTTGAGCATTTCGATCCCGCGCTTCACATCCGCCATTGTCAGCCCGGACCAGACTACGAAGTCTTTCATCGTTGCAGGGCCTCGATTTGTGAAGTATCGTTTGGTGAGTTCGACTAATGCCTCGTCGCGGTCCATTTTCTTGACTTGCGGCACCCGTCCCTCCAGCAGTGCATACGTGAATTGTTTGCCGCGTCGCGCGCCACTGCAAACGAGTGCGTCCAATTCGGCGCGCATCATAATATATCCCATTCGAAACTCACCAACTGTGTCAATGCCAGCCTGTTGAAGTGCGGATGCAAGTTCGACACGTGTCAAATGTTTACCGCCCTGCAAGGCTTTCGTTAGCGCGGTGCTACTACGCTTAAAGAGAGCGTTGTCCAATTCCAGTTTGCGATACATGTACGAATTCACGGCATGGACGCGCGGCGCGGTGAGTGACAGCATCCAACGGATATCAGCAGGGGTAACAAAATGCCACGTTGGGCGCAGCAGGTGGGTACGCAGGATCTCTCCCCTTGTAAATGCGTTCTCGATTTCAGAATCTGTAATCTCTTGCATGCGTTGCGCGATTCCCCATTTCGCCATTGCATACTCCTGTCCCTGCATCGCGCCAAGCCAGGAGACCACCTCTTCAGGCTTCTTAAGTTTTGCCTGGCCAATATTCTGGTTAAAGAAACGCTGGAGCGCGATATTCTGGAGTGTCATCATAGAGTTGTTTATATCATATCCCCTCATGACGGACAAAATAATAAGGTCACGACGCTTGTTCGCATCCGCTTCGCTCAAGCCTCAGGTTGATTCCGTTATTGAGGTTTTTCGCAGCTATTAAATGATCCCTTTAAAAAAGTGACTGTCACCTGGGAGATTACTTTGCTTTGACAGTGATCGTCTTGGGTTTGACCTCTTCCGCTTTCGGCAGGGTGATGGTCAGAATGCCATTTAAGAACGTAAGCTGTTTACAAAAAGTTTTTCGCTATGCTTTTTGACGTTTGTAATCCACAAAACGATAGCCCACGCCGCGCTCAGTGAGGATATATTTCGGGTTGGCGGGATCCTTCTCAAGTTTCTGGCGCAGGTAATTGATATACAGGCGCACGTAATGAGGCTCGTCGCGGTATTCATATCCCCATACCTTCACAAGGATCTGATCGTGAGTCACCACCCAGCCCGCATTTTGCACAAGATGATAAAGCAGGCGATATTCCGTTGGGCGCAATTTGACAAGTTTGCCTTCCAGCCAGACTTCACGACGATCAAAATCGATCTTGAGACGCTCATCCACTTCGATGATATCGTGCATCGAGCCGCTTGCGCCTTCCGTGCGGCGGATGACAGCCTTGACGCGGCTGACCATTTCACGCGGGCTGAACGGTTTGGTGATGTAATCGTCCGCGCCCAGTTCCAAGCCGCGCACGCGATCATCCTCCTCGCCCTTGGCAGTGAGCATGATGACGGGAACCGTACTGCCTTCGCGAATGGTCTCGAGCACTTCAAAACCATCGAGGTCGGGCATCATTACATCGAGCAATATTAAGTCGGGGGTTACGTCACGCAATTTTTGAATGGCTTGCTTGCCATTAAAGGCTTCGGCGACCTGAAAGCCATCGTGTTCCAAATTCATGCGGATGAAACGAACCATGCGCTCCTCGTCATCCACGACGAGGATTCGGCGGCGGTCGAACTCTTCAGGCATCTATTATTCCCTCACGAAGCCGATCAGATTTTCTTCCTCTTCGCTTTCCAGCACTTCGATCAGGGCAATTTTGGAAAGGGGCCAGATCACTTTGACAACATTATGTTCCAGGTAATGAATATCCTTCCCATCGCGCAGGCGGGGATTGCTTACCATAATAATCGTGTCGGCAGGTTTGGGGAGTTCTTCGACCTCACCAAGAATGGATGCTTCGCCGACAATATGGAGTATGACTGAATGAGCCATAGGATTATTGCCTTTCCTAAATATCAGATATTACGAAGCAGTATTTGAATTTTGAGTTTGCCCAGGGCTACGATATCGCCATGGCTCAAGGGCTCTTCCGTATGCGGGTTGAGGCGGCGTCCGTTCAGATAGGTGCCATTGGACGAACCCAAATCCATTACAGCAACCTGACTGCCTTCGCGCTTAACCACCGCATGCAGGCGTGACACCCCGGACGCATAGGCCTGGTAGGGGGTCAGATCAATATCGGGCATGATGGGCTGTCCCTCGCTCAGACGCCCGAGTGTGAACTCGTTCCGGGATGCCAGCGGGAGTATCTTGCCGCTATCCATCAGGTGCAAGGATATCCAACTATTTGAAGGGGCGGAAGCCGGTTCGGGACGGGGTGATTTTCTCTTTAACTCTTCTTCGACCTGCTCATCCGTAATAGCCTGGGTAACGAGTGTTTCCACCCCATCCAGTTGCGCCCCGCATTCGGCGCAGAAAACTGCTCCTGACACGTTTTTGTATTGGCAATTGGAACAAATTATCATGAGACTAACTCCTTCTTTGGGGACTCCAGGAATAATGCACGCGTGCCATACTTGATCTTCTTGCCCCCCTCGTCTGAGAGGGAATTCTTTTGCTGCAAATTACTTACTTCGAGCAGAATCGTCTGAGCCAGGTTACGCTCGCCCTGTGCTAGTAAATTTGATGCAAGCGTCTGGAGTTGACGTGTGGCATTTTCGATATTACCTTTCTCGATCTCTTTACGCGCCCGCTCCTGCATACGGTACAACATGAGACGCGACAATGCCTGAACAATCCTGGGCGGCGGCGGTTCAGCCTCGGGCGAATTTGATACGGGACGCTTGAATAGGATTCGCAAAGGCAGAATGGGCAACGGATGCGAGGCAATCGTCATCTTAAGCGTACCATTCAAAATGGTCAATGTGTCTGATTTTACCGCTTTTGGTTGAATTATATACTCAAAAAGCACGAGTGTGGAAGTATCTTGCAATATTGTGCCAAGGTGAAGCGGGTCTTCAAGCGCAATCGGGGAGGGATCCGGCTGAAGGCGAAACGCATAAGACAGTTCGGCGCCTTCGATCGGTGTAAGTTTCAACGTAACATCCTCCGCAAAGGATTGGGCAAGCGCGTCGAATTTCTCAAGTAACAACCGTTTGATGTCGCCAGGCTGGGCAATATATGCCGTGCTCCCTCCCGTACGGGTTGAAAGGACATCAAGGAAAACGTCATTCCACTCCCGCCCTATACCCATGCCACTGATGCCAATCCCACGCTCCGCGAGCTTTGATGCGAGCGCAAGGCATTGCTGTTCGTCTCCGTAGGTATGACCGTCAGTAAGAAGGATGATGTGATTAACTCGTTTCGAATCAAGGCTGCGAATCACCTCCTTAACACTCAGTTCAAGTCCCTGATACATTTCGGTCGCGCCGGAGGGCTGAATCATCTGGATTTTCGCCTCCAAACGCTGACGATCCTGTTGCTGCGAGGCGGGAATGATCACCTCCGCGCGATCGCTGAACGTCACTACACTCAGAATATCCTGGGGTCTGAGATTGCGCAGCACCTGTATGGCTGAAGATTTTACAACGTCCATCTTCTCGCCCTTCATCGAAGTGGAACGATCAAGCACAAGACATACATTAAGCGGCGGCGAGGACGTCTGACGCGCCTCTGCGGGCGCGTCAAGCTCCAGCACGATGTAAATCATTTGCGGCTCGTCGAGTTGAACCAGATTTGGACGACTGCAAATAATTTTGTATTGATAAGGGAGGACGGGTTTCTCCTCCGGCGGAAGTGTGGCATTGTACTGGGCGCGGCGTTGGGGATTGGAGAGCGCTTCGTAAGCCTGTTGAACGCCCAGAAATAATTCGGTTTCCCCCGCGGCTGTGTTCTTATCAGGATGAAGTTTTCGCGCCGCCTCAAAATAAGCGCGTTTGATATCTTCCTGTGAAGCATCCCGGGCTACGCCCAAAAGAGCATAGTAGTCCTTCTGTTGAGGCGCCATGATCACCCGATCAGTTGTGTGAGGACCACACTGATATTATCGGGTCCGCCTGCCGTATTTGCAGCGCTCACGAGGTTCTGGCAGGCGCGCTGGAGGTTGGGTGCATCAATGACAGAACGGATAAGATCCTGCTCCGCCACAACTCCCCACAAACCATCACTACAGATCATTAAAAAGCCGGGTTGGGGGAACCCAATCGTAAAAATATCGGGGTCCAGGATTTCACCCTGGCCCAGCGCGCGATACAGCACATTACGATGCGGATAATTCTCGGCTTCCTCGGGGGTAATATGTCCCAGTTCCTCCAGGCGTTTCACGAGCGAATGGTCCCGCGTGATTGGTTCGACGCGCCCGTCAGGATAAATAAAATAAGCTCGGCTATCACCAACATGCGCAACTGTGATCTGCTGTCCGACCACCAGTGCGGCCGTTAATGTTGTGCCGCTTCCCGGAGCTTCGCGCTGAATGGCGCGTTGAGCCTCGGTCACTGCGGCTTGCATGATCTCCTGGAAGGATTCATCCATCGTATCTGTCTTGACGTGGAACAAATAGGGATGGAACTTTCGCAGGACATATCCCGCTACAGTGCGGATTGCCGCATTGCTCGCGACCTCCCCGAATTGATGCCCTCCCATGCCGTCTGCAACAATATAAAGACCAAATGGCAGATTCCCCGAATTGCCAGCCATAGTTGTTGTAATGGCAAGCAGGCTGTCTTCGTTCAGATCGCGTTGCTTTCCCACCGATTGTCCGCAGGCAGAAACCAATTGCTGAAGATCAAAACGGGGGTTCTGGTTATTCACGATGGATTGGATTTGCTGTTCCGTCAGAGGGGCAGTATCCGTAATATCCTGGGTTTTTGCAGGAGGTTGTTTATTACCAAATAACCAGCGAAACAATTTATTCACAAATAACTCCTTGTCAGGCGAGCAGGGCATAAACCTGATGATCTGTGGAGCCAATATACACAATATCGTCGTATACCAGGGGCGTACCTGTGATGGCCCCTTCTGTCCCAAATTTCCAGCGCAGGCGTCCAGTACGATATTCCAGACAATAGAGATTGCCGTCAACCGACCCGCAATATAACGAATCCTTATAAACCACCGGCGAACCATTCACCTGATGCTCAGTACGGAAGCGCCAAACCTCTTTGGAACTTTTCGCCTCCACTGCATATATAAAACCATCTGCCGCGCCGACAAAAACAAGATCATCAATGGCGTATGGCGTGCTAATGGATGCCTTGCCCAAGCGGAAACGCCAGATCACCCAACCATTACGCGAATCGAGGCAATAAAGCGTTCCATCCATGGATGAGAAAAACAACGCCTGACCCAACCCCGTCGTCGAGGATGTAATGGCGCGCTTGGCGCGGAAGCGCCATTTCAATTCCCCGCGGAAATCCACTGCATAATAATCCCCTGTCTCGCAACCTGCATACACGAGTTCATTCGTCACGAAGGGCGTTGAACGGACAGGATCGGCTGTTTCGAACCTCCAAGCCATTCGCCCGCTATTAATGTTTATTGCATGAAGACAACTATCATCCGAACCAATAAAAACATGCCCCTCAGCAACGCGAGGGGAGGAGCGGATCGGTCCATTCGTAAAATACGTCCACACCACCTTACCCGAGCGGGCGCTTACAACATGAAGTCGTTTATCTTCCGAGCCAATATAAACATTCCCATCAAACAACGCCGGACGTGAAACAATGCCTCCATCTGTTGGGTACTTCCACTGGAATTTTCCATCCGCGGCGTTCAGTGCATACAGGTTGTTATCATAGGATCCGATATAAAGCAGACCTTGAGCGAGCGTTGGCGTGCCGCGGATCTCATCCTCGCATTTGAATGTCCATAACGGCTTGATCCCGCTTGATTGCGAGGAACCCGCTGGCGGACTCATCCGCACTAGCGCGCCGGTCTTGCGAGCGACGGACGTAAGCGCCTGTTTCATGTCCGCCGCTGCACGAAAGCGGCTCTCGGTATTGTATTCCAAAGCAGTATTGACAACTGCTTCGAGTTCAGGTGAGACCGAAGGGTTTATCCTGCGGATGGGACGTTCTGCAAAGGAAAATGGCGGTTCAAGGCGCGGGTCACGGCGGGTCAACGCGTGGTGGATGGTGGCGCCCATGGCGTAGATATCAGCCGAGGGTGTGGCTTCGCCGCGGTATTGTTCGGGAGGCGAATATCCCTCGGTGCCGATCATTGTTCCCTTGATGCCAGTCTGAAATGTTTTTGCGATCCCAAAATCCACAAGGATCACATCGCCGTTGTGATTGATCATCACATTCGATGGCTTCATGTCGCGGAAGATGATCGGGTCAGGTTTATGTTTGTGCAGGTAGTCGAGCACGTCGCATAATTCAACAGCCCAACTTAGTACCTGGTCTTCAGGAAGGAAGCCATTGGTTTCATTGATAATGGCTTCCATATCCTTGCCATGAATAAACTCCAGAACCAGGTAAGAACGGCTTTCAACTGTGAAGTAATCGGAAATACGAGGAATGGATGGGTGCTGAAGGGTGGCAAGTAAATTCGCTTCCCGTTCAAAATTCTGCACGATATTATCCCGCACGACCGGATCGGGCGCGGTATTGATCATTTCCTTCACAGCCACCAGCTTGGTCACATTCGGGAAGTGCATGTCGCGGGCGCGATACACTGAGCCCATCCCGCCTACGCCAATCACCTCCTGAATTGCATAACGTTTGGCAAGCGTAACGCCTGCCTGAAGTTGACGCGGAGGGGGAGAGCCTTCATCGCCCCGATCATCTGATAACTCAGGGAATATCCTTGTTTCCAGTGCGCTTCTCCTAATTCGGTAAATTATAGTTTGCACTGCTTTGTTTGACAACCGCTTAAAAGCAGGTAACATATCAATTTCGTACATCTATTTGTGCTTTTCGGCTCTCCCGTTTCTCGCGGGATGATTGACAAGCCGTAAAGTGTTTCGCCACAGATTTCACGGATTACCACTAATTTTTTTAGACAATCCGCGCAAATCAGTGAAATCCGTGGCAAGGGTTTTGGGGATTCCCGCTAAATACGAGAGAACCTGCTTTTCGAAAGAAACTCCCTTGCGGGGAATATCGTTCTGCGGCACAATACATCCCATTGTGAAAATCCTTGCGGTAAGCGACGAAGTTGTCGAACGACTCTACAGCCTTTGCTCAAACGGACATTTCAGCGAAGTCGAACTGATTCTCGGGTGTGGGGATCTTCCTTATCCATATCTTGAAAACCTGGTCACCTTTTTGAACGTGCCTTTGCTCTATGTGCCGGGGAATCACGATCCAACTTACAATCTCAATAACCCCCTCGCCTACGCGGAGGGCAGCTCAAACCTGGACTTGAAGTTGACGCGCATTAAAAAGTTTTTGATCGGCGGCTTCGGCGGTTCCATCCGCTACCGCCCTGATGGAACAAACCAATACACCCAGACCGAAGCGTACTCCAGAGCCTTTCGACTTCTACCCCGCCTATTATTGAACAGGATCAATTATGGACGCTCCCTAGATATCCTCATATCACACTCGCCCCCCTTCGGAATCCATGATGAAGAAACGCAGTCGCACCAGGGGTTGAAAACCATCAACTGGCTCCTCCGTATTGCAAAACCGCGCTATCACTTTCACGGACATACACACTTCCAGCGACGCAACCTCTCCCCTTCTGAAACGACCCGGGGCCTGACAAAGATCGTCAACGTCTTCCCATACAAGATCATCGAAGTCAGTCACTAAAAGAATGCTCGCGCAGGGTCTCGGACCCTGCAAGAGCAATAATATGAGTAACTATGCCCGATCCAATTACTGAACAAGCCCGCGCAGATTTTCAACGAGCGCGCTTCAAAGCCTTTATGAACCGTGTGTGGGCAACCCTCTCAGGTCAGCCAACCACATTACTTTCCTATGATGATATCAAGGAGAAACTACGTATTGGCGGACCCATCTATCGGGGAGTGAAGACCGTTCGTGTGGATCAGATCGCGGGGAGTCTGAATCGCTATCACGAATTTGACCGCGTCTTCCTGCCGGCCAGCGACAAACTCGCAGACCGCTGGCAAAGCGTCAACCGCGCTTTCTATCAGGAGATCAGCCTGCCGCCTGTTGTCCTATACAAAGTGGGCCAGGTCTATTTCGTTGTGGATGGGCATCACCGCGTCTCGGTCGCGCGCGAACAGGGACAAATTGACATCGAAGCCGAAGTGCGCGAATGCGCCACACGCGTGAACATCACAGCAGATATCAAACCCGAAGACCTGGAAATCCTTGAAAACAAAGTGCACTTCCTCGAGCGCACATCGCTCGACTCGTTGAAGCCGGACGCGGACATCAAAGTCACGATACCAGACGGCTTCGACCGCATGTTGGAGCATATCGCCGTGCATCGTTACTTTATGGGGCTTGATCTCAAGCGCGATATTTCTGAAGAGGAAGCGATTGCCGACTGGTACGAGAAAGTTTATATGCCAGTCATTCATGTGATCCGCGACACGAACATCTTGAAGGAATTTCCCGATAAGACTGAAGGCGATCTATACTTGTGGGTGTTGGATCACCAGCATTACCTGGCGGAGGAAGAAGGCGCTCCGCTTCAATCGCCCGAAGACGCGGCGCGCGCCTTTTTTGGGGAAGAGGGCAAAAAGCCTTTGCGCTCAAAGAAGAAAACGCCAGCAAAAAACAAACCTCGGAGATCGGAGAAAAAATGATATCACACCACCCCCTTGCTGGAGTTTACGCCGCGGCAGTGACTCCCCTTCGTGAAACACACGGTTCAACACTGGACCTTGAGTCTGTTCCCGTTTTATTGAGTTTTCTCGCCTCCCGCGGCTGTCATGGCGCGGTGCTCTTCGGCACAACCGGTGAGGGACCATCGTTCTCTCCATCTGAACGCGAAGCATTGATGCGGACTGCAAGCGCGCATCGCCATCAACTTCCGGGCTTCCGTTTGATCGCGGGCATCGGAACACCCAGCCTTTCCGAAACGATTGACCTGACCAAACTTGCATTTGATCTCGGTTATGACGCGGCGTTGGCGCTCCCTCCTTATTACTTCCGCAAAGCAACTGATGATGGATTGTTCAACTGGTTCAGTGAGTTGGTCAAGAAGGCTGTTCCATCTGATAAATATTTACTCGGCTATCACTTTCCCAATGTCGCAGGAATTGGATTCTCGATTGAATTGCTGGCTCGTTTGAAAGCTGCATTCCCCACACAATTCGCAGGGATTAAAGACTCGTCTCATGACGCTGATCTCGCGCGCTACCTTGGCGAAAAATTCGGGTATGACCTGGTCGTCCTCACTGGAACAGATTCTTATGTGCAGCTCGCCATGCAAAACAAAGCCGCAGGTTGCATCACCGCGCCCGCGAATATTATTTCGCCCGACCTGCGCGCCGTATGGGATTTGATCCGTGAAGGCAAAGATGCTTCAGGGGCGCAAGCACATGTGACAGAGTTAAGAGAAATTCTCGATAAGTATCCTCCCTTCCCGCCAACCCTAAAGGCAATGCTTCATCGCCTGCATGGCTTGCCGCGCTGGCACGTCAAACCGCCGCTGGAAGATATGACTGACTTAATGGCAGAACAGCTTGCGAATGAATTGGCACAAATCAAACAATAACTCTCCTTACGCAATGTCATTCCGAGTAAAACCACGGCGGAAAATATCGCCGTTCCAAGTGGAAGAGACAAGCTTGCCAATCTCGTAACGCGACATTCATGTCGCCTTGCTGTGGTAGAGCGACATAAATGTCGCGTTACATCTTTGTTTCTTAGTAGCCCTTCGCTCTGCTCAGGGAATCATGGTTAAAGCGTAAGGTGACAGATTAATTTTTATCGCAAGTGTTTGGCAATTCAATTATCAATACTGACCCAACAACTCAAGAAATCCATTCACGACTCGCGGGTCAAAATCCACACCCGAAAGCGACTTGATATATTCAAGTGCTTTTTCTTTTGTCCATGCCGGGCGATAAGGGCGATCTGAAACCAGCGCGTCATAAACATCCACTACGGTAAAGATCCTCGCTTCCAAAGGGATTTCCTCGCCCTTAAGACCACGCGGATAGCCGCTGCCATTCCATTTTTCGTGATGGCAGTAGGGAATACCCAGCGCGGGACGAAGGTACTCGATGCTTGACAACAGCTTGTGCGCATAAACCGGGTGACGTTGCATGATTTCCCATTCTTCATCTGTCAGCGTATCAGGCTTGAGCAGGATCCTGTCCGGTACGCCCATTTTCCCTATATCGTGGAGAAGCGCGCCCCGCCTGATCTGCATGAGATCCTTGTCCTTCAAGCCCATATGCTCCGCCAATTGCAGGGTGAGATTCGTAACGCGCATTGTATGGCCCTCTGTTTCCTTATCCCGTAAATCAAGCGCCGCAGACCAGCCTTCCAACGTGCTCTCGTAAGCCATGCCAAGCTCAAGGTTGGAGCGCTGCAGGTTCTGGAAGAGAGTTGCATTGTCTATTGCGAGGCCAGCCTGCCCTGCGAGGGCTTCGAGAAAATCAATCCACTCCTGGTCCTCATGGATATGAGTACGATGAAAGACCTCCAATACACCTTTGACCTCACCTTTTGCGATCAGCGGCACGCCGTAATAATCGCTGAAATTCTCGCCCTCCAGGAGTGACCTGCGTGTAAAGCTCTCTTTGCTTTCATACAAAGAGTGGATGCTGACCATCCTTCGTTCCAATACGGCCCGGCCCGCATGTCCCTCTCCGATTCGTACAGATGACCGCTCGACCCCCTTCGTATAAAACCCCACCCCATCAGCATACTCGAGGATATGTGTGGTTGGGTTGAGAAGCAGAACATCGGCTGCATCCACCTGCAATTGGGAGATGGCCTGCTTCAGGATGGCTTGCAGAGACAGGTGCAGATCAGCGCTGGCTGTAATGGTCGTATCGATCATACGCAAAGCCTTTAGATAATCAACCTGGCGTTTGATTTTATCTTCAGCCAGTCTGCGTGCGGTGATATCTGACATGGCGCCGATCATACGGAGTGGCTTGCCATTTACATCCCTTTCCAAGTACCCTCGGTCGGTAAGGTATGCCACTGAACCATCCCGCCGCAGGAAGCGATATTCATCCGCCCAGATCGTATCACTGCTTTCATAAAAGGCGTTTAAACCAGAGAGAACGCGCTCGTGATCTGCCGAATGGATATGTTTATACCACCATTCCCCATCTGAGGCGGCCTCGTCAGGGGTATACCCGAAAAGAGATTGCACATTCTCATTCCAGGTATGCTTATCGTTTACCATATCCAGATCCCAGATAACATCATTGGTAGCGCGGGTAGCAAGCCGATAGCGGGTTTCACTTGATTTCAGCGCGTCTTCTGCCTGTTTGCGATCAGTAATGTCAATCATCAAACCCTGCCGTAAAAGCAGATTACCATTCGGATCACGGAGCAAAGCTGCCTGATCGCGAAACCAGACGATCAGGCTATCGCGTGCAATCATTCGATACTCCACATCGAACAGCTCCCCACTCTGGTTCACACGTTCGACTTCTGCCAGCACGCGCGGGTGGTCTTCGGGATGTAATACTTTTCTCCAAAATTTTGGATCCTCCAGCCACTCTTCCTGAGTGTAACCCAGGAATGTTTTAACCTGCGGGCTGACGTAGACCGTTGAACTTAGATCACTCGCTGGGTTGGTATACACAATGCCTGGCAGCTGCTCAACCAATGAGCGATACCTGGCCTCTGCCGCGCGGAGATTTTCCTCTGCCCGCTTGCGCTCAGTAATATCGATCTTAACCCCTTGAATAAATTGAGTATGACTGTTTTCATCCTCAACAATGACAGCTTCATCATGGAACCACAAAGCCTGTCCATCGCGCGCCACACTGCGATAATCGGAGACAAACGGCTCGCCAGTCTCATAGAACCGGGCGGCTTCGGCAAGCACGCGCTCCTGGTCATCGGGGTGGAGCATCTTCTTCCACAGATTCGCATCAGTCAGATACTCGGCTTGGGTATAGCCCAACAGAGTTTCAATCTGTGGGCTCACATAGACACGGGTCCTGGCATCATCCAGGAGGGCAATATAAGTAATCGCGGAAATATGCTCGACCAGCGTTCGATATTTGGCTTCTGCTGTACGAAGATTCTCTTCCGCCTGCTTGCGCTCGGTGATATCAACCAGCACACCCTGCACGATCGGCAATTCACCCTCACGCGGCGGGAGTATTTGCGCCGAATCGCGAATCCAAATCTCGCGGCCAGCTCGGGTGAACATTCTATATTCACCTTCAAATGGCTCGCCTCGCGCATAAGATTGCTCTTCCAACGCCTCCTGCAGGTCTCGATCACCTGGATGAATCTGTTGGTACCACAGGTTAGGATCAGTCATCCACTCTTCCGGCGTGAAACCCAAAAGCGACTCGATTTGCGGACTGACGTAATGCCAGGCGCCTGCGGTTCCCAACTCGGAAGTGTAGACCACTACGGGCAATCTTTCCACCAATTCCCGATATTTAGCCTCAGCCTCTACAAGAGCAACTTCTGCGCGAATCCGTTCATTCAATTCATCCTTCGCTGCCTGATAAGATTGGGTATTTTCCAGCGCGATCGAAGCAAGCTGGGCAAAGCGCATCAACAGTTCTACGTCTTCATGAGAGATCGTCCGGCTGGCGTCCATGTAACTCACACCCAGAACCCCAATGCACTGTGAGCCGGAGGTCAGCGGCACACCGGCTATGGCACGGATTTCAGACTTCTCAAATTGTCTTGAACGACCTACCCACTGATGGTAATTCTGGACTACCAATGGCTGACCGGTTTTCCAGATTTTTCCTGCCAAGCCTTCTCCCAGCCTGAGCATCAGCCCTGAATCACTGGAGTTTGCGCCCAGCCCCACGCGCAGTTTCAAATTTTTTCCGTCAGGCTCAACCAGGTAGATAAATCCATTAGGCGTATCAATCAATTGCACGATTTGGGTAACGATGGCTTGGAGGACATCCATTAATTTCCGCCTCTCCATCAAGAGCAATGTAGACTCCTGCAAAGCAGATAAGATTTGATTTCGCCGTCGGATATCGCTGTAAAGCCGGGTCCGCTCGATGGCTGTTGCCACCTGACCCGATACATACTCCAACATTCGCAGTTCCCGCTCGGTATAAACATTCGGGTCGGCATAGTCCTGCATCGCCATCGCGCCGATCGTTCGCCCTTCCACAATAAGCGGCGCGCCGATCCAAATGGGTGATGGAGGGCCAACAAGTTCGACTTCGCCCTGCCGCGCCAATTCCTCAAAATTTGCAGCGTCGCTCAATAAGGCTTTTCCCGTGCGGATGACGTACTCGGTCATCCCCCGCCCGGGCCTGGCTGCCGGTATGGACGCAGACGTGAAGCGATCCGCCTCATCCACATAGTACGGAAAGCTGAGCAGGTCATTCTCTGCATCATAGAACGCAATGTAAAAATTGCGCGCCGGCATTACCTGCCCGATGATTGCATGGACTGATCGGAAAAGTTCATCCATGTCATCAGCCTTATTCGCTGCTTCACTGATCTGGTAAATCGCACTTTGCAGTGACTCGGCTTGTTTGCGGTCGGTGATGTCTTGAAAAAATATGGAGAGACCATCCTTCGAAGGGTAGATGCGGTTCTCGAACCAGCGGTCCCACGGCGCGTAATAATTCTCGAATTGAATTGGAGTCTGCGTCTCCAGCGCGCGCACGTAAGCATCCGCAAAAGGCGTGCCTTTTGCTTCGGGATATTCCTTCCAGTAATTTTTGCCGATCAGGTCTTCAGGCTTGCGCCCAATCAATTCGCCGCCTCGCGCATTGACGTAGGTATAGTTCATCTGCGCGTCGAACGCGACAAAGGCATCGCTGATCCTTTCGAGGATACGCGCCATTGATTCGTGATCCGGGGTGCGAGATTCTTTGTTATCCGTTTTGGATCGCCTTGCTGTTTGTTTTGTGGTTGCCTTGCGGTTTGTCATCATACTCTACCTTCCAACTACTCAAGTTATCTCTAAACGCCATGGCTCTCTGTGAAATTGTCTGTCCCTTACGCTTGCAAGCCAGATGACATTTTGAGAAGGCTTCTTATAAAAGAAGAACAGAGACCTACTTTATATCCCACTTTTAATTCAGAGTGTCTACAACTATTATAATGTCTGTATGACCATGGAATC
>Ga0247727_10008887_pt1 | contig 18464 bp, 19 predicted proteins | sample WisWelCaveWW1625_FD_202498 | JGI IMG/M metagenome (GOLD analysis project Ga0247727, IMG submission 202498) | Biofilm microbial communities from Wishing Well Cave, Virginia, United States - WW16-25 | ecosystem: Environmental > Aquatic > Deep subsurface > Groundwater > Cave microbial mat | place... | reverse complement strand
ACGCGGTTCCGTCGACATCAAGTAGAGGGACTTCACATGGCCGACCAAGAGGGAGTAAAGGGCATGGAGGGCGGGTGCTTGTGCGGCGCTATTCGCTGTTGTGTCTGGGGCGCCATCCCGATACGAATCAACGCGGTCAACCCGACGGTCCTCGCGTCGCGGCGTTTGCATGGCAAGCGCCGCGCCTCTCGGTCCGCGGGTTACCGCGACCGTTATGTGGATAGGACTTGACTTGCTGACCATGCGCATCCGTCGGCTCCTCACTATTGTCTTCCGACGCGACGACGGTGACGAGCATCTCCGCCTCGGCCACCAGGCGTTTGACGCTGGAGACTTTCAGCGCGCAACAGCTGAGTTCCAAAGCGCAATCGATTCCGGCGCGCGAGGAGACAGGGCCGAGATGTACACCCTTCTCGGAACCGCCTGCGATCGACTGGAACGCTACGACCAAGCGGTCCAAGCCCATGGCAAAGCCGTGGAGCTGAATCCTCTCTACTTCCAGGCCTGGAATAACCTCGGCATCGCCCACTTCAACCTCGGTCAGCTCGAGCAGGCTGCGAAATGCCATCGCCGTGCTCTTGAGCTGAACCCGACCTATGCCTTCGCCTATGCTAGCCTCGGCGGACTTGCAATACATCGCGGCACGCCGCTTGAGGCTGTCGGCCATCTCGAGAAAGCGATCGAGCTCAACCCGAGCGTTGCAATCGCGCACTCCAATCTGGCGCTGGCCTACGCGATGGTCGGCAAGTATGAGGAGGCAACCGTCAGTCTCAAGCAGGCAATCACTCTCGGTTATCGCAATTGGCAGGAGATTCAGACCCGCATAGAACATCTGCGAACCTTCGGTAATCCGACGTCCGATCAGAGCCGGCCTCGCTCGATTGGATTCCGAACGGGTAACGATGAAGACCCAACAACCGCATAAGATCCGCGTGAACCCGCCAGTCGGTCCTGTCACGGCCCTTGGAAAAAGCGCAAGGGCCGCGCCGGTCCCGCCCGCGGATTACGCGGACCGTTGACACATTCGAACGACACCGAGGAAGGCCAGAGGGATGGGCTACCGGTTCGAATGGGATGCCACGAAGGCAGCTGGCAACCTCAAAAAGCACGGCGTCGCCTTCGACGAAGCGACTACGGCATTTGGAGATCCCCTGAACGTCCTTCTCCCGGATCCCGATCACGGCCGGGGCGAAAGGCGGTATCTTCTTCTCGGCACGTCAAACCGGCATCGGCTGCTTGTCGTGGCTTTTGCCGAGCGACCACCTCGGACCCGTCTCATCTCCGCGCGACGGGCGAACCGAAGGGAGCGGAGGAAATATGAAGAAGAGGGCTAGTCGTCCACGGCGGACCGCGATCGACCGCGACACGATGCGGAGCCACTACGACTTCTCCAGGGGTGTGCGGGGAGCGACGGCGGCCCGCTACGCTCGGGGAGCGAATGTCGTCGTCATCGATCCGACCGTTCTTGACGTGTTTCCCGACGGCGTGGCGGTGAATGAGGCGCTGCGTGCGCTAGCGCCGGTGCTTCGACACCAGCGTCGGCGCAGAAGCGCCTAACAGCGCCATCAGTCAAGCTGCCGGTCCACGTCGTCACGGTCCGTGCGTTCGCACGCCCCGCGCCAGTCCGGCCCGCAGGTCAGCACGAAACGTTCGACAGACCCATGCACATAGGAGACGCTCAATGAGAGGACCGCTGCTTGTCGCCATCGTGTTGCTATCGTCCGCCCCACCCATGACCGCAGCCGAGAAAGGAAAACAATCAAACACCAAGATCGAAGTCGTTTCGACAAGCCTGGCACCGAAGTCGGTGGGACCCTACTCGCAGGCCACCCGGGCCGGGGGCTTCATCTTCTGCGCCGGCCAGGGGGCGTTCGATCCGGCAACAGGCCAGCTCGTGGAAGGGGGGATCAAGGAGCAGACGCGCCAGGTGCTGCGAAACCTACGGGCCGTCCTGGAGGCGGGGGGAAGCGGTCTGGATCGTGTCGTGAAGGTCACGGTGTTCCTGTCAGACTGGAAGTACTTCAAGGAGATGAACGAGGCCTACGCCGAGTTCTTCGGTACCGATCACCCACCCGCAAGGTCCACGGTTCAGGGTGATCGGTGGCCGGAGGGACATCTGGTCGCCATCGAAGCGATCGCACTGGCACCGTAGCGCCCTACCGGACCTCGATCGACCCCGCCGGCCCGTCGACCGCCTCGCCGATCCTCCAGACGGGCTCGGCCGCGCGCTTGAACGCGGCGAGGATCCCTGCCAGGGCGTCAGGGGCGACGGCGGCGAGGAGACCGCCCGAGGTCTGCGGGTCGAAGAGGATGACCCGCGCGGTCAAGGGCGGACTCCCGGCGATGCTGACCCACTTCGCGTAATACCGCTCGTTGCGCCGCAGGCCTCCCGCGAGGAACCCGTCGCGCGCGTACTTCTCCGCGCCGGGAAGCCGGGGCACGTCCGCCCACTGGATCCGGAGGGACACCCCCGACTGATGGGCCATCTCGTGGGCGTGCCCCGCGAGGGCGAAGCCGGTGATGTCGGTCAGGGCGTGCACGTCCCCCCCGAACGAGCGGAGAATCCGCGCGGCGTTGTGGGAGAGACGCTCCATGCTCCCGATCGCGGCCTCCACGTCCACCTCGTCCACCTTGGCCTTCTTGAGCGCCGTGGTGATGACGCCGGTCCCGAGTGGCTTGGTCAGGAGGAGGACGTCGCCGGGCCGGGCCCCTCCCTTCCCGAGGATCCTGTCCGGGTGGACGATTCCGAGAACGGCGAGCCCGTACTTGGGCTCCTGGTCGACGATCGTGTGCCCGCCCGCGATCACGGCGCCGGCCTCTCTGACCTTCTCCGCTCCGCCTCGGAGGATCTCCGAGAGCAGATCGGGGTCCAGGTCTTCCGGGAACCCGGCGAGGTTGATGGCGAAGAGCGGGTCCGCTCCCATCGCGTACACGTCCGACAGGGAGTTGGCCGCGGCGATGGCGCCGTAGTGGTACGGATCGTCCACGACCGGCGGGAAGAAATCCGCCGTGAGAACGACCGCGCGATCCCCGTCCAGGCGCCACACCGCGGCGTCGTCGGGCTCCTCGAGGCCGCTCAGGAGCTCCGGCGGGTGCGTCGACGCGAAGACCTGGCGGAGCGGGCGCAGGACCTGCGCCAGGGCCTCGGGGCCCATCTTGCTCGCTCAGCCAGAGCAGGACGCCCGGCTCGTCAGTCGGATCCGATCCTTCACACGCGCCAGTATATCCCGACGCGTCCGCCGACTGGACTGGACCCTGCCGACCGCCCGGTCTACATTCGGGGAGTTCCCGGCGCGCCTCGATCCGTCGTTTTCTGAGGGGTGAGGTAACGGCAACCTGCCGCACTGTTAATGCGGTCATGCTGGTTCGAGTCCAGCCCCCTCAGCCAGTGGTGCGCCTCTGCGGTGGGCTGCCCGGAACGGTCGGTCGCAAGGGTCTGTGGTACCGTACTGTCCGGCACGCGAGGTGGCAGGAGGTGCCCCTGCCCAGGGTGAGGGATGTATGCTGACGATCACTGAAGGTGCACAGACGAAGGTGCTCTCGCTCCTCGAGTCCGAAGGACGCCCCGGACAGGGACTGCGCGTCACCGCCACGGGGGGAGGATGTCACGGAGTCCAGTATGGACTGAACTTCGTGGACGACGGCGGGCGGCCGGACGACGTGGTGGTCCAGCTGAAGGGATTCAAGGTCCACATGGACCCTGGGACGGCCGGCCTGCTGGGGGAGGGAACCCTGGACTACATCGAGACGCTCACGGACGCTGGCTTCAAGTTCGACACCCCGCACACCAGGGCCGCGACCGGGGCGCCCGAGAAGCCGACAGGACCCCAGGCCGAGGCGATCCAGAAGCTGATCGACGACGTCATCAACCCCGGCGTGGCCGCGCATGGCGGTTTTGTGAGCCTCATCGACGTCCGTGACGACACCGTCTACCTGAAGCTCGGCGGCGGCTGCCAGGGGTGCGGGATGGTGGATGTGACGCTCAAGCAGGGGATCGAGGTTCTGATCCGGGAGAAGGTCCCCGCCATCCAGGCGATCTACGACGTCACCGACCACGCGGGCGGAAAGAACCCCTACTACCAGCCTTCCAAGTAGGCGTACCTGACGCCTCAGACGATCACGAGCTCGAGCCTTGCGTGCGCCGCACGGAGCGATCTCTCTACCCTCTCGGGCGTTGCGGCACGGGCGAAGATGAAGCCGAGATAGCGATTCCCTTCCGGCAGCGGCACGAGCTCCTGGCCCTGCGGGATGCTGATCACGACCTCTTCGATGTCCAGGACGGCGCGGGCCTCCTGAACTCCCCGGACCTCGTGGAGCACTCCACGGCAAGGGATCGGGATCATCATGACACCCGCGCTCCCGCACTCGGGCCTGAGATCCGAGGTTGTCATGCCGGTCGCGTGACGGAGGATCAGCTCCTCGAGCGATCGGCCCACGCCGAACCGCAGGGTCCGCGAGCAAAGCCCTCCGATGGAGCGCGCGGCCATCTCGATGAGCCACGGACCCTCGTCGTTCCACCTCAGCTCGGCGTGCACGGGGCCGCTCAGAAGGCCCAGCGCCCGGGCTGCCCGCGCGGCGCAGTCGGAGAGGGCGCGCTGCGTGTTTGCGGGAAGGCGCGACGGCGTCACGTAGATCGTCTCCTCGAAGAACGGCCCTTCCAGGGGATCGGGCTTGTCGAAGAGCGCCAGCACCCGCAGCTCCCCTGCGGTCAGAAGTCCCTCGAGCGCGACCTCCACTCCGGGGACGTAGCGCTCCACCAGGATCTGCCGGGCAGCCGGCCCACAGCGATCCGTGATTTCCGGAGTCCCGAGGAGCGCCACGAGCCGGCCAAACGCCGCAACGAATCCGTCCGGATCGTCCACCCGGATGACGCCGCGACTGGCCGAGAGCGACAGGGGCTTGACGACAGAGGGGTAGTCGACCTGCCCCGCCACCATCCGTGGATCCGCGTCGGTCCGGAAGGACTGGAATGGCGGCGAGGGAATCCCGGCGACCGAGAGCAGCTCCCGCATGCGCCTCTTGTCGCGGGCCGCGACGGCGGAGTCGACCGAGTTCCCCGGCAGCGAAAGGGCGGCTGCCGCCCGTGCCGCCAGGACCGCCGTCTCATCGTCCGTGGGAACGATCGCGGCGAGCGGATACTCCCGGGCGAAATCGGCGATCGCTCTCGTGACCCCTTCCTCGTCGGGGAAATCCAGCGCGATGGACCTTCCGGGCACATGCTCCGCCAGGGTCTGGCGCCGGTCGGAGCCGACGACCACCTCCACGCCCAGACTCCGCGCGGCCTCCAGGAAGGACGAGGCGCGGTAGCTGTGCGTCGGCACCAGCAGGAGAACTCGCACGACGCCGAGAGGATGGGTCATCGGGGATTCACGCCTACAACAGAGCAGCCTGCTCTTCCGTGGGCTCCGCTCAGCAGTACCACGGCTCGGTCAGGTAGGGCACGGCGGCCCGAGGGATCCGGTCCAGCTCGGCCATGGCCAGACCCTCTCCCGCCCCCCGGTCCACGGCCGCCCGGGCGAGCCTCCACACGCGCTGGAGGATCCCCCGGCGGTCCTCATGAAGGCGCTGACCCTCCTGTACGGCGCACAGCACTTCCGCGTACAGCCCATCGACCCGCGCATCGGAATGGACCCACGGGTAGATGAGCTTCTCGTCTTGAAACGGGCCGACGATCGCGCGGACCTCCGGGAGCTCCAGGAGCTTCGATCCCGCGGGGATGAGGAGCCGGATGGCGTACTGGATGGGCGCCACGTGGTCCACCAGGTCCAGGTCCAGGATCGCTTGTAGGAGATCCAGGTACCCCTCGCGGGAGATCCACGGCGTGAAGGTGACGAAGGTGGGGTTCAGCCGCACTCGTGCCTCGCGACACAGCTCCACGGCCTTTTCGAACCCCGCCCGGGTGTGACCCTTGTGGAGGATCTCCAGAACCCGGTCGTCCACCGCCTCCACCGCGCTCGTGATGAACAGGCATCCCGTATCGCGGAGGACCGGCAAGGACTCGCGGTACTTGAGGATGTGCTCGATCTTGATCGTCACGTCGTACGTGAGGTCCACAAACTCGCGGTGAAGATCCTGCACGATGGCCACGGCGTGCTTCGGACCGTTCAAGAAGTCCGGGTCTCCGAAGGTGATGTGACGCGCTCCCGCCTCGACCTGCTGGCGTACGTCGGCGAGCACGACCTCGCGCTGAACGATGCGGAACGTGCCTTCGTAGATCGGCACGATCGGACAGTGGCGGCAGAGGTGCCTGCATCCGCGGGACGCCTCCGTGTAGCCCACGGCCCTGAGATCGTCGTGCCCCATGTGGAGATGGGCGTAGTGGCCGAGCCCGGGCAACCCGCTGCGGTCGGGGCTCAAGAACTGCTGGCGGGAGAGGGAGATCACCGCTTCCGGCTGGCCGTCGCCCCGGGGGCCGCTTCCCCGGACTCCCTTCGACGCGAGCCTCCGTACGAGCGCCAGGAGCCCCTCTTCGAACTCACCGCCCAGGATGGTCTGCCCGCCGAGCTTCCGCAGGTAGTCGGCGTTGCCCGGAGCGTAGAGCCCGTAGAAGCAAAGATGCGCCCCTGGGTTGATCGCGCGGACCTTGCCCACGACGCGCGCGGCCAGGCGCGTGGCCGTGTGCATGGGCAGGTGGAAGGCGATGAGGTCGGCGGTGACGACAGCCTCCTCATGCAGTCGCTCGACGGCAAGGTCCACGCAGGATACGCGGCAGCCCTCGCGCCGAAGCCACGCGGCGGGAGACGCGACACCGAACGGCTGGCGCCCCAGCTCGTAGGTCGCCACGAGCAGGACGTTCACCCGTTTCTTCCGGTCGGGGGCCTCCGGAGAACCGCGCTCATTGTTCCTCCTGGAAGCTGTATGCGGGTAACGTGGTGAGACGAGCGTCCTCGACGGGCCCACCCACCGTGAAGTGGTAGAAGCTCTGCCACTCGCGTGATGCGATCCCAAAGGCCTCGTGGACGGAATCGTCGAAGTAGCAGCCGATCCCGGTCGATCGAATGCCCGCCTCTTCGGCCTCGAGGTAGAGCACCTGCCCGACCATGCCGGCCTCCCAGAACAGGTTCCGGTAGAAGGGCGCGCCGTACGTGTTCAGGCTGTCCATGCAGTCGGCGATCATCCCCAGGCTGAAAGCTCCATCGCCGGCGATGTCCTGGCCGCAGGAGACCGCAGCCGCCATGGCTCGGCAGTCCCCTTCCTGGAGGAGGTACAGCGGGAGCCCGGGTGGACAGGTGGTCACGGGCTGCCAGCGGAACTCCCGGCGCATCACCTCCTGGAGGGCCGCCAGTCTTTCGGGATCTCGTGGGAGCGCGTAGAGGCCGGGAGGTAGGCCGTCGACGCGGTGAACGAACAGCCCGAGGTGGATGCGCGGCCGCCAGGGGATCGCGTCCCAGGGCATCGATCTCCCATCCCTTGTGGGAAACAACCGGGCGAGCATGCGGAAGAAGGTTGCCCGCGAGATCGCGGTCGAGCCATCCATGGCCACCGCGCTTCGGCGCCCGAGGACTGCTTTTTCGGCGGTGAGAAGACCCTGCCGGATCGGTGTCCCGAAAAGCTCCACCTCCGTGGGGAACCCGGCGATGTCCTCGGTGATCCGCCCGGTTCCCGAACGTCGCGTGGCCTGCGCAACCTCGTCGATCACGGGCCACTCGATGCCGTGCTCGGGGCTCAGGGTATTGGCCTTCCCCTGCCAGAGCGCGCGAGCGCAGCCTGGGGTCGGCTCGATCAAGGACAGCGAACCGGTCGGCGGCAGATCCGGTGCAACCACCGCGATGAGCTCGGGCTCCTCGCGCTCCGCGGCCCCGAAGTCGTCCTCGCGGCTGAGTCCAAGGAGCTCAGAGATGGAGGCGTCGCCGACGCCGTCGAGGAGCACCAGTCTCCAGCCGAGCGCCGCCGCCGCGATGCGCAGGGTGGCAAGCGCATGCCCGACGTCGTGCTGGCAGTACCGAAACGCGCGCTCGCCGTACTTCCAGGCCTCTCGCCAATGGACCGACGACAGACCCACGAGGAATGATCCTTCGGGGAAGGGCGCGAGGAGCTGGGTCCACGACTTCGCATCGAGGATCGCTCGCCGCTCGAGGACGTGCTCCCTGGGAGCGTAGTGGTAGACGGCGGGCGCGTCGCCGAGTCCCGCGATCGCGGGTAGAACGGCGTAACCCTCGGTCGGATGGAGATTCCCGCTCGATGGGTTCGCACGCAACGACCACGTCGAGCCTTGAAAGCGCTTCCACGCCGTGAGAGACAGTGCGTACCGGAAAAAGAGCGAGGCCGACTCCAGAGACAGCGGCTCCGTTGGCACGCTCCCGGTCGCGTAGAGCTGCCAGTAGGGTAGCATCCGGCCAGGTTTGGGGAGGGGGAGACGAACGACGTCCGCTCCGGGGTATCGCCGGAACGGATCGGGCTGCGTCGCCCAGTCCATGGTGCCAAGCGAGGCGGCGTACCGGTGGACGTGGTGCTTTGTCCGCTCGTGGTAGGCGACGACCACCTCTTCGGGAGAGGCGTCTGCGTCGAGCGAACGAGCCCGCTGTGCCGGTGAACCAGTCGCTGGGAGAGGAAAGCGAACCGACGCCATCGACATCGCAGTCACCGCTGGTAGAACGGCTTCGTGCCCGACGCGTGATCTGTCGTGTCGACGATTTCGACGATCTCCGGTGCGACCCTGCGCACCATGACCTCGAATCCCTGTCGCAGCGTCACTTGAGACGCCGCGCAACCCTGGCATCCACCGCTCATGGCGATGAAGAGGCTCCCGTCGCGAACGTCGATGATCGAGATCTTTCCACCGTGGCCCGCGATGGAACGGTTGACCTCCCTGTCGAGAAGCTCCTGAACGACCGCGCGAACGTCGTCGTCGGACCTCCGTCCGGTGCTGGCATCGCGAGGCGCCTCCAGAATCGCAGGCACGCCGGTCAGCAAGAGCGTCCGGATGGCTGCGCCGATTGTCGCCTTCAATCCCGACCACGACGCGCCGGGTTCCTTCCCGACGCTCACGACGCTCTCCGCGATGAGCACGTTGGCGACACCGTGGAGCGCGAACAGCCGCTCGGCCAGGGGCGACCCGGCGGCCCGCTCCTTGCTGTCGAAGAAGAACGGGCCGCCAGGATGCACCGTCCGGCTCACCGCGAACTTGCACGCGTCAGGGTCGGCGAGCGAGATCTCGGCGCGGATGGAGATCCTGGGATCGACGGGGAGGGCCTCAGACATCTTCGCCGGCCTCGACTGCGCCGCGCTCACCGAGAGCTCTGAGGTGCTCGAACGAGTAGATCCCCGTGCTGTGGCCGTCGTTCCAGTGGATCGTGATCGCATAGTTTCCCACGCTCGCGATGGACCGCGGAGCCACGTCCGGTCGGATGCTCTTGGGATCCAGGAGCGCTCGCCTGCTCATCTCCTCCACGCACATGGCGCAGCGGCAGGCCAGGCGAAGGTCCCGGACGTCGAAGTCGTTCTTGTGGCCGTCCTCCCAGAGCACGGACAGCGTCCGCGCGTCGCGCCGGCGGAAGCCGATTGCGGTGGTTCGCGAGCCCGACGGCCGAGCGCCGCTCTCCACCCAGGCAGGCTCGCCCTCGCCCGTCTCCCAGCTCCACGCGAACGGCTTCAGCGCCGCCGCCGGATGACCCTGGAGTCGCCCCGCCAGCTCCGTGGCGATCGCGAGGTAGGCCTGGGCCGCGACCGAGTCGGGCTTCAGGAGCATGATCGGCCGTCCCTCGTCCCCGCAAGTCACGATGTCCGCATCGAGAGGAATCGTACCGAGGAAGGGAACGCCGAGCTCCCGGCTCATCCGCTCCCCGCCACCGCGCCGGAACACGTCCGTGCCCTTCCCGCAGTGGGGGCACGTGAAGGTGCTCATGTTCTCGATGATGCCGAGGATCGGGACGTGCACCTTCTCGAACATCCTGAGGCCGCGGCGGGCGATCTTGAGGCTCACGTCCTGCGGCGTCGTCACGATGAGCGCGCCGGACAGCGGGAAACTCTGCGCCAGCGTCAGCTGGGTGTCGCCCGTGCCGGGCGGGAGATCGAGAATCAGATAGTCCAGATTTCCCCACTGCACGTTGCTGATGAACATGTGCAGGTACTTGCCCACCATCGGCCCGCGCAGGATGGCCGGCTGGTCGTCCCCGGTGAGCATCCCCATCGACATCACCTTCAGGCGGTAGCGATCCGCGGGGACGAGTCTCTGGTCCTGGGTGACCGCGGGCTGCTGACCGGCAGGGAGTCCCAGCATGCCAGGGATGCTCGGCCCGTGGACGTCCGCATCCACGAGCCCGATCCAGCCGCCGATCTGCTGGAGCGCGAACGCGAGATTCACGCTGACGGTCGACTTGCCGACGCCACCCTTGCCGCTGCCCACGGCGATGATGTGGCGGATCCCCGGCAGCTTCTCGGGGCCGGCAGGCGGACGGGGCGGCGCGCCGGCGACGTGCGAGTGGCGGTCGGTCGTTTCCATGCGCTCCCTAGACCTCGATCTCGATGTCGGTTCCCGTGACGCGAAGCCCGTAGCACGCGACCGCCCGCTGCGCGGGCGGTCCCGAGACCTGGCCCGTTCGGACATCGAACCTTGCGCCGTGCCATGGGCAGGTCACCTCGTGCCCAGAGATCTCGCCCTCGGCCAAAGGGCCGCCGCGGTGCGTGCACGTATTGTCGACCGCGAAGAACTGGCCGTCGACGTTGAAGACGGCGATCTGTTTGCCCCCTGTTTCGACGAGTCGCCCTTGCCCTGGCTCGATTTCGTTGGTCTTGGCCACCTTCACAAGATCCGCCATGATCCTTTCCTCCCGTATGTGCCCGTCGGTCGTTCCCAGGGCAAGCTCGCTGATAACGCAAGTATACAGGGCGGGGCGGAGTTCGCCCGGCCCTATTACTGCGCGCGTTCGACGTGCACCGTCGCAGCTTGGGTCCTGTCGTACCGCACGAGGACTCGCCACGGCTGGCAGCAGATCTCGCAGTCCTCGACGTACTCCTGCGCCGCGCCGCCCGCGGGATCGAGGCGAATCGTGACGGTCTCGCCGCAGTACGGACAGGTTACATCGGCTTCGTCCATGCTCGGGCTCTTGTCAACCCAGGGGGAAGAACAAGAGACTAGCACTGATTCCCCGTCCGAGAAGGTCTCGCCCGCAGGGTGGGGCACACAATTGAGTCAAGAACTACAATCCAGCGCATGCGGGCCTGCTTCATCGCATTGGCGCTCTTGGCGGACACACTCGCCGTTGTCGCAGTTTCTGCAGCAAGCGCATCGGAGACCCCTCAAACCTCCGAGAACGTCCGCAGCCGGCTGCATGCGGGTGACGCGAGGGGCGCCCTCAAGGAGGCGCGGCGGATCCTTGACGCGCAACCAGACGACGCCGAGGCCCACCTCCTCGCTGGGAGCGCGCTCGTCACGCTGGGCGAACTCGACAAGGCCGAGAAAGAGCTCAGGGCCGCCAAAAAGCTCGATGGCACGCTCGCCGGGCTCCATGCTGGACTCGGCGATCTGGAATTCGCGCGGGGAAGAGAAATCATCCAGGCTTCCGATGACTTTCTGCCGCCTGTCAGGGCAGCCAAGCACTTCCAGGCTGCGTTCGCCCACTACGGGAAGGAACTCGAGCGATTTCCACGGGATGTGCACTGCCTGCGCGGGCGCGCCCTTGCTTCATCGTATTCCGCGACGCGCGCGGACTCCATGGCAGTCTACGAAGCCTGGATTGCGGCCGATCCGACAAGCACGGAGCCGTTTCTACCGCTCAGCAAGATCTTGGGGGGGATTGGAAGATCGGACCAGGTTCCGGATCTCGCGCGGCGCATTCCGCGCAACGACACAGAGATGTGGCTTGGCGCGATCTGCGACGTCTCGGACGAGATGTATCTCCTCAACCACCGTGAAGCCGCTCGGGAAATACTCGAGATCGCGAAGGAAGAAGGCCGCGCTTCCAGGCGGTATCAGGGGCACCTCGCCCGCGTCCTCATGCGGTCTGGACTCCTCGATCGCGCACACCAGGCCGCGCGACGGTACGTCGAGTTTTGGCCGTCTCCCGATTCACAGGACGACGTCGACATGTACGTCCGGACGGCACTCCGGAGGCTCGATGCGGTGCCGCGACTTCTCGAGACGTACCGGAAACTTTCCCCCGGGCCCGAGGGTTCCCCCGCTCGTCCCATCAAGCGGAAGAAAGCGAGGTTCCCCGCGGGGGTCCCCTCGATGTTCTTCGGGACTCGAATTCCCATTGTGGTCCTCGTGGACGAAACGGGAAACGTGATGGAGACGCTCGTGATCCCTACGAGCGCTTTTCGAGCCCCCCACGAACAAAAGTTGGAGGAAGCGGCGGTCAAGGCGGTACACCAATGGCGCTTCGAGCCCGCATGGCAGGATGGGCAAGCTGTTCCCGGGATCTTCGCCGTCATCCAGGACTTCCTCGTTCGAGGTGTCACCTACGGGCCGTGACGGTCGTTCTCGCACCGAGAACGAGGGTCATGCGGACTCCTAGCCCCCTCCGCCACCCCTTGGCCCTCGACTGCCCCACGGGCTACAATCCCCTTCAAGTTCCCGCATGCACGGAAGGGGGGTCCGATGATCCGGTCCCAGAGAATTCGAGCGTTCTCGACCCTCCTGGTCCTCGCGGGCGGCGCATGGGTCCTCGACGGATGCGCGGCCCGCCGCGCCGAGCCCCGGACGGCGCACCGCCACGGGAGATGGCTCACTCGGGAGAAGGGGAAGCCCGAGGGCCCGACCAACTGGTTCTTGAACCAGAGGCGCAGCGTCGACGGGACGATCCCTCTTCGCGCGCGGGCCCGGGCGCTCGAGGAGCACCTCCGCGTCGTGGAGAGCAGCCCCCTCGTGCCCGGAAGCTGGGTCAACGTGGGGCCACAGAACGTGGGAGGGCGGGTGACCGCGCTCGCCGTGGATCCCGTGAGCCCCGCTCACCTCTGGCTCGGGACGGCCGCGGGGGGCGTGTGGACCTCGACCGATTCCGGGACCAGCTGGACGAGCGTGTTCGACGACCAGACCGCTCTCTCCATCGGATCCGTCGCGACCCACCCCACCGATTCGAACATCGTGTACGTGGGCACCGGCGAGGACAACGGGGGCGGCTTCTCCTACGACGGCGAGGGGATCTTCAAGACCACGAACGGCGGCGCCACGTGGACGAACGCGGGACTTCAAGCGACGCGACGGATCGGGCAGATCGCCATCGACCCTACCGACGGACAGCGAATCTTCGTGGCGGCGGGCGGGGACTGGTTTCGCCGGGACACGAACCGCGGGATCTATCGCTCGGTCGATGGGGCCGCCACGTGGCAGCAGGTTCTCTTCGTCGCCGACGACACCGGCGGCATCGACCTGGCCATCGACCCGACGAACCCGAGCCGGATCTTCGCCGCCCTGTGGCAGCGTTACAGCGAGGCCACCAGCTGGTACATCGGCGGCGCGTCGAGCGGGATCTACCGCTCCGAGGACGGCGGCGACACCTGGACGAAGCTGGCGGGCGGGCTTCCCGCGGTCGCGGGGCGGATCGGGCTCGCCCTCGCCCCGTCGAGCCCGCAGACGGTCTACGCGTGTGTCATCAACACCCTGGGCGGACTGGACGGGGTCTACCGCTCCCTCGACTCGGGGAATTCCTGGACCAGGAGGAGCACGGGATCCAGTGGATTCTCGAGCTACAGCTACTACTTCAGCCAGATCCGCGTCCACCCCACGATCCCCGACACGATCTACGCGCTGGACGTGAATCTCCTGCGATCCACCAACGGCGGGCAGACGTTCTCCGCGATCGCGGGAAGCGTCCACGTGGACTGGCACGCGCTCATCATCGAGCCCGGCGGGAGGTGGCTGGCGGGAACCGACGGCGGATTCTACCGGAGCGTGAACGACGGGAGCGCGTTCACGAAGGCGCTCACGCTTCCCATCACCCAGTTCTACGACCTGGGGATCTCCTACCAGAACCCTCTGGTCCGCTTCGCCGGCGCCCAGGACAACTTCACCCAGCGGACCACGACGGGCGGGATCTCCGACTGGGTCTCCGTTCTGGGAGGCGACGGCCTCCAGTGCGAGGTCGACTACGCCAATCCCAGCCGCGTGTATGCCGAGTACCAGTACGGCGGGATCAACCGCTCGACCAACGGAGGCAACAGCTTCAGCTCCGCCACGACCGGGATCGTCTCCTCCGACCGGAGGAACTGGAACACGCCGATCACGATCGATCCCTTGGTCCCGTCAACGCTGTACACGGGGACGCAGCGTGTGTATCGGTCCACCGACTACGCCGCGTCGTGGAGCCCCATCAGCCCGGACCTGAGCGACGGCCACCCGCTCGACGACGGCCCATCGCAGTTCCCGGACGGCGGAGATCTCGCGCACCTCAAGAACCTCGTGGACCACACGATCACGGTGGTGAGCGTCTCGAAGCTCGACAACGACATCCTCTGGGTGGGAACCGACGACGGGAACGTGTGGGTGTCCGAGGACGCGGGGGCGATCTGGACGAACGTGAACCCTCCCGGTGCGGACTACTGGGTCACCGACATCGAGCCCTCGCGGCTCGACGCGTCGACGGCCTACCTCACGGTCACCGGGTACCGGGAGGGGGACAAGCTTCCCTACGTCCGGGTGACGCGGGATCTGGGACAGACCTGGGAAGATCTCGGCGCCGGGCTCCCGCAGGTTCCGGTGAGCACGATCCTCCCCTCCTCCGAGTGGCGGGGGCGCCTCTTCGTCGGGAACGACCTCGGAGTCCTTCTGAGCGATGACGACGGCCTCACGTGGGCGGACATGCGCGGGGGGATGCCGTACGCGGTCGTGATGGACCTGGTCGAGCACGTGCCCTCGCACACGCTCTTCGCCGGAACCCACGCCCGCTCGATCTTCACGTTCGACACGAGCCAGCTCCCACCGCCGGACGGCGACGGGGACGGCCTGGACAACAACGCGGACTGCGCGCTGCGGGACGCCGGGGCGATCGCCCTGCCGGAGGAGGTCGGCTTGCTCCAGCTGGATTCCAATGTCCAGATCCAGGGGTTCGCCCCGAGTGAGACCGTGGTCCTGTCGTGGCCGAGCCTGGCCTCGCAGGCGGGGGGCGGCACCGTCTACGACGTGGCCATGGGCACGCTGGCCGCACTGGCCACGCAGGGAACGAGCGGGGCAGGGTTCCTGGCTTGCAGTTTCGCGGGCACCGGCCTCGTGGACGAAACGCCGCTCGCGCCGCGACAAGGGATCTATTACCTCGTGCGCGGGAGAAACAGCTGCGGCGCCGGAAGCTGGGGAAGGGACGGCGCGGGAGCGGAGCGGGCCCCATCGGCCTGTCCCTGATTCGAAGGGCGCGGCGTGTGCTTCTTGCCCATCGGTGACGATAACCGCGATCGCCGGATCGTGCCCTTCGTCAACTACGCCCTGATCGCCGCGAATATCCTCGTTTTCGTCCTCCTCCAGGGGATGGGGTCGAACGCTCGATTCACCTATTCCTTCTCCACGGTTCCGCGAGAGATCCTGACCGGCGACGACGTGATCACGCGCGACCGGATCGTGGAAGAGCCGCGAAGCGGCCAGATCTTCGAGGTGCCGGGGCTGGGCCCCACGCCCTGGAGCGTGTACATCACGCTCCTGACTGCGATGTTCATGCACGGGGGGATCGCCCACCTCCTCGGCAACATGCTGTTCCTGTGGATCTTCGGCGACAACCTCGAGAACTCTCTGGGGCGCGCGCGGTACACGGTTTTCTACCTCGGCACCGGCGTCCTGGCCTCGCTTGCCCACGTCTTCGCCACAGCTGGGCTGGGTCTGAACCCGCTCGTGCCGAGCCTCGGCGCCTCGGGAGCGATCTCGGGCGTCCTGGGGGGCTACCTCGTTCTGTTCCCGAGGCGGCGGGTGACGGTTCTCATGTTCCGGTTCATCACGACGGTCCCCGCCGTCGTCGCGATCGGCATGTGGTTCGTCTTCCAGCTGGTGAGCGGCCTCGGGATGCTCGGCGGCATGGAGGGCGGCGTGGCGTACGGAGCCCATATCGGAGGATTCCTCGCCGGGCTCGTCCTGGTGAAGGTCTTCGCGATCGGGCGGAGGGTGTAGCATCGAGCGCATGGTCCGAGAGGGTCTTTCGCCCAGGAGGATGTCCGCCGCCATCCGGGGCGTCGCCGGAACTCGTAGATCCCTTGGAAGGGTCGCGGTGTGCGAGGGGCCATGACCGGATGGGGAGCCGACGACGATGCTCTCATGGAGGGGATCGGAGCGCGGGACCCGTCCGCCCTGGCCAAACTGTACGACAGGCACGCGCCGGTGCTCCTGGCCCTCAGCGTCCGTGTCCTCCGGGATCGCATGGAGGCGGAGGAGGTTCTGGGAGACGTGTTTCTCGAGGTGTGGAGCCGCCACGACCGGTACAGCCGGGACCGGGGAGCCCCCATGGCCTACCTGATGACGCTGACCCGGAGCCGTGCGCTCGACCGGCTCCGCGCACGGCGACAGCGCGACCGGTTCATGGTCGCGACCGATGAGTCGCCCGGCCTGCCGAAGAGATCGTCCGAGGCGACCGTCGAGCCCACTCCCCTGGAGGACGCCCTGGTGGCCGAGCGGAGACGACGCGTGCTCGGCGCTCTCGATGGGCTCACCGCGCCCCAGCGCCGGGCCGTGGAGCTCGCCTTCTTCGACGGACTGAGCCACAGCGAGATCGCCGAGAGCGTCGGGGCGCCTCTGGGCACGGTGAAGACCCGCATCCGGCAGGGGCTGACCCACCTGAAGAAGGCCCTCAGGGACGACTACGATGCGAGAGCATGACATGACCTGCGAAGAGCGCCAGGACCAGATCCTTCTCTACGCTGCGGAGGCGCTGGAGCCTGCCGAGCGGGACGAGGTGCGATCCCACCTTGGCTCCGGGTGCCCGCGCTGCGCGGGGAGCCTGGCCGAGGCCGAGGCGATCCTCGCCCATCTTCCCCTCGCCCTCGAGCCCGTCGCCCCGTCCCGCGAGCTGCGTGCGCGGCTCCTGGAGCGGATCCGCCCGGAGGGCTCGGTCGCTCCCCTCGAGAAGAGCGAGCCGCTCCACGTGGTGCCGTTTCCCGAAGCGAGGTCCGCCGACCGCTGGCTCGACGCCTGGCTCAAGCCCGCGATCGCGGCGGGACTGGCCGCGGCCGCGGTGTACGGGCTGACCGCGCTTCCGCTGCGGCGGGAGCGCGCCTCGCTCGAGACCGAGATCGCGCACCAGGCGGAGCGGATCCGGGCGCTCGAGTCCTCCGCCGAGCAGGAAGCCGAGACCGCGCGGCTGCTCCGCTCCCGCGAGGCGGTCGTCGCCATGCTCGCGGGTTCCGAGCCGCAGCCCGAGGCCTGGGGCCGGATCCTGTGGGATCGCGAGCACGGGACGGTGCGCTTCTACACGGGAAACCTTCGGCCCCCCGGCGTGGGCCGCACGTACGAGCTGTGGCTCATCACCGAGGGCCAGGAGAAGATCCCGGCGGGGACGTTCGACGTCGACGCTTCGCGGACGGGATTCCTCGTCGCGCGGGTGCCGAAGGAGATCGGGAAGATCGTGCTCGCAGCCGTGACGGACGAGCCGGCGGGCGGTGTGCCGCAGCCCACCGGAAAGATCCACCTGCTGGGCAAGCTGTTGTGAGAGCTTACTTCTTCGCTGCCGCGTAGCTCTCGGCCACCTGGTCCCAGTGGGCCACGCTCCACCAGGCCTCGATGTAGTCGGGCCTGCGGTTCTGGTACTTCAGGTAGTAGGCGTGCTCCCACACGTCGACGCCCAGGAGCGGCCTGCCCCCCTCCATGATCGGGTTGTCCTGGTTCGCCGTGGATTCCACCACGAGCTTCCCGTCCTTCAGGAGGAGCCACGCCCAGCCCGAGCCGAACCGTGTGGTGGCGGCGGCGGCGAACCTCGTCTTGAAATCAGCAAAGGAGCCGAACGCGGACTGGATGGCTGCCAGCAGCTCTCCCCTGGGCTCGCCGCCTCCACCCTTCTTCATGAGCTTCCAGAACATGGAGTGGTTCAAATGACCGCCGCCGTTGTTGCGCACGGCGGTGCGGATCGCGTCGGGAACCTTTCCCAGGTTGGCGCACAGGTCCTGGATCGACAGGGCCGCCAGGTCCGCGTGGCCCTCGAGCGCCTTGTTCAGGTTCGTCACGTAGGCGGCGTGGTGCTTGCCGTGGTGGATCTCCATGGTGCGCGCGTCGATGTGCGGCTCGAGCGCGTCGTGGGGGTAGGGAAGCGGGGGAACCTCGTGTGCCATGGTCGGGACTCCTTGTTCCGGGGATCGGAGTGGCCATTGTAGCGCCGTTACGGGTGGCCCCGAAACCTGATGCCAGAAACCTGGTGCCATCGTTGGGGCCGCGTAGAATCGCGGAGGCATCCGGGGACCGAGACCGAGCACGCTATGGTGCCAGGGAGCCCGTATTGTAGCGCCGTTACGGGTGGCCCCGAAACCTGATGCCAGAAACCTGGTGCCATCGTTGGGGCCGCGTAGAATCGCGGAGGCATCCGGGGACCGAGACCGAGCACGCTATGGTGCCAGGGAGCCCG
>Ga0247727_10008886_pt1 | contig 18468 bp, 14 predicted proteins | sample WisWelCaveWW1625_FD_202498 | JGI IMG/M metagenome (GOLD analysis project Ga0247727, IMG submission 202498) | Biofilm microbial communities from Wishing Well Cave, Virginia, United States - WW16-25 | ecosystem: Environmental > Aquatic > Deep subsurface > Groundwater > Cave microbial mat | place... | reverse complement strand
TCCAGCGGCGGGCAAAACCGTGGGGGAAGCCGAAGAGATTCCGTTGTTCTTCACATTGATTCCTGTTCTCGCCCTGCTCAGTAATTACGACCGGGAGAACTGTCTCATCAATGTTGGCACGGAGGGATCCACCATACACCAGAGACGACCTCTCTGAGCGATATGGAAACGCTTGAGAGGGTCCGGAACTCCCTCGGCGGACTACGCGCTGCCGAGGGATCGGCGGAGAAGTCCTGGTACAAGACCGGCGATCCAGAATTGAGAGAGGAGATATGGCGCTGTTGCGGACCAGCGAGCTCGTGAACCAGACCAACTACTCCCTTGCACGTTGGGACGCCAAAATCTCGGAAGGGCGAAGAATAATCTGCTCACCGCGCGCGAGCACTTGCACTCGATTCAACAGGTACTAACGAAAACACCGCTCCCAAGTTTGCCCCCCAAGGACAAGGCTCGCCTACAGCAGGCGTGACAGCGAGTGAATGCTATCTTCAGTCAAGAGTACGGCGCCGCCGTCAAAGCGACGGATCGCGAGGTCTAATCATGGAAGACCCGAAGGCTTGTCAGTTTTTCGAAGAGGTTTTGGCCAAGACAGAGCAGCACAGGATTCACTGGGAGCCGACGGCCAACGAATCAAGCTTCATAGCAGCCGTCGGGGGGCAGTTTACCCTCGAGCTTTCAAGGTACACGGCATGGGGGGAGGACGAAGCGAAGGTTGCCTTGGTACTCAAAGACCGCGATCGCGAACTGTTGCGCGTAACCGACGAAGTCGATGGAGTCGAAATCGGTAGGCTGTGGTGGCTATATGGCTCGGCAAAGCGCCGGGCGCCCCGGGTCGATGAAAACCTTGACAAGGTTATGGCGGAGCTGACCAAACTCTGAGCCGCCGCCCTGCTCAACACCTCCGAGCAGGCCCAGACCATCTCCGACCTCCACACCCCGAACTTTATGTAGGCGACGTACTTAGCGCTGCGCGGAAATGCTGAAACCTTCCCGCTCCCGACGGAGTCTCTATGTAGAAGGCGAACCCATGATCCCCCTCTTGCTTTTCCTCACCTTGCCGGCCATCGCGCTCGCCCAGCGCGTCGAGCTCCGCCGCGCCGACCCCATCTCTCTACCCGGCGATTCCGACTCCAATAGCCCCGTCCATTGGTGGAACGGGAGATTCACCGTGTTCCAGTCCGCTGGCCTGCCTATCTCCAGCAGAGGGTCGTGGCAGAAGGGCGTCCTCAAAGCTCGCGCCGTTTTTCTAACTACCTACGAGCATATGCCGTTGTGGATCGAGTCGACCTGGGTTGACGACGATGGAAAGTTATACGCCTGGTATCACCACGAGACCCTGGTTTGCGACGGCCTCTCGACCCCCAAGATCGGCGCCCTGGTTTCGACCGACGGCGGCGAGTCGTTCCACGACCTGGGCATCGTCCTGGAGTCGGGCTATGCGCCGGATTGCGCGGCCCAGAACGGCTACTTCGCCGGGGGACACGGCGACTTCACGGTATTGCTCGACCAAGCGCAGCAGTATTTCTACTTCTACTTCGGCAATTACAGCGGGCCCGATCTCACCCAGGGAGTGGCCGTCGCCCGCATGGCGTTCGCCGACCGCGCAGACCCGGTTGGCCGGGTGCGGAAGTTCTACCGGGGCATCTGGCGGGAGCCGGGACTGCGCGGCCGTGTCACGGCCATCCTCCCGGCGAGCGCCGTGTGGAGCCGCCCGGACACCGACTCGTTCTGGGGGCCATCCCTGCACTGGAATACTTTCCTGAACCAGTACGTGATGCTCTTGAACCGCTCCTGCTGCGAGCCGGAATGGCCTCCGGCCGGGATCTATGTTTCCTTCAATCCCGACCTGGCCAATCCGCATGGCTGGACCCCCCCGCAGCAAATCCTGCGCGCCGAGGAGTCGGGCTGGTATCCGCAGGTGATCGGGCTGGAGCTGGGAACGACGGACAAAGTGGCGGGCATCGCGCGGTTCTACATGGGCAGCGATTCCCACTGGGAAATCGTCTTCGACTACTGAGCGCTCAGCAGCGGGCTGTCCGGCGGCACGAGCACGTTTAGCCGCTGCGGCAGGACCTCGACCTCCAGCGGCAGTTGCCCCAACGGCTCGCCGTCGATCTCGATCCGCACCGTGTCGTCGGATTCGGCCGCCAGCCGCCTCGCCCGCAGGTGCTTCACTTTCGGATGGCGATATACATCGTTGGAATACAACACCGGAAAGTCTCGGATCGCCTCCCACACCCGCATGTACTCGATGACGGTGACTTCGAGAACGCCGTCGTGGAGCACCGCCGTCGGGCACGCCTGCATCCCGCCGCCGTGGAAGCGCCCGTTGCCGACCGCCACGTTGTGGATCGCGACCGAGCGCGTCTCCGCCGCGCCGTCCAGCCGCAGCCGCACGCGCTTGGCCTGGTAGCGCAACAGCGCGACCGCGCTGGCGTACAGAAACGAGACTGTCCCGCCCAGCGGGCTCAAGAAATTATTCGACCGCGCCGCCACGTCGCCCCCCATCCCGAAGCTGGCCAGATTGACGAAGTAGCGGGTCCGCGCCGATCCTCGCGGATCGCGATAGGCCGCCTTCCCCACGTCGATTCGCAGCGTGCGTCCGGTTGCCAGAACCTCCACCGCGCGGCGCGGGTCTCTCGGAATCCCCAGGGTCCGGTTGAAATCGCCGCCGGTGCCGAGCGGCAGGATCCCCAGCACCGCGCCGGGACGCACCGGCTCGTCGTTCTCCAGAAACCCGTTGGCCGCTTCGCTGATCGTCCCGTCGCCTCCGGCTGCGACAATGCGGTCGAACCCTTCCCCGAGCAGCGCCCGCGCCAGCGCCACACCGTCTCCCGGAAGTTCCGTCCGCCGCACTTCGACCGGGCCGAGCCGCTCGACGAGCAGCCGCTCAATCGCGGGCCACTTTCTGCCGGTACGGCCGCTCCCGCTGCGGGGATTGACGATGACGCCCGTCCGCTGGACCGCGCTCATCGCAGATCGTTCACCGTGTCCCGCAGCGTCTCGGCCGGATCGCGCGTCTGGAAACCGCACTCGGATCGCGCCTTCTCCGAATTGCAGTACCAATACAGCGCCGACATCCGGATCGAGACGTCATCGAGGCCGTAGCGCTTGCCGAACAGCGGATACAGGCGGCGCAGCGCCGCCGCCCCGGCGAGCGACGCCCGCAATCCGAGCTGCATCCTCGGCGCGCGGACCCCGGCCATCCCCGCCAGCGTTTCGATGAGCTGGCGGAAGGTCCAGTTCGGTCCTCCCAGGAGGTACCGCTCCCCCGGCCGGCCGCGCCGCAGCAGCCCGATCAATGCCGCCGCCGCATCGCGGGCGTCCACGAAGTTCAGCCCGCCCAGCGGCATGCTCAGGATCTGCCCGTCGAGAAAAAGCGCGATGTCCCCGGTGGACGACCGCCGCTCGTCGCCCGGCCCCAGCAGCAGGCTCGGATTGGCCACCACCACCGGCAGCCGCCGCTCCTTGAAATACAGGAGCGCCAGCTTCTCCGCGTAGATCTTGCTCAGATAGTAGGGCCACTCCCCGACGATTTCGTGCTTGTATCCGGAATCTTCCCGGTGTTCCACCGGCTCGCGCCCCACGGCGACCGTGCCGGACGAAGACGCCACCAGGACCTTCTGCGCCCCGTGCCGCAGCGCCGCCTCGCAAACGTGGCGCGTCCCCTCGACATGCGCTTGGTACATCTGATGCCCATCGCGCGGGTCGCGCGATACCACACCGGCCAGGTGATAGACTTCCGCGGCGCCCTCCATCGCCCGCGCCACGTCTGTCGGCGACGTGATGTCTCCGCGAGCTACTTCCACGCCCGGGTCCTGACCCCACCTCGAAGCTCCGCGGCATAGAATGCGCAGCCGCGCCTCCGGCTCGGCCCGCCGGAGCTGCTCGATCAGGTGCTTCCCGAGGAACCCGGTGCCGCCCGTTACCAGGATCGTCTTCACGATTCCCAACAGAGTAGCATCCCCGCCGTGGCCCGTGCCACCCGTATCTTGTTGATCAGCCGGTCTTTAGCGGCGACGGACCCTTCGTCATATGACCAGTTTCCTAGAACCGGAGGACTACGTATCGAATTCAACCGGCCACCCGGAGTACCGAGCAAAAATGAATCAGCCGCTCCATTTTCTAAACTCCCCGCGCCCGCTCGGTGACCGCCGGCGCTCGCCGTCGCGCCGGAATCGGCGAGGCACGGTGATGCTGGAGTTCAGCCTTGCTTTTCTGCCGCTGCTGGCTGTAATCTTTGCCCAGTTCGATTTCCTCTACTCGGTTTTCGCCCGTGCCGCCTTGCATCATGCCGTCCGCGAGGGTGTTCGATACGCCATCACTGCCGACACCAAGCCAGGGTTGGCCCATGACGACTCGATCAAAGCAGTCGTCAAGGGGAACGCGCTGGGACTGCTGACCACGCCGGCGGCCCAGGAAAAAATCAAGATCCGGTATTACCTGCGGCGGAATCCTCCCCGGGGTCGGGCAGGGATTACACGATCATCTCCGGTACCTCGGGCCTCAACAGCAGCGGCGACAACGGAGAATACTTGGTCCAGTCCTTCCCCGAGACTTGGTATCCGTTGTTTCCTGCGCTTTCACCTGCGGTCTCGATCTACGGCCCTAAGAGCGTCTCCACTGCCGGCGTGGCGGACCCGGCCAACGTTCGCGACATAGGTTGGAACATGACCGTCAACGTCGCGCGTCTGGCCCGACAGGATCCCGCCCTGAAAATCCGGATCTTCTCGATTGGCCTGGGAGGCTACCTGGCCCCGGCCGACGACGAGCTGTTGCAGCGGGTGTCCAACGACCCCGCCAGTCCCGACTATGACCCCAGCGAGTCGACGGGGCTCTACGTTTACTCCCCGGATCAGACGCAGCTCATGCAGGCCTTCCGGCGAGTCGCCAGCGAAATCACCCGCTTGATCCAGTAGGAGATTTCCGCCGCCCCTATTCGGGCTGGCGCGCGAGATAAGCTGGCGCGGACCGCGCCTCCGCCCGTCGCGGCGCCGGTAAGGAGTAGTTGTGCGCCGCCACGCCGCCGAGCGCGCCGGCGATGACGCCGTTCGTGATCGTGAACGGCCTGTAGGAATTGCTCTCCGGATTGGCGCGCGTGATCGCGTATTGGGCGGCGAAGAATCCGCCGAAAATCGCCCCTTTCAGCGCCAGGCCCTTGCCCACCGAAAAACGGCCCTCGCGGTTTCGCAACAACGGATTCACCTCGCGATGACCCATCGAGGAGTGCATATCCAGCGCGTTGACCGCCGCCACCGCCAGCCAGCTCACGACCCAGCGCTTTTTCCACCGCGCCCGGCCCGAGGCTTGCGCCTTGTCGAGATCGCGCATCGCCACTGCGGCGGCCGCGCCCGAGTCGTTGCCATCCGGCTCCGACGCCCGCGCCGGAGCGGCCAGCGCTCCCGCCAGTCCTGCCGCCAACATCATCTGCGCCATCGCGCAGCGCCCTGCGAATCGTTTGGTCATGTCCTCTGCGCGGGAACGCTTTGTCCCGGAGAGGCGATTGTGCCTGCGCCAACCCAAACGCAAAATGACGCGCCAGCTTCATTTCTTCGCTGGTACGGCGAGGGTCTCGAACTGCCGCTGGTACTAGTGAGGTAGGAACGAAAACTGTGGTACCGATGCATTCCGGTACCAGTCCTCTATTGGCGCGCCGCCCCCTAAAGCCTTATAAAGATCTTGATGGGCAAGATCTGGACGTCGCCGCAGCTTGTCCGCGACAGAATCTGGTGGGTGCTGGCGCCGGCCTACGCGGCCGCCATTTTTGTCGGGATCGCGCTGATTCACGGCGCCTGGCGCGAGGCCCTGATGGCTCTTCCCATCCTGTTGCTGGCGCACGATGCCTTCCGCTTTCCGCGCGCCCGGCTGGCTGCCAGCGCCCAGTCCTCGCACTTCGCTGCGCCGCGGCTGAGGGCCGGCGAAACGCTCAAGGTGGCGCTCCTGTTGATAGCCGCTTACTCGGCGGCGCTGCTCGCGGGTTTCGCAATGATGCAAGGCCAGTGGCGCATGGGTCTGGCCGCCGTCCCTGTCGTCCTGCTCGCCCACTACTCCTACCGGCTGCACATGGGGCGCATCACCCAGGACCACCGCAGCGCCTGGGAAGCCGCCGAGCTGAACCTGCGCACCATCGAAGCGCTCGCGATGGCAATCGACGCCAAGGACAACACCGCCCAGCAGCACCTTCACCGCGTCGTGATGTACGCCGCAGCCATCGGCCAGGAGATGGGCCTGCCGGAACCCGAGATGAAGGCCTTGCGCGCCGCTGCCTTGCTTCACGACATCGGAAAGCTCGCCATTCCCGAATACATCATCTCCAAGCCCGGCCGCCTCACCGCCGAAGAATTCGAGAAGATGAAGACCCACACCGTAGTGGGCGCCGCCATCCTCGAGCGGGTTCAGTTTCCCTATCCGGTGGCGCCCATCGTCCGCTCCCATCACGAACGCTGGGACGGCAGCGGCTACCCCGACGGGCTCCAGGGCGATGCCATTCCCGTCGGCGCCCGCATCCTTTCGGTCGTGGACTCCTTCGACGCGCTTTCCTCCAACCGCCAGTATCGCCGCGCGCTCTCCCCCGCCGACGCCCTGGCCACCATCCGGGCCGCGTCGGGCGCCTTGTATGATCCCCGCATCGTCAAAATCCTGGAGAGAATCTTTCCTCGCCTCGACGCCCTGCTGCGCTCCACGCCGCTGCCCGCCCCGCTCGCCGCGCCGCGGAAGGTCGAGAAAGGCGACGCCCCCAGCGCCGGGCTGGCCGTCGAGCAAACCAAAGATACGTCCTCGGCGCTCTACTCGATTGCCCAGGCCCGCCAGGAGCTCCAGATGCTCTACGAGCTGACCCAGTCGTTGGGCAGCAGCCTCAGCGTCGACGAGACCCTGCAATTGCTGGCGGCGCAGCTGCGCAAGCTGGTTCCCTGCGATGCGCTGGCGGTGTATCTGATTCGCGACGGCCGGCTGATTCCGCGCCTGGTCGAAGGGGTCAACGCCGAGTTGCTCTCCCGCGTCAAGATCGCGGTCGGAGAAGGCCTCTCCGGCTGGGTCGCCGAGACCGGCAAGACCAGCTTCAATGGCAATCCCGCCGTCGAGCCCGTCCACGACCCGGTCGCGTTCGCCAAGCTCCAATCGGCTCTCTCGGTCCCGCTCGATTCCTCCAAGGGGATCATCGGGGTGCTCACCCTCTACAGCGTCCGCGCCGAGGGCTTCACCATCGACCATCGGCGCATCCTGAAAACGATCGGCGCCAAGGCCGGATCTACCATTCGCAACGCTCTGATCCACGAGGCGACCGGCCGGTCGGCCGAGACCGATGCGCTCACCGGCCTGCCCAACGCCCGGGCGCTGGCCAGCCGCGTGGAGCAGGAGTCCTCCCGCGCTGCCCGCCAGAATACGCCGTTTACGATCTTCGTGGTCGATTTGAACAGCCTGAAACTGATCAACGACACCTTTGGCCATCTGACCGGCAACAAGGTGCTCAAGGCGGTGGCCACGGCCCTGCGCGGCTGCCTCCGCGAATACGACTTCGTCGGCCGCATGGGGGGCGACGAGTTCATTCTACTGCTGCCGGGAATGACTCCCGACGGAGCGGCCGCCAAACGACTGGAACTGCTTCAGGCCGTGGCCGCTTTGGGCAAGGACTTCCCGGACGCCGAGGTCTCCATCAGCTTCGGCTCGGCTTCCTATCCTTCCGACGGCTGCGGCATCGAGCAACTGATGGCCATCGCCGACCGGAGGATGTACCGGCATAAGCGCGACCATTACCGCGTTCGCGCCGCCGGGCCGCCGACGCCGGTCGAGAAAGTCGCTGCTGCTTTGTGAGGTACTAGCGATGCTAAGCGCCGTCTTGTTTTCGCGAGATCAGGTTGCTTGCCGGACCATCGAGCAGAAAGCCCGCGAGTCCGGGGAAGTGTGCATCTACAAGACGATGAGCACGTTCCCGACCCCGTATGAGCTCACCCGCTTGCTGCATGCCTTCAACCCCGACCTGGTTTTCCTGGAGCTCCGCCCCAACGACGACGGGCGTTCCTTCACCCGGCAGGTTCGGCTCATTCGTCCGGAATGCGTGGTCATGGGCTGCGGCGATCACGAGCAGCGCCCGCAGACCATCGAGGCCGCCGAAACCGGCGGGATCGAACTGTTGCCCTCGCCGCTGACCCTGGAGGGCTTTCAGGCCTCCGTATCAAGGGCAGTTCGGAACGCCCGGCCGGGCGTCCACGACAACCTCCTGGTCTTCCTGCCCGCCAAGGCCGGCAGCGGCTCGACCACCGTGGCCAGCAACGTCGCCGGGGCGCTCGCCCGCGACCTCGCCCAGAGGGTCCTGCTCCTGGAGGGCGATTTGCACTCCGGGCTGCTCAACGAGCTGCTCCGCCTCAACGTGGATTACTCGCTGGCTCACGCCCTGGAGAACGTCGACCGCCTCGACGGAACCCTCTGGGGCCGCATCGTCGCCAAGGCTCACGGCCTGGATGTCCTGCCGGCCCTGCGCTCGACAGTGACCGGCGCGTTCAGTTGGACGCAGTACCACCAGCTCCTGCAATTCGTCCGGCCTCGCTACGACACCGTCATCGTCGACATGCCGGAGTTGGTCGACGGCGCCTCGGCGGAATTCGTCCAGCGGGCCAGCCGTGTCTTCATCGTCTGCACTCCCGAGCTGCCATCGCTGCTGCTCGCCCGCCAGAGGCGCAAGGAGCTGACCGGCCGCGGCGTGCCCTACGACCGGATTGACTTCATCCTGAACCGTTGGAACCGCCGGGACACCAAGATCACCGACGTCGAGGAATTCCTGGAACGGCCGTTGGCGGTCGGGTTCGAGAACGACTACCACAGCGTACACCGCGCCATCACAGAGGGACGCCTGCTGGGTCCCAAATCGGAGCTCGGCCGGGCGTTCACGGCGTTCGCCAGCCGGTTGGCCGGCGCGCCCGCCCCGGCCACGCCGAAGCCCAGGTTTGGATTCCTCGAGCCCTTGCTTTCGAGGTGAGTTTCGGCCTGAGCCGAGACGCCGGCAGGGGTGGTAGCAGATCTGCTACCAGTAACCCGTTGAATAAAGGAACCGGTCTTGGAGTTGACAGCTTGTTCTCGGGCGAGAAACCGCATATCCTAGTGTGGTGTCCCGTTATAGACTTGACAACCGCGCGGGAGAGCACAGTAGTTAACGGTTTGAGAATGAGCCGCTTCGTGGTTCGGGTTCCCCGTTGGATGCCGGTCCTGCTTGCGGCCGGCGGTTCTATTAGTGCGGGGGGAGCGCAACCAACTACGGGCCTTTCCTCGCCCGAGCGTGCCGTGGTCAATCAGTATTGTGTCGGCTGCCACAACACCACATTGAAAACAGCGGAGCTGGCGCTCGACACGATCGGCGCGGAAAACGTTAGCCGGCGCCCGGAGGTCTGGGAGAAGGTCGTCCGGAAGCTTCGCGCCCGACATATGCCGCCGGCCGGGCTGCCGCGGCCGGAGGAGCGCACCTACGACGCGGTGGTATCGGCGCTGGCCGCCTCGCTAGACAGCGCGGCGGCGGCCAAGCCCAACCCCGGCCGAACCGATACGTTCCGGCGGCTCAATCGAACCGAGTACCGCAACGCTATCCGCGACCTCCTGGCGATGGACGTCGACGTGGCCTCGCTGCTGCCGAGCGACGAGTCCAGTCATGGCTTCGACAATGTGACGGTCGGGGATCTCTCCCCGACCTTGTTGGACCGCTACCTGTCGGCGGCGGAGAAGATCAGCCGGCTGGCGGTCGGGATCCCCAGCCGTTCTCCGGGAGGCGATACCATCACGCTTCCACCGGACCTCACACAAGAGGAACACTTCGACGAGCTTCCGGTCGGCACGCGCGGCGGAACGTTGGTTCGATATACCTTCCCGCTGGACGCCGAGTACGAGATCCAGGTTCGGCTGACGCGAGACCGCGACGAGCACATCGAGGGCCTGACCGCGTCCCACCAAGTGGAGCTGCTGCTGGATAGAGAGCGGGTACAGTTGTTCACCGTGAAGCCGCCGCAGACACCGGGCGAGCACCAGACCGCCGACCAGCACCTGAAAATCCGGGTCCCGGTGAAGGCCGGTCCTCATGAAGTCGGCGCGGCATTTGTGAAGAACCCCTCGGCGCTGATCGAAACCGAGCGGCAGCCCTACCAGGCGCACTTCAACATGTACCGGCATCCCCGAATCCAGCCGGCAGTGTACTCGTTCTCGATCACCGGCCCCTATTCGGCCCAAGGCCCCGGGGACTCGCCCAGCCGCCGGCGGATTTTGGTGTGCCAGCCGGTAAACCCGGGCGAGGAGCAAGGCTGCGCCACACGCATCTTGACGACGCTGCTGCGCCGGGCGTATCGGCGGCCGGTGACCGATGCCGACCTTCAGAGCCCGCTGCAGTTCTACCGGGAGGCGCGTGCCAAGGGAGACTTTGAGGCAGGTATTGAGACGGCCTTGAGCGCGGTGCTGGTGAGTCCGGAGTTCCTGTTCCGTGTCGAGCAGGAGCCGGCGGGCCTGGCGCCGAACACAGCCTATCGCATCAGCAACCTGGAGCTGGCCTCCCGCCTGTCGTTCTTCCTTTGGAGCAGCATTCCGGACGACGAGCTGCTCGAGGCTGCGATTCACGGGAAACTCCAAACACCGGCGGTGCTTGAAAAGCAGGTGCGGCGAATGCTGGCGGACCGCCGTTCGCGGGCCTTGGTCACCAACTTTGCCGGGCAGTGGCTCTACTTGCGCAATCTGGCGTCTACGACCCCGGACATGCGCCTGTTTCCGGACTTCGACGATAATCTGCGGCAGGCTTTCCGGCAGGAAACCGAGCTGTTTGTCGAGAGCATCCTGCGCGAGGATCGCAGCGTGCTCGACTTGCTGCGGGCGAATTACACCTACCTCAACGAGCGTCTCGCCAAGCATTACGGAATTCCGAACGTCTACGGCAGCCGCTTCCGGCGCGTCTCGTTTGGGGAGGACAGCGTGCGGGGCGGGCTGCTGCGCCAGGGAAGCATACTGACGGTGACTTCCTATGCCACGCGGACCTCGCCGGTGCTTCGCGGTAAGTGGATCATGGACAATCTACTCGGCGCGCCCCCGCCCCCGCCGCTGCCGGCGGTGCCCGCCCTGAAGGAGAACACCGGTATGGGTAAGATCCGTACGGTGCGCGAGCGGCTGGCCGAGCACCGCGCCAATCCCGCTTGCTCCGGCTGCCATCAACTCATGGATCCGGTGGGTTTCTCGCTCGAGAACTATGACGCGGTGGGCCGCTGGCGGACCGTCGAAGACGGCAAGCCCATCGACGCTTCCGGAGGCCTCCCCGACGGCAGCCAGTTCACGGGCGTGTCCGGACTCCAGCAGGCGTTGGTGAGCCGTCCCGAGGTCTTTGTCGGCGTCTTCACGGAGAAGCTTCTCACTTACGGCTTGGGGAGGGGACTTGCCTACTACGACGCCCCAGCGGTCCGCAAGGTCGTGCGGGACGCCCAGCCCGGCGATTTTCGCTTTTCTTCGCTCATCCTGGGAGTAGTCAGCAGCACGCCGTTTCAGATGAGGAGGTCGCAATGAACATCACGAAGAAGGCTCTGCCGCGGCGAACGTTCCTGCGGGGCATGGGGACTTCGCTGGCGCTGCCGTTGCTCGATGCTATGGTTCCGGCCATGACCGCCCTGGCCGCTACGCCGGCCAAGCCGGTGCGCCGCCTGGGTTTTGTCTACATGCCGATGGGCTCCATCATCTCCCAGTGGACGCCTGCCGGCGAGGGCCGCCTGGGCGAGCTGTCGCCTACCCTGCGCTCGCTGGCCCCCGTGGCCGATCAGCTCACGGTTATCTCCAACCTGGAGCTGAAGAACGCCTATCCCGGCACCCATGCGACCTCCAACGCCGCCTTCCTCAGCGCGGCCAAAGCGAAGTGGACCGAAAGCACCGACTACCACCTGGGCACGACGGTGGATCAAGTCGCCGCCAAACAAATCGGTCAGGAAACCAGGCTGCCCTCGCTCGAGCTGGCCATGGATTTGCTCACCACGGTCGGCCAGTGTGACAACGGGTATGCCTGCGTCTACCAGAACAATCTCTCGTGGTCGTCGCCGACCACGCCGCTTCCGGCCGAGGCCCACCCGCGCGTCGTTTTTGAGCGCCTCTTCGGCGAGGGCGGCAGCCCGGAGGATCGGCGCGCCGCGCTGCAAAAACGGGCCAGCCTGCTGGATTGGGTGAGTGACGATATCTCCCGCCTTCAGAAAAAGCTCGGCCCCGGGGACCGCGCCAGGGTCAGCCAGTATCTGGATACCGTTCGCGAGGTAGAGCGCCGCATTCAGAAGGCCGAGGCCGAGACGGCGGACAACCGGCTGCCGGATCTGGATCGTCCGGTGGGCGTGCCGGCCGTCTACGCGGATCACGCGCGGTTGATGTTCGACTTGCAGGTGCTGGCTCTCCAGGGCGACGTCACCCGGGTGATTACGTTTCAACTGGCTCGCGAAACCAGCAACCGCACCTATCCCGAGACCGGCGTTTCCGAACCGCATCATCCCCTGACGCATAACGGGAACAACCCGGAAAAAATGGCGAAGGTGGCCAAGATCAACGCGTTTCACGTGTCGCTGTTCGCTTATTTCCTCGAGAAGCTGAAGGCCACGCGGGAGGGCAACGGCTCGCTGCTGGACCATTCCCTGTACCTCTACGGCAGCGGCATGGGCAATCCCAACGTGCATGACCACGTGAACCTGCCGATTCTGGTGGCCGGCGGGGGAGCAGGCAGGCTCCAGGGAGGACGTCACATCCGGTACGCGGAGCCTGCGCCGCTGGCCAATGTTCACCTGACGCTGCTCGACAAAGTGGGAGTCCGGCTCGACGTCTTCGCCGACAGCCAGAGCAAGGTCGAGGAACTGCTGGGGCCGGTTTCTTTGTGATCTCAAGATGCGCCTGATACCGTTGTTGCTTTCCGCGTCGACCCTTCTCGCCGCCGGTTCTGACGCCCGGCTGGCAAGTGCGGCGCAAGAGATGGATCGGGCGAGCCTGCGCGTTCTGCTCGAGCAACGCATCGATGTGAACGCGCCCCAGGTCGATGGGATGACGGCGCTGCACTGGGCGGCGTACCACGACGATCTGGAAACGGTGGAGCTGCTGGTCCGCGCCGGCGCCAACGCGAAAGCGGCGAACCGGTATGGCGTGACGCCCCTCTCGCTGGCCTCGACGAATGGAAACGGGGCGATGGTCGAGCTGCTGCTCCAGGCCGGGGCTGACCCCCACACCGTCCTTCCCGGAGGGGAAACCGCCTTGATGACCGCCGCGCGCACCGGCCAGATCCAGGCGGTGAAGGCGCTGCTGGCCGCCGGAGCCGACGTTAACGCTAAGGAAGGCGGACGCGGGCAGACGGCGCTGATGTGGGCAGCCGCGGAAGGTCACCTCGAGACCGTGGAAGAGTTGATCCGGGCCGGAGCCGATTTTCGCGCCCGTTTGGACTCCGGGTTCACGCCTCTGCTGTTTGCGGTGCGGGAAGGCCGCGCCGGCGTTGTTCGGGCCCTGCTGAAGGCGGGCGCGGACGTGAACGAGACCATTCAGCCGGGAAAGACCTCTGGACGGAAGCTCGGCTATCGGGGGCCGCGGGCCGGCACGAGCGCGTTGGCCTTGGCGGTCGGGAACGCGCATTACCATCTCGCGGCAAACCTGCTCGACGCCGGCGCCGATCCGAACGCGGACGAGCCGGGCCTGACGGCCCTGCACCTGATTTCGGGAGTCCGCAAGCCGGGTGTCGGCGACAACGATCCCGCCCCCGAGGGGTCCGGAACCATGACCAGCCTCGAGCTGGTCAAGAAGCTGGCGGCGCACGGAGCCAACCTGAACGCGCGGATGACCAAGCGGGTGAACGTCGGACTGACCAGCCTGAATACGCTCAGCGCCACGCCTTTTTTCTTGGCCGCCAGAACCGCCGACGCGGAGTTGATGCGAACGCTCGCCGCGCTGGGCGCCGACCCGCTGCTGACGAATGCGGATAACAGCACGCCGCTGATGGCGGCGGCCGGACTCGGAACGCGCTCCCCCGGCGAGGACGCCGGAACCGAAAGCGAAGTGGTGGAGGCGCTCCAAACGCTCCTGGATCTGGGCGCCGATCTGAATGCGGCCGACAAGAACGGCGAGACCGCCATGCACGGCGCCGCCTACAAGAACCTCCCCGCCGCCGTCGAATTCCTGGCCGGCAAAGGCGCCAAGATCGCGGTCTGGAATCGGAAAAACAAGTTCGGCTGGACGCCGCTGGCGATCGCCTCGGGTTATCGATTCGGGAACTTCAAGCCTTCCCCCGACACCGTGGCCGTGTTTCATCGAGTGATGAAAGCCGCGGGCGTATCGACCGACCTGGGGACGGTCGGCGGCCGCCAGATCTATTGACGACAGGTTCCAGGACTTCTAACCCGCAGTCGTGGTCAATCGAAACCATTTGCTACAATCCAAGGAACCGGCCGCCCGGCCCGCGACCGGCTCTATTACGATCTCTACATGTTCGCCTGTTTCCTCGTTGCCACCTTCGGCCTGGGCTGGCTGATGTACTTCGGCCACCGCTGAGCGCCGCCGGGACAGCATGATCGGTCGCCTGCTCGGCCATTACAAAGTCGAAGCCAAGCTCGGCGCCGGCGGTATGGGCGAAGTCTACCGCGCCACCGATACCAAGCTCGGCCGCGACGTCGCCATCAAGGTTCTGCCCCCGGAGTTCGCCCGGGATCCCGAAAGGCTCGCCCGCTTCGAGCGCGAGGCGCGCCTGCTGGCCTCGCTCAACCACCCCAACATAGCTGCTATCTACGGGTTCGAGAACGTCGACGGCGTGCCCTTCCTGGTGCTGGAGTACGTTCCCGGCGACACACTGGCCGAGCGGATCGCCGCCGGGCCGCTCCAGGCCGAGAATTGGGTGCACATGTGCGCCCAATTCATCGACGCGCTCGAGGCGGCGCACGAGAAAGGCATCATCCACCGCGACCTGAAGCCCGCCAACATCAAGATCACCCCCGAGGACCGCGTCAAGGTGCTGGACTTCGGGCTGGCCAAGGCGTTCGCCGAAGAACCCGGCGGCGGCGATCCCTCGCAGTCTCCCACCATCAGCCTGGCGGCGGCGACGCGCGCCGGCGTGATCCTGGGCACCGCGGCCTACATGTCGCCGGAGCAGGCGCGAGGCAAACCGCTCGACCGCCGCACCGACATCTGGGCGTTCGGATGCGTGCTGTACGAGTTGCTGGCGGGCCGCCGCGCCTTCGGCGGCGAGTCGATCTCCGACGTCATGGTGTCGGTCCTCCAGGGCGAGCCGGACTGGAGCCGCCTCCCCGCCGGCGCCCCCCTGCGCCTCCTTCGCCGCTGCCTCGAGAAGGATCCGGCTCGCCGCCTGCGCGACATCGCCGACGCCCGCATCCTTCTGGACGAAGTTCCCCAACCCCCACCCCCCATCCCCCATCCCCCGGCGCGGCCGCGCCTTCCGTGGGTCCTCGTGGCGCTGCTGGCGGCCGTCGCGGCCGTCGCCGTGTGGTGGGGCGGCGCCCGGACGCCTCAGACTACGACCTGGACCGGCGAGCAACTGGGCGGCTCCACCGTCGCCTTCGGCCCCCGCATCTCGCCCGACGGCCAGACGCTGGCTTTCCTGGCGCTGGTGGACGGGCAGACCCAGGTGGCGGTCATGAAGCCCGACTCCGGCAACTGGACCGTGCTGACGCGGGACCGGTCGCGCGGGCTGATTGTCGACATCGCCTGGTCGCGGGACGGAACCAAGATCTACTTCGACCGCTACTTCGACGCTCCGGGCGGCGTCTTCAGCGTTCCCGTGCTGGGAGGGGACGAGCGGCTCGTGCTGGAGCACGCCGGGATGCCCCAGGTGCTTCCCGACGGCAGCCTGCTGGTGAACCGGATCGACGCCGAGCGGCGGTACCAGCTCCATCGCTTCTGGCCCGAAACCGGGCGCCTCCAGCCTCTGCCCGCACTGCCCACGGCAGCGGTTTACAACGGGGCCACTCGCGTGTTCCCGGACGGGCGAGAGGTTGTGTTCTACGGCAAACCGCCGGACGCCGCACCCCAATCCTCGAACGAGCTCTACGTCCTCGATCTGACTTCCGGCCGAACACGCCGCCTGGCGCCCGATCTGGTCAGCCTCTTCATCACCGACAACTTGCCTATGGCCGTTGCCCCCGACGGCCGCTCCGTCTTCGTCGCCGTGGCAGCCGGTAATCTGCATCGTGTAGTGGCGGTCCCTCGCGAGCCGGGCGCCCAGCCGCAGAGCCTGCTGACCCTCACTATGGTCCCTTTCTCGATGGATGCGGGCTCCGACGGAAGCCTGTACCTGGACCAAACGGATCGCTCGTCGGAAGTGCTGCGCTTCGCGGCCACAGGTGGCGCGATCGAGCGCATCGCCGCCTCGCCTTCTTATCAGCGACTTGGGACCGGCGTGGCCCTGCTCCTGCCGGACGGCCGGGTGCTGCTTCCATCCCGAACCGCGGGACGGGATCGCCTCCAGGTGACCGCGCCGGGCAAAGACCCGGCGCCGTTTCTCGACACGCGCGAGGAGACATCGCCGCCGGCCGCTCTGCTAGGTACTAGCGAGATCGCTTTCGTGGCTGGCTCCGCGCCTGCTCAGAGCCTCGCTATCGCCTCGATTTCCGAGGGCCGGATCGCGCGGCGACTGAAGGGGGCCAAGGGTCCCTTCGACGGCCTGGCGGCCTCCCCGGACGGCAAGACGCTCTATTACGTGGCCGCGGGCGCCGTCTGGGCGATTCCCGCAACCGACGGCGAGCCTCGCAAAGTTCGCGCCGGCGACGCCGTGGCCGTCGACCCGCGCCAGGGCGACCTGATCGTTCAACTCCGTGAAAAGGAAGGCATCCGCCTGGTGCGGGTCCCCGCCTCCGGCGGGCCGGAGCGGGAGATTCCGTTTCGTAGCGAGGTCCGGCTGGGCGCCACCCCGCTGGCCCCCAACGCCGTTCGCGCCGATGGCCGGATCGTGCTGGCGACGCTGGCCAAGGACAACTGGTTCTGGAAGCTCGCCGTGCTCGATCCGGAAACCGGCGCGGTTGAGGCGGTTCCCCTTAACTATGAGGGCGACATACCCGTTCCCGGCTGGACCGCCGACGGCAAGATCCTGGCTCTGGCGTTCCCGCTGCGGGCCAGCCTGTGGCGCTTCCGCCCCGCCCCTGCCGGCCGCTGAGCCGCGCTATGATGGATTCGATGCGAGCCAGCACCCTGCTATCGGTCGACGAATACCTGCGGACCAGCTACCGTCCGGATTGCGAATACCTGGACGGGGTCCTGGTGGAGCGTAACTTGGGTGAATATGATCACAGCAGACTGCAGATGAAGCTGGCGGATTACCTGTATGCTCGGGAGAAGGAGTGGGGCATCCGGGTGGTACCCGAACAGCGGGTCCAGGTCAAACGGCGGCGTTTCCGCGTGCCGGACCTCTCCGTGCTCAAGGCCGATACACCCGTCGAGCAGATCTTCACGCAGCCCCCCTTCCTGTGCGTCGAGATCCTCTCCCCCGACGACCGCCGCAGCGAGATGCAAGGGCGGATCGACGACTACCTGACGTTCGGCGTTCCCTTCGTCTGGCTGCTCGACCCGCGGACCCGGCGGGCCTGGATCTACACCGCCGCCGGCGTGCAAGAGGTCAAGGACGGGATGCTCCGAACCGTCGATCCGGCGATCGAGGTCCCGCTGGCCGAGCTGTTTGACTGACCCGCTCCCGGCTGCCGGCCGCTGAGCCGCGCTATGATGGATTCGATGCGAGCCAGCACCCTGCTATCGGTCGACGAATACCTGCGGACCAGCTACCGTCCGGATTGCGAATACCTGGACGGGGTCCTGGTGGAGCGTAACTTGGGTGAATATGATCACAGCAGACTGCAGATGAAGCTGGCGGATTACCTGTATGCTCGGGAGAAGGAGTGGGGCATCCGGGTGGTACCCGAACAGCGGGTCCAGGTCAAACGGCGGCGTTTCCGCGTGCCGGACCTCTCCGTGCTCAAGGCCGATACACCCGTCGAGCAGATCTTCACGCAGCCCCCCTTCCTGTGCGTCGAGATCCTCTCCCCCGACGACCGCCGCAGCGAGATGCAAGGGCGGATCGACGACTACCTGACGTTCGGCGTTCCCTTCGTCTGGCTGCTCGACCCGCGGACCCGGCGGGCCTGGATCTACACCGCCGCCGGCGTGCAAGAGGTCAAGGACGGGATGCTCCGAACCGTCGATCCGGCGATCGAGGTCCCGCTGGCCGAGCTGTTTGACTGACTCGCCCCGTTCTAGTTCTTTCCCCCCCCGGCGGCGGTAGGTGATCGAGTCGAGGATCTGCTGGAAGCGCGAGTGGTCGCGGATCGCCGCGAGCTGCGGGTCTCGGCGGAACCACTCGGCGCGCTCGTCGCCGTTGCGCACGGCGCGGTCGAGATAGTCCAGCGCCTTGTCCGTCTCGCCGAGAACCGCGTACGCCTCGGCGGCAATCAGGGTGCCGGAATTAAACATCGCGGCGTGCTTGAGGACCTCCGCGTCCAATTCCGCGAG
>Ga0247727_10008885_pt1 | contig 18469 bp, 19 predicted proteins | sample WisWelCaveWW1625_FD_202498 | JGI IMG/M metagenome (GOLD analysis project Ga0247727, IMG submission 202498) | Biofilm microbial communities from Wishing Well Cave, Virginia, United States - WW16-25 | ecosystem: Environmental > Aquatic > Deep subsurface > Groundwater > Cave microbial mat | place... | reverse complement strand
GATCGACATTAATTTCAATGGAAGCGAAGAACTTGCATTTGTTCCGATTGGCAAGGAAACGCGCGTAAAAATTTCCGCCGCGTGGGGCAATCCGAGTTTTGTCGGCGAATTTCTCCCCGAAGCGAGAGAAATTCAGGAAGACAGATTTTCGGCAGAGTGGAAGATTCTCCATCTTAACCGAAACTACCCTCAACGCTGGACTGGCAGTTCGCACAAGATTGAACCTTCAGCATTCGGCGTCAAGTTCGTTTTGCCGGTTGACGAGTATCAGAAGATCAACCGGACGGTGAAATATGGCGTCATGTTCATCTCGCTGACTTTTCTTTCATTCTTCATGATTGAAATACTCAACAAACAAGTCATGCACCCGATTCAATATCTGCTCATCGGATTTGCCCTGCTCTTATTCTACACTTTGTTGCTTTCCGTCTCAGAGCATCTCGGATTTCAATTCAGCTACGTGATTGCCAGCGTAGCCATGACCGCGCTGATCGCCGGTTATACCAAAGCGGTTCTGTCAAACAAATTGCTCGCGATGGTGATCGCCGGAATTCTTATCATCTTGTATGGCTATTTGTATGTGATTTTGCAATTGCAGGATTATGCGCTGCTGATGGGAAGCGTCGGGTTGTTCGTTATCCTCGCACTGGTGATGTACTTGACGAGAAGAATTGATTGGAATGCGATGTGGAAATCGAGCGCAGAGGAGGTGTGAGCAATTTGGAGATCAACGGCCGGATGCTGCTCTCAAGATTGGATCAGCCACGGTTGAACCGTGGCTTTACAGAAAAGATTTCTGCAACGGCCAAGCCGTTGCAGATCCTGAAGGTGGAGCAGCTTCCCAAAATCAGTTTTTCATTTCTTCAGCGATGAGATGCAAAGCCTGTCTCGCAAGTTTTTCCCATTTGTCTTGATCGACAAAGCTAATTTGGAACCACCCAGCCATCGGTGGCTTATTTTTGAAAGGATTTAGCAGGCTGTAATGTTTGATCCCGAATGATCTCAGATCGAACTCTTTGCCCAATCTAAAAACCATTTGTTGGTTGTAATAGAATGCAAAGACCTTGCTCTTGTATTTTAACCCGGGCGAAGACATCATTTTCCCCAGGCTGACCGAGCTGTTTCCTTTTGCGAGCTTATCCGCAATCTTTCTGAAAATGATTTCTTCTTGATCCATAAACTTAACTCGATTTCTATTTTCTAAGACTGACTGACCGGTCGGTTATTTCGTGACAAAGTATAAATTTCAGGTTTTTGCAACTCGGATAACAACCGACCGGTCAGATTTTTGTTGTTACATGAGATCTTGCCACAGCCCGGTGACATTCCCTTCCGTGTCGGTAAAAAGCGCGTAGATGCCGACCGGACTTTTTCGTGCCGGCATGACGGTTTTGCCGCCGGCCTGCTCGACCTTCTTGAGGTATTTTTCTACCGAGTCAACACTAATTACGACGACTGGCGCCTTTTGCACCTCGCTTCTTGCCACGAAGCCGCCATTGATTGCTCCCGGCTCTTTGGGCATTTGCTTTTCGTCGGTTTCTACGGTTTGCACCATGTGGTACTCACCGTCGCCCATCGGGAATTTGTTGATCTTCCAGCCAAAAATCTCGCCGTAGAACTTTTCAGCTCTCTTGAGATCGGCAGCCGGGATTTCAAAGTGAACGACCTTTGCCATAGTTTTTGCCTCCGTAATGAAATGTTGGGAATGCTCTCCGAACGTTGGGGTTTTCTCTGTGACGATTTACTCTTTCTTTAGCGCCGGATGTTTGCATGAGTGGTCCGACGAACGAAATATCCTCGGTGATCAACATCGCTGCTGCCTTAACGTCTTTCCGGTTATTCGTCGAATCGTAGAATTCATCCACGATTTTAAGCGCATCGCCAGCTTGGGTCTCCTCCTGATTTTTTTCTTCACATCCGAAAATGGTTATCACGAGAAATGTATACATTTTAATGAAACGATGTACTAGTTATGAACGTGCTCAATCTCTTCCGAAAATTTTTTTAGATTGGTAAGGGCGGTCATCCTCACTTGATGGAATTTTCGTTTAATCATAAGCCATACCATTATCTTTGCCATAAAATTTTTGGGCTTGAAGAAACTTTCGTTTACAACGAGAGTTTTGTTCTCTCCCTTTTCGATCAGCTCGAACGAAAACGAAAAATCCTCGAGCATCTTGTTAAAGCCCAAGGTGTCTTTGACCAAAAGCCAGGCGATCCGCTTATTCGGAACACAATCGATGCATTTTTCCGTGACCTGCCCTTCTTTCCCGGCAAAAGAAACTTCGCATTCTCTGATAGAGCCTGAAACTTCGCGTTTTCCAGTCGTGGCCTTCACCATAGGCATCCATCGGGGTAGAACGATCGAATCTTGCAATACGGAGAAAACGGTTCTTGCCGGCGCGTCAATAACTACCTCGTCGCGACCTTGACTTAAGTTCTCCATGGTTTCGTCTCCTTTTTTGTTCAATAGTGCAATAGGGGGGCGGATTGCCCGCCCCCCCTATCAATTCTAACCCAGTACCCGGAGCACAGCCCAACAACGATTATCGGCGCCTGGGTCCTTCTTTAGTAACGAAGTGCGTAATGAGAGTTGCGACAATCGTTTTCCTCATCATTTTTGTCTCCTTAGAAAATAGGTTTCAAAACCAATCACTTCATCGAATGCAAAGCCACCCGATTGCCTTCGGAATCGATGAAAATCGCCATGTAGCCGACTTCATCCGACAACTTGGTTTTTGGCATCTCCACTTTTCCGCCGGCTTTTTCCACTCTTGAGAGAGGGCCGCCCAGATCATCGCCGCCGTTCAAATAAACCAAAGCGCCCTCAGCGGAGGGTTTATAACCTTTTCCATGAGTGACACACCCTCCCACGACGCCGCGCTCTGCCGGGAAGAAACCCATTTTGAGACCCCGTGCTTCGTTGTCAAAGGGCGTAAGCTCCGCGCCCAAGACTTGGTTGTAGAATTTCACCGCGCGATCAAAATTCGCCGCCGGAATTTCGAACCAGTTAATCACGTTGGCCATGGTTCATTCTCCTTCTGTTGAAATTGAAATGAAGTGTTATGTTATTGTCGTGCTAAGGATAAAGGACTGGCGGTAAAAAATCAACTGCATTACTTTTAGAAACGTAAATTTCCACCTTGACTAAAACAAAGCGAAAGCATATTCTTCCCTAAAGCGTCTTTCATCAAAAAGCCTGAAAACGTAAATCTCCATGACCAAAAAGAACAGTTTATTTTTGTTGATCAAGTCCTTGACCAGGCCCGAAAAACGCTATTTCAAGCTCCATGCATCAACGGGCGGTGATCATAAAAATTATTTGCGGCTGTTTGATTTCATTGATAAACAAAATGAATACGACGAACAGGCCGTTAAGAGGCGATTCAAGGACGAGGCTTTTGCGAAGCAATTGCACGTCACCAAAAATTATCTGAACAAACACATTCTCAAGAGCCTGAGAAACTTTCACGCGAGCCTGTCGATAGATGCGGAGCTGAAGGATGTGCTTAGGGATATTGAAATTCTTTTCAAGCGCGAGCTTTTTGATCAATGCCAGTATTCGATTGCCAAAGCGGAGGAAATTGCACGCGCTTATGAGAAGCACTATTCTCTGATAGAGATTTATGAGTGGAAAAGAAAATTAACCCTGTTGCGAACCGGCGCAGGAAAAAGGCGCGACGAGGTTAATGAAGTCATCGCCCACGAACGCCTGTCATTGAAGAAATTACAGACGGTGAATGAGTACTGGGATTTGACCATCAACCAATTCAATTCGAGGTTAGTTTCAGGTGGAACGAAAAACCGGAAAGGATTATTAAGCCATCCATTGCTCAAGGATGTGAAAACAGCCGACACGTTGCAAGCGAAGAGTTTGTACTATTTCATATTGCAGACTCAATATTATTTTCAGGGAAATTTATCCAAAGCGGAACGATGCGTAACGGATTTAATCGAGTTGCTTGAAGCGCATCCTGAGCGCATCAAGGAAAATCCCAGTTCGTACATCACGGCGCTGAACAACAAGATCGGCGTCTGCTTGCGGGCAAAGAAACGCGAAGCGATTCCCGATCTGCTGGCGAAGATCAGAGTCATCCCACAGAAATATGGTTTGAAACCGCAAAGCCCGCTGGCGATCAAAACGATTCTCCAGACTTACAATGTCGAGCTGGAGATGTACCGTGACAGCGGTGATTTTGAGAGAGGAATTGCTCGGATAGATGAAATCAAATCATATTTGAAAAAGCCCAACCGGTTCATACCTGCGGATTACAAGCTGATGTTGTATTACCAGTTTGCTTATTTGTATTTCATGAAAAAAGAATATAAGGATTCGCTCTATTGGTTGAACGAGTTGTTCAGATCGAAGCTGGGTGCGGTTCGGCAAGATATTCCAAGCTATGCGCGGTTCTTGAATCTGATCATCCACTTCGAACTTGGGAACATCACGGTGCTGAAGTACGCGGTTGATGCTTGCCGAAGATTTTTGAAGAAGAAAGGAAAGCTTCGCCCATTCGAAAGCGTCTTGCTAAAATTCTTTTCCCGCTTGAGCATGGCACATCCGGACAATTATCCCACTCTTTTTGAGCAATTGCAAAGTGAATTATTTTCCAACAGCGATAAGACGGAAATTGAGAATACCCTGGACTATTTGAATTTTCGAGAATGGATTGAGCAGAAATTAGCAGCACTGAAATGAAATCTTTGCAAAAGCGACGATAACCTTCACACAAAAGTACACCCACCGCCGTCTTTCGTGCCTTGATTGAATCGTATCAACATTTTCATGTCAACTGAGGATTGGGAAGTGGAGAGGTTCAACCTCTCCACTTCCGCAATCAAAAATCCAAATGTTCATTACATCCACGGTTCATCTGCGGTAGGTCCGTAGATCGATGGTACTTTGCCGCCGGCCATGCGAACATACACGGAGAACTGCCCGCGATGATGTACTTGATCCATCATGATCATCCACAGCACATCGGCGCGGCGGAAGTCGCCCATTTGATTCGGCCCCACCGGAAATTTCATCATGCTGTTGTAATCTTTTTCGGAGAGACCCTTTACCTTGCCCGTCAACTCTTTGTGCGTTTTTTCAAAGGCTGGCAAAATTTCTTGCAGCGTGGCTGGAGGCTTGGGCCCTTCTTTGAATTCGATCTGTCCGTTGACCGCCATCCCGACAAAGCTCTCTTCCTCAACGAAAACCCACGCCAATTCGCGCGCCGACCGCGAGCGCTCGTGCGGCTTGAAGTCGAGTTTGTCGGCGGGATACGCTTTGAGAACTTTGAGCGTGGTTTGGAACTCGCGATCCCTGCCTTGGAGGAACATCTCTTTTTCGGACATGTTGATCCCTTTCATTTAGTTTTTGAGAAGTTTGTCGATACAAAGGTTCTTGCTCGTACTCTTACTCGCGGTAGATTCCTATAATCAAAAGCTAAAAGCGAGTAAGAGGCCGAGTATGAGTAAGAGCATGAAACAGGGGAATCATCAAGTTACTTCGCGCGCTCGAGCTTGAAGACGACAGGCATTTTCTGATCACCATGAGTCATGGTCCACTCATGAGAGAGGTGATCTTTGTCCTGAAAGGTGAGCACCAAGTTGCTCATATACGCATGGTCAGGGCTTGACATATTGGTTGCATCGACAAAAGAGAATTCGAGTTTTTTAATATCGCCAGTTGCGGCGGCGGCGCGCATGCGAGGTTGGTTGTTCATCGAACAGTAATGCGTCATCATCAGATTGTCGCCATCCAGGTGATAAATCGTGACCATATTCGGTTCTTTTGCGGGCATCAGGGTTTCAATGAGACTCGTCCCGTTCGCAATAAGCTCGTACGAAACTCTAAGTTTTCCGCCCCTGGAATCTTCGCCTTGCCACTCGCCGGCGAGTGATGATAGTTTTTCAAAACCCGGCGCCGCCTTGCTCTGTGAAATAGACGGCGCGGTCAAATGCGAAATCCAACGGTATTTTTGCAACGAAGATTGCTTGGTTTGCGCCGAGGCCGGCGCGGCGATCCATGCGAGGGTTGCCAACGTCAATAGAAAAACTGCGCACCGTTTCATTTTACACCTCCTTGTTGAAGTGAGAGATTGAATTGTTGTGCTCCGCTTGCTAATGATAGCGGACTAGAAAATTTTTGCCAGGCGATCGAGACAACCGATCCAGCCCTTATTGTGGTGGTCCCGTTCCTCGACGCTCGGGAAGAGCTCATGGGTGAAAACCATCTCGGTCGAACCGGCGCGCTCATTGAATTCCACCGTGACTAACGTCTCAGGCATGGGAGATTTTTCCCAAGTCCACGTGAAGACGAGTTTTTGAGATGGCGCGACCTCACGATACGTGCCGATGGCGATGTGTTGAGCGCCGTCCGGGGCTTGCATGGCGATGCGATATTTTCCTCCCACTCGCAAATCAATGTCGGCAATCGGTACTGAAAAATCGTCGGAAGGAGCAAACCATTGCTTGAGCACCGTAGGGTCGGTCCACGCTTTGAAGACTTTATCGCGCGGCGCTTTGAAAGTGCGCTTGATTTGCAAGGTCGAATCGGGGTGTGTGATCGTAGTGGTTTTGGCCATAAATTTTCCTCCAGTATTTTTTTCAGAATCTATGCCGGCAGATTGTGGAATGCTCCCCTAAAGAATGGTTTTGGCGTCGTGGTTCATCCGAAGTATTTCCAGGTTGTTCCGAAGGTCATCGTAGCAAGGCGGTGCGAACATTGTCGAAGGTCCCGTGTTCCGCCGCGTAACTTTGTTCCAATGAGTTTGAAGCTTCGTTACTAACCCCACACGCTGATCTTGCGATCCTCAGGGAAAGGAATTCCTTTTTTCCCGAAGCGGAATTCGAGGATCGTTCCGACGTGGGTCTCGGCTTTCGTGCTTCTCGTCCACCAGTTGGCAAGCCCGGCTTGAGCGATCAGTGCGTCATAGACTTGCGCGGTTCGGCTTTTAGACCTAAGCGATGGATGATGTCTGGCATGTATCCTCCGATTTCAGTGGCGGTAATTTTGCAAAAAAAAGCAAAGATTTCAAACGGCAGAATGATTCTTTGGCAGAATAGTTGCGTAATCATTCTGCCTGTTTAATTCCGGCTTGATCGGGTTAGGAATTTATTAAAGTGAACAACAACGAGCGGCCTCTGATTCATTTAAAGACCCGAAGCGACGAAGTCCTTTGCCTCATTGGCAAGATCGAGCCATTCGTCTTTGGAAAACGGCTTGATGGCCACCCACTCCTTCATGACTCGGCCGTGCCCGGGATCGAAGCGCTTGCCATCGCCGGAAGCGAGGAGAGAGTTGACCCGATCCTGCGAGAGCTTTACGACCAATTTCCCCTTGTACAACATCGCAAACACCTTGCCGCCGATTCTGAGGCCTCGCGAACCGAACATCTTCGACTGCGTCACCTTGTGGTCTTTGAGTGTCGTCTCGACCACAAGAGCAAACAGTTCATCTATGGCTGATTGCTTATCCGGTGATTGCTTTTTCGGCTTTGTCTGGCGAACGGCTTTGGGCATCTTATTTTCCCTTCTTCGATTTCGGTTTTTCCAGGTAATCGGCGAGGGCGTCTAATTGTTGTTCCCAGAACTGCCGGTAGCGGGCAAGATAGGAAGCGGCGTCTTTCATCGGGCCGACGGCCAGGCGGCAGCGGCGCTCGCGGCCTTGCTTTTCACGGATGACCAGCCCGGCGTTTTCAAGCACCGTCAAATGCTTCGAGATTGCCGGCAGCGACATTTTGAAAGGCTCGGCCAATTCGGTCACCCGCAGCTCGCCAAGAGTGAGGCGTTCGAGAATCGCCCGGCGCGCCGGATCGGCCAGCGCCAGAAACGTGGCATCGAGAGAACGTGTCTGATATTTAACCATATGGTTAAATATAAAATCCGCGAGAAGAAAGTCAAGAGAAATTTTGTGTGAGGAAGGATGATTCGAAAACGCGAACGAACTGGCCGGTCAGTAAATCAATCTGCGTAAAAAGGGCGGCGAAGGAACAATCCGTTCCCGCGCCGCCTATTTGTTCTTGGCAAAAAGTCGAGGTGGCTGTGTTTTAGAACGAGTGTTTGATCACCTTTCCATCCTTCATCACAAACTTCACGCGCTGCAACTCCGTGATGTCGGCAAGAGGATTTCCTGCTACCGCGATGAGGTCGGCAAATTTTCCCACATCAATACTGCCAATTTTATTCTGCCATCCCATCAGTTCCGCCGCAACCATCGTCGCTGATTTGAGAGCGGCGAGTGGTGACATGCCATAGCGCACCATAACTTCCAGCTCGCGGGCGTTGGTGCCGTGATCGCCGGTGAGATCGCTGCCAAACGCGATTTTCAATCCTGGAATTTTCAGCGCGCGTTGAAACGTGGCCTTGTGGCGCTGCGTCGTGCCTTCAGCCATTTTGCGCGCTGCGGCAGAGGCGTTTGGATTCTCCAAGCCTCGAAGATAAGCTATCATCGTCGGCACCCAGTAGCAACCTTTTTGCGCCATCAATCGGAACGTCGCATCATCGAGATACAAACCATGCTCGATGGAAATGCAACCTGCATTGATCGCGGTTTGCGCTGCGTTGCCGGTGTAAGCATGCGCCGCGACTTTGATGCCGACTTTCGCAGCCTCTTCAACCATGGCTTTGGTTTCTTCGAGTGAAAATGTCGGAAAACCGGTGAGCGAATCGCCCACCATGCTGCGGCCGCGGCGATGATCGATGTAGATTTTGATGAGGTCCGCGCCGTATTTGATTTGCTCACGCACCGCAAGACGCACGCCCTCAACGCCGTCGGCGATTTGCGCGCCGTAGATCATTGGCGTCTCCGGCGAGAAGAAATACGGCGAGTAGCCGCCGGTGATGCCCAGAGAACGGGTCGCTGCTTGCATTCTCGGACCAGGAATAACGCCGTTGTTGATCGCGTCGCGCAACGCCACATCCGCGTACATCGCGCCTTCGGTTTCAACATCGCGAATCGAAGTGAATCCGGCTTCGAGAGTTTGCCGCGCGTGAATCGTTGCATAAATGGCGCGATAGGCGATTTGTTCTTTCAACAACTGATCGTTGTAATCGCCGTTGTGCAGAAACATGTGAGTGTGCGCGTCGATGAGGCCGGGTAAAACCGTTGCCCCGCTCATGTCGATGATTTTCGCGTTAGCAGGAATCTCGACGTTCGCGCCCACCGCGACGATGCGATTATTCTCGACGATAATAATCTGATTGTCGAGCAGCTTGTCGCTCTTGCCGTCGAAGAGCTTGCCGCATTTGATGGCGAGAATCTCTCCGCTCTGCGAGTGAACAACAGCGGCAAGTGCCAAGATAGCCAAAGATAGGGCGAGCAAAGACTTTCGCATTTTTCTTACCTCCGTGTTTGAAAACTTGAATTGACTTTATTCGAAGTTGATGTAATGCTACAAATTTTTTGGTGAGATGCAAGATGAAAAGTTGTTGCAGTATAATGCCTCAAGGATGGCTAATTCACGCGTCAGATTTGATGACAAGACATTTTTTAGTTCAAATTTATTTTCTTGGTCGCGCAGTGAAAAAGAATTGACAATGCAAGAGCGCTTCGTTATTTTACCGCCGCGAAATTGCCTGCAACCCCATCTTGCTTTTCACCAAGCCATCGGCCTCACTGCCATTCACTCATGCATCGCAAGGGAGATGTTGGATGATCGGCAAAACAATTTCACACTACAAAATCCTCGAAAAGCTTGGCGGCGGAGGCATGGGCGTGGTCTACAAAGCCCAAGACCTCAAACTCGACCGCTTCGTCGCGCTCAAGTTTCTTCCACATCATCTGAGCGCGGATGAAGAAGAGAAGAAGCGCTTCATTCACGAAGCCAAAGCGGCCTCGGCGTTGGACCATTCCAACATTTGCGTCATCCACGAAATCGATGAAACCGAGGACGACCAGATTTTTATTTGCATGGCTTACTATGAAGGCGAGACGCTGAAAAAGAAAGTGGCCGGTGGGCAGTTGGCAGTGGCAGAAGCAGTAGAGATCGCCATCCAGATCGCGCAAGGCTTGGCGAAGGCGCACGCGCACGGCATTACTCATCGCGATATCAAGCCGGCGAATGTGATGGTCACCAAAGATGGCGTGGTCAAAATTGTGGATTTCGGCCTTGCCAAGCTTGCCGGGCAAATACGACTCACCAAAACCGGCATGACTGTTGGCACGGTGGCCTACATGTCGCCGGAACAAGCGCGTGACGAAGAAGTCGATCATCGCGCGGACATCTGGGCTTGGGGAGTCGTGTGCTATGAGATGCTCACTGGTCTGTTGCCCTTCAAAGGCGAATACGAGCAGGCGGTGATTTATTCGATTTTCAATGAAGAGCCAAAACCGATCACAGGTTTACGGACTGGCGTGCCGATGGAATTGGAACGGATTGTGAGCAAGGCCATGGCAAAAAGTGCGGGAGAACGTTATCAGCATAGCGATGAAATGTTGGCCGATCTGAAACGCCTGAAGAAAGAATTGGAATCGAAAGAAATTTTGAGTCGGGTAGGAATATCGCGTTTGCCGGAAGGAAAAACGAGAAAGCGCGTTTTCACGACAGTGGCAGCAGTGCTCGTGTTGGCCTTGTTGGTCATTGGCTATTTTATCTTCACACCCAAACCGGAAAGTGAGGCGAGAATACCTATTGCTGTCATCGACTTCATTAATGAAACCGGAGATCATGAGCTGGACGGTCTCTCGGGATTATTGATCACCGATTTGGAGCAATCCCGACGGCTGGAAGTACTCACCCGCTCGCGCATGTTTGATCTGCTGCGGCAGCTCAATATGGCAGAGGTTGAGCAAATTAACGAACAGGCGGGGCGTGCTCTCTGCAAAGCCGCGAACGTCAATATCATGGCTATTGGAACGGTGAAAAAGTTTGGCGAGCTTTTTACCGTGGATGTGAAAGTCATCGATCTTACGCGGGACAAGCATCTCTTTGCCGCCAATGCCGATGGCCGAGGCAAGGAGACGATTCCTTCGCTCATTGACAAAATCGCGGAAAGAACAAGAGTGGATTTGAAGGAATCGCCGCAAAAGATTGAAGCGAGCAACCGGAAAGTTGCCGAAGTCACGACGACGAATCTGGAGGCCTATCAGCATTATTTTCTCGGCGAGCAGCTTGTTCACAAATTGAAATGGAAAGAAGCGGAAGAAGAATTCAAGAAAGCCATTGCGATAGATTCCACGTTCGGACTCGCCTATTATCGGCTCGCCTATACAATCTCTTGGCAATCGCACAACCCATACGTGGAGGTACAAAAAGCCGTTGCGCTCATTGATCGCATCCCTGAGAAAGAGCGCTATCTGGTGCGTGCCGAAAGTGTGAAAGCCGAAAAATTCGAGAGCGGAAAACCCGAAGAAGGGCGCGAAGCCAAGATTGCGATCCTGAAGGAGATGGAACTGCTTTATCCCAATGATAAGGAAATGCTATATGAAATTGGCGACGAAGCTTTTCACTTACGCCAATTGACCACGGCTATCGAATATCTCGAAAAAGTTTTGGCGATGGAACCAACGTACGAGCGCGCGCTGCAGCACTTGACCTTGTCGTATCAAAATATGCAACGTTATGAAAAAATGCTCGAAGTTGCCAAGCGTTATGTTGCTGTTGCCGGCTCGGAAGATTCATTCGTTCTGCTGGGAGAAGCTTATGCGGGATTAGGCGACATCGAAAAGGGATTGAAAACGCTGCAACAAGCCCGAGAACTGTTTCCGAAAAATTATGCTATTCTCAGTGGGACTGCAAATTTCCACGCTTATCAGGGAGAATATGATAAGGCCGAGACGGAGTTAAAGGCCATGACAGAAGAAAATCAACCCATTGCGGCTCAAAGAGAGGGATTTCTGGCGTTAGCGCACTTCTATCCCTACTTGGGAAAATATTCGGAAATGATGAAGATGTATGACAAAGGAATTGCGTTGCATCGGAGCGACAAAGATACCAATTCTGTTGCCCGGCATACCGCAGAAAAAGCTTACGCGATGTTTTGGGGACGTGGAAATAAGCATGAAGTTATGGTGGAAATCCAAAGGACCCTGCGGTTCAGCAACATTACGAGTGAGGATTATTATCGTTATTTGGCCGCTCTCTACGCTGACATCGGAGACTTTGAAAAAGCCGCACAGGTTGCTCAACGCGTCAGATATCCCTCCTCGAAATTATCGGTCGAGGCCGAACTGCATTTTGCCAAAGGTGAATGGGAGCAGGCCGTTTCCAAATATGAACGTCTGACCAAGCGGATTTCCCAATTGCAAACGTTCACAAGCTATCGTTCGGCACAATGCTATTTTGAGTTGGGGGAGATAGACCGAGCTGTTGCAGAGGTCGGGAAAGCCCAAGGCCATTACGGTTGGTATCATTCATTTACCTATCCCCAGGGATTTTATCTGCTCGGGAAAATCTATGAGAAGAAGGGCGACCACAAGTTCGCCATCGAGAACTACAAAAAGTTCCTCGACCTCTGGAAAGACGCCGACGCAGATTTGCCGGATTTGATCGAGGCCAAAGCGCGGCTGGCGAAGCTGAAAGGAGTCGTAGTGAAATGATCGGCCAAACCATTTCTCATTACAAAATTCTTGAGAAGCTCGGTGGCGGAGGCATGTCTTTCATAGTGTTAAACGATAATAAATTGATCCCGCGCAGCGGGAGGCGTGGTCTACAAAGCCGAGAATAGGAAGCTCGGACGTTTCGAAAAATCTGAATTTGGAGAAAAAATGCCAATTCGTTTGCAGCGTTTGCCGCTCATATTCATCCTGGCCTTCGCTATTGCGCACTTTTCAGGCTGTGCGTCCCTTGAACAAATGCAGAACGCCATCACCAATCTTCGCCGTCTGCAATTCAAACTCGACAGCGTAACGACAGGAATTCTCGCCGGAGTCGATCTTTCGAAAGCGAGCGCGCTGTCGAGCCTTACGCTACAGGATGGACTCAGACTTACGACAGCGTTTGCAAAAAAATCTCTTCCGCTCACGTGGACGCTGAAGGTTGCCGCAAAAAATCCAAACGATGGAACCGGCGGCAGCTCGCAACGAACGGCGACGCTCAGCTCTCTCGCCTGGACTTTGAAGATCGACGAAAAAGAAACGATCTCCGGAGATATTTCCCAACCCCTCGAAATTCCCGGCACAGGGCAGGTCGCCGTTATCCCGCTGCAAATGAATCTCGATCTTTACACTTTTTTTGGTGAGCGCGGTTATAAAGAAGTTTTGAATCTTGCGCTCGCCATCGCCGGCAAACAGGGCAACGCCGCGCGGCTTACTCTTTCCGCAGTGCCAACCGTTATCGTCGCGGGAATCAATGTCAAGTATCCGGGGCAGATCGCTATCGTCGACAAAGAATTCACGAATTAACGTGGCGCAACTTTCAAGTTGCGAGCGGATATTTTTCGCAGCGGCGCACTTACGCCTCGTTAAGGAGAGCAAACGTCGCTGAAAAAGGTTATTCTGAAAAGATACGCTTATGTATTTCTTAATGGCGTTGATGCTCACTCTGCCCACGCTGGCAGATGTTGCATCGAAAGAAAGCACCGCGTGGTTTTTGCCGATCAATGTCGTTAATCGGCAGTCATTGGAAAATGTGCGTCTCACGGCAATTGGAGAGTTTGGAAGGCCGCGCCAAGCGCGAGCCAAGGTGTCGGCGCATCTGCATACCGCGATTGATCTGATGCGGCCAACCGGCAATTATGTTCATCAGTCGATTTTCCCGGCTTCAGTTGGCTCAGTGATCAGCATCAGAACCGATGGCCCCTTCGCGCAAATCATCATCGAGCATCAAGAACTTGGCGGCGAGTTTGTTTGGACGATTTATGAACACATCGCGGAGGCGAAAGTCGGTTTAGGTGAGGTCGTCAATCCGGAGAGGGCGATTGGAAGATTTTTTAACAAGAATGAACTGGATAAATTCGGCTGGCAGTTCGATCATCTGCACTTTGAGATTTTAAAACATCCGCCGCGCCGAGTGAAGTCCGAACCACAGTTGCCATTACGCTTATACAGCACATACACGCTTGAATGCTACGATCAGGATGACTTGAGAAAGTATTATCATGATCCGCGCGATTTTTTCGAGTCGCGCTGGCAAATGCAGGAACGTTAGATTACCGATTTGCCTTCTTCCTTTTTTCTTTCGTTTCTTATCGCGGGTTAAAAAGGCGATGACACTCCAAAAAATGACGGCAAGTATTCCCAAGAGCAAATTATTTTCCATGACCCCATCCGATAGGAAAGGTTAATGATCGGCTTTTTTCTGCTTCTTGTCTCGAGTCACGAAGGCAAAAATACTAAAAACAATGACCAAAACGATATACACAACCAGGTTATTTTCCATGATCATTTACCCTTTCCCTTTATAATAAATTGCCATAAAAATAAGTACGAGATAAGCTCCTATACCGACAATTGTAAGAAGAAGATTGGCCTTTGGAGCAAGGATATTTCCAATGACCAAGCTGCCCAAGACAACCATTGCAGTTTCTCTGCATATGTCAGATACAGTTGAGAATTGCCCCTTGCTTATATTCATGCGGGGCTCTTTGTGGAAAGTTTGACATGCAACCTTATGAAAAAACTTCCCGAATGTCAACTGAAAGATAAGATGAAAATATTCTCTCCGGATCTGATGATTCACAGCCTTCGCGTCGTCACCGCAAGCGCCCTGCGTGATGCGACAATTTTCATCAAAGATGGCGTCATCGCCGATGTCGTTGACGGTGCGCAAAAAATTGTAGATTGTCCGCTCGAAGATTTTGGCGACCTCGTCGTTATGCCTGGCTTGGTCGATTGTCATGTTCATCTCAACGAACCTGGGCGAACCGAGTGGGAAGGATTTGAAACCGGCGCCAAAGCTGCCGCAGCCGGAGGCATCACCACGCTCATCGATATGCCGTTGAACAGCTCGCCGGTGACGACGACGGTTGAAGCGCTCGAAAAAAAGATTGCCGCCAGTGAAGGCAAGAGATGGGTGAATTGCGGTTTTCACGCGGGACTCAATCCCGGCAATCATGCGGACATCGAGCCGTTGATCGAAGCAGGCGTTCTTGGGGTGAAAGCTTTTCTGGTTCATTCAGGCATCGATGATTTTCCTAACGCCACCGAGCACGATCTTCGCGCTGCCATGCCGATCATCGCCAAGCATGACATTCCTCTTCTGGTTCATGCCGAGCTGAAAGATGATTTTCCTTATCAAGAAAAGTTTGCTGGCGATCCGCAGAGTTATGCTGCGTATCTCGCTTCGCGCCCGCGCGAGTGGGAACATCGGGCGATCAAGCTGATGATTGATTTGTGCAGAGAATATGGTTGCAGAGTTCACATAGTTCATTTATCTTCTGCCGACGCATTACCGATGTTGGCTCAAGCGCGCGAGGAAGGATTGCCCATCACCGTTGAAACCTGCCCGCATTATTTATTTTTCGCTGCTGAAGAAATTTCCGACGGCGACACGCGTTTCAAATGCGCGCCGCCGATACGAGAAAAAGAAAATCGTGAACGATTGTGGGCAGGGCTTCGGGAAGGCGTGATTGATTTTGTCGTCTCAGATCATTCGCCCTGTCCACCGGCAATGAAGCTGCTCGATGAAGGCGATTTCATGCGCGCGTGGGGTGGAATTGCCTCGTTGCAATTTGGACTTGCGATTATGGTGACCGCAGCGCGAGAGCGGCGTTTTTCGATTGTTGATCTCACTGAATGGATGTGCCGCACCCCGGCTTCCATTCTTGGGCTTGGTCAACGGAAAGGCCTGATATCACCAGGCTATGACGCTGACTTGGTAGTTTGGAATCCTGAAGCGCAATTTAAAGTTGAGTCTTCGATGATTCACCATCGCCATAAGGTGACGCCGTATGAGGGGCAAATGCTTTATGGAGTTGTTGAGAAAACATTTTTGCGAGGAACGCAGATTTACGAACGAGGAAAATTTTGCAACGAGCCGAGTGGAAAAATTCTCATACGATCAGAAAATTTACCCTAAAGTTTTTTTACCAACGGATGGAAAAACGACCAACGGAGATTAAAAAAGAAATCAGTTGGTCGTTGTTTGATCCGTTGGGCAATTTTTAATGAGGCCCGCTTCGTATCAATTCAGAAAAGATTTATGGAAGCACAACTCATAACCGCTAACTTCGGCGGCTTGATTGATCTCGCCTCTGAACGCGTTGGCGGCAAAACCATTTTTGCCAATGACGAATTTTTTGCGCCGAAAGAAAATCTGCTCAAGCCTGGACGCGGAGTTTTCATTCCCGACAAATACACCGACAACGGCAAATGGATGGACGGCTGGGAGACGCGCCGAAAAAGAGTTGCCGGTTACGACTGGTGCATCATCAAGCTCGGCATCCCGGGTGCGATCAAAGGCATCGACATTGACACCAATCATTTTCTCGGCAATCATCCGCCGTATGCATCGATCGATGCGTGCAACTTACTCGGTGATCCGAATGCTGAATCTCTCTCAGACGCGAGTGTAAATTGGACGCCACTCCTCTCCAAATCACCACTCAAGCCCGGCTCGCAGAATTTGTTTTCGATCAATGATGTTCGAAAATGGACGCACGTTCGCTTGAACATTTTCCCGGATGGCGGCGTGGCAAGATTGAGAGTGTTTGGCGTTGCGATGCCAGACTGGAGCCAGTTGAAAGATGGCGAGCAGATCGATCTCGTGGCTATCGAAAATGGCGGGCTGCCCATTGCATGCAGCGATATGTTCTTCAGCTCGATGGAAAATCTCATCATGCCCGGACGGTCGATGAACATGGGCGACGGTTGGGAGACCAAGCGCCGTCGCGGCCCGGGATTCGATTGGATTATTTTAAAACTCGGCGCCGTTGGATTCATCAAGAAAATCGAAGTCGATACCAATCACTTCAAAGGTAATTTTCCGGATTCATGCTCGCTTGAAGCATGTACTCATTCCGCGACGACGGGAGACGAGTTGACACGACCGGAAGTCGCATGGACGGAAATTCTCATGAAGACAAAATTGCAAGCGCACTCGCGGCATTTTTTTGAAAAAGAGCTTCTACTCGGCGGGCCGTTTACGCACATCCGATTGAATATTTTCCCCGACGGCGGTGTAAGCCGGTTGCGAGTCTGGGGAGTGATTGAAAAAACACAAGGACGGATTTCGTGACGATTGACCAACTCAACAACTTGAGTAGCGAGGAGGCAAGGGCCGAATTTCTGCGCTGCTGCGGTTCGGTGCGCTGGGCGACGCAGATGCTTGATCGCCGCCCATTCACCGGCACGCCGGATTTGTTCGCCGCCGCGGAAGATATTTGGTACAGCCTTTCGTCGTTTGACTGGATGGAAGCGTTTTCGCATCATCCGAAGATCGGCGACCTCGACAGCTTGCGCGCTAAGTTTGCCGGCGCCAAAGAGTGGGCAGCGGGCGAACAGGCCGGTGTTCAGGGCGCGCCGGACGAAATTCTCAAAGAAATTGCGGAGGGTAATCAACAATACGAGAAAAAATTTGGCTTCATCTTTATTGTCTCAGCCGCCGGAAAAAACGCTACGGGGATGCTGGACTTATTGAAAGAAAGATTGAGTAACGACGTCGCAACGGAGCTAAAAATCGCCGCCGGAGAGCAAAATAAAATTACCCGTCTTCGGCTTCAGAAACTCATCCAACCCTGAGGCCGCCATAAATGAAAATGTCTTTGACCGAGGAATCAACGACTCCGATTTTCAACACTCTGCACGAAGCGAGCAGCGCATTCAACAAAATTTATCCCGGCGACTCTCCGGCGCGCCAACCGGTGCACACGGTTTATGGCGGCGCGCATTTGTTCAAAGCCGATTCTGCGAAACGGCTCGGTGCAGTTGCTTTAAGATCATTGGAAGAATACGCGCCGAACTTCGTCGTGCTGGCAAAAGTTCTTGGGCTGCGCGGGTCAGAGCGTTTGCCGGCTTCTGAAAAAACAATCGCCAGTCTCAAAAAGAAAATCGACGGTGGTGCCGACTCAAGGCTAAAGAAGGATGCAGCATGGCTGGCTCACACCATCTACAACCGCGTGGTTGCAAAACTAAAACGCGAGCCGGTTGAGGATTTTCGTTTGGATTTTGAAGACGGTTACGGTAATCGCCCCGATGCCGAGGAAGACGGGCACGCGGCTGCCGCGGCGCAGGAAGTTGCAGACGGCATGCGTCATGGCACACTGCCGCCATTCATCGGCATCCGCATCAAGCCGCTGACCGATGAGTTGAAAGCGCGCAGCGCGAGGACTCTCGATATTTTCATCTCGACGCTGCTCGATCTTACAAAAGGAAAGCTGCCGGATAATTTCGTCGTCACCCTGCCGAAAGTGACGGTACCGGAGCAGGTGACTGCTCTTGTGAGGCTGTTTCAAGAAATGGAAAAAAAGGCCGGACTGCCGGTGGGTTCTCTCAAACTCGAGATCATGATCGAAACCCCTCAGGCGATCATGAACAACCGCGGTGAATCTTCGATGCCGGCATTTGTTGCTGCTGCGGAAGATCGCTGCGTGGCGGCACACT
>Ga0247727_10008883_pt1 | contig 18471 bp, 13 predicted proteins | sample WisWelCaveWW1625_FD_202498 | JGI IMG/M metagenome (GOLD analysis project Ga0247727, IMG submission 202498) | Biofilm microbial communities from Wishing Well Cave, Virginia, United States - WW16-25 | ecosystem: Environmental > Aquatic > Deep subsurface > Groundwater > Cave microbial mat | place... | reverse complement strand
GCTCCTGTTCTTTTGGGGTTGTTCAGAATACTCCAAGATAGGAGCCGCCATCTAAATTTCAACTAAAGATAAGACATTTTCTAACGTGATCTGATGGAGATAGGACGAAAAGTAAGTTTATTCTTTTCGTCCTATCTATAAATAAAAGGGTACGTAAGTTGAAATGCGCACTTTAGTTATCAGGTAAGGAAGAATAAATGCAGGTGAATTATGATGAACTATATAAATACATCGGTTGCTTTTATAGTGGTTCTGTTCAGCCAATTTCCGCTTTTTGCCCAAAAATTACCAATTTCCGGCAACACACAGAACTACTACTATCTGGAAGAGATCTTTGCAAAGATGCATGATCCTTTAGCAGCAACCCAGACATTTTATGAAGCGCTTGAAAATTTGAATCGCCCATCAAAAGAAAACGAGGAAAGACTGGCGCGTCTTGGTGCAGATATTGTTGACATCATGAGCACTGCCGAGTTTAAACAATGGAAGAAATTGAAAACGGCGGAAAACAAAATTGCCTTTTTAAAACGTTTCTGGCACGGAAGGGATCTCACTCCGGCAACAGTTGCCAACGAAAGGCTGGTTGAACACTACCAACGCCTGCTTTATGCCCGTGAGAACTATGCCTGGTTCGATATAAAAGAATATGATGACCGCGGCCAAATTTACGTCCAATATGGTCCACCGGATGATAAAATTGAAGATGGAATGAATAGCGGCACCGTTTCGTTGTCAAGCTGGGTTTATCACCGCTTAGGGCGTTCGGTCAGCTTTGACTTTGTCAATGCCGGCTATGGCCGCTATCAGCTCACGACTCGATTGAGCGAGGCGATCAGGGTTGTCTATCCTCACACGTATGTGTCCGCCCTAGAGGAGCTGTTAAGGCATCGAATATTTTTGCATCCAAATTATCTCCACCTTTACGTCAATTTGGATGACATATTTGAGTTGAATAGACAAGACCCTGGAGCTGTGATCAAAGGGTTCAACCAAATTCGTGCACGAATCGATCGCTACGTCAACGAATATTCGATAGGAGCAAGCAATGATCAAGCCCGATTGCCAAAGGCGTCAACAGAAACCCTGAAAGACTCTGATGACCTTCCCTACACGATCAATTTGGCGAGATTTCAAGGCACGGAGCACAAACTGGACTTGGTTGCAGCCTATGGTTTGCGAAAAGCTGATTTGAAAGGCAAGGCAGATACCCTTCGTATCCAGGTGTTTTCAGCCATTCGTGATACCACGCTGCAGATTTTGGCAAGCCGAGAGATGACACACTATTGGGATGTCCGCTTATCCCAAACACCGGAGGAATTTGTTTCATTAATAACTTATTCGCTGCCGACTGGCAAATATTACTTGGCCCTGGACATCTCCAACACTTTAGGTCGGCAAAGGGGACTGCGAGATTTTTCCGCAATGCTCGATGGGTATCCCAACGGTATTCTCCATCTCAGCAGCGCGATTTTTGCGATGGCGGTCAGCCCAGGAAGTGATTCGCTTACTAATTCTTACACTTTGAACCGTTACAATCTTAGCATCGCGCCTTATCCGTTTACAAGCATAAAGCGGCATACTCCTATTTTCGTCTACTTCGAAATCTACGATCTGCAACGCGACGTCAGTGGCGAGACTTTCTACGAAGTCGAATACGAAGTTCATGAACCCGCCAAGAAGGGTTTCGCTTCACTCTTGGCAAGCCTCAATCCCTTCGGCAAATCCGGCGGCAGCATTTCCGTCTCCGACACGCGTCGTGGCAAGGCCGCGGTCGAGCCGACTTACTTGCAATTGGATTTCAGCCAACTGCGCTCCGGCAAATATGATTTGATCGTGCGGGTGACGGATAAAGTCGCACACATCACGAAAGAAAGCAAGCTGGAGTTTGAGTTGGAGTAGTGGTCATGACGAAAAATAAAAGCCAAACCAAATTCAAAGTCGCTGCGGCGGTGCTCATTCTGCCATTGTTGGCTATCACCGTCCACGCGCAAAGCCCGCTCGATTCTCTCGGTTGCGACTACCTCGAACAAATCTTCAACAAGGTTATCGACCCCAAAAAGGCCACGGCAATTTACTACCAAGCCTTGGAAAATCTCGAAACGCCATCCCCTCAAAATGCCGATCGGTTGAAAAGACTCGAGGCTGACATTACAGACATCATGGCCGAGACCGAGCGCACTTCCTACAAAAATCTGAAATCACCTGCCGAAAAAGTTGCCTTCTGCCAACGCTTTTGGCGGAGCCGCGATCTCACCCCTGCCACCGAAGGCAACGAGCGTTTGGTGGAACATTATGCCCGAGTGGCTTACGCGCGCGATAAATATACGTTTTTTGATGCGCGCGGCTACGACGATCGTGGGCAGATTTACGTCCAATACGGCCCTCCAGAAAACTCCGTTACGGATCCTTTCCACCCTTCCTGCGTTCCTCTGGAAACTTGGGCATACTACAGTCTGGGATCTCCGGTAACTTTTGACTTTATTGACAACGGTTACGGCTTCCGATTGACCACGCGTATTGATAAGGCCATTAAAGCTGAATCTTTGCCCAAATCTTCGCACGATGCATATATCTCTGCGTTGAGTGACCTCTTGTCCACGCGAGCTATGCTCAGCCCGGTTTATGCCAAAGCCTATGCTGATTTCCAACAAGTTTTAATGGATGGACCGGGCAAATCTGTTGAAAGATATAAAAGGGCCGGTGTTGTCATTGACCAGTACACCAGTACGAATCAGAGCCTGAAAGTCAATTTGCCAAAGAGCCATAGCGAAGTGTTAAAAGATGTTTCCGAACTACCTTTCATGGTGCATCTCGCGCGCTTTAAGGATGATGCGCAACATCATAATCTTATCATCCTCTACGGCCTCAAAGCTTCCGATTTCAAATTCATCAAGGCTGATTCGACAGCAAAGCTTGTGCTCGCTGCTGCCGTCAAAGATACTAACCTCTCAACGCTTGCTGGCCAGCAGGATACATTGCAAATAACCTCGACAAGCTTTGATGACGCCGGCAAGTTGACGGGAACCTTGCACTACAAAATCTCATCAGGTCGCTACTTTGTTCTGCTCGATCTCAACAATCCTGGTAGCCGGCAGAGGGGGCTAAAGGATTTTTCGGTCACCATCGGAAGCTACCCATCCGGCATTCTGCATCTCAGCAGCGTTATCTTTGCAAAGAAGGTGATGCCAACAGATTCAGCCACCAGCCAGAACGCCTTCACACACCACCACTTCGCCATCACACCCTATCCCTTCCCAACTATCAACCGCAACGTGCGGATGTTTGTCTACTTCGAAATCTATGATCTGCAACGCGACGTCAGTGGCGAGACTTTTTACGAAGTCGAATATGAAGTTCATGAGCCGGCCAAGAAGGGCCTTGCATCACTCTTGGCGAGCCTCAATCCCTTCGACAAATCCGGCGGCAGCATCTCCGTGTCGGAAACTCGTCGTGGCAAAGCCGCGGTCGAACCGACTTACTTGCAATTGGATTTCAGCCAACTGCGCTCCGGCAAATATGATTTGATCATGCGGGTGACGGATAAAGTGGCGAACGCCACGAAGGAAAGCAAGCTGGAGTTTGAGTTGGAGTGATAACAACTTTCAAAGTCAATTCATGAACTGGTGATTTTTAGAAAAATCATTGTCTTCAAAGTCATCAAATTCTCTTACCCTTTTGTAAGATGAAATTTAATGAGGAAATTTACCTTTTCATTTTGAAAAACCAATTTTCATTTTGGAGAAAAATCTTCCATTCCACGAATCGAATTGCCGCTCACACCCTTTCTTCAAATTACTTTTAGCCAACCCAAATATTTGTTTTACATGAGCCTCTTCCTTTAAGTCCATTCTAAAGAACTCCCTCCGTTTTAATGGCATATTCTTTGTCATAAAAATCCAACGGCATAATGAAAGCATTTATGCAAGTTGATGTTTTGTGAACGGGGCAGGTTTTATGTTAAGCTCGCCTTTCGGCGCGAGCTTGTGGTCTCATTTCAATCAAATAAGGAGATTTGACATGCGTGTTCCTCGCATACTCATCACGATGAGTTTGGTTTTTCTCATGGCATTTTTAGCAGGATGCAGCGACGAAAACAACCCAGTGCAGAGCCAGACTTCCGGAGAAATTTCCGGCACGATCACGTTTACCGGTTCGTGGCCGGCAACAGGCAACGTTCAAGTTTCAATGTGGACGAGTTGGCCGCCAACCGGACCGCCCGCAGCTTTTAGCGCCGTATTGACGCCGGGCGTGGCGAGTCAAACTTACAAAATTTCCGGACTCAATAACGGGCCGTATTCCGTTATCACCGTCGGCTGGCGCGATCCGGCTGATCCGACCGGCGCCAAAGTGATCGGCGTTTATTCCGCCAACGACATTTTGGGCGTCGATTGCAAAGGTCAATTTACCGTGCAGACGCTTCCCATTGAAATCTCCGACAGCAACAAGAAAGTCGCGAATGTCAACATCCGCGCCAATCTCGATCTGCTGCAATTCGGCGAAATTTCCGGGAAAGTTAATTTTGTCGGAACCTGGCCGGCAAATGGCGAAGTGCAAGTTTCATTGTGGGCAACCTGGCCGCCGGCTGGTCCGCCGGCTGCTGCCACCGCGGCTTTCACGCCCGTCACAACGCCGCAATCCGTTGTATACAAAATCCAATGTCTCAACAAGGGCACTTATCCGGTATTAACCGTTGGATGGCGCGATCCGTTGAACCCACGAGGCGCCAAAGTGCTCGGTGTTTATTGGGCGCAAAGCGACAGTCTCGCTGTGGATAACACCGGCAACATGTTGTCAGGCGTGCAGCCGCTTCCGGTTCAGATTTCGGACGCAAAGTTGTATTGGTCGAGTGTCAATATCAAAGCTAATTTGAGCATCGTGCAGTAAGTCGGTTTGCCGGTTGACCAGCTCGTCTGTTAGCCAGTTGCGACAAACACCTCATTTATTTGAGAACATTATGATGGAATCCAAAACGGCTCGTCTCGCCTTTTTAATTGGGTTGTTGCCGGTGATGCTCGCGGCGCAACCTGATGCAATCGAAGTTGACAAAGAATTGGCGGGCGTGATTTCCGGGCAGGTTTATGATGCCGAAACTAAAGAGCCGCTCGGCGCGGTGAATGTTTTTCTCGACAGCTTATTCATCGGCGCGGCAACTTCACCCGACGGCAGGTTCGTTTTGCGGCACATTCAGCCCGGCGCTTATCGATTGGTGGCGAGCCGTCTCGGATATGAAATGCATGACGAGAAAATCGTGGTGGCGCCCGGAAAATTGGTGGCGCAGCCGATTGCTTTGCATTCGACCGAAATCAACGGCGAGGCGGTGACGATTACGGCAACACGACGCGAGCAAACCGCGCAAATGGCGCCGGCCAGCGTCGTTATTCTCAATGCGCGCGATCTGCGCGAGCGCTCGGTGGTCACGTTCGATCAAGCGCTCGAAATGGTGCCGGGCATTTCCGTGTATCGCGCTTCCGGAATTTCCGTGCAAAGCCTGTCGATTCGCGGCAGCTCGGACGTTGCCGGCGGCGGCGTCGGCAACCGCGTGTTGTTAATGATCGATGGACGGCCGGCGTTGACCTCGGATTCCGGCGGCGCGTTGTGGAGTTTGGTACCGACAAATTTTATCGATCACGTCGAAATCGTCAAAGGCGCGTTCTCGAGTCTGTATGGCTCGAGTGCGATGGGCGGCGTCATCAATGTGATTACGCGTCGCCCGGCTTATCGCTCTTTAACCAGCGTCGATATTGGATACGGTTTATTCGACAAACCGGCGCCGGCATTGCGATATACGAATCGCGCGCCACAACAAAGCCAAATTGAATTGAGCCATTCCGGCAATCGCGGCCGCGTCGGCTATCTGTTGAATCTCAGCCGCAAACAATCCGACGGCCACGCCGAAAATACGGCGTACGAGCTTTATAATGTTTATGGCAAAGCGTTGTACGATCTGTGCCAAAATCGCAATCTCGAATTTAGTTTCGGCCTGGGAAAAGTTGAAAATGATTATCCGCATACCTGGCTGTTCGATCAGCGCTATGACCCGCCGGTGCAGCCGTTTCGCGTGACGCCGGCCTATCGCGATGATCGCCAGCAAAAAAGCAATTACAATCTGGATTTGCATTACTGGGCCGTTCCCAGCCCCCGCCTCAAATACTCCTCGCGTTTCTATTTTTATCGCAATCGCGCCCGTTCATTTTTTAACGAAACCGATCCGCTCTATCGCATTCCGGAAAATCAAACTTTTGGTTTGCAAACCGTCGTTGACGGCGACAAGATCGGCAACCTGACGCAGTTTGATTATTATTTGAGCGATCGCCATTACCTCATCAGCGGATTCGATCTGCAAACCGATCACGTCGAATCTGCGCCCGACACGGTGATGTATGGCAATCGCCAGATGAATGCGGCGGCGGTTTATTTGCAGGATGAAATCGAAGTGACGCCGAAAGTGACGGCGACGGTCGGCCTGCGTTACGATTGGAATCATCTGGTGAACGGCGTCACGAATCGTCAATTCAGCCCCAAATTGGCGTTGGTTTATCGCCCGCAAAAAGAGCTCGCGCTGCGCTGGTTAATCGGTCAGGCGTTTCGCTCGCCGTCAATTGCCGAGCGTTTTTTTCAGCGCGAGTTAGGCGGCGGCACATTGTTCAAGCCCAATCCCAATTTAAAACCGGAGCGCCTGGATTTTTCGCTGGAAAGCGGCCTGCGCTGGCGCTGGCGCAATGTTGCCGAAATCGATCTCGCTTATTTCCGTTATCATTATCGCGACATGCTGTATTGGATCGAAATTTCGGCGGAAGAAGGCGTGCTTTATACGCTGTTCCAGGTGCGCAATCTCAACCGCGCCCTGATGCAGGGCTTGGAAGCCGAATTGCGCCTGCATTGGAAAAATCATCTGCACACTTCACTCAGTTATACTTATTTAGATGCGCAGGATCAATCGCCGAACCGAACCGAAAATTTTCTTGCCTATCGCGTGCGGCATTCGTTCTTTTTTGCCGCCGGCGCCAACCTCAACCGTCTCACGCTGACTTTGCACGGCCAATATAAAAACAAACTGGAGGAAGTTTTTCTGTATCCACGCGACATTCCACAGGCTTTCATTGTAGCCAATGCGAAAGCGACGCTGCGTTTGAGCGAGCGTTGTCAACTCTCCGGCGCGGTAAATAATATTTTCAATAAACAGTATGAAGAGCTGGAGCGCTATCGCATGCCAAGCCGCAATTGGATTTTCGGAATGCGCGTGCAGTTCTAATCGGACAAACGTAAGGCAAAACGATTGGGGGCAAAACTATTTGATTCTATTCCAGCTTGCTCAATTGTTTTTTCCTAAATGGTTTTGCCATCAAAAATATTTACTTTTTTATACACAGTTTACATGATAGAGACCATTTTATATATTCCAATTGTCACCACTTTCATTGCACTCGGTTTCGCGTGGATGGTCTGGCGGCGTTATCGCCAAAAAGGTGGGGCGCATCTTCTGTGGTGGGCGGGCGGCATTTTCATTTACGGCGCCGGAACTTTTACCGAAGGCTTCGTGACTTTATTCGGCTGGAACGAGACAATATTTCGGGCGTGGTATATTTCCGGCGCTTTGCTCGGCGGGGCGCCGTTGGCGCAAGGCACGGTGTATTTGCTTTTGCGCCGCTTGACGGCTCATCGTTTGACTTTGGTTTTAATTCCGTTCATTCTCATCGCAGCCAGCATGGTGATTTTAACGCCGTTGGATTACACCCTCGTTGAAACGCATCGTTTATCGAGCAAAATTATCGAATGGCGCTGGGCGCGTTTGTTCAGCCCTTTTATCAATACCTATGCCTTCATCTTTCTCGTTGGCGGGGCCATCCTTTCGGCATATCGTTTCAGAAAAAGTTTAACGGCTCGGCATAAATTCATCGGGAATATTTATATTGCGGTTGGCGCGCTGCTGCCGGGCATCGGCGGAGCCTTCACCCGCTTCGGCTACACGGAAGTTTTGTATGTCACCGAGCTGATCGGCATTATCCTCATCTATATTGGGTATCGTTACAACGTGAGCGGCCAAACTGCCGAAGCCCCAATATCCAGCAGAACCGCACGCGCTGTTATTTAGCATATCTTCATCTCGCCCGGCTTCTCTAAAAATCGCTTTATATTTTTCGCTTCGTGATTCGGAATGATTATCATCAGTTAATAATAATTATTCTTATTACTATTTTAATAATGATTTAATTTTAACTTGACGCGATTAAATTTTGTCAGTATATTCGATCAAAAACTAAAGTTTTCACCCAATCATCAAAGGAGACTGCATGCGCCAAAGACAGCTGCTTTTCTTCAGCGTCCACTTTTTTTTGCTCACGGCAATTTCCGGATGGGCGCAAACCACGCAGCAAGACACGCTGCGCGAACTGATGCGCCGCATCGATATTCTCACTGAAGAAATAGAAAAATCCAAGCTCGGCGAAGTGGCGGAGCGCACCTATGAAAGCCGTTACGGGCTCGGGCCGGCGGCTTCACAAGTCTATCAGCTCAAAAAAGCCGGCGTTTCGTTGGCGGGATACGGCGAGATCACCTATCAAAATTTCTCGAAAGAAAATGAAAACGGGAAAAGCTCCGGCAAAACCGATGAAATCGATTACCTTCGTCATGTGGTTTACGTCGGCTTCAAATTCAGCGACCGGATTCTGTTCAATTCGGAAATCGAATTTGAGCACGCCAGCACCGGCAAGAAAGGCAGCGTTTCGGTGGAGTTTGGCTACGTTGACGCGCAGATCAGTTCGGCGCTGGCCGCGCGCGCCGGCATGGTTCTGGTGCCGGTGGGCATCATCAACGAGTTTCACGAGCCGCCGACTTTTTATGGCAGCTTGCGGCCGGAAACCGAATCGGCTATCATTCCGACCACATGGCGTGTAAATGGCTTCGGAGTCGTTGGTTCGACAAAATCCGGATTCGGGTATCGGCTTTATCTCGTCGAAGGGTTGAATGCGACTGGATTTTCGGCGGGCGGCATTCGCGGCGGGCGGCAAAGCGGCTCGCAAAGTCTCGCCGAAGATTTGGCGCTCACCGGCCGCGTTGATTATACGGGTCTGGCGGGCATCAATCTCGACGCTTCATTTTACACCGGCAACAGCGGACAAGGTTTGAAAGATGCCGCAAGCAATGAAATCGGCGGGCGCGTGACGCTTTGGGCCGTGCATGGAATTTTTGCGCAACGCGGTTTGGAACTGCGCGGCTTGCTGGCGCAATCGACCATCGGTGACGTGGATTCGCTCAATCGGATTTTGAAATTTAGCGGCAGCAGCTCCATTGGCGAGAAACAAACGGGATTTTATTTGACGGTCGCCTACGACGTTTTGCCGATTTTTATCAAAGGCAAAACCAGCGCGCTGCTGCCGTTTGTGCAGTATGAGAAACTCAACACGCAAGCGGAAGTGCCGCCTCGATTCGCGGCCAGCGCCGCCAACGAGCGAACCAACGTGACTTACGGCCTCGCGTTCAAGCCGCATTCGAACGTGGCGTTCAAGATCGATTACCTCAATCGCCGCAACGAAGCAAAGACTGCCGTCGATCAGTTTAATTTGGCGGTGAATTATCTTTTTTGACAGATCAAACCGCTTGCGGCAGCAAACGATTCTGTTTATGCAGTTCGGATTTTAAAGCGCTTTCCAGCACTTCGATGGCGTCGGTGTCCATTCTGCCTTCGGCCAAATATTTCTGAGCCACGATGGCGTTGATTTCGTCGCGCTGCTGAGTGGCGAGATTCAAATTCAAAACAGTTTTGTAGGCTTTCATCGCAGGCTCGTCATTCCGGCCCAAACGCAAATAAATTTTTGACAGCGGCAGATAAAGTTTCACCTTATGCGGCTGTTGCCGCAATAGCTTTTCATAAATTTGTGCGGCAGCTTTGCCATTCCCGCGCCAAAGCTGAAAGCGCGCCCGGCTCGCCGGTGAAAAACCCATGAATCCGGCAACGGACAAAAGGAGGAAAGCGGCGAATCCGCCGGTCAGATACAATGCTTTCGTCATGGAATTTCTCACGGCGTCATTCAGTCCCGTTGGTTGAGTCGCTTTAAAATTTGTCCGGGATTCTGCAAGCCGGTCATTCAACGCCGGATAATTCGGTTGAATCAATTGCAGTTTCTCAAAGTTGATGACGGCCTGCATCCAGTCATGCTGTGTTGCCGCATTCAAACCGGCCTGATATAACGAATCGAACAAGATAGTTGTCATCGGCGGCGAACCTTTCAACCGCACCGTTTCAGGCGTTGCTTGCAGCTTCGCTTCGATTTCGACAATAAGATCGAGAATGTCTTGGTAGCCCGGGTTGAGACGATTGAGTTTCTCCAAAGCGCGTTGTGCCCATCCCAAATCATTCCGCTCGATTGCGAGCATGGCGTCGGCATAATAACGCGCCGAAATGCTTTCCAAGTTTTCACGCTTGAGCGACCGCTCGATCTGCGCCACCCGGCGGCGAACATCGCGGAAGTTGCGATCGGTTTCGATAATTCTTTCGTAGAGAAAAAGCGCTTGCGTTAAGTGCCCGCGATTCTGCGCCGCGGTGCCGGCGTAATAATCGACGTCGAGACGCAAGCTGCGTGATTTGGGTTCGGCCTGAAAACTCGCCGCGGCGTTTCTTTCCTCCCGCCGCGAAGAGTCGGCTTGGATCGCAGCCGTTTCGCCGTTTGGTTGGATGAGATTGGTCGCGTTGTCTTGTGCGGGCGCGCTTGCGCTGAAGATCAGCGCCGGCGCGATAAGCCGAATCAGCAGTCCCGTGCAAAAAGATTTCCTTGCCATAATTCGATCTCCCTAAAAATAAGCCAATACTCATAAGAGTTCACAGCCAAAATGGAGAATGGATGTGATTTGAAGATATAGATTTCAGCGAGGTAAAGTCAAGCTTATAGCAACTCAAAAAGCCGGGTATAATTGTGAAGGGTTGTGCTTACAAACAAAAAAGGCGTATTGATTCAACCGCTTATTGAAAGCGCAGAATCAGTTACGCCTTTCACTTACAAGTCCCTACCACCTACGACGAGCTACCCAACTTCTCCAGCATTAACTGAGCTATAGGCTGCGACATTCATCAAATAAAAAACTCCTGCCGCAAGCCCGTGGAGCACCCTATAATCAGGGTCCAATACTCGTAATCAAGGCGGATGCGCCGCTCAACGGTGATGCTACATGATCAGTATCAGCCCACTCGCTTGAACCCTGAATGTGTAACTGCAAATACGCCTTTTTGCAGAAAAAACGCGTGCTAAAATTATTCCCTCCGAATTGCCACCATCTGAATGTTCGTCATCTCTTCAACCGCAAAACGCACTCCCTCTCGGCCCAAGCCGCTTTGGCGATTGCCGCCGTACGGCATGTGATCGGCGCGAAAGTTCGGGGTATCGTTGATGATGACGCCGCCAAAATTCAAACTTTGAATCGCCTTCAAGACTCGATTCACGTCGCGGGTAAAAACGGCGGCTTGCAAGCCAAATTCGGTTTTATCGGCCAGTCGCAGCGCTTCGTCGAAATCATCATAAGCAATCACCGCTGCGACCGGGGCGAACGCTTCATCCGCCACCACTTTCATTTCGGATCGCACATTCGTCAAAACCGTCGGCCAGTAAACCGGGCCTTCGCGCCGACCGCCAGTCAAAACTTTGGCGCCATCGGTTTCTGCTTCTTTGACCCACTTTTCAATACGTTCGGCTTCGCGCAAATCGATCATCGGCCCAACGTCCACTTTCTCATCCAACGGATCGCCCACCACCATCGCTTCACTCGCTTTCACAAATCGTTCCGTGAAAGCTTCGTGAATTTTGCGGTCGCCGTAAATACGCTGCACTGAAATGCAAACCTGCCCGGAATTATAATACGCGCCGACCGCGCAGCGCTTCGCCACGAAATCGAGATCGGCATCCGGCGCAATGATCACCGGCGAAGTATTGCCCAATTCGAGCGTCACTTTTTTGATGCCAGCCCGCGAGAGAATTTGCCGCCCCACCGCCGGACTTCCTGTGAACGTAATTTTTGCGACACGCGGATCACTCACCAGCCAATCGCCGACCGTGCTGCCGCCGCCGTTGACGAGATTGATGCCGCCGTCCGGAATGCCGGCTTCCTGCAAAATTTGGCAGAGCAGCACTGCCGTCAGCGGCGTCGTGTTCGCCGGTTTAAGAATGAGTGAATTGCCTGCCGCAATTGCCGGCGCAATTTTGTGGGCGACGAGATTCAACGGAAAATTAAACGGCGTGATGGCAGCGACGACACCGACCGGGCGGCGAACCCAAAAGCCGAAATAGCCTTCACCAGCCGGCACCGCATCAAGCGCGAACGTTTCGCCGTGTATTCTTTTGGCTTCTTCTGCTGCAAATGAAAACGTGCTCACCGCGCGGTCGGCCTCGATGCGCGCGAACTTCAACGCTTTGCCCGCTTCGGCGGCGATGGTTTTGGCGATTTCTTCGCGGCGCTCGCGAATCAGATTCGCGGTGCGCGCCAAAATTTCGCCGCGGCGATAGGCCGGCATCTCAGCCATTATTGGCGCGGCCTTTTCCGCTGCGGCGACTGCGGCTGCAACATCTTCTTTTCGCGCTGTAACGACGGCGCCAACAACGTTGCCGTTGTATTTATTTTTAACCTCGAATGCCGGACCGCCGTCTACCCAACGACCGCCGATAAAGAGCTTGCTTTCGATCATATAAAACTTCTCCTCGCTTCCGCGAAAATAATGCTTGCCAACTCGCAACCCGCAGTCAACAACATATTCAACTGTTAAGCCCGTCTGACGACGGGCTTTCTCGTTGCCGGAGAAAATTCATAACCCCGAACGACTTTTTGCGCCAAGTCCTTATCAAGAAGCGCCAACTCGCTCACATGCTCGAGAAACGGCGCCACGTCTCTTTGCAATTGGCCAAAATCCAAACGTCCGAGCTTTTTGAGTAAGGCTTGTTTGAGGCGTTCGCCGTCAACCTTTGCGGCTTTTCCCTCGGTTTGGGCAATGGCATTATTCAAAACCTTCAAATTGGGCCGGACTTTTTTGCCGATATACCACATCAAATCATAAAAATCTCTTCCCTTGGCATAGCGCTGAAAAAGGCACGCGTGCAACTTCGTTGCAAATGAGCAGGGCAGGTCAAAATGAAGCATTGGAAAAGTATAAACGTCTGAGAGCAAGGAAATTTCTGTTTTCCAGCCGGCGGGCGGTTTCGTATCAATCTCGATGCGGATGGGAAGTTTTTCACCGCGCTGCCGCGATAAACCGGCGTCAAATAAAAGCTCGTGAAACCGGACATAAAGATGATGAACCGTCTTTCCGCTTTTCTTTTTTAGATCGACGGGCAGAGTCAATTTTTCCAAGTAGCGCTCGACGTCGGCGACCAGCGGCGCGAAACTATATTGTTTCGGCTTGACCACGGAAAAATCAAGGTCTTCGGAAAATCGTTGCAAGCCGTGGAGCAGACGCAAAGCCGTGCCGCCGGTGAACGCCAGCGCCGAACCGGCGGAGGATTCGTACAAAATTTTAAGCAAAATAATCTGCAAGAATTGCCGCAAGCGGTTGATATTTTCTTCTCGAGGCCGATCCGGCGCCAGTTGTTTTAGAATAATTTCACGCACGCACTTTCCGCGCTAAATGGACTTTGATAAACAATTGCACGACCCGCTGCAGCTTGCTCGAAGCAAAGCGACACGCATATTCGGCTAAACGCTTGGGCTGCAGAATCTCGTGTCCCATGAAACGATATGACTCGGCAAAAATATCGCCATCGGTTGGCGAGAATTGGGGTAAATTGAAATAAAAAAAATCAAGCAAAGCCTTTTCAGGTTCGGCCATCAGAACCTCAAAGCCGCGCGCCTCACGGATCGTTTCAAAGCCAAAAAACAAGGTCGCTTTCACGTGACGAAACACATAGCTTCCCTCCGGTGAGACGAACTGCGCCGGTTTTCCCGTTGTCACGCTGGTGATCTGCGGAACGGCTTCCGGAATGAGGTGATGGAAGGACAAAGCGCTCTCGAGACTAACATAAGACGGGAAGACCATCTGATTGGCCAGAAAAAATCGTGAAGGCTCTTTGGCGCGATCGTCGCGGTTAAGCAGATACATTCCGCGCTTCAGTTGAACGAGCAAGCCCTGTTTATTCCAGCGGCTCAATTGATTTCGCAAAATTCGTTCATCCTCGCCCAACCAGTTGAGCAAGCCGCTCGTGATAATCGGGTAAGGACGCACCCGGTTTTTAAAATCCTGATAACGCATTCCACTAACTCATCATTTTTGATGATTTAGAGGAATATAAGGAATTTGGAGAATTTTGTCAAGTTTTGTGAAAAAGCCGCGGCAAGAACCTCGGCGTGTGATCAACGTAGCGGCGATAGGCCTCGCCAAATTTCGCTTCGATCTCACGCTCTTCACGGCGCGCCAGCCAAACGTAGGCGGCCATGAGAATCGGCCACAGCACGAGTGTGATCACCGTCGGCCAATGCAGCAGCCAGCCGAGCGTGAAAAGAAAAATGCCGGCGTATTGCGGATGCCGGATGTGGCGATAAATGCCGGTTGTCACCAAATCCGCCGCCCGGTGAATTTTGCTCCAGCCCAGCACGATCAACAGCAAACCCAACATGCTGAGCCACGTGCCGACAATGGGTCCGGCGTGCCCGAGAATTTTATGCGCCCATGCGCGCAAAGAAGGGATTTCAACCAGAGGTGAAAAGAGAAAAATCAACAGCGGCCAACCGAACATTTCCGTCATCAGCGCAATCCCGAACGCGATAAATGCGCCTTGCGATTTCCACGTTCCTTCCGTCGATCGGCGATATGGCAGGAACGCCAGAAACGCGATCACGATGACAAGATTCACCGCGATCAACCCGGCCTTGCCGAAATGCGCTTCAATCCAGCGCATCGTCACCGGCGGCCCATGATGCGTAAACAATTCGACGCCATAAATGACGACGAAAATAGCTAGCGCGATAAAACCGATGCCGAGTAGAATTTTGTTTGAGGCCATCGTTTTTGGAAAGTTCAAAACAGCGTCAAATCAATAAACCCTTCGCTTTGTTGGGCCGAATTTTTATCCTTCACTTTGATGCTCAACCGAAAATCGCCGCGGCCGGCTTTGTTGAGATCGAGCGCTAAATATTCCGTCGAAGTCGTCGCGTTCGCCTCGCGTTCCATCGACAGGGTGGTCGCGGGCTTGGCATTGCCGCCAAAGATCGAGAAAACTTTTCGGGCGCCGCTCTTTTTTTCTTTGCGCAAGGAGGTCGTATATTCAACGATAAATGATGATTTGCCTCCGACATTCGCCGCGAGATGATAAACCTCGAAATAGACATAAACCGGTTTAGCGCGCGCGAAACGTCTGGTTGGATTGGGGGCGATCCGCAATCCGTTTTTGACAAAAATGTCGTCGTCGGATGACGGCGTGATCGACGAAGCCAGCACGATACTGCTCACCGCCAGCTTGCCTTCTGCAAAACTCGGAATGCGCAAATCATTTTTCCAGCCGCCAAGGCGATTCGTCGCCGGTTGCCGCAGAAAAAAAGCGACGTGATAGGAATCCGGCGGCACGGCGAGGTGATATTGCCCGATCAAGAATTGCATTGGCGTCAGGTCGGGAATTTGCTCTTTGGTGATGACCTCGTGCTGGCGTTGAACGCGATTCCATTGCAGATCATGCAGCGTCACACCATGCTCGCAAATCGTCGAAGTGTCGGCGCCCGCGCGCGCCAATTCGTTGGCGGAGGGCAGCGGCATGCCGTAGTACAAATCAAAATAGCTTTTGCCTTCCGGCGCTTTAAAAAAAGCGGCGTACGCCATGACCGGCAGCGGCTGCACATTTTTATCCCAAGAATGGCGATCGCTGCGAAACCCCGTATCGACGGCTTCGCGGCTCTGCTGCGCCAACTCGTCTTCGAGCTTCATTTGCTCGAGCGGATCCCCGCGCAGCAAGCGCTCATAAGCCGCGCCCCACGTAATACGATCCTCCAAAAATCTCGGGTTGTTGAGAAACGGCGTCAAGCGCCAATTGTTGCCGGTGGCGTTTTCATCGACGACAAAATGAAAAATCATTTCCGGGGCCGCGTTGGTTTGGCCATAGCGCCAGGATTCATTGCTCACAATCGAGGCGCCGGCAGACACCGCGCGTTCATCGGGTTCACCGTGACGAAGATAAATTAATCCTTTGTCATTGAACCGATCGTTCAGGTAAAACGTCGCGGGAAATTTTTGATAGCCGTGTTTGTCCGGGTTATTGAACCAGGTGCGGAAATCGTCGAACATATAATTTTCTTCGGCAAATCGCAGGCGCCGATAATGTTCCGCCAGCCTGGCGTTGTTGCGCGCCGCCGGGGTCGGATCGCGGCTCAGAAACAGGCGCCGAAAAAAGTCGATATAGTCACGAACGACGGCGAGCCGGCGAAATTGCTGCCATTCGGCGTCGGTCACGATATATTTGACGTCCTCAAAAATCAGTTCGGCATCGAGACGATTGCGGATGCCATCTACCGCTTGCCAAAACATTTCTTCGGCAGCGCTCGCTTTCTGCTGTTGATAATAAAGTCGCGCCAACGAGAGTCGAATCGGCGCCAAACTGATCGCGGGCGCATCGGCGAGCAATTGCCGGAGCGCCGAATCCGCCTTCGCCAATTTGCCGGCGCGGCGGTGGGTTTCGCCGAGAAAGTAGCGCGCCGGCGCGGAATCATGTTGCTGCAACCATGCGCCAACTTCGTCGGCGTCATTGTTGTCGAGATAATATTGATAAAGACGAAACAATCCGCGCTGCGATTCCACTTGTTCCGGCGTTAAACGAACTTGCTGATGGCCCAACAAAATGGCGTCGGTGTAATCCTTTTGATAACGCCGCAATTGCGCATACTGAAAAAGCGTGTCATAAAAAGAAGAGTCGCGCGCCAAGATTTTTTTGAAATATTTGGCGGCGTTGTCCCAATCCAGCTTGCGTAAAAGCATCGCTTTCGGCACGCCGCATTCGCGATAGCAAACCGCGCGGTGATACATGGCGTCGAGATTGTCCGGCTCGCGTTCCAGAACCTTATCATACCAATCATTGGCTTCGCCCCAATCTTTTTTAGCGATATAAAGCCGGCCGAGTCCGGCCATCGCCGCCGTCATTTGCCGGTCTTTTTTCAGCGCGTTGCGAAAACTTTGCTCGGCTTCCTTCAATTTATTTTCAGCGAGCAGCGCCTGGCCCCGCGCCACTAAATGCCACGCCGAGGAGTCTGCCGGAGCTGCGCTTCGTGCCTCGCCAATGAAAATAGTTAAAGCGCCGAAGCCAAAAATCAAAAGCCAGCGTTTCATCATAACGCCTCATGTGATGGCAAATTCAAAATGCTTTTCGTTGCGGTTCTCTTTTCGTTGCGAAATTCAGCGCTTTATCTTACTTTGCCCCGCGCCGCGACTTTCCAAAATTCTTCCACGCCGTCGCCGCGAAACCCATAAACCTCGTCGTGCATGTTCATCATGCCGCATGCATGATTCGGCAGCAGGCGCAGGCGGTCGCCGACTTTGAGATTCATCACGCCGGTTTTGCTCGTGATCCGGCCATGTTCCTCGCTCGAATAATGAAAAGTCAATTCCGGCTGGCCGACGACAGCGCCAATGGTATTGTTAAAATCCGCCGCGTTGTCGGTGCACATCGTTTTATTGCCGGCGTCGATGATGGCGCGATCCGGCGCCGGGCGGCTGATAACCGTTGCCAAAACACTTGCGGCAATTTGATCTTCGCTGCACGTGCCGAGCTTGAGTTGGACGCGGTCGCAAAAAACATAGTTGCCGGGCCGCAGCTCTGTCACGCCCTCAGCTTTGCCGATGACCATCGCCGAGGGCGTTGAACCGACGCTCACCACTTCACAGGCAAAACCACGCTCGCGCAGAAGTTGAGCTGTTCTCTTCATCTCTTCGGCGGCTTTCATCACGATACGTTTGCGTTCTTCGGGATTGGGAAAATTATAAGCGTGTCCTTCATGCGTGAAAATGCCTCGTAGTTTGAGACTCGGATATTGCCTAAACCGTTGCACGAGCGCCAACACTGGCTCGCCCGGCAACACGCCGCAGCGATTCAAGCCGGTATTCACCTCGATCATCACCTCGTGTTCGAGTCTCTCCTGCTGCATGCGCGCTGCCAACGGCGCGACCACTTCTTCACTATCGACAACGGTGCATATATTTGCTTGGTGTTTTAATCGCGCAAGACGACGAAGTTTTTGCTCGCCCACTATTTCATACGTGATGAGAATATCATCAATGCCGTTTGCGGCCATGACTTCGGCTTCGCCAAGCTTTTGGCAAGTAATCCCAACTGCGCCGGCGCGCAATTGCATAAACGCAATCTGCGGAATCTTGTGCGTTTTGATATGCGGCCGCACTGCTGTCCGGTTTAGAATGTCAGGTTGAGCTGCGCCAAATTTCGCGGCGGCACGGGATGGCGACCGCCGGCGCCTCGCAGTTCAGGAAAAAGTAGTTGCTCCAGATGCATTCGAGCAAAAATG
>Ga0247727_10008882_pt1 | contig 18472 bp, 12 predicted proteins | sample WisWelCaveWW1625_FD_202498 | JGI IMG/M metagenome (GOLD analysis project Ga0247727, IMG submission 202498) | Biofilm microbial communities from Wishing Well Cave, Virginia, United States - WW16-25 | ecosystem: Environmental > Aquatic > Deep subsurface > Groundwater > Cave microbial mat | place... | reverse complement strand
GCTGGATGCCTTTAGGCATAAAAGGCATCACTACTCACTACGCTTTGTTTTAAAAAATATACCGACCAAAAACGTCACAATACAGCCAAACATGATGAACCACGTAAACGCAATTTTGGGAATCGGCAACGGCGCGAGGCCAAACCAGCCGAGCGCAATGTTGGCCGTGCCGCTCAAAATCAACACGGCAATGAAACCGCAAAACATCGCGATGAGGTTGCCCCTGTCATTGCCGCGGCTGCGGGTCAACATGCCGATAAGAAACATGCCGAGCAGCGAGCCATACGTGTAGCCGAGAATTCCCAACGCAATCGGAATGATCGTGAGTTTGGGATTGTGAATCACCGAATACGCGGCGAGCGAGGCGACAATGACCATCAACACGGCAAAAACAAAAGTAAAAATTCGCGCCGCGAAAACATAATGCTTTTCTTCGGCATTCTTTTTTAAATATGGCGCATAGAAATCTTTGACGAAACTGGTGGCAAGCGCGTTCAGCGCGGCGCTCAACGAGCCCATTGCGGTGGCAAACACGCCGGCCATGATCAACCCGCGCAATCCCACCGGCATTTTGTTGATGATGAAATAAGCGAAAATTTCGTTGTGCGCCGGCGGCAAATTCGCATCGGGAACGATTTGAAAATAAGCATAGAGAAAAATGCCGATGGTCACGAATGCCAGCGCAATCGGCACATCGGCAATACCGGAAAGAATGAGTGACATTCGACTACGTTTGTAATCGGTTGCGGTCAACATGCGCTGCACCATGTCCTGATCGGTGCCGTGCGTCGCCATCACCAGAAAAATATATCCAATCAGCGCGGCAAAGATCGTGTATTCCTGTCCAAGAACGTTGATGGCGGCCTCGTACAAATTGCGCTCGCCATTCAAACCGGTGGAAAAAATTTTGAAATTGGCGAAATCATTCGTGCCGATTTTGAGGCCTTCCCAGCCGCCGGGAATGAGATAAACGATGACGGCGAGCGAGATCAGCGCGCCGCCGAACATGACGCTGGCTTGAATGAGGTCCGTCCAAATCACGGCTTTGATGCCGCCCATCATCGTGTAGGCACAGGTGAGCAGTGACAGGACGCTGATGGCAACGATATATTGCGCCAGAGTCGGGGCCGCGCCGGTGAGAAATTTCCACGCCACGACCAACACGACCGCCGCGATATAAACTCGCACACCGCTGGCGAGCACGCGCGTGACGAGAAAAACCACGCTGCCGGCGATTCGCGATTTTGGGCCGAAGCGCTTTTCGAGAAATTCATAAACGGTGTAAACGCGATAATGATAAAATGGTTTGATGAACACGAAGGCGATAATAATCCGCGCCAATATCGTTCCAATCATCAACTGCACGTAGATCGCATTTTGCAGGCGATAACCTTCCGCCGGAATGCCGAGAAATGTCGCGGCGCTGGTTTCCGCCGCGATGATCGAGGCGAGCACAGCCCACCACGGAATTTTGCGACCGCCCAGCGCGAAGTCTTCCATGCTTTCCTCGCGGCGGCCCATGTACAACCCGAGCGCGATAATAACCACGAAATACGCCACGATGATCGCGACATCCCAGAACAGGTCACCCATGCTGGTTCCCGGCTGCTGGTGGCTCGTTGCTGGCCGCTCGTGGCTTACGCGTTGCCGATTTTCTGGGAGGTGATGAAACCTTTGCGGCGTTTTGACCTGACGCTCGTCGTAGTGATTTTTGGCGAGTTGATGATTTCACCGCGCGATGGCGGTTTTCCTTCGATTCATTTTTTTGTGGCGTCGAAACAGTTTCAACAGTTGCCGGTTGCCAGTTGCCGGTAGCCGGCAGCTCAAAACTCTCCGCAATTCCTGCTGCCGGTTTCTCGCGTTTGAAAACCACGACGGCCAGCGGCGGAAACGTTATCGCGGCGGAATACGGCAGATGGTGTGAAGGAATTTCTTCAGCAGTAACGCCGCCATCATTGCCGATATTGCTGCCCCAATAATACTCGGAATCGCTGTTCAACGCTTCGCGATAAAAACCGGGAAGCGGCAGCCCGATGCGATAATTTTTGCGAGGCAGCGGCGTAAAATTACAGGCAAACACCAGAACTTCATCGGGGTTTTTGCCGCGCCGAAAGAATGAGATGAGACTGGCATCCGCGTCTTGAAAATCGATCCATTGAAAACCTTCCCATGAATAATCCACTTCATGCAATGCCGGCTCGCGGCGATAAAGATGGTTGAGGTCTTTCACAAATTGCTGCAGCTTGCGATGCGACTCGTGCTCGAGCAAGTGCCAGTGAATGCTCTCGGCATGATTCCACTCCCACCACTGGCCGAACTCGCCGCCCATGAACAGCAATTTCTTGCCGGGATGGCCGTACATGTAACCCAACGACACGCGCAGGTTCGCAAATTTTTTCCAGACGTCGCCGGGCATTTTGTCGAGCAGCGCGCGCTTGCCGTGCACCACCTCGTCATGCGACAGCACGAGAATAAAATTCTCGGAAAACGCATAAATCATCGAGAAGGTGATGAGATGCTGGTGATACTTGCGATGAATCGAATCTTCCTTCATGTATTTGAGAAAATCGTTCATCCATCCCATGTTCCATTTGAACGTAAAACCGAGGCCGCCGAGATGCGTCGGTTTGGAAACCATCGGCCAGGCAGTCGATTCTTCGGCAATCATCATCGCGCCGGGAAAGCGTTCGTGCACCACTTCGTTGAGCTTGCGGAGAAAATCAATCGCTTCGAGATTTTCGCGGCCGCCGTATTTATTGGGAACCCACTCCCCCTGCTTGCGCGAGTAATCGAGATACAGCATCGACGCCACCGCATCGACGCGCAGGCCGTCGATATGATATTTGTCGAACCAGTAAACCGCATTCGCGAGCAGAAAATTGCGGACTTCGTGGCGGCCAAAATTAAACACCAGCGTTCCCCAATCCGGATGCTCGCCCATTCGCGGGTCTTCGTGCTCGTACAGCGCCGAGCCGTCAAAGCGGCGCAGCGCATAATCATCGCGCGGAAAATGCGCCGGCACCCAATCGAGAATCACGCCGATGCCGTGCCGATGCAAATAATCGACGAAGTAAGCAAAATCTTCCGGCGCGCCGTAACGACTCGTCGGCGCATAATAGCCGGTAACCTGATAGCCCCATGACGGATCGTACGGATACTCCATCACCGGCATCAGCTCGACATGCGTGAATCCCATGGCTTTGACGTACTCGGCGAGCGCATGCGCCAGCTCGCGGTAATTCAACCAATCATCCTTCTCATTCGATTGGCGCCGCCACGAGCCGAGATGCACTTCGTAAATCGCCATCGGGCTTTCGAACCAGTTGTGCTTGCGGCGTGGCGCCATCCACGCTTCGTCATGCCATTCAAAATGATCGATACGCTGCACGATCGCCGCGTTGTCGGGCCGGCGTTCCATGCGAAAGGCATACGGATCGGTTTTGGTGCGCAGCAAACCCTGCCGCGTTTTGATTTCATATTTATAAATATCGCCTTCGCGCAGTCCGGGAATAAAAATTTCCCACACGCCGACGCCGGGATGCATGCGCATCGGATGCCGGCGGCCGTCCCAGCGATTGAAATTGCCGATCACACTCACACGCCGCGCGTTCGGCGCCCACACGGCGAAATAAACGCCACGCACCTCGCCGATGGTCATCACATGGCTGCCGAGCTTTTCGTAAATTTCAAGATGCGTGCCTTCACCGAACAGATGCAGGTCGAAAGCACTCAACACCGGCATGAAACAATACGGATCGTCGAAACGCCGCGCCTGTCCGTCATGATCCGTGATCTCGATTTGATAACGAAAAGGTTGCTGCCGCTCCGGAAAAACCGCTTCGAAGAATTCCGAATTTTCAATGCTCGCCATCGCATGCAATTGTCCGGCATGATCCATCTCCACAACTTGCGCCGATTGCGCCTCCGGCAATAAAGCGCGCACGGCAACAATAGTTTTGCCGCCCCAATTTATTGCATGCATTCCTAAGACGGCAAACGGATCGCCATGATCGCCATGAAGAATTTTTAATATTTCCGAATGGGGAACGGTTGGTAATTTCGGCTCCATCATCCTCACTCACGGTTTAATTCGTTGTGTTATGTTGTTTGCCGGGTTAGAAAACAGATTTGTAATTCAAGGCCGCCCGAAGGGCTTCAGTTGTCAGCTTGTCTGAAAATCTGGCGTAGCCGGTTAGCCGGTTAAGATTAACGGGCAAACTGGCAAACGATTTCCCAACATAACAAAGTTTCTTTCCAAAAGCAAGCGCGATGAATGTTTTGTACAAACATAAAATAAGTAAATATTTGCTTGGTTTTTTCAATTTTTTTTTGTAAAATATTATAACACAAAATCCGCCGCTCAGTAAAATTCGATAAAATTTGAAAGAGAGATTGCGTATGCGCAAAGAATCTGCCGAGACCTTAGTTGGAAAAGACCTCGAAGCGTATTGTGGCAAGTGCAAAAGTGATACGTGGCATGTCGTGACCGTCGTTAAAAACGACAAAATCGCCAAAGTGATCTGTAAAATCTGTAACGCCACCCATGCTTTTAAAACGCCGGAAAAAGAAAATGGGAAAGCGAAACCAGCCTCGACTCGCCAACGCGCCACTGGAACGAAACGTGTTAGCCGTAAAAAGGATTGGGGAACATTGGTTGGCCAGATTGAAGACCGGCAGATGGCTGATTATGTTCTTTCGGGAGAATTTAGTTCAACCCCGGCCATTCGCCACAAAAATTTTGGTGTTGGCGTGATCACCAAAGTTCTGACCAAAAATAAAATCGAAGTGCTTTTTCAGGAAGGAACGAAACTTTTAGCGCAGAACTTAGAAACCGTATAGTTTTTATTAAAAATTTATTCCTGCTTTTGGCTTTGGTGGTTGGCAGGGTTAACAAGTGGCAAAATATTAGGTAGCTGAATTGACCTTTGTTTTGCCACTTGTCATTTATAAGCCAAGCGTAATTACCGGCGCACCGAAAACTGAGGAATTATTCCGGTGGGCGCGGCGGGCGCGGCAATAGCAAATCAAAACCGGCGTCGGTCGCATCGCGGTTGTCCTGGCCCGGCTCAAAATTGGAATCGATGTTCTCTTCCAGATTTTCCAGCCGGTCTTCAATCAAACCTTCCTCGCCGGCCGGCGTTTCGGCCAGTTGTTCCAGCGTCAGCGCTTCGTCTAAAACTTCTTGCGGCTCGCCGCTCACGATGTCAAGTTCTTCCATCACTTCAACTTTGTCGCTGGCCCACGAAAAGGCTGGATCGAGCTCCGCCGCTTTCAAATAGGCCCTGGTCGCTTGCTCGAATTGCCCGGCATCTTCTTTGGCGAGGCCGGTGCAGTAGTAAATGAACGCGCGCAAATTTTGCGTCGGCACGCGCTGAATTTTTTCTCGTTCGACCGGCGTCAATTCAATCCCCATTTCGTCAATCACCCCAAACACGATGTCTTTTTCGAGCTGAAATAAATTTTTCAGCGCTTCCGAATGCGTCGAGGCGGCGGGAACCTGTTGCTTGTTCACGTCCCAAAACGCCACTTCGACACTCAGCTTGTTCTCTTCGCGCAAATCATACGCGCCGCGGATAATTTTGCCGGCGCGAATCAGATTGCCAACTTTGGCGGCGGACGTCGCCTCAACCAAACCGCTCTGTCCCAGCGCCATTTCATCAACGAGCGCCTGCACGCGAACGCGGTCGATGACCTCGAGCTGGCGCACCTGGCTCAAATCGGTGATCATCATTTCGGCGAGGCCTTTGCTCAACGCCGCCATCTCTTCATTTTTGCCCCGATAAACCAACGGAAAAACCGCGACGGCATTGGCCGAAATGCTGTCGGCGCTGAATGGCCGCTGCGATTGGAGCAGCGCGCGCATGTCGGCTTGCAGCAGGCGGCGGGTGAGATGATAATAGCGCGCCTTCAGCAGTTTTCGATACGACGAAAAGCGCGGCGCCTGCCGATAACCTGCATAAACTTCCAAAGCCAACTTCGCGCGCTGCTCAAATTCCAGCGACAATCCCAGATAAAAAAGCGTTTTCGGATCGCGCGCATCGCGTTTGAGCGCCTGATAAAAACTCTGCCGCGCCGCCTGATATTGCCGATTTTCAAAATAGGCGACGCCGAGGTCGCGCCACAGCCGCGCCTCGTTGGGATTGGTTTTTAATTCGGTTTGTAATTTGGCGATCTTTTGTTGATGATCAACCGGCAGGCGTTGGCGATTCGAGCCGGCGCAGCCGATACATAACATCGCCACGACTAGAAATATTTTTTTCATGAATTCAAAAAATTTAAAAAGCAATCCCGATCCCGGCGCCCACTTCCAATCCGGAAATACTTTGTCCGTTTTGTGAACGGCCGAATAAAAATTTCAATCGTGCCGGAATTTTAAAGCGCGGCGAGGGGGAAAACTCCGGCGCCACGCCGAATCCGAAAATGCTGCAGCCGGCAGAAGAAAAAATATCTGCCGCCGGCGGTCTGGTAAAATAACGGCCTTCGGCGAAAAAACCCGCGGTGACACGGCGATTGAAGCGATGAAAATAATGGCCGAGCCATTCGATTTGATCCGGCGCGGATTTTTTATCTTCCGGCAGCAGGGCACCGCCGGCCGCCAGACTGTTTTTGCCGCGGCTGAGATAGCGCGCAAACAGCCAGAGCTCGTCGCGGCTAAAATTTTGGCGAAACTGCGCGTGCGCCACCATGCGATTGCCCGCCGCAAAAACCTCCGCCGTATCGATCTGGTCGGTGCCGTACAATGTATAGATCAAATCAAACGAAATTTTCGCCGTTTCATTTAAACGCCAATCGACGCCGCCGGTGAGCAAAACTTCGTCGCCCGGATCGTATTTATCGACGAAAGTTAACGGCTTGAATTTTCCTTTATATTGATACGACGCGCCCAGGCCGATGGAGAATTTTTCGTTCAGCGGCCAGGCCCAGGTGAATCCCGGCGAGACATTGAAGCCCTGTCCGTAACTCGGCACTTGAAAATTGAAATGATTCAAGCTCAACAGCGAAGCCGTGAGAAATTCATCGTAGGTCAACCCGCGTTTGCCGCTGGGCAAATTGAGGCCGAGATTGAAAATGAAATTGGCGGCGCTGTAAAAGCCGGAAAGCTGCGTGTCCGTGATGCCGCTCAATTTTTGCAAATTGTCGCCGCTTGCCGTTGCCTGGCTGCCGCGCAGCGCCAGGCGCAAATTTCTTCCAAAAGCCAGACGAACGTAAATCGGCACGCTGAATTGCGCGAATTGATTGCCCGCACCCGTCGACCAGCGCTGATAAACCGGCATGAGGCGGAGGTACTCTTGTCGCTTGCTATTGCCAGGCGTGACTTGCGCTATCGCCTCGCCGCCATTAAAAATCAAGCCAAGCAAGATTGCAATAATCAGGTTTTGCCGACAACAAAAAAGATTTTTCGAGAATGGCATGACCTGTAACCCTATCTCATTAAAACCAGCTTGCGCGTGGCGATGAATTCTTCGGTTTTAAGCGTGTAGAAATAAATGCCGCTCGTCACGGCGCGTCCCGTTTCATCAAGGCCGTTCCAAATCGCCGTATGCTGGCCGGTGCTCTGCAACTCATTCGCCAGCGTCCGAATTTTTTGTCCGAGTAAATTGCGAATTTCAATCACCACCGGCGTGCGCTTGTTGAGCTGATAACGAATCGTCGTCTGCAAATTTCCGGCGGAAGTTTTCGCAGCGGCCGCAAATGGATTCGGATAGTTTTGCTCCAAAACATAATTCAACGGAATCAGCGGAATGCCTTCGTTGTGCGACTCGGCGTACGCCTTGGTCCCGACGATGATTTTCAAATGCCGCACCGGGAAGGTTTCATTCAAGTCGATACGAAACGTGTTGTTGTTGGCGGGCAGAATCGTGCCGTAATCTTTATCCAAAATGAAGCGCGCGAAACCCTCCGGCAACGGGCCGATCTCCTGCAAAGTGACGCCAAATTTTTTGGCGACGTTGGCCCGCAGATGCGCGCGAATTTCAACGTCCCACTGCTGCCCATTTCCAACGAGCGGCTTGAAATTTCCCGCAAAGCGTTCGTTGTCTTCAACAATGGACAATTGAATATAATCGCCAATCGCTGGCGGCTCCGCAAAGTCGAGCGCGTCGCGGCCGATTTGCGCGTTATTTAACAGGCCGACAAAATTTTGCGTATCGATGAGTTTGGCGCCAAAAAGCTGCGCCGATAATCGCAGCCGATATTCATTCGCGGCGACATTCGAGGGCCGGGCGCGCTTTGCCAGAGAAGTATCGGCTTCAACCGGCGGAATCGTCAGCGTGACCGGAGAGTTGGATAAATTGTTGATGAAGTAACCCTCCCACGGTTCGAGCACGGTCACGTCAAATTGGTATTCCAACCCATTCCAAAATGCCAGCGTATCGACCGGTCCGGAAGCGCTCACGCTGTCCCATTCAACCGGAAATGCAAACGGATTGGCGATTTGATTCCAGCCCGGCTGCAGCGTGAGGTCGAAGGGTTGCGCCGAATCCGTCGAGAGTGCATTGGTGATTCCAAATCCATCGCCGGCGCGTGTGATCAGCCAAAACGCATTTCCCGGCGTGAACTCGGCGGCGATGTCGGTGTGCTCGGCATAATTGTCATTTTGCCAACGAAACAAACGCCACAGCAGCGTATCGTACTCGGCAAATTCTTCGAGCACGTCGGCGAAACCGGCGCTGTCCAAATCGACCGGCGCCGAAATCATTCTGTACGTGCTCGGCGCAAAAATTAACGGCGAGGGATGCTCGCGCACGCGCACGCGCAGCGTCTGCGGCTGATTCGGCGCGTTGACCGGCGGAAACGTCACCACCGTTTGTCCATCCGCCAGACGGACGTAATACTCCACGCCGCGCAACGTCACGAATTCCGGCGGAATGTCCGCTTGATAACTGTTGGCAATTTGTGCGATGGCGGTTGAATCATATTGCGTTTGCCCGGCCTGGCGATAAAACAGCCAGCGTGAGGTTGGCTGAAAATTTGGCGGCGTGGTAATCGCCAGATTTACGCTGCTGCCGGCGTCGGGCTCGTCATTAGAATTGACTTGCACGGAAACGATACTCGCGCTTCCCCTCAATTGCACGGTGTCGGGACTGCTGGCGGCATCACTCGTAATTACCAACACCGCAGACCTTGCGCCGCTGTTGGATGGAGCAAAACGCAGGGTGAGATTTTGCGAAGCAGACGGCGTTAGCGTCGTGGCGTTGCCGCCGCTCGTAATGGAAAACTCAGCGGCATTTTGCCCACTAATGCCGGCGCTCGTTATGTTCAAATCCGCCGTGCCGCTATTGGTGAGTGCGAGAGTCTGCTCTGAATTTGCTCCAATCAAAACGATGTTGAAATTAATGAGACTTCGAGATAATGCCAGCAGCGGCGCGCTTCCTACTCCGGCGAGTGCAATGGTATCCGGACTGCTGCCGGCGTTGCTGGTGATCACCAGCGCCGCCGATTTGTTGCCGTGACTTTGCGGCGCGAAGCGCAATATCATCTGGCGCGAAGTGTTTGCCGGCAAGATTTGCGCGCCGCCGCCGCTCACGATGCTGAACTCGTTCGCATCGGTACCGGCGAGACTTGTGCTGCTAATCGATAAATCCGCCGAGCCGGTATTGGTCAAGGTGACGGTCTGATTCGAACTCCCATTCACCAAAACATGACTAAATTTAATGCTGTCGGTTGAAAACGAAATTTGCGAGGCGGCGCCCGTGCCGGTTAAAGTCACCGTATCGGGCGAACTCGCGGCGGTGCTGGCAATCACAAAATAAGCAAACTTGTTTCCCGTACTCGTTGGCGCGAAACGCAATGTCATATCTCGCGATTCATTTGGCGCCAGCATTCGCGTGCCGCCGCCGCTCACGATGCTAAATTGCGCCGCATTCGCGCCGGTGAGATTCGTGCTGCTGATGGATAAATTCGCCGTGCCGGTGTTGGTTAATTTCACGGTCAAAACAGAATTTGTATTCACCAGCACGTTGTCATATTGCAAATTACTGTTGGAAAAAGCAACGAGTGGCTCCGTTCCGGTTCCGGTCAATGTGACGGTATCGGGCGTGCTCTCGGCATTGCTGGCAACGATCAAATAAGCAATTTTATTTCCTGTTGTATTGGGCGCAAAACGTAACGTGAGGTCACGCGACGCGGCAGGCGCAATTGTTCCGCTGCCGCTTCCATTTATAATATTGAATTCAGCGGCATTCGCGCCGGCAAGACTTGTCGCGTTCACGGATAAATTAGCAAAACCTGTATTGGTTAATGCAACGGTCAAGTCAGCAGTGGAATTGATCACGGCTTTGCCGAAGTTTAAGCTGTCGTTAGAAAAAGAAACCGCTGCCGGCGCGGTTGATTTCACACTACGAAAAACGCCAGCCGCCCCGGTTCCTGCAAAAGCAAATCCGCCGGCGTTGATAGCAAGTGATTCGATGCGTTTGGGGCTGAGGCCCGAATTAATCGGCGCCCATTTCGCGCCGTTATCAATCGTGCGAAAGACGCCGTCGTCGCTGGTTCCCGCGAAAACATGGCCGGTAGCGTTGTTAGTCAATGCAAAAATTGTTGAGGTGGAGGGCAAACCGGAATTGGCCGGCGCCCAACTGTCACCGTTGTCTTTTGAACGGTAAACCAATGCCCGTAGAGAGCCGGCGTAAATCTCGCCATTCACATTGATGGCTAATGCCTCAATGAAGGTTTGGCCCGGAATGCCGTTATTCACCGGCGTCCAATTTTCGCCATTATTGATCGAGCGAAAAACGCCGGCGCCCGTTCCTGCAAAAATGTGGCCGCTCGCATTGATCGCCAACGCGCGAACATTTGTGTTGGTCAGTCCGTTATTAATATCAGTCCAGGTGTCGCCGTTATCCGTAGAGCGCGACAGACCATCGCTGGCGCCGCCGGCAAACATATCGCCGCCGGCGTTGGACGCCAGCGCCAAAACATTCGTTTCAGGCAAGCCGTTATTAGTCGGCGTCCAGGTGTTGCCGTCGTTGGAAGAGCGATAAACGCCGCTGCCCGCGGTGCCGGCAAAAACATCGCCGGTCGTGGAGCTGACGGCGAGCGTTTGAATCGATTGCACGACGTCATTCGGCAAACCGGTGCTGACCAGCGTCCAGCTCTCGCCCTCATCTTTGGAGCGAAACACGCGTCCCGCGCGCGTTCCCGCCAAAATCAATCCGGTCGATTTATTCGCCAGCGCCGCGATTCCGGAAGTGATCATGCCGGAATTGACTTCCGCCCAACTCACGCCGTTATTCGTTGAGCGAAAAACGCCGCCCGTGGTGCCGGCAAAAATATTTCCACTGGCATTGTTGGCGAATGTATTCACGCCGGCAATCGCCAAACCGGTGTTGGCGGCCGTCCAATTGTTGCCATTATCGGCCGAGCGAAAAGCGCCGCCTTCGGTGCCGGCAAAAATATTTCCGTTGGAATGCGCGAAGAGTGAAGGAATAAAGAGATTCGTCAAGCCGGTATTAATTTGCGTCCACGTTGCCGTCGTGCTGAGCAGGCGGAAAACGCCGCTGTTAGTCCCCGCGAAAATATTGCCTTGACCATTAATCGCGAGCGAGCGTACCACCGGATCCGTCAAACCGGAATTAAACGGCCTCCACGCGCCGCCGTTATTGGTGGAACGAAAAACCCCGTTTTGACTGGTCCCCGCGAAAATATCTCCAGTCGTATTGTTGATGACGAAGGCTTGAATAAAAATATCTGTCAATCCGGAATTCATTGGCGTCCAGGTTTTGCCGTTATCGCTCGAGCGAAAAACGCCGCCTTCCGTTCCCGCAAAAATATCTCCGGCGCTGTTGAGGGCAAGCGCGCGCACGCGTTTATTCGTCAAGCCGGTATTGACCGGCGTCCAACTGTTGCCGTTGTTCGTCGAGAGAAAAACGCCGTCGAAGGTTCCCGCGAAAATCTCGCCGCCGGTGTTGAGGGCCAGCGCATTCACGCTGCCGTTTGTCAAGCCGGTGTTGGCAACGGTCCAACCGGCGCCATTATCAGAAGAGCGATAGATGCCGGCGCCGTCATGTCCCGCAAAAATATTTCCCGCCGAATTAATGAGGAGGCTGCGCACCTCGCCGCCGAGCGGGCCGCTGGTCTGCTGCCAAAAATTTTGGGGAAAAACCGTGGAATGATCTAAAAGGAAGAATATGAATAAAGGTAAAGTAAATCTGGCTAGATGTTTCATCGGTGAAACAGTGTCCAAAAATGGTTTTACAAAATTGTAAGAGATTGATACAGTCGGAAGGAATCAAACCGGTTGGCATGCAATAAACTAAAGCTTTTCCGCATTGGAATCCCTTCCGTGACGCCATTGTCTCCAGGCGTTTAAACTGTTATGACAAAACGTATGCCAAAAAATTTCTTGAATTTGTATTGGATTTGTTGCATCTTTCATTGTGCAGGTGTTTTTAATTCTTTAAAACCGCAGCCGCCAAAATAAAAAAACTATCATCACCATGACGTAAAGACACGAAAAAAAAAATAGCCTGAACTTTTTATGCCTGGCTTTTCTACGAGTAACACCATCTCGCTTCTCCTCGTCAATCCCTGGATTACCGACTTCGCTGCGTATGATTTTTGGTTGAAGCCGATGGGCTTGCTGTATCTCGCCGCCGTCTTGCGCCAAAAAGGTTACGCGGTGCGTTTGGTCGATTGCATGGATCGCGCCCATCTGGAAGTGCTGCGATGGCAAGGCATTGACCGGCCGATCAACCGGCGCTGGAGCACGGGAAAATTTCTTCGCACGCCGATTCCCAAACCGGCGGTTTATCACAACATACCGCGCCACTACGCGCGCTACGGCCTGCCGCCGGAAATTTTTGAAAAACTCTGTCTGGCCGGCCCAAAGCCCGATGCCATTCTCGTGACCAGCGGCATGACCTACTGGTATCCCGGCGTGCAAATGACGATTGCAACATTGCGCCAATTATTTCCAAATACATCAATTTTGTTGGGAGGAATTTACGCAACGCTGTGTACGGAACATGCACGGCAATTTTCCGGCGCAGATATAGTAATCGCCGGCGAAGCCGAATCTCTAATCGAAGCTAAACTGCAAACCCTTCTTGATAAGAATGTTGAACCCGATGAGGCGACGGTTGATTTTCCCACTCTCGATGACCTGCCCTTTCCGGCTTTCGATCTTTATCCGCAATTACAATTCGCTACGATCATGACTTCGCGCGGCTGTCCGCTGCGCTGCACCTTTTGCGCTTCGAATATCGTTTCCGGAAAATACCGCTGGCGCAGCGTCGATAACGTCATCGCCGAGCTCGACTGGCTGCATCGCGGTTTGGGCGTCAATGAATTCGCTTTTTACGATGACGCTTTATTAACGAACCGCGATCGCCATTTCTTGCCGCTCTGTGAAAAAATCATTCAAAATAAAATGACAGCGACTTTTCATACCCCCAATGGTTTGCAAGCTAAGTTTATCGACGCGACAGCCGCCGGACTGATGCGGCAGGCCGGATTCAAAACCCTTCGTCTTGCTTACGAAAGCGGCAGCGCCGAACGCCAGCGCGATATGAGCAAAAAAGTGAGCAACGAGAGTTTTGCGCGCGCCATGATGAATTTGTCTGCGGCCGGTTTTGGTTCCGCCGAGCTGGAGGCTTATGTCATCATGGCATTGCCCGATCAACCCATTGATGAAATTTTATGGAGCATGGCTTATGTTCATTCGCTCGGCGCCGGCATTCGACTCGCGGCTTTTTCGCCGATTCCAGGCACGGTTGAATTTAAACGCGCGGTTGAACGTGGCGCGCTCGACCACGACGCCGACCCGTTGCTCACAAACAATTCTATTTTGCCGATTCGCTTGCCGAACGTGCCTTTTGAAACCTATGCCAGGATCAATCTTCTCGCCAAAGAGTTGAATGATTATCTATTGAAAAACGGCCGTCCTCTTGATTCAATGGGTGATTTATACAACCGTTTAAGTTCACAGTTTGAATCGAAAATCGTTGCCGTATGAATTATGGCCTAGGAAAGGAGAATGAATTATGCGCCGCTTAATATTGATTTTATTTGTCGTTCTTGGTGGATGTCATTTTCAACCGCCGCCGATAAAACGTGAAGTCATTAATACGCCGGAAGCGCCCGTGGCTATCGGCCCCTACAGCCAGGCCATTAAAATGGGCAACGTGCTTTATTGCAGCGGCCAGATTGGTTTGAATCCCGCAACCGGCGAGTTAGTGACCGGCGATATTCAGGAAGAAACGCGGCAAGTTTTAAAAAATCTCGGCGCCGTGCTGCGCGCCGGCGGCATGGATTACAACGACGTCACCAGCGCCACGGTCTATCTGGCGAATATGGATGATTATAAAAGCGTCAACGAAATCTACGCCGAATTTTTTAAAGAAAACAAACCGGCGCGAGCGGCAGTGCAAGTGGCGCGTTTGCCGCGAAACGTGCGGGTGGAAATTGCCTGCATCGCGGTTAAAGAAAATTGAAGCATAAAATGCCATGAAGAAAATTTTACCCGAAAATCAATTGAGAATTACCTTGATTCTCTAATCATGATTTGCTATAATTGAAAGTATGCTGTTATCATGATGGCCGAGATTCTTCGGCAGTGTAACTTCTTATGCAACGGTCAAAAATAATTACCCTGTTGACGGACTTCGGTCAGCAAGATGGTTATGTTGCCGCCATGAAAGGTGTGATCCTCGGCTTGCATCCCAACGCGAACTTGATCGATCTCACTCACGAGGTGGAGCCCCAGAATGTGCAGGCCGGGGCTTTTCTTTTGCAAACACATTTTCGTTGCTTCCCGGTCGGCACGGTTCACCTCGCTGTGGTTGATCCAGGCGTCGGCAGCGCGCGAGCGGCGCTGGCTGGTCGTGCCGCCGGCCATTTTTTTGTCGCGCCGGATAATGGGCTGCTGGATTTTTGTCTGGATTTATCCGAACGGCAAGTCGTTCGTTTAACGCAAAATAAATTTTGGCGAGAGCCGGTTTCTTCCACCTTTCATGGCCGCGATATTTTTGCGCCGGTGGCGGCCCATCTCGCTCGCGGCGAATTATTGCAAAATCTCGGCGAGTTGTTTCAATTACAACGGCGGCTGCCTGCATTTGAAACTCGGCTGGTTGGAAAGACATTGCGTGGGCAGGTTGTTTATATCGACCGTTTTGGAAATTTGATTTCAAATATTTCCGCACAACAGTTGCGCGAGTTTTCACGCGATCAACCCATCACGATTTCACTTGCCGAACATTTGATTGGCGGCCTTTGTCAAACTTATGCCGAAGTGCCGCCGGATTCACCTCTGGCTTTGATTGGTAGTTTTGGTTTTCTTGAAATCGGCGTTAACCGGGGTAATGCCAGGCGGCGTTTTGACGCCCGCCCGGGCGACCCCGTCAATATCGAACTCGGCCAAATCATATAATCAGGAATGAATAACGATAGCAAAATATTTGACGCGGATTCCAGCCGCTTTGGCGAATTTTATCAGCAGCAAACGACGGCGAGCGACCGGCCGTGGTTCGCTCGTCTTTTACGCTCGGATCGCCCCACGCTGAATCTGATATTGTTCTTGCTGACGTGTGTCTCAACGTTTCATTATGGTTATTCGGTTCTTTCGCACCAAAGTATTGCTGCCGGCTTATGGTACAGCGGCGGCATCATTACGATTTTGCTCTGCCACGAAATGGGCCATTATCTCATGTGCTTGCGGCATGGCGTTCACGCGACGCTGCCTTTCTTTATTCCCTTTCCAATTTTGTCGCCCTTTGGAACCCTCGGCGCCGTCATTCGTATGGATTCGCGCCTGCCCGATCGCCGCGCGCTTTTTGATATCGGCGTCGCCGGCCCTCTCGCCGGTTTAGCTGTCGCCATTCCGGCAATTTATTTCGGCATTAAAATGTCGGAAGTGCATGAAAGCCTCGCCTCCGGCGCCACCATGATGCTCGGCGAATCGTTTCTGTTCAAATGGCTCAGTTTTTTAGCGAGAGGACCGCTGCCGGAAGGACAGGACATTTTTCTTCATCCGCTGGCGTACGCCGGTTGGGCGGGCTTGTTTGTGACCGCGCTGAATCTCCTGCCGGTTGGTCAGCTTGACGGCGGGCATATTCTCTATGCCCTGCTCGGAGAACGCAGCGCGTTGATCGGTCGAATCGCCCTGGCGCTTTTTGCTTTAATGGGCATTATTGTATTTCCTCTTTTTCCCGGTTGGTTTCCTTTCATTCTTTTGTTGTTATGGTTTGGCTATCGCCATCCGCCGACCATGGACCATTTCACCCCGCTTGATTCAAAAAGGCGGCTGGTGGCGTATCTCGCATTCGTCATTTTCATTTTGTCGTTTACTCCCATTCCCTTTTACATTTAATTTTTGGCTGAAAGCAAGAGGGCCTTATGGAGGAGCCAGAGCAAAAATTTACGATTGTGGGCATTGGTGAAGTGTTGTGGGACATTTATCGCGATCGCCGTCATTTAGGCGGCGCGCCGGCAAATTTTGCGATTCACGCCGCGCAACTGGGCGACCACGGCGTATTGGTTTCACGCGTCGGCAATGACGCGATGGGCCGCGAATTAATCGCCGCGCTGCGGCAGCGGCAACTTCCCGTCGAATTTTTGCAAATGGATGAAAAAAGAGGCACGGGAACCGTGATGGTCACGCTCGACCTCAAAGGCGTGCCAGGTTTTCGCTGCTCGCGCGACGTCGCCTTTGATTATTTGCAGCACGCGCCTGAGCTGGAAATACTGGCGCAAAGCACGGATGCCGTGCTTTTTGGCACGCTGGCGCAGCGGACGCCGATCACCCGCAAAACGATTCTCCGATTTTTGCGTTCGGCCAAAAACGCCGTGCGTTTGTTCGACGTCAATTCCCGCGCCGATGCCGCGGCATTGCAAGCCATCGTGCCCGAATCTTTGGAAGCGGCAAACGCTTTGAAAATGAACCAGGATGAAATGAAATTGCTGCAAACGCTCCTCTATCGCCAGCATGATTCGTCTCGGAAGTTTATCGATTTTCTCATTAAAAAATACGAATTGAAAATCGTTGCCGTTACCCTGGGCGCCGCCGGCTGCGAAATTTTTGACGGGAGCAGCTCCTGCAAAGCGGAAAGCTTGCCGGTGCATGTGCTTGACACCACCGGCGCCGGCGATGCGTTTGCGGCCGGACTTATTCATCAATTGCTTCGCCGCGCGCCGTTGCGGGAAATCGCCGAATATGCCAATCGGCTCGGCGCCTTTCTCTGCACGCAAAGCGGCGCCACGCCGGTGTTTGGCCCGGAGGATCTCGAGACTTTTCGTGAATCGTATGAATGACGAATGACTTAATAACATTCAATGACCATTATTAGACGGAGATTATATGTTCATATTGCCTGAACGTTACGTTTTAGCTCATACTCCGACTCCGATTGAAAAACTTGAACGTCTCTCTCAGCTCTTCGAAGGGCCGGAGATTTATATCAAACGCGATGATCTGACCGGCATTGGAAAAACCGGCAACAAAGTCAGAAAGCTGGAATTTCTGATTGCCGAAGCGTTGCGAGAGGGCGCTCAACTTTTGATCACGTGTGGCGGTGTTCAATCCAATCATGCGCGTGCGACGGCTCTGGCGGCTGCGAAAGTCGGCCTCGCAAGCCATTTGCTGTTGCGCGATTCCGCCGGCAGCGATATTGACGGCAATTTGTTCATCGACCGTTTGGTGGGCGCCGAAGTGAAGTTTATTACCCCGCAGGAATATGAGCAGGTGAATGACCTCATGCACCATCTCGCGGAAGATTATGCCGCAAAGGGCATGAAGGCCTATGTCATTCCGGAAGGCGGCTCGACCGCGCTGGGCGCGCTCGGTTATGTTCTTGCCATTGAAGAAGTCTGCCGGCAGATGAAAACGCTGCGGGTTGAATTTGATCACATTGTTTCTGCAGTTGGTTCCGGCGGAACTCTGGCCGGCATGCTGCTCGGCAAAAGCGCGTATGGAATGCAGGCCCAAATTCACGGCATCAACGTTTGCGATGATGCGCCATATTTTCAAGAGCGCATCAGCAACATCATTCGCGAGGCCAAAAGAAAATTTGGATTCGATTTGAATTTGCCCAAAAAAGACCTCAACATCATCGATGGTTATGTTGGCAAAGGCTACGGCCTGAACCGGCAGGAAGAAATCGAGCTGATCAAACTGGTGGCGCAAATGGAAGGCATTATTTTGGATCCGGTTTATACCGTCAAAGCCATGTTCGGCCTCAAAGATCAAATTCGCAAAGGCCGTTTCACCAAATCGGAGAAAGTTCTCTTCTGGCATACCGGCGGAATCTTTGGTTTATTTCCGAAGCGAGGGTTGTTTTTTTGAAAATTCTACATCCATATGACGCCGATGAGCCGGTCGCCGGAAGCGATGACGAGATGGCGGATGCCATGCGCTCGCATTTTGGCCAGGCACGACTAATCCAAATCAAAAATTCTTCAATTTGTTCATTCTGGCCACTCCACAATAGCAAATTCTGTCAATTCCCTAATATATGAAACCCAAACACCAAATAGCAAAAGA
>Ga0247727_10008881_pt1 | contig 18475 bp, 15 predicted proteins | sample WisWelCaveWW1625_FD_202498 | JGI IMG/M metagenome (GOLD analysis project Ga0247727, IMG submission 202498) | Biofilm microbial communities from Wishing Well Cave, Virginia, United States - WW16-25 | ecosystem: Environmental > Aquatic > Deep subsurface > Groundwater > Cave microbial mat | place... | reverse complement strand
GGGCGTTCAGAGACCTTCCGCTATGACAGAGTTCGGGAACGGCCTCTTAAAGCCCAAGCAGCGTTTAGTCTCCGCATCGGGGATGGTGGAAACCCCCTCGCCTTTAGGCGAAACAAAAGTAGGGTTAGCGAAGGCAGAAAGTTAGCTGCCAGGAATTGGATATTGCGAGAAGCGTAGCGACGCGGCAATCTCCATCGATCGAGTGATCGAAATTATTGCTGCTGCTTTGTAGCTGAGGAGATTGCCACGCTGACGCTCGCAATGTCCGATTCGAAACAGGTTTTGTGAAGTCGAATTTGATTCGACACGCAAGAACCCCTCGCCTTAAAGCCGAGGGTCGTTTAGTGTGTCAAGGCGTCGCAGGGTTACGGTCAAGCAGATCGAGGACCCCGTCAACGTGTGACGCCAGTTGTGTATCATCACAATCTTCCAACGTGGCGGCTTTGGCGATCAGTTCGCGGGCGAAAACAACACGCTCTGGCGCGAGCCTGGCAACCGCATAAATATCTGACAGGAGGCTTTCTGTCAGACAGGCGTCGCGTCTATCGATTGCGCCTTGTAACGTCGCGATGAGTTGGTCGATGATCGATAGTTCTCCGGCACGGGCCAGAAAATCGAGCAGACAGGTCGAGGACGAGCCGACGGTCTGCAGCGAAGCAATCAGCGGACGTCGATCAGCAGCATTGATCCACGTGGGATCGACGAGATCAAGGGCTGTGCAACGGCCAGCATGAAAACCTTCTTGGGCGCATTGAAGGAGGGCTGTCACCAAGCCACGCGCAGGTGGTTCTTTTGTCGAATGCAGCCGTTGGTCGATCAGCTCATAGGCTTTGGTCGACACCTGTTCTTGGGGGTCATTCAGATACGCGATAAGCTGCATGGTCGTCGCCTCATCGCGTTGCTTAGAGAGCGCATTGAGCTCACGCAATCGGGCATGGTCCTGCCGGCTTACGTCAACTTTTCCATCGCAAGACTCTTCAACCACTGTTAACACACCGTTAATCCAGCCGTAGACATCGCGGCTACTTCGCGGCGAATTGTAGACGAGATCTTCGTGGACAAGAGCGTCGTAGCGCCCGTCGACGATTATCTCCCGAACGCCCCCTGACCACGGGCCCATGGTTACCGTTGCCTCGTAAAAGATATGGTCGAACCCCGTTTCCGTAAAATGAAGCGTAGCGTCATATGTTGCAACGCGAAAGATCTCCTCGAGGTGGCGCTGGGGTTTGGCACCAAACAAAGATTTGGTCTTCTCCCATCGGCTTAACGCTGCAACGCGGAACAGCATCAGGTATCGTTGACCACAACCTTTGACGGTCTTGTTTGGGCAGATCCCGTTGACCCACACATACGGTGGGGAATCCCGTCGCAACGCGATGTAACGGAGGTCATCAAATCGGTTGTCGTCGCTGTTGGAACGCAGTCCGAGTTGCTTTACCATCTGGGCAATTTCTGGCGGGATCGACTCGTTGCCCATCGCAGCAGCCGGAACGGCCAGGAGTAAGAGAATGATTACCATTAGGGATAACTCATCACGCCACGATAGCTGCTTGATCTGCATAACCCGCCTCCCAAGAGAAAGACGCCTAGAACGACTAGGCGGTTATTACCGCTAGGCCGTGTGTGAGCACGGGGATCTGATCTTGATTGACCATCTCAAATTTAATCGTTTTCTTAGCGGCATCCTCGCGGATGCTTTTGAGCCGCGTGACCAAGCGCTCCCCCATAAAGACCGGCTTTGCAAATCGTGCCCTAATGGAATGCAGGCGCTTCGGATCTCCTCCACCGTACGTCGCGATGAGCGCTTGCGAGGCAAAAGCCAACGTACATAACCCATGTAACAGTTTGCTTTTAAAGCCAACGGCTTGGGCAACCGCGTCGTCGAGATGAATCGGGTTGTGATCGAGGCTGGCAGCTGCATAATCGATACTCTGATCATCGCGCACGGCTATCGTTACCTCTGTGTCCGGTGCGGTAATCTCGGGTTCATGTTTCATCGTATTGGGTGTCGCCGGACGATCCGGCGCGCGAACGAAATATCGGGACAATGTTTCGTGAACCAGCACGCCTTCGCGAAAAAGTCGGTAGCGCAGCGACAGAAGGGTCCCCGCCTCTTTCTCCTCGACAGAGACGAGATTGAGTTTCGGGGTGACAATATCGCCCACACGAAGTGGGTGAATCATCGTCATCTCTTGTTCACCATGCACTAACCGCAGCAGATCGATCGACAGCAGCGGTTCCGTCAAAAACTGTTTTGCTAGCCCGATATGGTAGCGCACGGGAAAGATCGCCGGGATCTCGAGTTCGGCAGGATCCATGGCTTGGTAGCCTGGCCCACAATCGTTGGTAGCCGCGGCAAAAGCTCGGATCTGGCTGGCCATCACAACGAACGCATCGCCATGGAACGTCTTTTTCAAGAGCGCCACCGGAGCCGTCGTTGGTTGGAATAGTCCCACGGGAAGCCTTTTTTAGTCGACGCTCCGGGTGGTGCGTTCTAACGAACGCGTTTGCGCATTAACCGAGTCGTTCGAGGATCATTGTAATCCCTTGGCCAAAGCCGATACACATGGTGACCATGCCGTAGCGGGCTCGATCGTCTTCGATGGTGTGGAGTGCGGAGGTGACCAGACGAGCCCCGCTAGCGCCAAGCGGATGCCCCAATGCAATGGCACCGCCGCGTGGATTCAGCTGCTCAGAGCTAACGTGATGCTCGCGGGCAAACGCCAACGGAATCGGCGCAAACGCCTCGTTACATTCGATGGTATGCATGTCGCGAATCGAAAGGCCGGTTTTCGTGAACGCTTTTTGCGTCGCTGGGATCGGTCCGGTGAGCATAATCGTGGGATCAACGCCGACCACGGTGGTGGTGACAATACGCGCACGTGGGGCTAGCTGCAGCTCTTTGGCCTTGGTCGCCGTCATGATCAAGATTCCAGCTGCACCGTCGCTGATTTGGCTGGAATTGCCAGCGGTGATTCGCCCCGCATCTTTGAACGCGGGTTTCAAGCCTGCTAATTTTTCGAGCGACGTATCACGCCGTGGGCCTTCATCGGTTGTGACGACGTTGTGCTCGCCGTTGATCTGAACGGTGTACGGAACAATTTCGCGTTTAAACAGACCCGCATCGATCGCGCGAATGGCACGCTGGTGGCTCTGATAGGAAAATTGGTCCAACACATCCCGCGACAATTCCCATTTCTCTGCGATCAGCTCAGCTGAGAGCCCTTGGTTGATAATCGCGAAGCGATCCAAAATCTTTTCATTGGTTGGCCCCACATCGGAACCCATCGGGACGCGGGTCATATTTTCCGCACCCAGAGCGACCATGATCTCGCTAAACCCAGCGGCGACCTGGGCATACGCGAATTGGACAGCTTGAACCCCAGAACCGCAGAGTCGGCTCACACTCGTTGCGGCAAGCGAAATCGGTAGGCCAGAAGCCAAGACGATGCTACGTGAGATATTAAAGCCTTGCTCGCCGGTCTGGGTGACGCATCCGGTGACGACGTCATCGATCGCGGACGGATCGAGTCGATTTCGTTTGACCAGTGCGTTCAGAATGTCGGCCGCTAAGTCATCGGCGCGAACCGACGCAAAAACACCATTGCGACGCCCTACCGGCGTTCGAATCGCATCGACGATGACGGCCTCGTGCATGGTTACCCTTGTTGATGACCCCGGTCTCGTTCACAGCCTGTCGCCAACGGCATAACCGAAGGGGTCGCAAAACGCAACCGTAACGGCATAACCGAAGGGGTCGCAAAACGCAACCGTGTCAATGCCATCCTAGTTAGGTCTGTCGCCCAAGCCCCCCACAGGGTATTGGTATCTTCTCGCCTATCGCTGTTATTCCCACTGCATCTCGAAAAATCGAATTCGGTCCGAGCGCCCATTGACGAACCGACACGATTCGCCCAATATTGAAAAGCAATGACGACGCGCTTACGAGGGTGGATGCTGATTTCGTTGATCTCGTGCTTATCGGCTGTCCAGGCGCCGGCTCGAGCGGCGCGGTGCTGTAGCGATAGCGGGTCACAGCGTCTTGCGTCTGCAAACCATCCATGCTGTCAGCAGCCCAGCAAGCAGCAGCCTCGCAGCCATTGCCATAAAACGATCGTGACCTCTGCAAGCCATCAGCCAGATAAGACGGCCGTGAAGCCTTGTTGCGACGATGGATCCAAGCAGCCTGCGGTGATATCGATGCCCGCCCCAGCGATCGACGGCGGGGTAACCTATCTTCATGCTGGGATGCCGGTTTGGGTCGCACCCCCACCTCCCATTCGCCCGGTGATGTTCGGTCCTCCTCCCGCCTATCAGCTCGCCTGCTCCTATCTGATCTGAAAGAACACGGCTGTTATCGATCTGCCGCCGAATCAATCGAACGCATTGGGATGATCGATGGCCGGTCGACTAACGATCAACGCATTAGGCATTCAAGCCAATAAACAGTGGCAACTTGAGTCGTTTGCGATCGCAGGGTCGTGAACGGGGAGATTGCATCATGAGAGCTCTGACACTAGGATTTTTTTTATCGATCCTCCTCACGGGGCAGGGTTTCAGCGAGACGCTTTCGCCAGAAAATCTGATCGACCGTGTCTATCGCCAAAATGCAGAGCTCGCGGCGAGTCAAGCGCGGGCGGAGAGCGAAGCTGCCTTGGTGCGTGTGAGCGGGGCGCTCGAAAACCCGCACATCGGGATCATGCGGGAAAACCAGATGACACTGATGCAGCAACAGATGGGGCCGATGACCTCGTTGACGATCTCACAAGAGCTACCGTTCCCGACGAAATTGGTGGCTAGGCGGGCCGAGCAACGCGCCATGGCTTTGGCCGCGGAACAAGAACACCTCGACAGAAAGTTAGAGATCCGCGAGCGAGCGTTGACCACCTACTTTGAGCTCTATGCTGCGATCAAGATTTCATCGTTGATGGCGGCGCAGCGGGAGACGTTACGGGAAATCGCCCGCGTCGTGGAATCGAAACGGGCGACGGGTGAGGTTCCCCAGCAGGACGAGATGAAGGCACACGTTGAACAAACCCGCTTAGAGAGCGACTGGCTACTGCAACAACAGGTGGTCTTTGAGGCCAAGGAGCAGCTCAAAGCGTTGCTCAATCAGGATGAAGAGATCCTGCCGGTGGAGGGGAGGTTGCCATTGCCGCGGGTCACCCTGCCATGGGAGCAGATTGAACCGTTATACGAGCGGCACTCAAAGGCCCTGGCACACCATGAGTCCGAACTCGCTGCCGCAAAAGCGGCCGCGAGCCTCGCCACGATGGGCTATCTCCCTGACTTGATGTTGACCTTTCGCAAGCCGTTTGCGAATGCACCGCCGGATGCCTATGCCGTTGAGCTCGAGGCAACGATCCCGCTCTGGTTTTTTGCTCGTCAATCCGGCGATATTGCCGCAACACGGGCGCGGGTTCGTGAAACAGAGCAGCGGGTTGCGAATTCACGTCGGACGATTAAAGCCGAGGCGAGGTCGCTGGTGCAAAAGACCGATTCCCAGGCGAAGTTATTGTCGATCTTTGAGAGCGCATTACTCCCTCAGATGCAGACGACCCTCAATTCATCACGAACGGCGTATAGCGCCAATCGAGTCGGGTTCCAAGAACTGCTGGACTCGGAGCGATCGCTTTCGGCAGTTCGAATCGATTATTACCGAACCCTCGCGTCTTTTGTTGGAACGGTGACCCGATTAGAGCGGATAGTTGGGACGTCGGTGACCGATTTGCCGTTTTAAGAAGGAGGACAACGATGAAGATGACGGTTCCGTGGTTAATCCTTGGCGTGATGGTGTTTTGCTTAAGATGTGACCGCCACCGCTCTGCGGTCGGTGAACCCGAGGCCAACGGCATCGCGGCAGATCGTTCAACGGAAAAGCAACCAGACGTTTGGACCTGTCCGATGCATCCCGAGATTCGCCGAGATCGACCCGGGAGCTGTCCGATTTGCAGCATGGCCTTGGTGAAAGCAAGGGCGGAACCGACATCATCGGGGAGCCCTCGGCGTGACGATTGGCGCGCTCCGTTTGCGCTCTCGTTCAGTCGCCAACAGATGATCGGTGTCAAAGTTGGGACGGTGGAAAAGAAAGAGCTGTTTCGTCTGGTGGAAGCCCCAGGTCGCGTGGCGTTCGATCCGGAGCTCTTCACCGCGCAGAACGAATATCTGGAAGCGGTAAAACAGGAAGTTCGCGTGCGTAACAGTTCGATCGACGAGGTTCATGAGTCTGCACATCGAGCTGTCGAGTCTGCCAAGCTGCGACTCAAGATATTGGGGTTGTCCGATCAGCAGATCAGATTTCTGCAGACGTCTGGCGCGAGTGGCGTGAGCCTATTGGTCCCCAAACCCGGCGAAAATCTGTGGGTCTATGCGGAGTTGTTTGAGATCGATCTGCCTTATGTGGAGCCCGGAATGGCGGCGACTATTGTTAGCCCCGCATTCGGTGGGGGAACCCCGGTCGGCACGGTGATATCGGTCGATCGTGTCATCAACCCCAATACGCGAACCGCCAAAGTGAGGATATCCGTTCCGGGTGCCGGGCTGACGCTGAAGCCCGAGGCCTATGTCGACGTCGCGATCCGCTCGTCGCTCGGGGAGCAAATAACGGTTCCGTTTGATGCGGTGATCGATACCGGCAAGATGGCCTGGGTTTTTGTGGTTTCTGCCGAACAGTTTGAACCCAGGCAGGTGCAGATCAGCGTTCGTGCGGGTGATGAATTGGGCGTCGCGGCTGGCGTCGCTCCCGGTGAGCGGATTGTAACCAGCGCCAATTTTCTCGTCGATTCGGAGTCCCGGTTGCAGTCGGCCGTAACCCGGCAGCAAGCCCCGAAATGCCCGCCCGGCGAAACGTGGCATGAGCAGATGAAACATTGTATGCCGGAGGCCGGCGGTCCGCCATCCTCGCCACAACCCGACAGCGACGGGCGTCCATGAGGAGGGCCCTATGATTGAACGGATCATCGAATTCTCTGCTAAACATCGCGGACTGGTAATCTTGTTGACCGTCGTCGCCGGTCTGGGCGGATGGTTTGCTTTTCAAGCAATTCCAATCGATGCGATTCCGGATCTTTCCGAAACGCAGGTCATCATCTTTTCGCGTTGGGATCGATCGCCGGACATTATCGAAGATCAGGTCACCTATCCGATCATCAGCGCGATGCTCGGCGCACCGAAGGTTAAGGACATCCGCGGCTTTTCAGATTTTGGGTTTTCGTATGTGTATGTGATTTTTCAGGATGGAACGGATCCTTATTGGGCGCGCTCGCGAACATTGGAATATCTGTCAAAAATCACCCCGCAGTTGCCGCAGGGTGTGCGAACAGAAATGGGGCCGGATGCGACGGGGGTGGGGTGGATCTTTCAATATGCGCTTGTGGATAAGAGTGGGAAGCATTCGCTTGCCGATCTTCGGTCGTATCAAGATTGGTTCTTGCGCTATCTGATCCAGACGGTTCCGGGCGTGGCGGAGGTCCCTGCGATCGGTGGCTATCAAAAGCAATACCAGGTCCAGGTTAATCCGAATGCATTACGCGCTTACAAGATCCCACTCGATCAGCTGATTCAGGCAATCCGAGACAGCAACAACGATGTCGGGGCGCGCCTCCTGGAAGTCGCTGGTGCGGAATATATGATTCGAGGACGAGGGTATATCCGCGACACCAGCGATATCGAAAAAATCGTATTGAGTTATCAAAACGGGACGCCGATCTATCTCAAAAACGTCGCGCGGGTCGGAATCGGCCCGGAGATCCGTCGCGGCATTGCCGATCTGGACGGAGAGGGGGATGCGGTCGGTGGAATCGTCATCATGCGGTATGGGGAGAATGCGACGCGGGTGATCGATGACGTCAAACAAAAATTGGAAGAGCTACAAGAACATCTTCCCGAAGGTATGGCGCTCGTCGTCACCTATGACCGCTCAGAGCTGATTCGTCGCGCTGTCGACACGTTGATCCACGAGCTGCGGGTCGAAATGATTATTGTCAGTATCGTCATTCTCATTTTCTTGCTGCACCTGCCCAGTGCACTCATCCCGATCATGACGCTGCCGTTGGCCGTCTTGATCAGTTTCATCCCGATGCAGGCGCTCGGAATGTCGTCTAACATCATGAGCCTGGGTGGTATCGCGATTGCCATTGGGGCGATGGTCGATGCTGCGATCGTTGTTGTCGAAAATGCACATAAACGGCTGGAGGAATGGGAGAAAAACGGAAGACAAGGCAGTCCGACAGCAGTCGTGGTGAAGGCGATGAAAGAGGTTGGACCGGCTAGCTTTTATTCGTTACTCGTCATCGCGGTTTCATTCTTGCCGATATTTGCGCTGGAAGCGCAAGAGGGGAAACTGTTTAAGCCGTTGGCGTATACCAAGAATTTGTCGATGATCGTCGCTGCACTCTTGTCGATTACATTAGATCCGGCTTTGCGGGTGAGCCTGACAACGTTTACGGAAAAGCAGTTTAGGCCATTCTGGCTGTGCAAGTTAAGAAACCTCGTGTTGGTCGGAAAGCTTGTATCGGAGGAGGACCACCCGATCAGCCGTCGGCTTTTCAAATGGTATGGGCCGATGGTCGATTGGGTTGTCGATCATCGGGCTGCGGTGATCGTCAGCGCAGGGTTCATCCTACTCGGGACCCTGCCGGTTTTCTTTCGCTTGGGCAGCGAGTTCATGCCGCCGCTCAACGAGGGAACAATCCTCTACATGCCAACAACGATGCCCGGTATTTCTGTGGCGTCGGCACAAGATCTTTTGCAGCGCCAAGACAAAGTGTTGAAGTCGTTTCCGGAGGTCACGCGGGTTTTTGGTAAAGCCGGTCGAGCCGATACGTCGACCGATCCGGCACCGTTTTCGATGATGGAGACGACGGTCGTTCTCAAACCGCAAGCGGAGTGGAGGGAGAAGGAGCGCTGGTATTCCAAGCTGCCGCGATGGATGCAGTGGCCTTTCACCATGTTTTGGCCGAGGCAAATGAGCTGGGACGAGTTGATCGCGGAGATGGATGCGAAGACCCAATTCCCAGGAACGACGAATGCGTGGACGATGCCCATTCGCAATCGGATCGATATGATGACAACCGGGATTCGGACGCCGGTTGGTGTCAAGATCTTGGGTTCTGACCTGACTGAAGTCGAACGTGTCGGTCTGGCGCTGGAAAAAATTGTGAAGGCTGTTCCTGGAACTCGCGGGGTGTTCGCTGAGCGAATCACGGGCGGATATTTCATCGATTTTAATTTTCATCGGGAGCAGCTTGCGCGATACGGATTAACGGTAGCGCGTGCCCAAGAGGCATTGATGTCCGCAGTCGGCGGAGACCCGGTCACCACAACCGTTGAGGGGAGAGAACGGTATACGGTGAATGTTAGGTATTTCCCCGACTATCGCTCAAATCTTGATCAGTTGAAACACGTGTTGATCGGGACACCGTCGGGCGCTCAGATCCCGATCGGACAGGTCGCGGATATCGAGATGATTCAAGGCCCTGCCATGATTCGCAATGAAAATGGTTTATTGTCGAGCTATGTCTATATCGATGTCGCCGACCGCAATATCGGCGGCTATGTACACCGTGCCAAGAAAGAGGTTGCGCGACGGTTAGCGCTTCCCGCCGGCATCGCGCTCACCTGGAGCGGTCAATATGAAAATATGCAGCGGGTTCGAGAGCGGTTGAAACTGATCGTTCCGCTGACACTCTTGCTGATTGTGCTGCTGCTCTATGCCAATACCCGCTCGTTTGCAAAGACGGCGATCATTCTGCTTGCGGTTCCATTTTCAGCCGTGGGCGCGATCTGGTTGCTTTATCTCTTGGGCTATAACATGAGTATCGCGGTCTGGGTCGGACTGATCGCCTTATTGGGAGTCGACGCCGAGACCGGAATATTCATGCTGCTCTATCTTGATTTAGCCTATGAAAAGGCAGTGGCGCGTGGGCAGATGACGCGATTTGCAGAGCTGAAGGCGGCGATCCATGAAGGGGCAGTCAAACGGGTACGTCCGAAACTGATGACCGTGGCGACCCTTATCTTGGCGTTGTTGCCGATTCTATGGACGAGCGGAGCACGGGCAGGTGCCGACGTGATGAAACGGATCGCAGCTCCGATGTTGGGGGGGATCATCAGTTCGTTTGGGATGGAGCTGCTCGTCTACCCCGCGATTTTTGCGCTCTGGAAATGGAATTGGGAGATGAAAAAAGGTGGCTGATCCGCTTGCGAAGGATTGATGGCGCGGCCTTCGATTTCGGGGGTTTTTGGCAAACACCTGATTCGGGTCGGGAAGAGAGGACATTTGCTTGATACCGATAATAAATTTGGGTGCTATTTGAGGTTGCGTCCATGGTCACTCAAGTGCATAAACGCAACAAAACGAAACTTCGACGATCAGCTCTCCGATATACGGGTGAGCTCTTGTTGGGGGTCTTCTCATGGGACTATCAGGAGGTAGATGATGTCAGAGGTCAATCAAAATAAGGTCGTTGTGACCTATCGCGCAGCTGCCGAGCCGATCGATCATTTGCAGCTTGAAGCAGTCGCGGGGAACAGCTCGCTTACCGTGATGAGTTGGAATGGAACTGCTTATGATGGAAAAGACGACATTTATCTGAATGTGGCTGGTGACAAGACGAGCTACAGGGCCGACAGCGGTGTTATGCCCGAGATTGTCGGCAAGATTAATGGTGTTTTTCAGCGCACAAACTATTCGCTAAGTGAGACGCAAACCATTGCCGGCACCCAGTTCAGCACCGCTGCTGGCATTCAGCAAGCGCTCAAGGCTCTGGAGCAAACAGCGTTCTCGAAAGGAACCGGCGGATGTCAGCTCAGCAAGGGATCAGCGACGGGCGCCGACCTGACGGGTCGCTTTGCCTCCGGGCTCAGCTTCGAACTGTTCAACAATCGATGTGGATCGTTGGAAGATAGCTTTACACTTTCGTGGTCGTTTGCCGGAACCCGGTTTGAAATCAATATTGAAGACCATGACGTGGAAACGCTTCTGTCCGACCTCTCCTCCGCAGCAGGTGATGATTCTGCCACGGTCGCGGTGATGCAAAAATTCGTGGGATTGGCTCAGCAAGATCTCGCGGCGATTCCATAGGCGCAAGATCCGAATAAAAGAACGACATGATGACGCGGCGTTAGCGCCTGTGGAAATCGACCCTGTGTGAACAGGCCCCAACTCGATTTGCTCGCCATCCGCATAACGGACTAGACTAGATGGGTTTGGTGGTCTCCTGCGGGGGCGACGGAGATGAATTCGGTAACGCTAACCATTCTCGTCAAAGCAATCGGTATGGTGCTCTGTTTCCTTGGTGGAATCGCGCAGATCGTCTACGGGTATCGGGTATTTCGCGATCGAAAGGGAAAATCGACGACCGACAGCGCGATCGTTTCGTTGGGTGCGCTAAAGTTCCGCGCCGGCTCGACGGGTGCCGTGATGATGTGTACCGCTGCGGTTTGGGCGTTATTTGGTGTATGGATGAGCCCCAATCTGGAGCAAAACGCCGATACCATTCGTGTCTTTTCGGTATCGGATCCAAATCTTGCCATTTCCGTTCCGCAACTTTCTGCGGCGTATCCTGAACAGCTATCACTTGCGATGGCGACACCTGATCAGCTTAAAGATTTTTTTCGCGAGGCCTACCAGCTTGCGACCAACCGGTCGGACCATATTCGAATTGGAAGCAAAGCGGCGGACCTGGATCTGTCATCACTCGAGATCAACCAGCTCGACCCCGCCCACACTCAGATCACGACAACGGTCCGATCTGAGAATCGCCGCTTTAGGCTGACCTACGAATCGCTGGTCGAGGGAGCCCAGATTCGATTTGTCCCCGCGTCGGCCCATCCGCTAGGTGAGCGTACGCCGTAAGTCCCTAGCAGGTCGTTGACAAACCTCAGCTCCGGCAATTACCAGCGAGATGTTCCGGAGCATTTCGCGCTCGCCTATCGGAGCCCGATCGAGTAGCCTGGATTTTGTTTTTTAGGGAGAGTTCTGTATGAAAATCGACAAAGATTGTGCCGTATCTTTTGATTACACGCTGTCTGATGGGTCGGGGCGGTTGCTTGATTCATCGCAGGATCAAGGACCGATGGTCTATCTGCATGGGCATACCAATATTATCCCAGGGCTTGAGTCCAAACTTTCGGGAAAAGCAATCGGAGATCAGCTCAAAGTGACGGTTAACCCTGATGAAGGTTATGGGCTACGGGATGAGGACCTCGTCCATGTTGTGCAGCGGAATCAGTTTGCGCGTCCGGATCAGATCGACGTTGGTGTGCAGTTTGAAGCCGAGCTCGAATCGGGGCCGGAAGTTTTTACGATTGTCGCGGTCGAGGGCGATAAGATCACGATCGACGGCAATCATCCGCTGGCCGGGATTCAACTGAACTTTGATGTAAAAATTGTTGATGTGCGGAAAGCGACGGATGACGAAATCGCACATGGCCATATTCATGAGCCCGATGAACAGACACATTAGTCTCTCCGAACAATTTCGGGGCATTTCGCCGAAAATAAGACAACCTCTTTGGAATCGGTGCGATAACTGATCTGACCGAGAGCGGGGGCGCGGGGCATGGTGGAGTTCAATCGGGTCGGCGGCGCGGCGGGAATTTCTAGAAACCAGGGCGCTGCTCCGAAAGATTCGGTTGCTCAGCAAGACCAGCAGCCACAACCGCTCGGTCGATATGACGTTTATGAGCATGCGCTGACCGGCAACCCCGTGCTTGACGCTGTGATCCGTAAGGCCTGTACCCATGCCGGCACATCGAATCCAAAAGCACAGACCGCTAATCAATCAGGCCTTAAAGCGAACGGGTATGACCCGCGGGTTTTGCATCTCGGCGAGTGGGACCCACTCTCACATGAGTATCGAACGACGATCGACCTGCGTACCACGGATGGGAAGTCGATACCGTTTGATGGCGCCATGCTAGCGTTTATCGATTTCTTATATCGGCGTGAATTTCTGCGTGAAGTCGATCAGAAACGATATCCCGGCATTTTTCGCGCGGCAGATAAAAAGAAGGGGTTGCCACTCTGCTCGGATTGGAAGAACGATATCCTGAGGGCAGGAGCCCAGAGTGGGAGGGAAGCCGACGAGATCAGTGGAATCGGTCGACACCTCATTCAGGGACCGGCCTTTGATTTGGCGACGGGACTTGTTTCGGTCACCGTCTTTATGCATCACCCAGAGGAAAAAGGACAACTTCCAAAAATCGATGAGAAGACTGGCCGTGCAAAAATGGGGAGGGACGGAAATCCAGAGGTTGATGAACAGACGATTCCTGCCAGCGACTATTTTTTTTCCTTTCGCTTTCCAGTACCAAAACCCGATCAGACGAGTTGGACGCTAACGATGGAGCTCTATCGGCCTGAAGACGAAAAGGGACAACGGTTGCGAGACCGCAGTCGCACCTTCCGAGATCTTCATGGGCACGTGACGTTTCGTCGTGACTCCGCTCAAGCGACGAGTGTAACGGTGAGCGGTTGTCTGAATTATGCTTTTTCCGGTCGGTTCGTTGATGAGGCGGTGGGGAAACGGGCGGCGGACAAAGTTGGTGGTTTCTTCGGCGGTCTAGCGAAGGGAATTGCCACGGACAACAAAATTCGAAACGGTCTCGATTCCAATGCCGATCGATTGGAAGACTTTTTCACCAGATGGGTCGACCAGATGGTGGCGCAAATTCGCGCCAACGGATGGGAGTCAACGGTCTTTACGGAGGCTGAATACCCTGAGGCGCAGCATCCAACGTTGCGCCGCGGTCGATTTTGGCTAGACCTCCACGGAAAGCTTCAAGTGAATCCGGTGACCTACAAGGCACTGACTGGGGTCGACTTCCCACCCACGCCGACGGTACAAACAAAGATTCCCCCGAAAACTGATGGGATGAACTGAGATGGGTTGTTTTTCCGACAAGAATCGCGGTCGGGCACTTCTCATCAGTCGTCCGGCAAGCACGGAATTGACCGATCGCCCCGAATTTTTTTAGGCTGCGCTGATTGTTCGGTTAGGGACACTCCCGCGACAGGACTTTTATGAACCAGCGATGGCTGATACGGCCGCGGGGTCGTGCCGCAATTTTATTGTCGGCCTTGGTTTGGTCGACCGGTGGCGTGACGATCAAACTCTGTTCCTGGACGGCGGCGCAGATTGTATTTGGAAGAGCATTTTCAGCGACCCTCGTCTTATGGGTTTGGCTAAAAAGGCCTCCCTTTCGCCGAAACGGGTCTTTTGTTGCAGGAAGTTTGTCGTATGCTGCCACGACGTTTCTGTTCATCTTTGCGAATAAGCTGACGACCGCCGGGAACGCCATTTTTTTACAAAATCTGGCGCCGGTGTGGGTGATGATGCTCGGTCCGCTGATCCTTGGCGAGCGTGCAACGCGACGAGAACTCTGGTCAGTTCCGATCAGCGTCATGGGGTGCCTGCTCTTTTTCGTGGGTGATCTTTCTCTACAGTATCGGACGGGGAACATCATCGCGACGCTGGCAAGCATCTGCTATGCGTTAATGATTATCAGTTTTAGGAAACTCTCGTTTCGTGACAGTCTTTCTGCATCGTTTTATGGCAACGTAATAATCATGCTGATCGTTCTCATGATGGGGATCACCCCGATCTCTTTTGCGCCCATGGATGTAGCGGCGGTTATTTATTTGGGGGCGTTCGAGCAGGTTGGGGCGACTGTGTTATTCCTGCTCGGGATCATGGAGGTATCAGCCTTAGAAGGATCGTTGCTGTTGCTTTTTGAGCCGGTGCTGAGCCCACTCTGGTGCTTTCTACTACTCGGTGAACGGATGACAATCGGGGCGATCGTGGGTGCGACGTTGATCATTACCGCTACGCTTTGGCGGGTCGCGACGGCGCGTCGCTCTCGGAAGGGTGACTCGACGGCAGCAATCCCGTAGGGTATGAGGTTATGAGTATATCGATTCGCTCGAAAGGAATTCTGACCATGAGGATACGAGTCGCCCGAAACCTCTTGCTTATCGCGCTGATGGTCATGGCAATGATGGGGTATGCAGAAGCCGCGAACTTTGCCAGGGCCAAGCCGATTAAAGCGGGAACCTATAAGAAAACGAAGTTGAAGAAAGGGTTTAGCGAGATCTACAAGCTAAAGGTGGAGCCAAGCAGCCGCTTGACCATTCATGTCGAATATTTAGGCCGTGCCAAAACACCTGAGGGCTACTTACATGTCTACAACGGCAAGAAGAGGCATCTGAGCAGTCACTCGTCTGAAACCGAACTCGATTTTTCGTACTTAACGGGTGGGAAACGTGTGGAAACGTTATTTCTCAACCTTGTCGGTTTCAAGATTACGAGCGATTCAACGAGTACCGGTTATTCGTTGGCTATCGCCACGAAGAAGGTTGCCGATGCGGGAGCCAATCGGGACGCTGGCGATACGTTTGCGGAAGCGTCGCCGATCGAGATCGGCAAGGCTTATCCCAACAGTTCGCTGTCAGGAGATGACCGCGACGACGGTACCGACGCAAAGGATTTTTTTCGCTTGAATCTCAAGAAGCATGACCAGATTACGGCGGCGGTCACGCCAGCGGCATCCGTCGAAATGACCGCGGAACTTTTTACCGAAGATCGCCAGAGCATCAGTCGTGTCCAGGCGCAAAATGAAGGCGAAATTATCAAGGCATCATGGATCGCGGGGAAAGACCAGCTTGTCTACTTGGCGATTGGCAGTCGTCAGGCAACGGACTACGGGCTTGAGATTTCTCGCAAGGAATTTAAGGATTTTGCGTTGCTCGAAAAGAATCCCTATCTCAAGCTGCAGTTCGACAAGTCTGGGATCGACCCCAATCTGTTAGAAACGTTTGCGGCTGTAGACGCAGCCAATCCTGACGACGACAGGTCAGCGAAAGCGGCATCGCCCGAGACGGACGCCGACGATCAGACGTCCGCGGAATCCGCCGAGCAACCGGGGGCTGGTGGGGAGGTGCGCGGAGTTGGGATCAGCCTGATAGGCGGTCTGCTGCGATGGGTCTTTCGTTTATTGTTTTGGGTTGGGATCATCGGCTTTGTTCTGGCCGCAATCGAAATTGTTCGTGCCAACCAATCGAGAAATTGGAAAATCATTTGGCTCGCCGTCTGTTTCATCGGTGGCCTCATCGGGTGTGCGATCTACTATTTCTTTGGCCGGAAAGGACTGCAGAAGCGACCGCGGGCTGAGACGAACGCCAGACCGCGCGTGTCATCAGCGGACCAAACATTGGAACACGGTGGATCGTCAGATCCCAAGTCGATCGAAGGTTATATCGAACAGGCTCGGGAAAGCGGACTCTCTGATGAACAGATTCGTAGCGAGCTGATCAACGCCGGGTGGCCCCGTGAGAAAGTCGACACGTACCTGTAGCCTCGTTTTCCCTGCGCTGCTCCTTGCAACCAACCTGCCAGCCGAAACCTATTATGGTGAACGCTCGGATGGGAATGGAAAATTTTTTGTCAAGAAGTGTGGTGATGCATACAAGTTTCGAGTCGAAGGGATTGACCCGACGACTAACCAGAAGACAGTTCTGATCTTAACAGACGCTTTTTTTTACAATCTCGTGGTCAAACCTGAAGGCGCCGCGGCCATCAAATGGAATGATGATCCGCTTTGCGTACAGCAGCAACACCAGGGTGTGGTAGATCCCCAGCTAATTCTCGGTCTTTTCAAACGGTTTGGTTTTGAGACGATTCGGACCGATGTGCCCATCGCCAATTCGAATTTCAATATTCCACCAGGGACACCGGTTCTTAACTATATGGGTGGACCCAAATTGATTGGGTTGATGATCAAGGCCTATTCCGACGCAGGTATCGTCCCACCATCTCCGGAACTCGAACAGCTGCTTGCCGGGGAAAAGATGGACGAATCTCTATTGATGGAGACGGGACCCGATCTTAGAACCTGTCCCGGCGATACCTGCGTAGATCCACCCTGTTCAATGGAGGTGTCGTTCCGAGAGTGCCCCGCCCCTGACCGCGATTTGGTCTGCGAGGGACGGACGACGCCTGACGCGCAGGTGACGTTTCAGCTTGCGGGCGGTGTACAACAGACGGGTGTTCCCGATTGCCACGAGGGCCTTTGCCGGGTGATCATTCCAAGCCGTGACGTTAAGCCCGATCACACCTACACCTGTCAGATGAGCGCAGTCTGCGACGATGCGTTTGGGAATTCAGCCATTGCGGAAGATCGTGATCGCGTCGATTTTCGCGACCTGATCCGAACGCGGCTGACCATCGATCCTCTTGGTTATCAGGCCAAGGGGTTGGAAGAGCGCTTTAACCCGATCGGGGAGAAGATCGCAAGCGTTTATGATGACCTGCTTTGCACCGGATTGCTTTCGGGAATCAATCGCAATGAGGTCAACCAGTATCAGATTCGGTATCAGATCAATTATTCATCGAATCAGATGCAAGGTGTTTTGGGTATCCCCGACTCTCAGACGATCTCGCCGCGCCTTTCAGTTGCGACCGAGGGGCGGAGTTATGACGACGCGGACTATCAAACCTATGGAGCCTTTCGCCAGGGGAAAGCGAGCTGTGAACTACCAGAAAATTCGTGTTCTGCGGTGTGTCGGATCCCGATCCCGAACCGGATGACCGCACGCGGCGGAAAATTATCGTGCCGGTTAGAGCTGACGAAAGAGAAGACGACACTGGATCAAGATGTCGATGAACTCTTTATCGCCAAGCACAACTTAATCACCCTCCGCAAAAATGTTGCATCGATGATGTCGCGCGCAGATCTTCGGCCGTTTATCAGTGAAGCCGTGCGGGTCGGACTTCTGGCGTCGCCAACTGAACTCAAGTTAATCACGTATGGCCAATTCTGTGGGGCGGAGACGTTAAATGCGCTGGAAGCCTGTTTTAGAAATTTGAGGGAGGTTTGGAGACCCGGGAAAGATCGGTTGATTCTTCTGAATGGTGACGGTGGCTTTACGGAAATGCGGGATTACCGACTATTTATCGATCCGCCATTCGGTTCTTCATTGATGCATGAGTTAGGGCATACGTTTGGTCTTTGCGATGAATATGCCTTTGATGCTGAGCGAAAAGGGGATGGTCTCTTGTCGATCTTCTCCGACCATTATGGCTATAAAGAGCAGCAGGCGAAATATCGTTGTCTCAATCCGTACGATCGGTGTTGTAACGATCATCCGAGCTATGCCTTGAATGAACAGGGTTGTCATGCCGGAGGAGAAAACGATTGTTATACCAAGCTACACTGTTTTCTCGATGACACGTCGGACGGCGAGAAGTGGTATACAAACACACTGCCGTTGCCGAACTGCGATAATTGGTGTGCGGGGTCGAAGATCAACCAAAATAAGCGAAGTGTCATGGGCGCTTTGACCACGGGAATGGGACAGCGCTGTATGGAGCTCCCTTTCGCGATTGGCTACCCGGTCGGATTGGCCGACGCATGGTAAACGCGGGCCTTGTCGCGCTCTGCTTGTTGGCCTTGGCCGATGGAGCCATCATGGAGG
>Ga0247727_10008880_pt1 | contig 18475 bp, 14 predicted proteins | sample WisWelCaveWW1625_FD_202498 | JGI IMG/M metagenome (GOLD analysis project Ga0247727, IMG submission 202498) | Biofilm microbial communities from Wishing Well Cave, Virginia, United States - WW16-25 | ecosystem: Environmental > Aquatic > Deep subsurface > Groundwater > Cave microbial mat | place... | reverse complement strand
CGCACGACCAGCCAACCCCCGGCCGGCGACCACAGCTGCTCCGAGATCGGCCGGGCCGACGCCAGCAGGCGCCGTGGCCCCTCGGCGCCGTCCACCTGCCTGCTCCAGACGTCCCCGGTCGAGGCGGTCCCGGCGAGGTACGTGAGCGAGCGCCCATCCGGCGTCCACGCCGGACCCTCGCTCGGGATGGTCCCGAAGGTCAGCTTGGTGCGCGGCCCGCCGCCCGTGGGTTGGACCCAGATGTCCGCCGACGCCGCCTCGCGCACCGTCACCGCCAGCCGCGACCCGTCGGGAGACAGCGCGGGACTCACGAAGGCGCCTTTCCAGGCCGAGTCCACGGGCTGGGTCCTGCCGTCACGCGATACCCAGGCCAGCTCGCGGAGGTCACTGGCGTCATCAACGACGTACGCCAGGGTGCCCGTCGCCGACACCGCGAAGTCCAGTGGACCGACCACGGTCGAGCGCAGGCGCTCCCCGACGATCGCCGGGGTTCCGGAGAGTGCCCGAGCCCTGTCGTCAAAGGGGGCAGACCAGAGCTTTCCGTCGCTGGTCGAATAGAGCAGGTGCCCGCTTCGGGCGAAGCGCGCCCTCACGCCGCTCACCAGCACGGTGTGCCTCCCCGTGCGCACCTCCGCGACGGCGATCGCACTGCGCCCGTCGCTGTAAACGATGCTGAAGAGGATCGCATCACCCCGCGGGAGCAGTTCCGCCCGCGAGTGCTGGCGCTCGCCCGCGGCCGTATCGAGCGCGGTGACAGGCTCCAGCGGCGCGCCGGGTCGGGCCGCCAGGCGCCAGATGCCCAGCCCGGCAGGGTCGAATCCTTGATTGAGACCGTAGATGTAACCGTCGGCGCCCCACGTCGGGGACCAGCCCGTCAGCCCCTCGGCATGGACGACGGGAGGACCGCCGTCCAGCGGCGCGACCAGCAACCGGTTGCCCACTACGAAGCCCAGCTGTCGGCCATCCGGGGCGAAGAACGGTGAGCGTCCGCCCTCGGTCCCGGGCATGGCGGTGAACGCGAGCTCGTTCCGGCGCCGCAGCAGCAGCGGGCCGCTCAGCCCGCCGCTGTGCACCAGCACCGAACCATCCGGGGACAGGGCTAACGCGCCCGCCCCGTCGCTCGTCGCCGGCACGGAGTCCAGGGCGATGCGATAGCGCACCACGGGCGGCGCGGCCTGCGGCCGCAGCCAGCCCCACACCGCGGCGGCGAGCGCGACCAGCGCCACGCCGCCCAGGACCAGCGCCGGGCGGTTGCGGCGCAGTCCTTGCCGAGCCGGTGCGGCCAACGTCGCGCTCGGGCTCAGCAGCGCCGTGGCGAACTCCGCCGCGGTGGCGTAGCGGTCGGCCGGCAGCTTGGCCAGCGCCGTGAGCACCGCCAGCTCGATGCCGGGCGGCACCGTGTCGCGCAGCGTGTGCAGCGGCGTCGGGCGCTCGTTCATCACCTTGGCCACGATCGCCTGCACACTCGTGCCGGTGAAGGGCGCGTCACCGGCGAGCATCTCGTACGTCACCGCGCCGAGGGCGTAGACGTCGCTGCGGGCATCGATCGTCTTCTCGCCCATCGCCTGTTCGGGGCTCATGTACTGCGGCGTGCCGAGCGAGAGTCCGGTCTGCGTCAGGCGCTGGCCGCCCGCACTCTCGACCGCCAGGGCGATGCCGAAGTCGGCCACCAGCGCCTGGCCGTCGTGCAGCAGGATGTTCTCGGGCTTGATGTCGCGGTGGATCACCTGGTGCCGGTGCGCGTAGTCGAGCGCGCTGGCCACTTCCCGCGCGATCCGCACCGCCTCCGGGATCGGCAGCTGCCGCTCGCGCGTCAGCCGCTCGCGCAGCGTCTCGCCGGTCACCACCGGCATGACGTAGTAGAGCAGTCCGCCCGCGTCGCCGCTGTCGAGCAACGGGAGGATGTGCGGGTGCTGCAACCTCGCAGTGGTCTTGATCTCGCTCAGGAACCGTTCGCTGCCGAGTGCGGCACCCAGGTCGGGCTGCAGCACCTTGATGGCCACGTCGCGCTCGTGCTTGAGGTCGTGGGCGAGGTACACGGTGGCCATACCGCCCTGCCCCAGTTCGCGCTCGATGGCGTAGCGGTCGGCCAGGGCGGCCGAGAGGCGCTGCACGGCGTCAGTCAGGGGGTCCTCTTCCGTGTGGAAACGGCGTCACGAAGCTACCGGCCCGGAACCGGATCAGCCAGCACGGCCCGCCGCACGGCCACCGACAACCGTGAAGCGCTCCGCGCCGAGCGCGGCCGCCAGCTCGGGCCCACGAAAGCCCGCGCCCCGGAGGTCTTGCGTGCGATGTCGTAAACGCTATAGTTATATCATGTTCAGTATACGTGACGCATCCCTCCTGGTCCAGCATGCTCGTCGGACCGCCTCCCTGACGCAGCGTGAGCTCGCCGAACGCGTGGGAACGTCGCAGTCGGCCATCGCGCGTCTTGAACAAGGGCATACCAACCCGACCCTCGACACGCTGATGCGGTGCGCCGCGGCGACCGGACACACGGTGCGGCTGGCGTTCGTGCCCATCGATCCGCCGGACCCCGTGGTGGCGCGGTACAAGCGGGACGTGGATCGCACCCTGCTGCGCGAGAATCTCCGCAAGAGCGTGGACGAACGCCTTCGGTCGTTGATGGACTGGCAGGAGGCGGGGCGCGAGTTGCAGCGCGCGACCCGCGCGGCCCGGCGGCGGCGATGACGCAGCTCGAGCGCCTGCTGGGGGCGCTGCACGACGCCGGGGTCGCGTTCATCGTCATCGGCGGGGTGGCGGCGCGTGCCCACGGCTCGTCGCGTCTCACCGAAGACCTCGACATCTCGTACGCGCGGGATCCTGCGAACCTGTCACGGCTGGAATCGGCGCTGGCCCCGCTGCGTCCCTATCTGCGCGGCGCGCCGCCCGGGCTCCCCTTCGCGTGGTCGGCGGCGACGTTGCGCGCGGGCCTGAACTTCACGCTCGCCACATCAGCCGGCGCGATCGACCTGCAGGGAGAAATCGTGGGCGGCGGCCGGTACGAGGATCTCCTGCCGCATGCGTCGCTCATCGCGCTGTTCGACAGGGACGTGCTGCTGCTCGACCTCCCCTGGCTCATTCACGTCAAGCGTGCCTCCGGACGTCCCAAAGACCTGGACGTGATTGCCGAACTGGAGGCGCTCCAGGAGGAGATCGAGCGGGGATGAGCTGGTGCCGCGGCGAGCTCCGGCCGCAGCACCTTGAGCGCCAACTCGCGGTCGTGCCGGACGTCGTGCGCCAGGTACACGGTGGCCATGCCGCCAGCGCCGAGCTCGCGCTCGATGGTATGCCGGTCGCCCACAGCGGCCGACAGGCGTTGCACGACGTCCGTCATCGCGCCCCCGGCGGCCGGCTCTCGGCCAGCGCGCGCTGGAACCGCGGGTCGGTGCGCAGCGCGTCGAACGCCGGGTACAACAGGTTCCACCATAACAGCGCGCCGCGCGGTTCTGCGCGCTCGATCCAGTCCAAGGCCGACGCCCACTCCCCCGCAGCGGCGAATCCGAACGCGAGCACCTGAACCACCAGCGGCCCCGGCCGGCGGTTGGTGTACGGTGCGGCGGCCCGGGCCATGAATTGGCGCGCCGTGACCGTGTCGCCCACGTATGCGGCAACTGCGGCGAGCGGCGCCAGGCCGTAGTACTCCTCGCCGGGGGGACTGTGTCGCAGCGCCGCCTCGGCGTCCGACCGGGCGCCGGCGGCGTCGCCGGCCCGCAGGCGGGTCCACGTGCGCTGGAAATAGGCCGCGTAGAATTCGGGATCGGCGGTGATCGCGCTGTCGTAGGCGCGCGCCGCGTCGGCGTCGCGGCGCGTTATCTCGAAGACCTGGCCCTCTTGCATGAAGCTGACCGCACGGCCGGGCTCGAGCGCCAGCGCCCGCTGCATCGCCCCGATCGCCTCCTCCCACCGTCCGACCGCGGCGAGCCAGGAACCGTATTGATGCCACGCCTCGGCGTTGCGCGGCTCGAGCACGGTGGACCGTTGCAGCGCTTCGAGCACACCCTCGAGCGTGCGCGGATGCCGAAAGCCCAGCAGGTATCCGCGGGCCATCCAGCCGTCGCCCGACGTGGAGTCGAGCCGCAACGCCAGGTCCGCGGCACGCATGCCGCGGGCCAGCTGGCTGTCGCGCGAAACACCGGGGAACGTCCATCCCCAGTCGAGATACAGTGCGTAGCCGAGCGCCACGCGGGCACTGGCCTGCGCGAACGAGGGATCGAGCCGCGCGGCGGCCGCGTACTCGTCAATGGCGCGCGCCACGCCGCCCGGCGTCCGTCGCGCCAGGTGGAAGTTGCCGCGCAGGAAATGGTCGTACGCGTCGGCATTGCGGGTCGGCCGCACCGCGAGCACCGTCCGTTCCTGCGGCAGCAGCTGCCCGGCGATCGCCGTGGCGACGGCGCGCGCGATCTCCTCCTGCACCGCGAGCAGGTCCGCCGCGGGCCGCGTGTACGACTCGCTCCAACGCTGGGTCCCGCTCGGCACCGCCACGAGGCGCACCGAGACACGGATGCGGTCCCCGCCCCGCTGGAAATCCCCCTCGACCACGTACCGCACATTGAGCCGACGGCCGATGCTCCGCGGATCGGCGTCCGCGCCGCGCTGGGCGCTGCGCACCGCACCGGGGCTGCGCACCTCGAGGCGCGGCACGCGCGCCAGGCTGGTCGCGATCTCGGAGGCGAGGCCGTCCGACAGGTACGCGTACGCGGTGTCGCGGGTGACGTTGTTGAACAACATCACGCCGACGCTGTTGGCGCCCGCCGCCGGCGCGGAGACCGCCGGCCGCGCGCACGGCGGCGGCGTGCCGTCGGGGCACTGGGCGGTAAGGCGGGAGGCCGGGAGGGCGGTAAAAAACGCGATCGCGAGGGCGAATTCCCCTACCGCCCTGCCGCCATACCGCCCTACCGCCCGTGCGCCCGTCACGGCGACGTCTCCCGGAAGAGGCGCGCAAAGCGGGAGTCGCCACGGATGGGGTCGAAGATCTGGAAAGCCATGAAGTAGCGCACGAACGCTCCACGCGGCCGCGCGGACTCGAACAGGTTCACCACGAGCTCGGCATCCCGCGACGCCACCATGAGCAACATCGCGATGTATCCGGTTTGAATGGCCGGCAGGTCGGACGGCATCGCCGCGCGTATCCGGGCTCGCAACGGTCGCGCCGCTGCCGGATCGAGTCCTGCCAGCGCCAGCGCCAGCTCGGCCGGCTCCGCCAGGTCGCGCAGCTGCGGCAGGTCTCGCCAGCGCGCCACTTCGGCGCGCGCCCGCGCCGTGTCCCCGCCCAGCATGAGCAGCGCCGCCAAGGCGGCGCGCGCCGGTGCGAACTGCGAGTCGAAGACCAGCGCGCTGTCCACCCAGCGCCGGGCCTCGACGTGGCGCCCGGCCTTCGCATCGTGGTGGACCAGGTGCATCAGCGTCACGGGCCGCGCCGGATTGATGGCCAGTGCCAGCCGGTCGCGCTCCAGCGCGGCCGTGTCCTGACCCAGCACCGCCAGGGTGAAGCCGAGCAGATGCTGGGCCTCGGCGCTGGTGGGATCGAGCGTGATGGCGCGCTCCACCGCGTCCTGCACCCCGGCCAATGTGCGGGGCTGCGCCGCCACGCGGGCCGCCCCCATGGCGAGCCAGGCGTCGGAGGAGTTGGGCGCACGCCGCACCGCCTCGGCGGCCGCGCGCATGGCCCGCGCCGCCAGGGTGTCGAACGGGAGCCCGACGTGGAGCCCGTTCACCTGCGCGACCCCGTATGTCCAGGCGACGCGCGACAGGGCGTCGGTGTACCCGGGATCGCCGCGCAGCGCGGCCTCGTACTCTTGGAGGGCCCGCATCAGTCCGGCCGAATCCCGCCGCGCGGCGTGGAAGTTGCCGCGCAGGAACGCCTCGTAGGCCGCCGGGCTGGTAGTGGGCCGGGCGGCCAGCGACTGACGCTCGGCAGGCAGCAACCGTCCGACGATCCCAGTCGCGACCTCGCTCGCCACCGCTTCCTGGATGGCGAATACGTCGTCGCCGGCCTGGTCGAACTGCCGGCCCCACACCTGCGCGCCTCCGTCGGCGCGGACCAGCTCGGCGCTCACCCGCAGGCGGCCCCCCGCGCGCCGGACGCTGCCGGTAACGATGTACGCAACATTCAACGCGCGGCCCACCGCGGCCGGATCACCGACCGCGGCGCCGCGGTACCGCTGCACCAGGTGTCGGCTGCGCACCGTCAGCCGCTCCATGCCCGCCAGCCGGCTGATGATCTCCTCCGTGAGCCCGTCGGCGAGGTAGAGGTCGTTCGAGTCCCGCGACCGGCTGTCGAAGTAGAGCACCGCGACGCTGCTCGCCGCGGCCGCTCGCGCCGGGCGGGCGGCCGCGCACGGCGGCGGTGTGCCGTCGGGGCACTGGGCAAGAGCAGCCACCGGCAACAGCGGGAGGCAGAGGCACAGCAGCAGCGGGGCGCGCCTCACCGGTTCGATCCTTCGGCGCTGTCCAGCCACGGGACCCGCGGCCGTGTCTCCTGCAGCAGACGCTGGTAACGCGGGTCGCCTCGCAGGGGCGCAAAGATGGGGTCGTGGAGCAGGCGCCACGTCCGCAGGCTGACGGAGCACGTGGCCGTGGGCGAGCATCGGGCTTCCAGAGAGTCCGGTGTGGCGCGCAGTTCTTCCAGCGCCCGTAGTGCATCGTTTCGCATCCCTAGCGCCATGGAGAAGCGCGCGATCGCGGCGTAGTCGGGCCGTCCGCTGTCGGCCTGCGCACCCAGGCTCGCAAGCATGGTCCGAGCCGGTGTGCTGTCGCCGAGCAGGGCGCCGCACAGGGCGCGCAACTCGGGCAGGACCATGCCTCCGCCGAGCCCCGCCGCCGCGACGCCGAGCGGGTCCAGTCGCTCGGCCTCGGCGATATCCGCCAGCGCGCCGGCGCCATCCCCAAGGGCGTACCGCACCGACGCGCGTTGCACCAGCGCCAGGCTCCACCGGCCGAATGTCAACGCAGTGTCGGTCAGCGCTTCCGCTGCGCGCAGCTGAAGTGCTCCGGCGGCGATCACGCTCAGGTTGCGCCAGATGTTTCGGTCGGTCGGGTCCAGCAGCGCAGACCTGCGGAACCAGGTGGTGGCGAGGCGCGGCTCGTCGAGCCCGATCAGCGGGCCGTACAACACACCTTGCCAGGCCAGGGCCTCGGCGTTCAGCGAGTCGAGCCGCAGCGCCCGGTCGAGCGCTGAATGTGCGAGCGCGAAGTCGCCGCGGCGGATCGCCACGTATCCCACGGCAACCCAGGCGTCGGCCGCGGCCGAATCCAATTGCAGCGCGCGCGACGCCGCCCGGACGGCAAGGTCATACAGCGAATCGCGAGGTGCTCCCCGCTCGAATCCGAACGAGGCTTGCTGGGCCCGGGCGAAGCCGATACGCCCCCAGGCTGCCGCAAAGTCCGGATCGAGCCGAACAGCCTCGGCAAGGGCCGTCAAGGCGGAGCGAGTGTCGGCCTCGGTACGGCGCCTGATCAGCGCGCTCGCATGCAGGTAGCGCCGGTATGCCTCGTTGTTCCGGGTCGGTCCGCGCGCGAGGCTGGTCCGTTCACCCGGCAACAGCTCGCCGGCCACACCGGTGGCCACCGCGCGGGCAACGTCGTCCACCAGCGTCAGGAGGTCGTCACCGGTCCGGTCGTAGCGTTCGGCCCACACGCCCTGCTCGCGATCGGCGCGCAGGAGCTCGACACGGACTACGAGCCGCCCGGTGAGCTGCTGCACCGAGCCGCCCACCAGATACCGCGCGCGCAGCAGGCGGCCCAGTGTGGCCGGTGTTTCGCGGAGCCCTCGCACACGCTGCGACGCATAACGCGAGGCGACCGCCAGCCGTCGCACCTGCTGGAGGCGGGTGATGATCTCTTCAGTAAGGCCTTCGGCGAGGTAGGTGTCCGCGCTGTCCGTACCGCGGCTGTCGAAGTACAGCACCGCGATGCTGTTCGTCGCGGGGGCGGCCGCCGCGCGCGCGCCGCGGCACGGCGGCGGCGTGCCGTCGGGGCACTGGGCGCGGAGCGGCGCCGCGCAGATCGCCGCCAGCAACACCGATGACAGGGTGGGTCGGGTCATGGCTCGAGGTGCATCCGCCGCAGCAGGTCGTGGTAGCGCGGGTCGCCGCGCAGGTTGTCGAACAGCGGCGAGACCTTGAGGAGCGGAAAGTCGTTTCCCGAGCGCACCGCATAGCTGTGCTCGAGCGCCGCGAACGCCCGGTCGAGGTCGCCGACGGCCGCCCAGGCGATGGCCGCGTCGTCGAAGTTGATGAACACCGTGGTGCCGCCCTCGCGCGCCGCGTCGGTGGCGGCGGCGAGCGCCGCGGCCGAGTCGCGCGCCTCCGCGAGCCGTCCCGAGGCCACCAACGCCATGACCCGGTGGATGCTCGCCGGGGCGCTCGCCAGCGCCGAGTCGGCGCGGCGCGCTCCGAGATGCCCGAAGAACCGCAGGTCGGGTGCCATCATCGGCGCGCGGCTGGCCCATCGGGACAGGTCATCCGTGCGGCGTGCCGCACGCAGCGAATGGAACAGGAAGAACCCGATCCGCGGATTGAGCGAGTCGCCGGCCCAGGCGCGCTCGACCTCGCTCCACCCTTCGTCGATGCGGCCGGTGGCGGTCAGCAGCTGGGCAAGCCACAGCCGAGGCTCGATACCGCGCGGATCGAGCTCCAGCGCGCGCCGCAGCAGCCGTTCGGCCCCGGACCAGTTGTAGTCCACCATCATGAGGGCGTAGGCCAGGGCCGCCGACGCCCGGCTCGACGTCGAGTCCAGGGCCAGCGCGCGTCGGGCCGCCGCTCGCGATTGCTCGGCCGCGAGGCGGTTCGGCAGGATTATGTCCCCGATCCAGATCCACGCATCCGCCATACCCGCCCAGGCGTCCGCGAAGGTCGAGTCCCGCGTGATCGCGGCCCGGAAGAACGCCAGCGACATGAGCCGGTCGAAGTATGGCGCCGGGCTATCGGACAGGCAGCATACGATCGCCCGCTCGAGCAGGAACTTTCCGCGCCGGAAAAGGTCCACGGCCTGCGCGTCGCGCGAGGGGGTGCGGGTGAGGGCCGCGCGCTCCTCGGGGGCGAGCCGTCCCGCCACCTGTCCCGCGATGGCGAGGGCGACAGCGTTGGAGATCGCCCAGGGGTCCGCCGCCGTGGTGTCCACTATGTCTGAGGCGAGCGTCCGCCCGTCGCTGGTGCGCACCAGCTCGTAGCTCACCCGCATCCGGGACGGGCTCGGCCGGACGCTGCCGGTCACGAGGTAGGCAACCCCCAGCGCCCGCCCCGCAGACCGGGAGTCGGTGATGCGGGTCCCGCGGAAGCGTCGCACATCGTAGCGCGTCTTCACGTCGAGCCGCGGCACGTGCTGGAGCCGGACGATTACCTCCTCCGTCAACCCGTCGGCCAGATAGGCATCGGCCGTGTCGCGGGACAGGTTGTCGAAGTAGAGCACGGCGATGCTGTTGGGGGCCGGTGCCCTGGCCGCCGTGGGCCGTCCGCACGGCGGCGGCGAGCCGTCGGGACACTGGGCATGCACGGGCCGTGCGGATGCAACCGACGCACAGACGCACAGCAACAGCGTGCACACCGCAGCCGGCTTCATCGCGGCATCGCCCACACCGGCGCTCCCGCCGGCCGCGCCTGCTCGAAGATCCGCTGGAAGCGCGGATCGTCGCGCAGCGGGTCGAACTCGGGGTACTGGAGCTGGCCGTACAGCTCGTAGTCCCTGAAGGTGATGCGTTCGAGCGTCGCGATCGCCTCGTCGCGCCGGCCCAGGGACAGTTGCGCCGCGGCGAACGCGGGGCCGTACGTCGAGGTTCGTTGGAATGCCGAGTCGGTGGTGGCAAGCATGTCGCGCAGCATGGCGGCGGCGCGCGCCGTGTCACTGCGTGCCAGCACCATGATGACGACCGGGACGGGCACGCTCGGCGTCAGCCGGGCCGCGTCCTGCGCGTCGGCGAGCGCGCCGGCCACGTCGCCTTCGAGGAGGCGCAGCCGTGACCGCGCCGGCCAGGCGTTCTGGAACTCGGGATCTACGGCTACCGCGCTGTCGAGCAGCCGCCGCGCCTCAACGTAGCGGCGCGTGCGCGTCAGCATCCGCGCCCAGACCTCGAGCGTGATGCCCCGCGCCGGGTCAAGGGCCAGCGCCCGCTGGAACTGCTCGGCCGCGGCGCCGTTCTGCCCCGCGCTCATCAGGGCCCAGCCCAGGAGGCTCGGAACGTCGGCGCTGCGCGCGCTGCTTTCGCCCGCGGTGCGGCGCATGCAGCGCAGCGCCTCGGCGACGTCGCGCCGCTCGTTCAGGTCGAGCAGGCAGAGGCTCAGCCGGCCGATGGGGTCCGTCGAATCGGCGCGCAGGGCCGCGACGGCGACGCGCCTGCCACGCGCGATGATGCTGTCACGCGTCAGGCCGGGCCAGGGCCACTCCCAGTTCGCGTATATGCCATAGGCGTAGGCCGCCGCCGCGCCGGCAGCCGTCAGCCCGGGATCGGCGCGCACGGCGGCTTCGTATTCGGCGATGCCGCGCCTGGTCGCCTCGGGGTTGCGGCGGGCGATCAGGTAGTTGCCGCGGACCAGGTGATCGTACGCAGCGCTGTTGCCGGTCGGGCGCGTGCCGATGCGGGCGCGCTCGGCGGGCAGCAGCTGGCCGGCGATCGCGGTGGCTACCGCGCTGGCGATTTCCTCTTCGATGGCGAGTACGTCATCGTCCGCGCGGTCGTAGGACTCGCCCCAGACCCGGTCGCCGGTAGAGGCGCGCGTAAGCTCGACGTTCACCCGCAGCCGGTTGCCGACGCGGCGCACGCTGCCCCCGCCGATAAAGCTGACCTGAAGCGAGCGCCCCACGGCGCGCGGGTCCACGTCCGTGCCGCGGTAGCGCCGCACCGCGTACTTCGACTTGACCGTGAGGCGCCCGACCTGGCCGAGCCGCTGGATGACCTGTTCGGTGAGGCCGTCGGCGAGGTAGGCGTCGGCGGAGTCGCGCGACAGGTTGTCGAAATAGAGCACGGCGACGCTGTTGGGCGCGGGCGCGGCGACTGCGCGGCCGCCGCGGCACGGCGGCGGCGTGCCGTCGGGGCACTGGGCCAGCGCGGGCACCGCAGGTGCGGCCGCGCACACGAGTGCGAGCGCCGTGCGCGCGAGGAACGTCGTCATCACGGCCCTGAAGCTAACGCGCGGCCGGAGCCGCGTCGCGCAGCAACCCGGTCCAGGTCTGGAGCAGCACCATCTCCGACTGTCGTCCCATCCGCACCATGAGGAACTGCCCGTCGGCGCTGACGTCGTAGTTGGCGTGCGGCGCCGCGGCCTCGTAGTCCGTGGTCGCGAACAGCGGGGTCCGCGACACCACGCGGGCCACCGTCCCCGGTTGCAGGCGGGCCGCGATCAACTGCGGCCCGGCATCGGTCTCGGCCCGGTAGAACAGCTCATCGCCCCGCCGCGACCAGACCGGCTCCGAGCCGCCCTGCTGGGACACGAGCGTGCTGGCACCCGGCCCCGGGTACGGCCGCACGTACACCTCGTACCGGCCGCTCTCGCTCGTCACGTACGCCAGCCAGCGCCCGTCGGGCGAGAGCGCCGGGTACCACTCGTCGAAGGGTGACCCGTGCAGCACCCGCGGCCGCCGGTCCCCGACGGCGGGGACGGCGACGATGTCCCAGCTGGCGTTGCCGGCCGACGTCTGAGCGATGATGCCGCCGTCCCGCGCCACGGCCAGGGCGGTGATCCCGCCCGCCTGGGTGAGGACCGACTCGGCTTCACCGCTGCCGTCCGCGTTGCGCCGCCAGATCCCCACGATCCCGCGCCGGCCCGACGCGAACAGGATCTGATCACCTCCCGGCAGCCAGACCGGGTCGTGGCCGTCGGCCTCGAAGGTCACGCGCCGCAACGTCGAGTCCCGCAGCTCGAGCCGCCACACGTCGCGCGAGCTCTGGTGCGTGAAGTCCACGGCCACCGACCGGCCGTCGGGCGAAAAGCGCGGCGAGTGGTACCGATGCTGCACGCCGGCGACGTCGCGGTAACGGCCGCTGCGATCTACCACCACCAGGTCCAGCGACTGCGACGGCACATACACGATGCTGCCGGCGCGGGACATCGTGACCTGCGGCGGCCAGCCCACGGCGATCTGGATGTTGCGGGCCAGCGTCACCGGCGCGCTCGTCAGCGCCGCGCGCCCGGCGTCGAAACGGGCGGCGAGGAGCGTACCGTCCGGCACCACCCAGGCCAGAGCGCCGTGGTCGTATCCCGCCCAGACGACGGCGGCCGGCAGGATGGTGTCGCGCCTGCCGTCGCGTGGATCGATCGCGAGCAGGGGCCCCGAGGGGTTGGGCTGCGACGTGACGATGACCATGAGCCGGCCGCCGGGCAGCTGCCCGAATGCGTACAATGCCCGCTCGCCGCGGGCCGTATCGGGCCTGGCCACTGTCTCCAGCGAGCCGTCCTCGTTGAGCCAGGCCAGCACCCCGCTGCTGAGGGGTGTCACCATGGGCCGGGCGGCGAACCAGGAGATCCACGTGAGGGCCGAGAAGCCCTGCACCGTGACGGTGGTCGGCGTTCCGCCATCCACGGGGAGGCGCTGGACACCCCGGCTGCTGCTCGCGATGACCGAGCGGCCGTCGGGCGCGATTGCGATGCCGCTGAGGTCGGTCGATGCTTCCCGGAGCAGCGTGGGGACGAGGTCGCCCATGCGGCGCAGGTAGAGCTGGCCGCTGCCGGTACGGGCCCGGAACACGAGCGTCTGGCCGTCGGCCGAGAGTGCGACGTTCGTTCCGCCGAAGCCCGCCGCCAGGGGCGCGTCGGCGCCGGTGCTGATCACGAAGCGACCGACCGGCTGGTCGAGCGCCGGCCGGCGCGTGGCGGCCCAGCCGATCGCGCCGCCCGCGGCAAGCAGCGCCAGGCCGGCGGCCAGGACGCGCCCGCGGGAGTACCGGAGGGCGGAGCCGCGACCGCCGGCATCGGAAGCCGCCACAAGGCGCCGCGCCGTGGTGCCGCTGTCGGCGAGCGCCGCGGCGAACTCCGCCGCCGAGGAGAAGCGGTCGGCGGGCAGCTTCTCGAGCGCGCCCAGCACCGCCCCCTCCACGTGCGGTGGCACGCTGCGGCGATGGATCGTGATGGGCCGCGGGACTTCCGTCATCACCTTCGCCACGATGGACTGCGCCGTGGGCCCGGTGAACGGTGGCTCGCCCAGCAACATCTCGTACAACACGCAACCCAGCGCGTACACGTCGCTTTTCGCCGTGATCTCGCGCTCGCCCATCGCCTGCTCGGGGCTCATGTAGTGCGGCGTGCCAAGGCTCATCCCGGTTTCCGTCATCCGGGACCCGGTGTCCGAGCGGCTGGCGGCCAGCGCGATCCCGAAGTCCGCCACCTGCGCGTGCCCGCCGTGCAGCAGGATGTTTTCGGGCTTGATATCGCGGTGCACGACTCCGTGCGCATGTGCGTAGTCGAGCGCGTCCGCCACCTCGCGCGCGATCCGCACCGCCTCCTCCACCGGCAGCTGTTTCTCGCGCGTGAGCCGGTCGCGCAGCGACTCGCCCTCGACGTACGGCATCACGTAGAACACCGTGCCGTCGGCTTCGCCCGAGTCGAACAGCGACAGGATGTGCGGGTGCTGGAGGTTGGCCGTCGTCTTGATCTCGGCGAGGAACCGCCCGGCGCCGAGGATCGCGCTCAGCTCGGGCCGCAGAACCTTCAGCGCGACCTTGCGGTCGTGGCGCACGTCGTGCGCCAGGTACACGGTGGCCATGCCGCCCGCGCCGAGCTCGCGCTCGATGACGTAGCGGTCGGCCAAGGCCGCCGAGAGGCGGGTGATGGTGGAACTCATCGGTGCAACCACTCACCTTCTTCGACCCAGGCGGAGCATGGCGTCCATCCTGCCGGCGCCACGGTCCCGCCTACCATCGGCACACCTCCACGTCGGTCTTCGCGAAGTCGTCCCCGACGAACAGCAGGGCTTCGCCACGCGCCACCGACAGCGCATAACTGAAGCAGCCGCCGAAGTTCAGCGCTGCCGGATGCCGGCCCCGCCCGAACCGCAGGGCGGCATCGCGCGCGAGTGCCACCTGCTCTTCACCGACCGGCACGACCTCCGCGCCGATGCTCCGCAGCAGCCGATCGAGCTGAGGATCGCCCGCCTCACCGTAGCGTCCGAGCAGCACCACCGAGGCCTCGACGACAGTGGCTGCCGACACGAGCCGGGTGCGGTCCGCCTCCACCGCCTGCACCAGGCGGTCCGCCGGCGGCTCGCGCGTCAGGATGGCCATCATGGCCGAGGTGTCGATGACCATCGGTCAGCGCGGAGCGCCGTGGTCGTCGTAGCCCACAACGTCATCGGTCGTACGCGGGTCGAGCACCAGCAGCCTGGCCAGTCGCTCCTGGATGCGCCGGACCTCGACGCCGATGCCGCGACGGGTCCGCTGGGACTCCCGTTCCAGGCGATCCTGCAACGCACGGCGAATCGCTTCAGTCAGGGATTCTCCGGTGGCGGCCGCGAGAGCCCGGGCCAGTCGGTCGGTTTCCGGATCCTTGATGCTCAGGGCCATTTCTTGCTCTATAGAAAGTGGTATCGAATTCTATATCACGCCCTCGGCAGTACGCAAGGGCGGCTCAGCGCCCGGCCGCGGCCAGAAGGCGGAGGTGGGGCCCTCGAAATGCAACACGCCGACGCTGTTGGACGCCGGTGCCACCGTCACCCGCGCTTCGCGGCAGGGCGGCGGGGTGCCGTCGGGGCATTGGGCAACGGCGGGTACGGCGGCACAGAGGCACCGGGGCACGGAGACGACCAGCGCCAAGCCGCCTTCGACGCCGGCCAACGAGCGGCGCGCGGTCGCCTCGGTCACCGGGTCCGCACCGGCAGGTTCTCGAACCAGTTGAGCAGCACCACGACCGCCTGGTCGTTGGCGCGCAGCGGCTGCGCCAGGATGAATGTCCGGCCATCACGGCTCACGTCGTAGTTCGCGTACACCGTGCTCAGCAACGCGCTCGTGCGGAACAACTCGCGCACGTCGCCGGGCGCGAACGTGGCGCCGGCCTGGACCGACGCGGACATGATGCTGGTGCTGCTGCGAAAGAAGATCTCGCGCCCGGTGCCCGACCAGCGCGGCTCGACGCCGCCGTCCCTGGAGACCTGCCAGCGCCCGCCGGGGCCGGGGAACGGGCGCACGTACACCTCGTTGCGGCCGGACTCGTCGGAGACGTACGCGACCCACCGTCCGTCGGGCGAGAGGCTGGGCGAGTGGCTCTCGAACGCGCCGGCGATCAGCGGCCGCGGCGCCCGCGCCGAATCGAGCGCGACGACCGAGATGCGGCGCTTGGCGCCCGAGGGCTGTTCCCGGATCACCATGGTGCGGCCATCCGGCGTGAAGTCCCCCGGGGCCTGGTCGTGCTCCGCGACCACCAGCGACTCCGCCGGTGCGCTGCCGTCAGCCGGGATCCACGCCAGGTCCTCGCTGCGGACACCGCGGTCGCGCAGCGACTCGCCCTCGACGTACGGCATCACGTAGAAGACGAGGCCGTCCGCCTCGCCCGAGTCGTACAGCGAGAGGATGTGCGGATGCTGGAGATTGGCGGTGGTCTTGATCTCGGCGAGGAATCGCTCGGCGCCGAGGATGGCGGAGAGCTCGGGACGCAGAACCTTCAGGGCCACCTTGCGGTCGTGGCGCACGTCGTGGGCGAGGTAGACGGTGGCCATGCCCCCCTGCCCCAGCTCACGCTCGATGCGGTACCGATCGGCCAGGGACGCCGCCAGGCGATCTGTCATTGGACGAACGGTTCCACAGTCAGGAGTGGCGTGGTCAACGCGAAGCTCCGGCGCCGGTCCGGCTCTTCAGCTCGGCGAACCAGTCGAGTGCCACGACGATGCCGGGCGCGGCAACACTTCCCGCGATCATCACGAAGTGCCGGTTGTCGGGGGACACATCGTATGCGGCGTGGTTCGGGTTGGGGAGGTAGGGCCGCACGAACAGCACCTGACGCGTCCCGACGCTGAAGGTCGGCCGCGACGCCACGGCGACGCCGATCAGCGAGTCGGCATTCCGGTAGTACAGCTCGCGGCCGCTGCGCGCCCAACGCGGCTCCGAGCCGCCGGCTGCCGAGACCTGCCAGCGTCCCTGGGCTTCGGGGAAGGCCCGCACATAGATCTCGTCGCGGCCGGACTCGTTGGAGAGGTACGCCAGCCAACGGCCGTCGGGCGAGACCGCCGGCGCGCGTTCTTCGAACGTCGTCGCCAGCCAGGGCCGCAGCGTCTGCGGGCTGTCCACCGACAACACCAGGAGGTCGCGACCGGTCGAGTTGGAGGTCTGGCGCACCGCCGCCAGCTTGCCGCCGGGCGCAAAACTGATCTCCCACTGCCCCAGCGGACCGCGCCACAGCGGCGTGGCCTGGCCGCTGCCATCGGCGGGAGCCCAATAGATGTCGCGCTCCGGATTGGTCGCGCCTTGCAGCGAGAACGCGACGCGCCGGCCGTCCGGCGTCCACTCGACGAAATTCGCATTGCCCTCGAACGACAACCGTGACAGCGTACCACGCGCGATGTCGAACACCCTCACGTCGCTGGTGCGGCTCTCCACGCTGACCAGCGCGACCCGCCTGCCGTCCGGTGAGAATCGCGGGTCGCCCGGCTGGAGCAGCTCGGTGAGCAGCCGTTCGGTGCCCCTGCGGTCCACCAAAACCACCCGAGCCCGGACGGCCCGGCCGGCGAGGTATGCAAGCGTGCCGGCCGGCGAGAGCGCGAACTCCGCGACGCCGGAATTCGGCTTGACCAGCATTCCCTCCAGCAGCGATACCGGTGAGCCGGCAACCTCCAGGGTACGCGCGTTGAACGGGACGGCGATCAGCCCGCCGGCGTCCGTCCCGTAGACCAGGTGCCGCGTCGCGGCGTAGCGCGCCGTGATGCCTTCGGCCACCAGCCGACGCACCGCGCCGCCGCGCGCCGGCACGGCGGCAATGTCGTAGCGGGATCCGTACTGGCGCGTGAAGATCACGCCGCCGCCAGGCACGATATCCGGGTAGCGGTGGCTCGTCTCGCCGCTGTCGGTCATCAGGTGGGTCACCGTGTCCACCGGACCCCCGGCCGACGACACCCGCAGCAGCGGCGAGCCGACGCTGGGTGAAAACACGATGGACCCGTCCGGACCCCACGCGCCGCCGCGCGGCACCGGTGCGTCGGCCAGGGCGAGCGGCGGGCCGCCGGCCAGCGCCACCTTCTTGAGCTTGCCCTCGGCGAAGAAGGCTACCCACAGGCCGTCCGGCGAGAAGAAGGGCCCCTCAGCGTTCTCGGTACCCGCCAGCGGCCGAGGCTCGAGCTGGCCCATGCGGCGCAGCAGGAGTTGGCGCCGCCCACCGAGGTCGCGCCCGACGTACACCATCGTCCGGCCGTCCGGCGAGAGCGCCAGGGACGTGTTGCTGTGCTCGGCGCGCACGCCGAGGCTCTCCGGCACCCCCACCACGAACTGCGACGTCTCGGCGGATCCGCGCGGGCGCAGCGCGCTCCATGCCGCCACCATGAGCGCGGCGACAGCCACCGCCCAGGGAATCAGTACTGCACGACGACCGGATGTCACGATGGCGCGGGTGCCCGAGCCGCCGCGCCGCTGAACTGCGTCGGACGTCCCGAACGTCGGGTTCCCCAAGACCGCCGCAAACTCCGCGGCCGAGCTGAACCGGTCGGCGGGCAGCTTGGCGAGCGCCATCTGCACCGCCGCCTCCAGGCTCGGCGGAATGGTCTTTCGTTGCAGCGTCAACGAGCGCGGCTCCTCGGTCATCACCCGCGCGATGATCGCCTGCGCCGTGGCGCCCACGAACGGCGGTTCGGCCGTCAACATCTCGTACAGCACGCAGCCCAGGGCGTAGATGTCGGCCTTGGGCGTGATCTCCCGCTCGCCCATCGCCTGCTCGGGGCTCATGTAGTGCGGCGTACCCAGCGACATCCCCGTTTCGGTCATGCGGGTGCCGCCGTCACTGCGCGAAGCCGCCAGCGCGATGCCGAAGTCGGCCACCATGGCGTGCCCGCCATGCAGCAGGATGTTCTCCGGCTTGATGTCGCGGTGCACGATGCCGTGCTGGTGGGCGTACGCCAGCGCGTCGGCCACCTCGCGGGCGATGCGCACCGCTTCCTCGACCGGCAACTGCTTCTCGCGGGTCAGCCGGTCGCGCAGGCTCTCGCCTTCCACGTACGGCATGACGTAGTACACGAGGCCGTCGGCCTCGCCCGAGTCGAAGAGACTGAGGATGTGCGGGTGCTGGAGATTGGCCGTGGTCTTGATCTCGGCCAGGAACCGCTCGCCGCCCAGGATCGCGGCCAGCTCGGGACGGAGCACCTTCAGCGCGACCTTGCGGTCGTGCCGCACGTCGTGCGCCAGGTACACGGTGGCCATGCCGCCCGCGCCCAGCTCCCGCTCGATGACGTAGCGGTCGGCCAAGGCGGCCGACATGCGTTGCAGGGCGTCCGTCAGAACGAGCCTCAATTCTCAGAAGGGGAGAAGCGGGCCGAAGATACGAGCCGGAAACGGGGTCGGCCAGTCAGCCGA
>Ga0247727_10008879_pt1 | contig 18478 bp, 20 predicted proteins | sample WisWelCaveWW1625_FD_202498 | JGI IMG/M metagenome (GOLD analysis project Ga0247727, IMG submission 202498) | Biofilm microbial communities from Wishing Well Cave, Virginia, United States - WW16-25 | ecosystem: Environmental > Aquatic > Deep subsurface > Groundwater > Cave microbial mat | place... | reverse complement strand
ATCCACGCTCGCGGAAACCATTTTCTCCTCGGGCCCTCGCACCAGGCGCTCACGCCGAATTGCAAGCGGCCTCGCTTCCATCTTTACTACCGCCACGGCCGCCGCATGAAAACCCGCGAAAGGCCAGCTTTGAAGACAACAGCATGGACGTGGTTGTTTCCAGTCTGGCGATCCACAACATCAGCGCACGTGCCGGCCGGGAAAAAGCCGTCAGCGAGGCGGTTCGGGTGCTGCGTCCGGGCGGCAGGCTGCTGATCGCCGACGTGCGGGGCACCCGGCCACACCAGGCCCAGCTTGCCAGAATCGGAATGAACGAGGTTGCTGGCCGGCGGTTGAGATGGCCGTTCATGGCGCGTCTGGTGACCGCCACCAAGCCGGACGGTCGGAGTTGAGGCGCACCTGTTGCTTGTCAATGGCCCTCGGCAGGCGCTCGTCACGCCGTAGCGCAGCAGGCCGGCAACATCACAGCGTCGCGGACCGCGCCGAACCAGGCGTTGCACCTGACGGGGCGGGCCGTCAAGCTTTCTCGGAGTTGTGGGCTCTGGTGCCCGCCCCGCAGGCGAACATGTGCGTCAGGCGGATCATCAACTCATGAGTACCTCACAGCCGAACACCCAGCCCGCGGTCGCGCGACGATCGGCAGAAGCCCGGTTGCGCGATCTTGTCGCCAGGGTAGCGCCCACGCATCAACGGCTCATCGGCTCCGTTCGACGGCAACTGCGAAAGCGCCTGCCCACCGCCCATGAGCTGGTGTACGAGTACCGCGACTGGATCGTCATCAGCTGCTCACCGAACGAGCACGGCTACGAAGGCGTCCTTGCAATCCGCGCGAGCGCAGACGGCATCGAGCTGCACTTCAGCCGTGGCAAGGACTTGCCCGATCCTGCGGGTGTGTTGCGGGGGTCCGGCAAGCAGACGCGCTCGATCCGCCTGGAGGGTGCGTCCACGCTCGCCCGTCCGGCGGTCGCGCGCCTCATCGACGAGGCCATCGCCCGCAATCCCGTGCCGTTTGCGCGCACCGGCCGCGGGCCGCTGGTCATCCGTCCTGCAGCCGCGAGGAAGCGTCCCCGGCGCCACAGGTGAAGCCGGCGCGACAGTCGGATGCCGTCAAGCTCACCAGCCGTTCCCGCCCGGAGGGCACCATGGACCTGCAACGAGTCTTCAAGATGCCGTTCGCGAGCGTGTACCCGCTCTACGTCGAGAAGGCGGAGAAGAAGGGCCGCAAGAAGGCCGAGGTGGACGAGGTCATCTGCTGGCTGACCGGCTACGGCCCGCGCGCGCTGTCGGAGCAGGTCAAGCGGAAGACGGATCTGGCGACGTTCTTCCGCGAAGCGCCGAGGCTGCACCCGAACGCGCGGAAGATCACCGGCGTCATCTGCGGGGTGCGCATCGAGGAGATCGAGGACCCGCTGATGCGCAAGATCCGGTACATGGACAAGCTGGTGGACGAGCTGGCGAAGGGCAGGCCCTTGGAGAAGATCCTGCGCGAGTAGGGCGCGTGGGCTCGATCAGGGTCGTGTCCTGGTGCCTTCAAATCTCGCGGGCCTCGAGGGAGTGGAGCCGAGACGGCGACGCCTGGCGCGCCCTTGCACCTGGCGACGTCGCCGCTACGCTGGCGGCCGATCGAACGGCGTCAGTCCGGCGCCCTTGCAGGTGAAGGACGACGTCGGCCATCCCGGGCAGCAGATGTTCACTCCAGTCTCCCTCGACGACTACGTGCAGGAGCATCTCGCCGCGAACCCGGGCGTTGACCGGAGCGATCTGGTGGCTCGGCTGCACCGCGCGCTGGCGGCGGCACGTGCCGGCACGCGTTGCACGTGCGGCGGGCCGATCTGGGTGATCGGGTCGGCGGCGGCGGGGCTCTCGTGCTTCACGTGCATCACTGGCGAAGCGTCTCCCCACGACGACTTCGAGATCGCGGAGGCGCTCGATGCGCAGGCTGCCCGACAAGGGGGCAGCGGGATGGTCGGGGCGGATGCCCTGTGGGGGGCGAGCGTGGTCGTCGTCTTCGCCCTGGCGGCGCCGCCCGTGGTGAGGATCGGCGCGCTGATCGAGGACCGGCCGCGCGCGCCGTGGATCGTCGGGCTGCTGCCGGAGCCGACCGGGCGATGAACCCGCGCCCCTCCCGGCCGCGGCCGCCCATGAAGATCCACGACGTCCACGACTTCGACGCCCGCAAGGCCGCCCGGGAGCTCCTGCGCGTGGGTTTCACCGCGGTGGACGACATCGGCGGCCAGCTCATCGACTGCGCGCAGGACGAGCTGTTCGACGCCCTGGGCTTCGCCAGCGACGATCTGGACGTGCAGGTCGAGGAGATCCGGACGGACTGGGGCCCCGTGTACGTGTTCTGGGACACGTCGCGCGCTTGTCTCGGCGCGGCGCGGGCGTTCGTGAAGGCCAACCGGCCGCCCGTCGAGCGGTAGCTTCTGCCGCCCGGACGTCCCGCGGCCGGCGCGGCAATCCGTAAACTGCCGGCCTGGTCCGCCGGCCCGCGGAGCCAGCGCCACGCACCATGCCCGACGCATCCCATCCCAGCGACCGCCCGCGCCACGTCGAGGCCCGCCGCGAGACCCGCGGCACGGGCCCGCGCACGGCGGCGGGCGGCATCGCCGCCGGGGCCAACGCATGAAGGACCCGCCCGCCTGGCTGACGCCCGAGCGGCTCGACGCGCTGGCCATCGAGATCGAGTCCTTTCCCGAGCACTCGATCCGGCGCGGCATGGACTACGCCGCCCAAGGCCGGGTGCTCAAGCTGGAGTGGGGCGACGACGCGGTGAGCGCGCGCGTCATCGGCCGGCAGCCCTACCGCACGAACTGGCTCCGGACCGGGCGGACGTGGAAGGCCACCTGCACGTGTCCCGTCGCGCCCGACTGCAAGCACGCGTACGCGCTGGCCTGCACGATCCTGGCCGAGGCGCTGCCGCTGGAGGAGATCGAGGCCTCCGGGCTGGACGAGCTGCTGCCCGAGCGCCTGCTGCGCACCACGCGCCGGACGCCGGCGAGGCGCGGCTGGGCGCCGGCGCCGCCCCCGCGCGCACCGCGAGTCGCGCGCGACGCCGCCGCGTGGAGGAAGGGCGCGCTCGAGCGCCTGCGCACGGCGACCTCGCAGTCGGCGCGGCTCTTCGCGTTGTCCGAGCTCGTGGGCCACGACCCGCAACTGGCCCTCGCGGTGCGCCTGCACCCGTTCCCCGACATCGTGGACATCGGCGACCCGGACATCCGCTGCCTGCTGGTCGCGCGCGAGGCTGCGCGCCGCGCGCGTGGGCCGCTGCCGCCGGAGCTGGCGTCCTACCTCGAGCGTCCCGACCTCGACGAGCGCCTCCGCGAGCTGGCCCGGCAGGCCCTGTCCGCGAAGCTGGCCGCCTGGGCCGCGCCGCGGTCGGCGTCGCGCTCGCTGCGCTTCGTGTTCGGCATCGCGCGCGAGGGCCCCGACGGGCTGGTGGTCACGCTGGAGGTGCGCCTGACGTCCCCGCGCCTGCGGGACGAGCGGCGCAGAGTGCAGCAGCTCCGCCAGCTCGCCAACGAAGCCCGTTACGACCCGGAGCTGGTGGACTCCGAGCAGCTCGTGCTGCTGCAGCGCCTGCTCGAGCCGGCGGTCGCCGCCGACGTGTTCGGGATGGACGGCGTCTTCAGGCTCTCGACGGACGGGGCGCTGCGCCTGCTGCTGGACGCGGCCGGCACGCCGCACGCCCTGTGGGGCGCGGGCGTGCCGGCCGAGCTCGCGACCCGCGCCGGCCTGCAGCCGGGCGCGCCGGTCCGGCTGGGGTCGGGCACGGTCGAGATCGGGCCCGTGCTCGACGGCGGTGCCGAAGCCGGCGGGGACGGCGCGCGCATCGTGCTGGGCTGCCGCCTGCCCGACGGCCGCCTGCTCGGGGCGGACGAACGGGTGGTGCTGCGCGACCCGCGCCGCGGCCGCGCCGGGCCGACGCTGGTGCTGGCCCAAGGCGCCTGCTGGACCACGCGCGGCGACCCGCCGCCGCCGCTGCCGGAGATCTTCGAGGCCAGCGGCGGCCTGCCCCTCGCCGATCCGCGGGCGCGCGCGCTGCTGGGCCCGCTCGCCCGGCGCAGCGCTGCGTTCCGCGCCACGCTGGCCGCGCACTCGCGCGTGCTGCCCGCGCACCCCGCCGCGTGCCTCGAGCTTCGCGACGACGACTGGCTGCACGTGAGCGCCTGCGCGCCGTCAGCGCCCGACTGGCGCCCGGGAGCGCTGGTTCCGCCCGAGGCCTCGCTGTTCGAGTGGTGGCCGGATGTCGGCTGGGTGGCGGCCGCCGCACGACCCGCGGACGTGCCGGCGCCCGCAGCGGGCGCGGAGGCGCTACAGCCGATCGGCAGCGCCGTCGCGCCGGTCGAGGCCTCGACGCTGCCGGCCGGGAGCGCCGGCCCCGCGGCCGCAGCGGCGGCGGCCCCCGCGCAACCTGCGACGCTGATCGACGTGCCCGATCCCGCGCGCGTCGAGCCGCTCGCCGCCTGGCTCGAGTCGCTGTGCCTCTCGGCCGAGCCGGCCAGCCGCGCTCCCGCAGGCGACCGCGACGAGCCCCGCGCCTCCGGCGGCTGGCTGCGCCTGACCGCGCGCAACGTCGAGGACTTCGTCGCCGCCTGGACGCGCCGCCCGCCGGGCGTCGCCTGGTACGGCAACGCCGCCGTGCGCCGGCTGCTCGACCCGACGGTGCGCCTCGTGCCGCGCCTGCGCGTCGAGCCCAGCGGCGTGGACTGGTTCAAGGTGTCGGTGGAGTGGGACCGCGAGGGCCAGGCGCTGGGCGAGGACGACCTGGCGAGGCTGCGCGGCGGCGGGCCGCGGTTCGTGCGCCTGGACTCGGGCTGGGCCAGCCGCGAGCACGCGCAGGCGCAGGACGGCGCGGCCGACCTGCTGGCCGAGCTGGGTCTGGAGGCGGGTGCGGCGTACCAGACGCTCAGCGTGTGGCAGCTCGCGCAGGCGCGGCCCGGCGCGCTGGACGCGCTGGAGGCGACCGCCGGCAAGGAGGCGCTCGCCGGCCTGCGCCTGCTGCGCGAGCGCATCGCGGCCTTCCGCGGCGTGCAGCGCGTGCCGGTGCCGCGCGCCATCCGCGGCGAGCTGCGGCCGTACCAGCGCGAGGGCCTCGACTTCCTGGCCTGCACGGCCACGCTGGGCCTGGGCGCGGTGCTGGCGGACGACATGGGCCTCGGGAAGACGCTGCAGGCCCTGGCCTGGCTGGCGTGGCTGGCGGAGAGCGAGCCCGGCGGCGGCCCCAGCCTCGTCGTCTGCCCGGCCTCGGTGGTGCACAACTGGCAGCGCGAGGCGGCGCGCTTCGCGCCGGGCCTGCGCGTGCTGGCGCTCACTTCCGGCGTCGCGCGGCGTGACCTGCGCCGGCGCATCCCCGAACACGACCTGGTCGTGACCAACTACGCCCTGCTGCGGCGCGACTCCGAGGACCTGGGCGCGGTGGCGTGGCGCGCCGCGATCCTGGACGAGGCGCAGAACGTCAAGAACCCCGACGCGCAGGTGAGCCGCGCCGCGCGCACGCTGCAGGCGCGTCACCGGCTGGCTCTCACGGGCACCCCGCTGGAGAACCGCGCGCTGGACCTGTGGAGCCTGATGGCCTTCGTCAACCCCGGCTACCTGGGCGCGCGCGCGGCCTTCGAGCGCACGCACGACCGGGCCGACGCGCCGCCGCACGCGCGACGCCTGCTCGCGGCCCGCCTGCGCCCGGTCATGCTGCGGCGCCTCAAGGTGCAGGTGGCGCCCGAGCTGCCGGCGCGCATCGAGGAGCAGCGCGACTGCGAGATGACCGAGGGCCAGCGCAAGCTGTACCTGGCCGAGCTGGCCCGCGGCCGCGAGCTGCTGGGCCGGCTCGACGGCGAGGGCGGACTGCAGCGCAACCGCATCTCGATCCTGGCCGTGCTCACGCGGCTGCGCCAGGTGTGCTGCCACCCGGCGCTGGCGGGCGGGCGCGCGGCGCTGGGCTCGGGCAAGTTCGAGGCGCTGTTCGAGCTGCTCGAGCCGCTGCTGGCCGAAGGCCACAAGGTGCTGGTCTTCTCGCAGTTCGTGGAGTGCCTCAAGCTGCTGCAGGCGGAGCTGCGCGCGCGGGACGTCGCCTTCCACGTGCTGACGGGCGCCAGCCGCAAGCGGGCCGAGATCGTCGCGGCCTTCGAACACGACGCGCGGCCGGCCGTGTTCCTCATCTCGCTCAAGGCCGGCGGCACCGGGCTGAACCTGACGGCGGCCAGCTACGTGGTGCTCTTCGACCCCTGGTGGAACCCGGCCGTCGAGGCCCAGGCCATCGACCGCACGCACCGCATCGGCCAGGACCGCACGGTCATCGCCTACCGCCTCGTGGCGCGCGGCACGATCGAGGAGCGCATCCGCGAGCTGCAGGAGCGCAAGGCCGCGCTGGTGCGCGACGTGGTGGGGGAGGAGGGCTTCGGAAAGGCGCTCTCGCGCGAGGACCTGGACTACCTGCTGGCGGAGCCGTGAGCGCGGCCGCCATGCCAACCGGCCCGAGACAGCCGTTGCCCCGAGGTTTCGAGCCAATCCGCAAGGAGATCGCATGGCCCTCGTCGTCCTCCTGCGCGGCGTCAACGTCGGAGGTCACCGGACCTTCCGGCCCTCCGAGCTCGCCCGGCTGCTGGCGCACCTCGAGGTGGTCAACATCGGCGCGGCCGGCACCTTCGTTGTCCGGCAGCCGGTCACGCAGGCGCGACTGCGCGCGGCGCTGGCCCGCAGGCTGCCCTTCGACGCCGAGATCATGATCTGCCCGGGCCGGGACATCCTCGCGCTGCTGCGGCGAAGCCCGTTCGCCGATCGCCCCGCGCAACCCGGCGTCGTGCGCTTCGTGAGCGTCCTGGCCCGGAGCCCCGGCTCGGCGCCCTCGACGCCGCTGCGCCTGCCGGCGAGCGGCCCGTGGCTGGTGAGGATCGTCGCGCGGGAGCGGCGCTTCGTCTTCGGCGAGTACCGGCGCCAGATGCGGGCCATCGGCTGCCTCGGCGAGATCGACCGGCTCTTCGGCGTGCCGGCCACGACGCGCAACTGGAACACGATCGCCGCGATCGCCCGGGTGCTGGGGCACGGTCCGCCGTGACCGGCGCGGAGGGGGCCCCGCGCACGCGGGGAGCGCGCGCGGCGAGGCCAGGCGGGCCGAGGCGGCCGAAGGCGCGCCGCGTCGCCGGCCGGCTGGCCCGCGGGCCGCTTCGTGGCATGATCCGGCGGCCGATCAGCCCGGACGCCGGCGGGTCGCGGCGGCAGGTCGTCCCCAGCCCCGCGCAGCAAGGCACGGCCCGCGGCTGAAGGCCGATGTCGCCCGGCAAAGGAGGTTCCCATGCCCACCAGGCCCGCCAGGAAACCCGCGCCGAAGACCGCCCCGCGGCGCGGCGGCAGCCGTCCGTCCGCCGAGCCGGTGCTGCTCTCGGGCGGCAACCCCCAGATCGCGAAGGCCGACGGCGACGCGCCGGTGCAGGCCTACATCGCGGCCATGCCGGGCTGGAAGCGCGATGTCGGCCGCCGCCTCGACGCGCTCATCGAGCGCGCGGTGCCCGGCGTGCGCAAGGCCGTGCGCTGGAACTCGCCCTTCTACGGGGTCGAGGGCCGGGGCTGGTTCCTCGGCATCCACTGCCTGGCCAGGTACGTCAAGGTGGCCTTCTACCAGGGCACGTCGCTGCGCCCGCTGCCGCCGGTGGAGTCCAGGCAGAAGGGCGTGCGCTACTGGCACGTCCACGAGGGCGAGCGGATCGACGAGGATCTCGTGGCGGGCTGGGTCAGGCAGGCGGCGAAGCTGCCGGGCACGACGTGCTTCTGAGCGACGGGCGGGCGCGGCCGGCGGATCGCTGCGCGCCGGGCCCTGCGGCGCACGCCGCCGCCATGCCGGCTTGCTGATCCGCGTCGACGACCTCACCGGCCCCGAGATCCGCGCGCTGCTCGGGAGCACCTGCGCAGCACGCACGCGCTGTCGTCGCCGGGGCGCGGCGCGGGGTCGCTGTCGGCAGGGCCAGGCGGGTGCCAGTGACCGAGCGCCGGCGGCTGCCGGCCGCCCACGGCTGTGCGGGCGTGATCGCGCCGAAGGACGGCGGCCACGCGCGTCGAGTACGCTCGAACCCGCCCGGAAAGGAGCCCGCATGTCCGCCCTGACCCTCGTCGTCCGCCTGCTTTTCGGCCTGGTCTTCACCGTCTTCGGCCTCAACGGCGTGCTGCTGGGCTTCGGCAAGGCCTTCATGCCGCCGCCGCCGGAGATGCCCGCCGCCGCAACCGCCTTCCTCGAGGCGCTCAGCGACAGCGGCTACATGATGCCGCTGATCGGCGGCACGCAGCTCGCCGCCGGCCTGCTCATCCTGAGCGGCGCCTGCGTGCCGCTGGGGCTGACGCTGCTGGCGCCGGTCGTGGTCAACATCGTGCTCTACCACCACGTCATCGATCCTGCGGGCCTCGGCAGCGCGTACGTCGTGCTGGCGCTTGAGCTGTTCCTGGCGTACGCGTACGGGCCGGCGTTCGGCGGCGTGCTGGTCGCGGGCGCGCAGCCGCGCTGGAGCCGGCCGGCGGGCGCGACGGCCGCAGGCCCGCGGAAGGGGGCGTCGTGACGACGAAGCGCGGCGCGCCGCAGCCGGCCGGTCGTGATGACCCCATCGCGGCGTACGCGCGGACCCTCTCGCCCGCGCCGCGCGCGACCTGCGACGCGTTGCGCAAGCTGATCGAGGCCGCGCTGCCCAAGGCGACCTCCAGGGTCTGGCACGGCAGCCCAGTCTGGTTCCTCGACGAGAACCCCGTGGTGGGCTACAGCGCCGGCGCCAGGGGCGTCAGCCTGCTGTTCTGGAACGGGCAGGCGTTCGACGAGCCCGGCCTGCAGCCCGTGGGCAAGTACGGCGCGGCGCAGGCCGTGTTCGCCGCGGCCGGCGACCTGGAGCCCGCGGTCGTGCGGCGCTGGCTCAGGCAGGCCCGGGCCAACGTCTTCGACTCGCGGGAGTTCTTCAGGACGCTGCGCGAGCGCAGGGCCCGCGAGGGCGGCGGCCGCCGGCCGGCGGCGCGCAAGCGCTGAGGTCCGGGCGGCGCGCCGCGCAGGCCGTGGCTGCGCGCCGGTCCGGCGGATGTCGCGGGCCGCGCGGGCGGCGTTCCGCGGGTATCCTCGTCGCGCACTCCCCGGAGAAAGACCATGCGCCTCGCCCTCCTCGCACTGACCGCCGCCCTCGCCCTTCGGCCCGCCCAGGATCGCGGCGACGAGTCCAGGTCGCCCAAGGTGGACGTCGGCCCCGGCCGCATCGCGTGGTTCGACATCACCACGACCGACCTCGCGAAGTCGCGCGATTTCTACGCCGCGCTCTGCGGCTGGACCTTCACCGCGCTGGCGCAGACGGACCTGGCGGTGGAAATCGTGGCGCACGGCACGGCCATCGGCACGCTGCGCGTCGCGGAAGGGGCGATCAGCGGGTTCAACGGCGTCGTCTACGTCCAGGTGCCGGACCTGCCGGCGAGCTGCGCCAAGGCGCGGGAGCTGGGCGGCACCATCCCGCCGGGCTTCCCCTTCGACCTGCCGGACGGCAAGGGAGCGATCGCGCTGGTGGTCGATCCCGCGGGCCATCCGGTGGGCCTGTACTCGAGGACGCCGCTCGCGCCGGACAAGCCCGCACCCAAGTGACGTCGGCCGCCAGCAGCGAGTAGATTCCCGCCCACCATGCCCCTTCCGCTCGAACAGGAGCTGGCCGAGAAGCTGCGCCGGCTAGAGGCCCTCTTCGCCCGCCCCGGCACCGAGGGCGAGCGCGTCGCCGCCGGCAACGCGCTCGATCGCCTGCGCGCGCGGCTGAAGCAGCTCGAGCGCACGGAGGCGGCGCTGGAGTTCCGCTTCAAGCTGCCCGACCAGTGGTCGCGCGCGCTCTTCGTGGCGCTGGCGCGCCGCTACGGCCTGCAGCCCTACCGCCTGCGCGGCCAGCGCGCCAACACGATCATGCTGCGGGCCACCCGCACCTTCGTGGACGAGACGCTGTGGCCGGAGTTCCGCGAGCTGCACGTGGTGCTGGAGCGCTACCTCGAGCAGGTGACGCGCCGCGTGATCGCGCAGGCCGTGCACCACGACGTCACGGAGGCCGCCGAGCGACCGTCCGCGGGCGCGGCCGACGGTCGGGAGGCCCAGGAGTGCGGAGCGACCGGTTGAAGTGCGTGGTGCGCGGCGACCGCTGAGGTTCTGCCGCAGGGCGACGGCGAGGGCCACGCCGTCCGGGCACATGGGTGACACCTCGTACCATGAAATAGCGCCATGCCATGTCCGATTTTCATGATAGTCTGCCCCCGTGCCCATCACCCGCCCAGCCGTCCTCGACGCCATCCGGACGGCCCTTTCGCGCAGCCCCGTCGCGGTCCTTACCGGGCCGCGACAGAGCGGCAAGACCACGCTCGCCCGCACGCTGCTGAGCGAGGACTCGGCCAACTACTTCGACCTCGAGGACCCGGTCAGTCTCGCCCGCCTCGACGAGCCGCTGACGGCGCTCGGGTCGCTGAAGGGCCTGGTCGTGATCGACGAGGTCCAGCGGCGGCCCGAGCTGTTTCCGGTGCTGCGCGTGCTGGTGGACCGGCGCGGGAACCCGGCGCGCTTCCTGATCCTGGGCAGCGCGTCGGGCGAGCTGCTGCGGCAAGGTTCGGAGAGCCTTGCGGGCCGCCTGGAGCGAATCACCCTCGGCGGATTCACGCTGGCCGAGGTGGGGGCGAAGTCCGCCGGTTCGCTCTGGCGGCGCGGCGGCTTCCCGCTGTCGTTCCTGGCGCGCAGCGAGCCCGACAGCCTGGCCTGGCGCAAGCAGTTCATCCTCTCGCTGCTCGAACGCGACCTGCCGCAGTGGGGCGTGCGCGTGCCGGCGGCGGCGCTGCGGCGCTTCTGGACCATGGTCGCGCACTACCACGGCCAGACCTGGAACGCCGCCGAGCCCGCGCGGGCGCTGGGCGTCGGGCAGGCCACTTGCCGGCGCTACCTCGACCTGCTGTCGGACGCGCTGATGGTGCGCCAGCTCCGGCCGTGGCACGCCAACGTGGGCAAGCGCCAGGTCAAGTCGCCCAAGGTCTACGTGCGCGACACCGGCCTGCTGCACCAGCTCCTCGGCCTCGACAGCGAGAAGGCGCTGCTGAGCCATCCCAAGCTGGGCGCCTCGTGGGAGGGCTTCGTCATCGAGCAGGTCCTGGCGAGCGAGCCCCACGACGAGGCTTTCTTCTGGGGCACGCACCAAGGCGCGGAGATCGACCTGCTGCTGCGTCGTGGCGACCGGCTGCTGGGCGTGGAGTGCAAGCGCGCCGACGCGCCGGGCATGTCCCCGTCCATCCGCAATGCACTCGAGGAGCTGGGTCTGCAGCGCGTGGCGGTCGTGTATCCCGGCACGCGGCGCTTCGCGCTGGCCGAGCGCGTGGAGGCCGTGCCCGTGGACTCGCTGGCGCAGCCGGGTCGGCTGTTCGGGGACGACGCGGCGTGAGGGAGGGCGGCCGCACCCTTGACCGCCTGCTCTCCCGCGCCGGCATCCTCTCGCGCGCGCAGGCCGCCGCCGCCGTGCGCGCCGGCCGCGTGGCCGTCAACGGCGCCGTCGCGCGCGACCCGGCGCTCTGGGTCGACCCCGCGCGCGACGCCGTCACGCTCGACAGCGCCCGCGTGCGCCCGGCCGCGCACCGCTGGCTCCTGCTGCACAAGCCCAAGGACTGCGTGACCACGCGCAGCGACGAGCGCGGCCGCCGCACCATCTACGACCTGCTGGGCGACGCCGCGCAGGGCGAGGGCGGCTGGCTGGCGCCGGTGGGGCGCCTCGACCGCGACACCTCGGGCCTGCTGCTGCTGACCAACGACCACGACCTGGCCGACGCGCTGCTGGACCCGGGCACGCACGTGCCCAAGACGTACCGCGTCAAGGCCACGACGCGCCTGGACGACGCGCAGCTCGCAGCGCTGGCGCGCGGCGTCGAGCTGGACGACGGCCGCACGCGCTCGGCCCGCGCGCGCCGTCTGCGCGACACGGCCACGCGCACGCTGCTCGAGTTGCGCATCTCCGAGGGCCGCAACCGCCAGGTGCGCCGCATGCTGGCCGCCGTCGGCAGCGGCGTGCTGGAGCTGAAGCGCACGGCCATCGGTCCGCTGGAACTGGGCGACCTGCCCTCCGGGCGCTGGCGCGAGCTGCTGCCGGAAGAAGTCGAGGCTCTGCGGCGCGCCGCGCGCTGAAACGCGCGCCGCACGCTCCCAACAAGCACCCGGCCGGTTCCCCGGGCGCCGCCGGCCGTCGTCCCGCCAGGCGCCCGGCCGGATCGCGCCGATGTCCAGCCCGACCACCTTCCCGAAGGACCCCGCCATCGCGGTGGTCTGCTCCTTCATCGTCTGCGGCCTCGGGCACGTGTACGTGGGCGACTACGCCAAGGGCTTCGCGCTGATGATCGCCTACGGCCTCGCGTGGGTGCTGACCGGCATCCTCATCGGCTTCCTCATCGTGCCGGTGCTGTGGATCTACGGGCTGTGGTCGGCGCACCACGACGCGGTCGAGCACAACGAGCGGCTGGCGCGCGCGGGCGAGGCGCTGGCGACGTAACGCGGCGCGGAACGGGCCGACAGGCATCTCGCGGGCTGGCCTCGTCCGCAGGTCAAGTGACTCCGGCCCGCATGGAGGTGCCATGCCCAAGATGCTGCCGCGATGTCCTTCCCTGATCGCCTGCCGGCAAGTCTCGGTCGATCCCGCCACGGGTCGGCCGACGCTCGAGGATGTGCTCCAGGAATTCACGGTCACCGGAGCGCGTGGCAGTTGGGATCGTCTCGTCGTCTGGGCCGAAGTCGAGGATGGCCTGGGCCGGTTTCGCGCGGGGTTGCGGGTTGTGCGGCCAGCCGACAACCTGGCTGCACGCCTGCGACTCGCACACGTCGAGATCGACGTCGAGTTCAACAGGCCGAGACAGTTGCGGGTCTTGGTATTCGTCGTGGAGGACCTGCCGCTCCCGGGGCCCGGCGAGGTGGAACTCCTGCTGCTGTTCGATGGCGCGGTTACCATGCGCCGCAGCCTCCCGGTGCTGGCCGGGTCTCCGAGGTTCAACTGATGGAGGACGGCATGACAAGTCGCAAGGTCCCTGGCTTCCCGGCGCACTTCATCGTCGGCCGGGTCAAGGTGCGGACGAAGCTCGCACGAAGCTTGCCGCGGGCCGTCGAGATGACGGGCAGACAGGCCCAGCCCATGCTGGTCGGCTTCGGGAAGGGGCGCATCGAAGCCATCGGCGATGACGCTCCGGGGCCGGCTGGCAACCACGGCCTTCGGCCGATCGTTCGCTGAGGCAGTTCGAGGCGTGCAACCACGGTCCTCAACCGGCATCCCAGCGGACGCCGTGGGCCCCTTTGGCGTGCTGTTGCCCGGAGACTCGCCGGGCCCCGATGAAGCCACTGGCTCGACGAGCGCCTGTCGTGCGACGGCGCTCGTCGGATCGTTCCCCACCATGTCGCATGTCCCCGACGACCCGCCGTCCGGGCCGGCGGCAGGATCGCCGCCGCGCGATTGACTCCCGTTCCGCCCGCACCTCCCGCCGCCCCCGCCGTCGGGGGTAGAATCCCGCGCCCCGGTCGGCCGGCATTCGGGCGGCGGCCGGGACGTGACGGCGCGCTCGCGGCACGCGGATTGCGCGACGCCCCGCAGGCGCAGCGCGCGCCGCCTTCCCGCATCCCCCCGGAACCCACGGACAACCCCATGAACCTGCAGGTCCTCAACGACACCGCCCGCGCCCTCGTCGCCCCGGGCAAGGGCATCCTCGCCGCCGACGAGAGCACCGGCACCATCGAGAAGCGCTTCAAGGCCATCGGTGTCGAGAACACCGAGGCCAACCGGCGCGACTACCGCGAGCTGATGTTCACGGCGCCCAAGGTCGAGCAGCACATCAGCGGCGTGATCCTCTATGACGAGACCATCCGCCAGAAGGGCGCCAAGGGCGGGGCGCTGCCGGAGATCCTGGCCAAGCGCGGCATCCTTCCGGGCATCAAGGTGGACAAGGGCACCCTCGCCATGCCGCTGTCGCCCGACGAGAAGGTGACCGAGGGCCTCGACGGCCTCGGCAAGCGCCTGGACGAGTACAAGGCGCTGGGCGCGCGCTTCGCCAAGTGGCGCGCGGTCATCACCATCGGCAAGGGGCTGCCCAGCGAGGCCTGCCTGCGCAAGAACGCCGACCTGCTGGCGCACTACGCCGCCATCTGCCAGGACAAGGACGTGGTGCCGATCGTGGAGCCCGAGGTGCTGATGGACGGCGACCACGGGATCGAGCGCTGCTTCGAGGTGACCGAGGCCACGCTGCGCCTCGTGTTCGTCGCGCTGCAGCAGCACGGCGTGGTGCTCGAGGGCATCCTGCTCAAGCCCAACATGGTCATCGCCGGCAGCGGCTGCAGGCAGCAGGCCGCGGCGGAGCAGGTGGCGGCCGAGACGCTGCGCTGCTTCAGGCGCACGGTGCCGGCCGCGGTGCCTGGCATCGTGTTCCTCTCGGGCGGCCAGAGCGACGAGGTCGCGACGGCCAACCTGTCATGCATGAACAAGCTGGGCGGCGGCCCGTGGCCGCTGTCCTTCAGCTACGGCCGCGCGCTGCAGCACGCGCCGCAGCACGCCTGGCAGGGCAAGGCCGCCAACGTGGACGCGGCGCAGAAGGCCTTCCTGCACCGCGCCAAGTGCAACGGCGCCGCGGCGCTGGGCAAGTACACCGTGGCCATGGAGAAGGAGCTGGTCCCGGCCTGAGCCTGCTTGATTCCGGGTCAGCGGTGCGGCATCAACCACGCGGGCCTCGCCGTACGATGGAGGCCCCCTCCCGTCCCCCCGGGGTCGCGCGCATGCACGAGATCACCGAAGACCAGTCCAGCCCGCGCATGAAGCAGCTCTCGATCTTCCTGGAGAACAGGCTGGGCGCGCTGCTGGGCGTGACGCGCGTGCTCGAGGCGCAGAACATCAACATCTGCGCCGTCTCCGTCACCGACGCGGCCGACCACGCCGTGGTGCGCGTGGTGGTCGATCGGCCCTCGCTGGCCGCGGCCTCGCTGCAGGCCGAGGGCTACCACATCATGGAGTCCGAGCTGCTGGGCGTGGCCCTGCCCGCCGCCCGGGTGGGCGGGTTCCGCAAGCTGCTCACGGCCCTGGCGCGCGCCGAGCTCAACGTGCACTACGTCTACGCCGTGGCCACGCACAACCCGTCGGGCGCCGTGCTCGCCCTGCACGTCGAGGACATGGACCGCGCCGCGCGCGTGCTGGTCGAGTCCGGCATGTCGCTGGTCAGCCAGGACGACCTGCGCTGATGGCGCGCCGCGCGGCCGTGCCGCGGCTACTGCGCGAGCTGGAGGCGCTGCGCCACGACTTCGGGCCCGCGGCCGCGGCCCGGCGCCGCGCGCTCCTGTCGTCCCTGGGCGCCGCGCGCCTGCCCACGGCGCGCGCCGTCGAGCGCCTGCACGAGGCGCTGTGCTGGACGCGCGCCTACCCCGACGACCCAACCACGCTGTCCCTGGTCGAACGGCTGCTCGAGGGCTTCGCCGCGCGCCCCGACCTGCGCCGACGGCGCGCCGCGCTGGCCGACAGCGGCATCGCCGGCACCGACACGCGCTACCCCTTCTACGCCGCCACGGCCGGCTGGCTGGCGCGGCGCTGGCCCGAGCGCCTGTCCATCGACTGGTCCGTGATGTCCGGCTCGCCCGAGGAAGAGGAGCGCCTCGAGCGCCTGCTGCCGCTGGTGGCGCACTTCGCCGAGACGCTGGCCCTCGACGAGTGCGCCTTCACGCTGCGCGCATGGTTCCAGCGCCTGCGCGGCCGCGGCACCGACGCCGCGCTGCTCCTGCGCGGCCTCGCCGCCGCCGGCGCCGACGGCTTCGTGCGCGAGTACCTGTACGAGCGCCTGGACCTGCAACTGCTCCTGCGGGGCGCGCCCGACGCGCCCAGCCGCACGCTCGCGCGCCACGCGCCCAGCCCGGCCCACTTCCGCGCCGGCCCGCTGCGCACCGGCCGCCCCGACCTGGCCGCCGCGCTGCGCGCCCGCCCGCGCGCCGTGCGCGCGGTGACGCTCGCCGAGGGCCGCGCGCTGGTGGACCTGGCGCGCGAGGCCATGGTCACCCGCAACCGGGACCTGGACGTCTTCGCCTACGGCGACCCGCGCGACGTGCGCCTGGTCGAGTGGGGCGAGGGCCTGCAGCTCGCGCTGATCGGCTTCGTGCCCGAGCGGCGCCTGATGCTCGAGTGCGTGTACGGCGCCCTGACCCTGCAGTCCGGCGTGCCCATCGGCTACGTCCTGTACGCCGACCTCTTCGGCTCGTGCGAGACGGCCTACAACGTCTTTCCCACCAACCGCGGCGGCGAGGCCGCGCACGTCTACGGCCGCGTGCTGGCCACCGCGCGCCACGTCTTCGGCTCCGACACCTTCACGGTCATGCCCTACCAGCTCGGCGACGACAACGACGAGGCCATCGAGTCCGGCGCGTGGTGGTTCTACCAGAAGCTCGGACTGCGCCCGAAGGCGCCGGCGACGCTGTCGTTGATGCGGCGCGAGCTGGCGGCGATGAAGCGCAATCCGCGCCGCCGCTCGTCCGCCGCCACGCTGCGGCGCCTCGCGCGCGAGTGCCTGTACTTCCACGCCGGCGCGCCGCGGCGCGACGTCATCGGGCTGGTGGACCTGGGCGCCATCGGGCTGCAGGTCAGCGGCCCCCTGGCGCGGCGCTTCGGCAGCGACCGGCCGGCGGCGGCGCAGGCCTGCGAGCGCGAGGCGGCGGCGCTGCTGGGCGTGCGGCCGCGCGGCTGGAACGCCGGCGAGCGGCTGTGGCTGCGCCGCTGGGCGCCGCTGGTGCTGGCGCTGCCTGGCGTCGAGCGCTGGGGCGCCGCCGACCGGCGCGCGCTGGCGCAAGTCATCCGGCTCAAGGGCGGGCGGCGCGAAAGCGCCTACGCCGTCGCGGCGGGGCGACACCGGCGGCTGTGGGGAGCGCTGACGACGCTGGCACGACGGGAGCCCTGAAACCGGGATCCCCGCGGGCGAGCCGCAACGTATGCGCAACCTATGCGACGCATATGTTGCACATACGTCACGGCTCCGCCGGCCCGCACCTCCGGCTGCGCTTCAGCGCGGTCCGGCGGGCCTGCGCAGCAGCGTGGGGTCCAGGTCCACGTCCGTGAGCGACTCGAGGAACGCCAGCAGGTCGTCCGTCTCGCCCTCGGTGAGGTTCAGCGGCTCGAGCATGCGCTCGAAGTGCCCCGGCGTGTGGTCGAAGGCGTTTTTGAAGCTGGAGTAGTGCTGCAGCACGTCGCGCAGCGTGGCGAACTGTCCGGCGTGCATGTACGGCGCGGTCACGGCCACGTTGCGCAGGCTGGGAGTCTTGAACTGGCCGATGAGGTCGGTGCGTGTGCCGAGGAAGTCCAGCTTGGCGCGGCCGGCGGCGGGGTCGTCGCTGTGGGGGCCGGCGCCGTTGAACGGATCGGCCAGCAGCTGCTCGAGCCCGGCGTGACGGCCGGTGTCGCGGCGCAGCTCCTTGCGCGCCAGCGGCACGCGCGTGGAGTGGAACTCCATGTCGGTGAAGTTGGGGCCGGCGTGGCACAGGTCGCACTGGCCGCGGCCGACGAAGAGACGCAGGCCGCGCTGCGCGGCGGGCGGCAGGGCCGCGAGCTTGGCCGGGTCGCCGTCGCGCAGGCCCTCGACGAAGACGTCGAAAGGCGCGCGGTCGGAGACGAAGCGGCGCTCGTGGGAGGCGATGGCCTTGGCCACGTTGGCGTAGAAGCCGTCGACGGCGGGCCAGCCTGCGGGCTGCAGGGCGCCGTCGGGCGCTTCGGGGACGGGCGGCAGCGGGCCGAAGAGCTCCTCGTACGCCGCGCGCAGCTCGGTGTCGGACGCGAACAGGCGCAGCACGCCCAGGCGCGAGAAGCCCATCTCGACCGGGTTCTCGATGGGTTGCACGGCCTGCGCCCAGAGCGAGTCGGCGCGGCCGTCCCAGAAGAACCAGCGGTTGTTGGCCACGTTCCACAGCGCGGGCGTGTGGCGCTCGGCGGTGCCGATGGCCTGCGCGAACTGCAGGCCGTCGGCCAGGTGCTTGTCGGCCGGGTGGCAGGTGGCGCAGGCCACCTGGCCATTGGCCGAGAGCCGCGTGTCGTGGAACAGGAACTGCCCGAGACGCTGCGCGCGCGGGTCGTCGGCGACGCGGTTGGTCGGGTCGGGCGGCGGCGGCGGCAAGGGCGAGTGTTCGAGGACGAGCGCCAGTTCCTCGGGCGTCCAGTCCAGCAGCTCGGGCGCCGGCGGGTCGCCGGGCGCGGCCAGCGCGGCGGCCAGCAAGGCGATCACGGCCCGCAGCGATGTCACGGCAGGTGCACCGCCAGCAGCGCCTGCCCGAAGCCGCGCGCGTCGCGGACGTTGAAGAGCAGGTCCCAGTGGCCGCGCATGTGGAACAGCAGGCCCTCCACCAGGAAGCTGCCGTCGGGCTGGCGCGTCGTGCGGGAGAAGGTGTTCATGCCGTGGCCGTGCTCGGGCATCAGGGCGGTGACCTCCAGCTCGAGCTCGGGCAGCGCTGCGTCGGGCGCGTCGGCGCGCG
>Ga0247727_10008878_pt1 | contig 18479 bp, 14 predicted proteins | sample WisWelCaveWW1625_FD_202498 | JGI IMG/M metagenome (GOLD analysis project Ga0247727, IMG submission 202498) | Biofilm microbial communities from Wishing Well Cave, Virginia, United States - WW16-25 | ecosystem: Environmental > Aquatic > Deep subsurface > Groundwater > Cave microbial mat | place... | reverse complement strand
CCGGATGAGCTGAAGCGAATCTTTCGCGAATATGGCGAAGAAAAATTGGCCGCGCCGATCGCGCGCGCCATCGTCAAACAGCGCTCGCTAAGCCCGCTGCAGCGCACCGGTGATTTGCGGCAAATTATCGAGCGTATCGTTAAGGGGCCGCATCGCATCAAATCGCTGGCGCGAATTTTTCAAGCGCTGCGGATCGCGATAAATGAGGAGTTGGAAGCATTGAATGAATTTCTGCCGAGCGCGCTGGCGTTGCTGCGGCCCGGCGGCCGGCTCGTGGTGATCAGCTATCACTCGCTCGAGGATCGAATCGTCAAACAATTTTTTAAAGCGCGGGAAAAAGGCTGCGTCTGTCCGCCGGAATTTCCGGTTTGTGTTTGCGGCAAGCAGTCGCAGCTCCGCATTTTAACGGCAAAGCCCGTCACGCCGAATCCAAAAGAGATCGCGGCAAACAGTCGGTCGCGCAGCGCGCGATTACGCGCGGCGCAAAAACGATGAGCAAGCGTAAGTCCAAAATATCGTTGCCAGCAAACAAGTCGATGGCGGCGCCTTTGAAAGCGCAGCCAGCGGCATCAATTAAACCGAATACAAAAAGCGGCGCCAAAAAAAAACAAGGCGCGCGTTCGCGTTTGTCCAAACCGGAATTTAGCTCCGCCGCGATCAAGCGCAGTCTCGCGTTGTTATTTCCGTTTTCATTTTTTTTGCTTCTCGGTTTGTTTTTGATTTGGGAACGCGTGAAGGTCGGCGAGTTGGCCGCGCAAATCTCGAAATTGGAATCGCAACGCCTGCAACTGGGCGACCAAAACGATAAATTGCGCGTTCAGTTGGAGCAGCTTTCCGGTTACGGCCGGATTTCGCGTTTGGCGGCGCAGCGCTTGGGGCTGGTCGCCGTGCCGCAGCAGGCGATTTTGGTTGCAGAAGATTAATTCGGAGCGCCCCGAGTCCTTTTAAAAATATCAAGGAAAGTCCGGGCTTTGGCACTGCACAAATCCAGGAATTGAACGACAAACTTGCTCGTGGATAATGACCGCAGCGAACATAACAAGAAGTGATTTCGTCCAGCGCAAGAAAAAATCAAACGCCGGTCGTGATTGGCGGATGTTGGCGCTTGAGATTTTTTTCCTGTGTTTCGGCATGACGATCGTGCTGCGCTTGCTGCACATTCAAGTTTGGCAGCGTGAAAAATATCGGAAGCTGGCGAAAGTGCAGCATCTCTCCGCCATGCCGCTGCCGGCGCAACGCGGCTTGATTTATGATCGCAACCAAAACCCTCTCGCGGTGAATGAAGCCTGTGTTTCGGTCGGGGTTGAAATGCAACACGTGAAAAGCCGCGCCGACTACGCTGAAAAATTAGCGCCGCTGTTGGGCGAGCCGGCCTCGGCGCTGCGGGAAAAAATGAGCGGGGAGCGCAAATTCGTCTGGCTGCGGCGCCGCGTCGATCCGGATCAGGCGCAGAAGATCAAGTCGCTCAAATTGCCCGGGGTGCGTTTGGAAAAAGAATCGCGCCGCCGCTACCCGCATGATGAGAGCGCCGCGCACGTGCTCGGCTACACCGACGTCGACAATCACGGCATCGCCGGCATCGAGATGGCGTGCGACTCGCTTTTGCGCGGCGTCAACGGCCGCAAAATTATCCAACGCGACGCCATTGGCAACGCCATGCCGCAGGTCAGCGTTCCCGATACGCCGCCGACGAATGGCAAGAGTTTGATTCTCACCATCGACTACATTCTGCAAACGATTGTCCATGAAGAACTGCGCGCGGCGATGGACAATTTTGAAGCGAGCTCCGGCATTGCGATGATCACCAATCCGCACACCGGCGCGATTCTCGCGATGACTTGCGAGCCGAGTTTCAATCCCAACAATCCGGCCGTTTACTCGGCAGCGGTGCGGCGCAATCGCGCCATTACCGATTTGTTGGAACCCGGCTCGACGTTCAAGCTGGTGCCTTTCTCCGGAATTTTTCAGGAGAAAAAAGCCAAGCCCGACGCCGTCATTTTTTGTGAAAATGGCGCGTTCCGATTTGCCGGCGAAACCGTGCGCGATCACGAACCGCAAGGCAATCTCCCGATTCGCGAAATCGTAGCGGTTTCGAGTAATATCGGCACCTTCAAGCTGGCGCGGCTGCTTGGCAAAGAAAAATTTTTTCAATACGCGCGCGATTTTGGTTTCGGCATGAGCACCGGGTTGGAGTTGGACGGCGAAGTGAATGGCATTCTAAAAAATCCGGTTGACTGGTCGGGTTTTTCGCTCGCCGCCATGGCGCAGGGATACGAAGTCGCCGTGACGCCGCTGCAAATGGCCATGGCCTACGGCGCGTTGGCCAATGGCGGCCTGCTGTTGAAGCCGAAAATTTTATCAGGTTGGGTTGAGCCGACCGGCGAAGTGAAAAGTTTTGCAGAGATTGAAATCGTGCGGCGCGTGATTTCCAAGTCGGTGGCGAATTTGATGGCGAACCTATTGGAAGGCGTCGTCGATCACGGCACCGCCAAAACCGCGGCTATCCCCGGTTTGCGCATCGCGGGAAAAACCGGCACGGCGCACAAGCCGCTGGCCGCCGGTCGCGGTTATGCGCGCAATGATTATATCGCCTCGTTTGTCGGATTTTTTCCGGCGAACGCGCCGCGTTATTTGATTTTCGTGATGCTGGAAAATCCGCGCACAACTTATTGGGGCGGTTTCGTCGCCGCGCCGGCTTTCAAGAAAATTGCGCAGCGCATCATCACCACGAACCCGGGCAAAGAACAAAAAAGTGAGGAGGAAATAACCGACATGCCAACCACGGATACGCGAACGATCGTCGTGCCGGACGTCACGGGCCGATCGGCGGCCATCAGCGCCGCGATTTTGGAGAAACTCGGACTCGACGTCGATCGCGAAGGCAGCGGCGATTTTGTGTTGAATCAAAATCCGGCGCCGGGTTCGCGCGTTGAGCCGAACGCCACGGTCAGGCTCGATCTGTTTGAAATGGAACGATCGCGCCCGGCCGTTTCAAACAAAATGCCGAATCTCGCCGGCCTCTCGGTGCGCGAAGCCCTGCAAAAATTGGCTTTGCTCAAACTTGAGGCTTCGGTGCGCGGCAGCGGCCGCGTCGTGCGGCAACATCCCGGCGCCGGCGCGACGATCTCCCCCGGCATGGGTTGCGAGATCGAATGCCAGGCAGCGATTCCGGTGATGAAAGCGGCGGCGATGCACTAAAAAATGGATTGGCGAATTTGTGGCGTATTGGAATTCTGCAACCTCCAACACCCCATTTATTCAATCATCCATCAATTCAATAATCCAAAGATTCAATGGCCTTAATTCTCACTCTCGGTGAATTGCAACAAGCCTGCGGCGACAACGCGCGCTTCTTTGGCAACAGCGCGCAATTGACGCAGCGCCCGGCAGGACTTTCCACGGACTCGCGACGATGCGGCGCCGGTGAAATATTTGTCGCATTGCGCGGTGAAAAATTCGATGGCCATCAATTTGTTGCGCAAGTTTTAACCGCGGGGGCGCTGGCCGCTGTCGTCGAAAAAGGTTGGTATGCGTCACAGAAAAAAGCGAGTGGAAATTTCATCGTCGTTGTCGACACGTTGCTGGCATTGCAACAAATCGGCCGCGCGATTCGAAGGCGCTGGGGAAAAACTGTTTTGGCCATCACCGGCAGCAACGGCAAAACGACAACGAAAGAGTTGGTCGCAAGCGTGCTGGCGCAAAATAAATCGGCGCATAAAACCGCCGGCAATTTGAATAACCACATCGGCGTTCCATTGACGCTGGCGGAATTGAGTCACGGCCACGACATCGCCGTGATCGAAATGGGCATGAATCACGACGGCGAAATAGCGCGGCTTTGCGAGATCGCCGAGCCGAATTACGGTTTGATCACGAATGTCGGCCGCGCCCACATCGAATTTTTTAAAACTCTCGATGGCGTTGCCAAAGCCAAAGGCGAGCTTTTTGCCTATTTGCGCGCGCGCGGCGGAATCGCTTTTCTAAACGCGGATGATCCGAAATTGCGAACGGTTTTGCCCTCGGGCGCCAAAGCCATCACCTATGGTTTGCAGCAACCGGCGCAAGTGCCGGGCAAAATTGTAAGTGTCGATGAAAATGGTTGCGTTATCCTGGCGTGGCGAAATAAAAATATTCATTTGACGATCCCCGGCGCGCACAATGCCGGCAATGCTTTGGCCGCGATTGCCGTCGGCGAGCACTTCGGCGTGGCGCCGGAAAAAATTCGCCTCGCGTTGGAAAGCGCGCCGCCGATGACAAAACGCATGCAAATTCTTCGGCTCAAAAGCCCTTTCGGGCGCGGTGAGCTGACGATTATCAACGACGCCTACAACGCCAATCCGGAGTCGATGCGCGCCGCGTTGGAATTTCTCGCCGCCATGCCGATTCGTGTCAGCGGCCGCCGTATTGCGGTTTTGGGCGACATGCTCGAGCTTGGTGAAGCCGCCTCGTCGGCGCATGAAGAAATTGGCCTGATGATACGCGAGCTTTCCATTCACGCAGTTTTTGCGTATGGCCCGAACATGCGGCATTTGGTGGCAGCCATCGGCGAAACAAAATGGGCGGAACACTTTGAAAACAAATTGCGCCTGTGTGAAGAAGTCGGCCGCTCCATTCGCCCCGATGACGTGATTTTGCTCAAAGGCAGCCGCGGCATGGCAATGGAGGAAGTCGTTGAGAAGTTGCCGGTGTAATGCAGAAGGTCTCGTCTGCCAAAGCTACAAAAAGGAGCCGCCATGCTTTATTATCTGTTTTATCCATTGCACAAATATGTTTCCGGCTTCAATGTGTTCCAGTACATCTCGTTTCGCGCCGCGTTTGCGGCCATCACGGCTTTGCTCATCAGCTTTTTCGTCGGTCCGCGGATCATTCGTTTCTTGCGCGACAAACAAATCGGCCAGGAAGTGCGGCCGGACGGTCCGCAAACGCATTTGAAGAAAAAAGGCACGCCGACGATGGGCGGCTTGATCATTTTGGCGGCGGCGATTCTCCCGACATTGTTGTGGGCGCAAGCGACGATCTACGTCGCTCTGGTGTTGATCGCCACCGTGTGGATGGGGACAGTGGGATTTCTCGACGACTATTTGAAAGTCGTCAAAAAATGGCCGAAAGGACTTTATGGCCGCTACAAAATCGCCGGGCAAGTCTTGCTCGGCTTGATTCTCAGCAGCGTGATTTTTTTTGCGCCGCAGTTCAAAGATTTTTCAACGTTGACGACCGTGCCCTTTGTCAAAGACAGCGAACTTGATTTGGGTTTCGGATTGAGTTATCCGTTCAACTACATTCCTTATGTTTTGATCGTGATTTTTATCATCACCGCCACCAGCAATTCCGTAAATCTCACCGACGGCCTGGACGGCTTGGCGGTGGGGCTGGTCGCGATCTCCGCAACGGCATGGGCGGCGATCAGCTATGTTTCCGGCCGCACCGATTTCAGCCGCTATTTGGACATTCTCTATTTGCCCGGCGCCGGCGAGCTGACGGTTTATTGCGCGGCGCTTGGCGGCGCGGCGCTCGGATTTTTGTGGTTCAATGCGCATCCGGCGCAAGTGTTCATGGGCGACACCGGCTCGTTGGCATTGGGCAGCGCGCTGGGAACGGTGGCGATTCTGCTGAAAAAAGAATTGCTGCTGGCCATCATCGGCGGCGTTTTCGTCGCCGAAACGATGTCGGTGATTTTGCAGGTTTGGTATTTCAAACGCACCGGCGGCAAACGCATTTTTCGTATGGCGCCGCTGCATCATCATTTTGAATTGCACGGCTGGAGCGAGCCGCAAGTCGTCGTGCGCTTTTGGATCATCGGCATTCTGCTGGCGCTGTTGAGTTTGAGCACATTTAAAATTCGTTAGATCAAATTGACCGGGCGCTTCAAGTGACCGGTCGATACCATTAAAATTTTTTGATGTCGTTCAAAGATCTCAAATCCTCCTCGGCGAAACGTCTCCAATTTTCGGAGATCGATTTGACTTTGCTCGCCACTGTCATGGCGCTGCTGCTCTTCAGCATTTTTTTTATCTACACCGCCAGCTCGATCCGGGCGGAACGGCTTTACGACGACAGCGCGTTCTTTCTCAAGCGGCAATTGATTCGCGTGGTCATCGCGCTGGTGATCATGTTTTTCATCGCGCGCGTCGATTATCACCGCGTGCTGCGGCATTCGCCGCCGGCCTATTGGTTCGCGCTCGCCTTGTTGGTGTTCCTGTTGTTTGCGCCGGAAAGTTGGATGATTCGCGGCTCGCGGCGTTGGATCATGCTCGGCCCGGCGCAATTTCAGCCGTCGGAATTGGCCAAATACGCGCTGATTTTTTATCTCGCCGGCAATCTGGCCAAGCCCGACGTCGATCCGGAAAATTTTGTCGACGGCCTTTTGCCGCAATTGATTCTCATCGGCGCCGTCGTGTTGGGCGTGGCGCTGGAGCCGGATTTGGGCACGGCGCTCGCAATTGCAACCATTGCGCTCATCATGTTGTTCGTTGCCGGCGCGAAGCTCGGCCATTTGTTCTTTCTCGTCTTCGGCGCGGTTCTTTCCGCCGCTTCGATGTTGTGGCGAGTCGCATATCAACGCGGCCGCGTCGAATCATTTATCGCCTCGATGTTTGGCGACGCCGAGCCGGCTTGGCAGGTGCGTCAATCGTTGATCTCGCTCGGCAACGGCGGCTTGTTCGGCGTCGGCCTCGGACAAAGCAAGCAGAAGCTGCTCTTTTTGCCTGATCCGTTCACGGATTTCATCATGGCCATCGTCGGCGAAGAGCTCGGCTTGATCGGCACGCTCGCGGTGATTCTGATGTTCTTCATCATCATCTGGCGCGGCTTTCACATCGCGCATCGCGCCCCGGATCGCGCCGGCCAACTCACTGCGCTCGGCGTCACCTCGGCGATCGGCTTGTACGCGCTGGTGAACGCCGGCGTCGTCACCCACATTCTGCCGACCACCGGCATTCCGCTGCCGTTCATTAGTTACGGCGGCTCCGCGTTGATCATGAATTTGTTCGGCATCGGCGTGTTGTTGAATATCTCGCAGTTGACCGGCAACCGGTCGGCGGGCAAAACGCGCCTCAACATGATTCCGGTTGCCAGCGTGCGATGGTTCAGGGATCGCAAACGCCGTTAAAGCCGATTTTAAAATCAGGGCAGAAAATTTTTTTGCCATAAAACTTTTTTCATTGCAGTTCTCTTTTCGTTGCAAGTTTGAGAAATGATAAATGCGTTGCGCGTCGTTTTTGCCGGCGGCGGCACCGGCGGCCATCTTTATCCAGCCATTGCCATCGCCGAAGCATTTCAACGACGCGCGCCGAAATTTGACTGCGTGTTCGTTGGCGCGGCGCGCGGCCTTGAAACGCGCGTGATTCCGCCGCTCGGATATCGTTTGGAATTAATGCCGGTGCGCGGGCTTTTGCGTAAATTGACGTTGAGCAATTTGCTCGCGCCGGTTTTTCTTTTAAAAAGTATTTGGCAATGCTTGCGCTTATTCAAAAAGTTCAAGCCGCGTCTGATCATCGGCACCGGAGGCTACGTCAGCGGCCCGGCTTTGTTCGCCGCGTGGTTGAGCGGGCGAAAATTTGTGGTGCAGGAACAAAACAGTTTTCCGGGCTTGGTGAATCGTTGGTGGGGCGAACGCGCCGATTTGGTTTTTTTGAGCTTTGAAGAAAGTAAAAAGTTTTTTCGCCGGCAAAAACATCTGCGCGTCGTCGGCAATCCGGTGCGCGCGAATTTGGCCGGCGGCAATCGAGAAGCCGCCGCAAACAAATGGAATTTGAAACCTGATCGCGTGACGCTGCTCGTGTTCGGCGGCAGCCAGGGGGCGCGGCGAATCAACGAACTGATGTTGGAAATTTTGCCGAGGCTCGCAGCGCTGGAAAATTTTCAAATGCTGTGGGCGACCGGGCCGCAAAATTTCGATCAAATCGCGTCGCGCGCAGCAAACGCGAGCAATATAAAAATCGTTCCATACTTCGATGATATGGCCTCGGCTTACACGCTCGCGGATTTTGCGCTCTGCCGCGCCGGCGCTTCGACGATTTTTGAGTTGACCAACTGCGGATTGCCGTCGCTGCTCGTGCCGTTTCCGTTTGCCACCGCGGATCATCAAACTTTCAATGCGCGCGCGTTGGAAGAAGCCGGCGCGGCGCGCCTGCTTATCGAAAAAGAATTGACGGCAGAAAAATTGTTTGATAATTTGCATGAATTGACCGCAAAACCGGAGGTGCGACAAATCATGTCAGCGGCGGCGAAAAAGTTGGCGCGCCCCCATGCGGCGGATGAGATCGTTGAAATGTGTTTGTCTTTGCTTAAAAATTAAAAGTGTCATTACGGAATGACATGAAGAGGAGTGTTCAACATGGCCCTTAAAAAATACGGCAAAGCGTTTTTCTTCTCAACCACATTTCTGCTTGCCGGTTTGCATTTGGGAAGCTGGGTTGATCGTGACGCCGGCTTTCGCGTGCAAAAGGTGATGGTGACCGGCTGCAAAACTTTGCGCGAGCAGGAAGTGGCCGCCGCCGCCAAAGTGCCGATGTCCCGTTCGATTTTCGACGTCGAATTTTTGCCGATTGCCAAGCGCGTTGAAGCCCTGCCGTTTGTGCAGAAAGCGCAAGTTTCGCGCATTTTCCCCTCGACGATCGTGATCGCGATTGAAGAAAGAAAAACGTTGGCGCTCATCAACCATTCCGGTTTGTGGCCGGTCGATGCCGAGGGCGTGATTCTGCCGCGCTTGCAGCCGAACCGCCGCTTGAACGACCCGGCCAGTTATGACACGCCGGTGCTTTCCGGCAGCGTATTTTCCCAAACCGGCGAGAACAAAAAACTCTCGATCGCGAACCAACGCGTGATCGACTTTTTGTCCGAGCTGCGCTCGACGAATGCCATGCTGTATCACGGCATTTCCGAGCTCAATATTAATCCCAAAGGCCATCTGACGTTTTATTTGATGGACGGCGGCGTGCCGGTTTATCTTGGCGCCGATGGTTGGATGGAAAAAAGTGAGCGGCTCTTCATTTTTTTGCAATACGTCAAACCGGTGTCGGGAAAATTTTTAACCATTGATTTGCGTTTCGACAATCAAATTGTGACAAGAGAAAGTTGAACGCTCCTGTCGTTTTTTGGAATTAACAAAAAAACGAGTGGGAGAAAGAGCAGGAGAATTAAGGAGGCCAATATGGTCGTTGATTACATTTGCGCGCTCGATATCGGCACCACGAAGATTTGCGCGATGATCGCGGAGGTCGACGAGCACAATCAGATCAAAATCATCGGCATGGGCAATGCGCCCTCGGAGGGCTTGCGCCGCGGCGTCGTCATCAATCTCGATCGCACGGTGCAGTCGATTTTGCGCGCGAAAGAAGAGGCCGAGCGCATGGCCGGCGTCGAGATTAAATCGGTTTATGCCGGCATTGCCGGCGATCACATTCGCAGCGTCAACGGCCGCGGTGTGGTCGCGGTTTCCGGAGAAGATCACATTATTTCGCCGGAAGACAAGCGCCGTGTCATCGAAGCGGCGAAAGCCGTGGCGCTGCCGTTTGATCGCGAGATCATTCACATTCTGCCGCAGGAGTTCATCGTCGATGATCAGCGCGGCATCGATGATCCGGTCGGCATGAGCGGCGTGCGGCTCGAGGCCGAAGTGCACATCGTCACCGGCGCGGTGACTTCGGCGCAGAATATTTGCCGCTGTATCGAGCGCGCCGGCATGGGCGTGCACGATCTCGTGCTGGAGCCGCTGGCCTCGAGTTTCTCGACGCTGACCGACGACGAAAAAAATCTCGGCGTCGCGGTTCTCGACATCGGCGGCGGCACGACGGACATTGCCATGTTTTATGAAGGCTGCATTCGTCACACCGCCATCGTCGGGCTGGGCGGCAGGAATGTGACGAACGATTTGGCGCACGGCCTGCGCACGCCGCTGGATCAGGCCGAGTCCATCAAAATTGCGCACGGCAGCGCCATTCATCTCGAAAACGAGCGCGAAGAAGTTTTTGACGTGCCGGGCGTCGGCGGCCGGGTGCCCCGTAAGATTTCTCGCAATGTTTTGGTCGATATCATACAGCCTCGGGCCGAGGAAATTCTCAGCCTGGCTTTCAATGAAATTAAAAAATCCGACTACGTGAATTTGATGACTTCCGGCGCGGTGCTCACCGGCGGCTGCGCCATGCTGCCGGGCATAGTGGATTTAGCCGAAGAAATTTTCAACATGCCGGTCAAGCTCGGCAAACCCAACAGCGTGAAATCGGTGACCGACGAAATTTACAAACCCAATCACGCCACCGGCGTCGGCCTGATCCTGTATGGTTTTCATAACAAAACCAGCGCCGATCATCTGCTCGGCGAAAGTGAAACGCACTTGTTCGATAAAATTGCGGAACGCATGAAACGCTGGTTCGGCGGCGTCGGGCGCGCGTAAAAATATTTTTGCAAAGTTTCTAACTTCTAAAAACTAAGTTGGCCGGTTGGCCGGTTTGCCAGTTAATCGGCAAACCGGGAAACTGGCGAACCGGCAAACAGGAGCTCAACATGAATCTCCGACTCAATTTTGACGAAGCGAGTTTACTCGCCGCCCGCATTAAAGTCGTCGGCGTCGGCGGCGCGGGCTGCAACGCGGTGAATCGCATGATCGATGCCGGCCTGCGCGGCGTTGATTTCGTTGCCATGAATACCGACGTGCAGGCCTTGGAAACTTCCAAATCTGCCGTAAAATTACAGATCGGCAAAACCACGACGCGCGGCCTCGGCGCCGGCGCCGATCCGGAAATCGGCCGCAAAGCCATTGAAGAAGATCGCGAGGCCGTTGCCGACATTCTCGCCGAGAGCGACATGGTTTTCGTCACCTGCGGCATGGGCGGCGGCACCGGCACCGGCGCCGCTCCGATCGTCGCGGAAATCGCCAAAGATCTCGGCGCGTTGACCGTCGGCGTCATCACCAAACCGTTTCTCTTCGAAGGCAACAAACGCATCAAGCGCGCCGAAGAAGGTCTCATTGAGTTGAAAGAGCGCGTCGATACGCTCATCATTATTCCGAATCAGCGTTTGCTTTCCGTCGTTCCCAAAGGCACGCCGCTCATCGAAGCGTTTCGCCAGGCCGACGAAGTTTTGCTGCATGCCACAAAAGGGATTTCGGATTTGATCTCCACGCCGGGTTTGGTGAATCTCGATTTTGCCGATGTGAAAACCGTGATGTCGGAAATGGGCGACGCGCTGATGGGCGCGGGCTTGGCCAGCGGCGATGAGCGCGCCCTGCAAGCGGCGCAGCGCGCGATCTCGAGCCCGCTGCTGGAAGATGTTTCGATCGCCGGCGCGTTGGGCGTGTTGGTGAACATCACCGGCGGCGAGGATTTGACCCTGCACGAAGTCAACGACGCCAACACGGTGATTTGCGAAGCGGCCGGAACGGACGCCAACATCATCTTCGGCGCCGTGATTGACAAAACCATGGGCGATCAAATTCGCGTGACCGTGATTGCGACCGGTTTCCATAAAAACGGCCGCGCTGCCGCATCAACAAGGTCGTCTCGTTCGACGCGTTTCTTTGATACAACGCTGACTGAACTTGACATTCCAACGTATCAACGCAAAAGCAGCAACGGCAATGGCCATGCGCAAAGCGGCAACGGCGCGCATGAGCCGATTATTCGCCCCTACGAAGAAGAAGCCGTTGTCGAGGCACAATCGGTGGATGATTATGAAGTTCCCGCGTTTTTGCGAAAGCGGCTCGGTTGAAACGGCAAACGTAAAATTTAAAACGTAAGTTGTTTTTGTTATCGCCTGCACACGGTGGATACAGTCACTAAAGGGCACAGCCACAAAAAGGCCCGTTGCGTTGATCTGCAGTCAACGCGGCGGGCCTTGCCGTTTAATGGCCTGTGCAAACTTTCCGCACGTCACCGAGATTACTGAAAATCGCCGAAAGCGGTCAAAAAATAATTCGGCGGCTCTCGGTGTTTTCGGCGGATTTCGGCAGGAGGCATTATGGCCGCGCCATCTCTAAAAATCAGGCCATGCTCCCATTGTGACTTGACTTTTCAAAACGATTTGTTTATCTTTTGGGCACAAGTTGCGGGCTTTTTCCCTCTCACGAGCATCGCGTATGAATAACCAAATCATCTCGCATTATCGCCAGCTTAAAAAGCTGGACCGCGGCGGCATGGGCGAAGTCTATCTCGCCGATGACACTAATTTGCCGCGCCAGGTGGCGATCAAATTCATGCTCCCGGAGTTTGCCGCCGTGCCGGAATTGCGCAGCCGTTTTCAGCACGAAGCCCGGGCCGCGGCGCTCATCAATCATCCGAACGTCGTGACGATTTACGACGGCGGCGAAGAAAAGAACCGGCCCTACTTCGTGATGGAATATATCGACGGCGAGCCGCTCGCCGCTTTGCCGGCGCGGCAGGAATTGTCGATTGACGAAGTGCTCGACCTCGCCCTGCAAATTTGCGCCGGCCTCGGCAAGGCGCATCAAAAAGGCATCTTGCACCGCGACCTCAAACCCTCCAACATTTTGCTCGACAGCGACGGCCGCGTGAAGATCGTCGATTTCGGCCTGGCCAAATTGCGCGACACCAGCTCGCTGACTTCGACCGGCGAGGTGATAGGCACGCCGGCTTACATGTCGCCGGAGCAAGCGCGCGGCTGGAAGCTCGACGCCCGCTCCGATCTTTTCTCCCTCGGCGTGATTCTGTACGAGCTGATCACGCGCCGGCTGCCGTTCAACGGCGCGACCCGAGAAGCGCTTTTCTTGACGATCTTGCAGCAGGAACCGGAGCCGCTGGCCCGCTACAAACGCGGCGTTCCCCTCGGCATGCAGAGCCTCATCGACCGTGCCCTCGATAAAGACCGCGAAACGCGCTATCAAAACGTCGAAAGCCTGTCGGCGGATTTGAAACGCGAGAAAAAATTATTGTCGGGCGCTGCGCCGCCGACCCTCTCTCTCCCGCCCAAACGCGAAGCGCCGGCAAAACCGCAGCGCCAAGATTTGAAACCAAAACCAGCAGCGCCTCAAAAAACGCCGCGTCGGTCGCCCAAAACAATTTGGCTCGGCGTTGGCGGCCTCCTGCTCGCCATCGTCCTCGTGTATCTGTGGCTGTCTCGCGAAAAGAAGGCCGCGGATTTTGTGAGCTTGTCCATTGCCACCACGCCGCGCGACGCCACCGTTTTGTTGGACGGCAGCGCGATCGGTACGACGCCGATTACCGATTATCGCGCCGCTGCCAGAAAAACGGCGCTGCGCATTTTGAAAACGAATTACTTTGCCCTCGACACCACCGTCACTCTCGTCAAAGGCCGCGAGGCCAAATTCACTTTTAAATTGAAACCGGCGCTGGCGCGCGTCACTGTGCAAGTGACTCCTGCCGATGCCGAAGTGATTTTGGACGGCGAAAGCCTGACGCCGGCGCAGTGGCGCAACCGGCCGTTATCTTTGGGAATGCACAGCCTCAATCTTTCGCGCGAGGGTTACAAACCGCTGCAAACCCAGTTTCGCGTCATCGCCCGCGATACGACGCTGCGCTACACGCTCGCGCCCATCGTTGTGGCCGAATACGGCACCATCCGCGTGCAGGCGTTTCTCGATGGCCGCGTTTATATTGACGGCAATTTGATGGGCAGCATTAGCGCGGGCCAGGGCCCCGAATATGACCAGCCGGTCGGCTCGTACAAAGTCGAAGTGCGCGGCGCCAGTGAAACTGTTTCACAGAATGTGACGGTGGCGAAAGGCAAAACCGTGACGGTGACGCTGCGGCCAAAGCCCACGGCGCCGCCGCCCGAATCGAAACCGACTCCTCGGATGCTGCGCACCACTTCGCGAAATGAGCTTTCGGCGGACGAAGTTAAAAGGATGTTAGCGGCGAAAGGTTTTTATGATAGTGATTGGAACAAAAGTGTAAGTGGCTTCTCGAATGACTACGAACGACGAACGATTGCAGGTGATGAAGTGGTTGTCGATAACGCCACCGGTTTAATGTGGCAGCGCAGCGGATCACCAGACTACATGACTTTGGCCAATGCGCAAGAATATATTCGCCAATTGAACGCAAAGCCATTTGCTAAGTTTAGTAACTGGCGCTTGCCCACGTTGGAAGAAGCCATGTCGTTGATGGAACCAACCAGGTTGAACGGTGATTTGTATATCGATTCCAAGTTTGACCAAAGGCAGCGTTATATTTGGACTGCAGATAAACAAAGCGCCGGTGTGGCGTGGGTGGCCGACTTCGACATTGGCGGTTGCGGCGGCCGTGTGGACAACAGCTACTTCGTCCGCGCCGTGCGTGTGCTCGTCGGACAATAGATTATTTGGTTATTTGAATTATTTGATTATTTTACAGAGCGAGCGCTAGCGAGCGTGCCTCGAATTTGGATTGTCGCCGTCCCCGAAGGGGACAGATCTGCCAGCATGGGGCAACGCCCCATGAAGGATGATGCCAGATCCACAATTCCAAAGCCCCGAAAGGGGCAAAATAAACCAAGGGTTTGTTCCGCCCTTACAGGGCTTCATCAGGCGGAGGTTCTGTTTTCAAAGGGCGCTGCCCTTTGCTGTTGCATTTGTCCCCTTCGGGGACTTTGGATCGTCTGCGTTTTCAAATTAAACTGATTTTTAGGAAAGCAGAATTGGGCAAATTATTTATTTGCCGGTCCTAAAAAGGTCGTTCCGTTAGGGACGGTTGAAAATGGCTTAACGTTTTTGGCGCTGGCTGTTGGCTAATACTTCACCCGGCAAGTGAGTTGCTGTTGGCTCTGTGTCTTTTGCCGTTGGCATTCACTCCGCTTCCCCAATCGCCGCCAGATGATTCGGCTCCAACAACCAGCACAACGTGAGATCGCCGCCTCGTAATGGGACATTTCCTTCCAACATCGCCACTCCGCCTTTTTTGAACGCCGAAAAATTTTTGTGCTGACCACTGAGCAGGTAACTGAGTAACTCCGAAACGTGCGGCTCATGCCCCACCAAAGCCACATCCGCGCTGTTCGGTAGTTTGTTGAGAAAAGGAACCATCGCCGCCGGATCGCCGGAGGGAATCAACAAATCGGTTTCATCCACATGATCGATTTTTAAAACCTTTTGCAAAATCTCGGCGGTTTGCTGCGCGCGCACCAGCGGGCTTGAAAAAATGTGCGTAAAGTCGATTTCCATCGCCGCCAACCCGGCTGCGATTTGCTCCATCTTGTTCTTGCCTTTTTCGGTTAACGGACGTTTATCGTCGCTGCCCGCCCATTCATCCCGTGCCATCGCGATGGCGTGTCTGACGATATAAATTTCCATCTTTCACTCCTTCTTTTAGAAAGTTCCTCAAGGAAAATTAATGTCATATCCGGACGATTCGAAAAATTCGGATACTGAAAGATTTTTCATTAATCTTGACGAGGACAATATAATAAGATTCTCTCGGGATGTCAAAAAATTTGTTTTTCCTTTGCAAAACCGCCGCGTTTCTATTATGTTGAAAACGTGGAACTCGAACTGCTCAAACGCATCAACCCATTTCGTTTTGGAGAATGTATGAAATTTATCCGCAAGAAATTTCTTCTCAGTTTCATTCTGTTGTTTGTTGTCTCCTGTTCTCAAGAAAAAACTTCGACGAACCAGCTCCGTGTCGCTTTGCTCAGCCCCGGGCCGGTGAGCGACGCCGGCTGGAATGCGGCGGCCTATGAAGGCTTGCAGCGCATTGAGAAAGAATTAAACGCGCAAATCAGCCAAATCGAAACCAAAACGCCGTCGGAGTTTGAAGAAGCCTTTCGCGATTACGCGCGGCAAGGTTATCAGCTTATCTTCGGGCACGGTTTTGAATTTCAAGATGCGGCCGCGGCAGTCGCGCCGAATTTCCCGAAAACAGTTTTCATCACGACTTCCGGAAATACACTGCGCGCCAATGTCGCGCCAATGGTTTTTGAGCTTGAGCACGCCACTTATCTCGCCGGCGTCATGGCCGCGCTCATGAGCAAGTCCGGCAAACTCGGCATGGTCGGCGGCATGGAAATTCCGCCGGTGGAGAGCACGTTCGAGGCGTTCGAAGCTGGCGCGCAATCCGTCCGCTCCGATATTAAAGTGACGCGAAGCTTCATCGGCAATTGGGAAGACGTCGGCGCGGCCAAACAAGCAGCGCTGGCATTGATCGATCAGAACTGCGATTTTCTCATTCACAACGCCGACGCCGCCGCGGCCGGCGTCTTTCAAGCCGCTGCCGAACGTCAGGTGTTTGCGTTTGGCACGAATAAAAATCAAAACGACGTCGATCCGCAGCATATCATCGCCAGTTGTGTGAGCAATATTCCGGCGGCGTTCGTCGAAATGGCGAAACTCGTGCGCGACGGCCGCTTTGAAGGAAAAATTTATCGCCTCGGCATGCCCGACGGCGTGGTTTCATTCGAGCTGAATCTCCAATTGCAATCGCAAATTCCGCCCGAAGTTTTGACTCGCCTTGAAGAAATCCGCCGGCAAATCATTGTTGGGGCGATTCAGGTTCCCAGTAAAGTATAAATGAAAGAAATTCGCCTGCAAGGCATCAAAAAACATTTCGGGCCGATTCAGGCCCTGGCCGGCGAATGTCGTCGTTCCCAATGAGAAACCGTTAATCCCGACAGCATATATAGATACGGCATCGCCGGAAAACGAAAACGCTCCGAGCCCTGCGGCGCGGTGATGAAGAGCAAATAAAGGATCGGCGTCAATAACAAACTCAGTGACACAAAGTTTTTTCCTTTTACTATTTTATGAAACGTAAATAAGATTAAAACGTAATGAATGACCAACCAGAAAATATTTGAAAGATATAAGATAAGATGACTCCGATCGATTTTCGACCAGAATTGTTTGAGCGCCGATTCCATTCCTGCCGTTACAAATAGCGAACGCAATCCCAGCTGCGGACGTTCCTGCCCGCGAAAATGATAAATGTCCCGCACGCTGGCGTCGAGCAAACTTGCAATGATGCCGGTGAGATGAACGCGGAGATAGAGCAGGGGAGCCGCCATAATTTTTTCAACCGCCAATTTTTGATAAACCCGCGCCTGTCGCGGATCGTTGATTTGATAACCGTACTGTTTGCCGCGATATTCGAGTTTTAATTTTTCCGCCGGCAAGCCTTGCGCGACGAGCAAGCTGTCGGCCTCGGCTTCCAGCAAACGCTCGGCGGCGGAATAAGTGATTCCATCCTGCGCTGCTTTCAAATGCGCGACGTTCATGAGCAATAAATTGTTGCCCTGTATCGAGGTCAAATTCGTGACGCCGAAAGTGAGTTTATTGCGAATGAGCCACGGACTGAGAGTAAGTGTAAACAATAAAACGTAAAGCGTAATATTTTTTATACGATTCGGGAATGTCGTTGTAGATGTGCATAATAAAATGACTACAACTACCGCGGAATAGTACGAACCCACCGGACGACAGAGCGTTGCCAGACCCAACAGGATCGCCGCCAATGTCAAAGTTTTGAAAGAATATTGTTGAATGTGTTTAACTAAAAAGAAATTGGCGAGCAGAAATAAAAAAGTGAACAACGATTCCGTCAGCATGCTGAAGGTGTGAACGAGCGCGGAAGGGTCGAGCGCATAACAGATTCCGGCAATGAATCCGGCGCGCCGGCTAAATAATCGTTCGCCCATTTTAAAAACAAGCACGGCGGCAAGCGAATTGATGATTCCCTGCGCCACCGGAATAATCCACAAGCTGCCGCGTGCAATCGACAAAAGCATCGCGAGAAAAAACGGATAAACCGGCGTTATGACATTGTCAAGGATGAACGGCGGACGCTCGCAACGCGAGAATACCCCGTGATGGCGCAGATTTTCCGCGAGCCGGTAATAGCCGATGGAATCGGGATCGGAGATGATTCGCTCTGAATCCATCGCCACGACGAGGCCGAAAATAGTTTTGGTGAGAGTTGAGAGAAGAAAGATGAAAATGGTGGGACGCCAAAAAGAATTTAACCAGCCGTGCCGTAGTGTCATTAATGATTTCCTATTGTTCAAATTTTAGTGGTTTTGAAATATAAAACTTTTTTGTTTATTGCGCAAGAATCAGATCGATATTCCAAAGCGATTGCTCGTGAGTTTTCAAAAGGTTACACTGAGCCGCTAATTTTGGTTTTCTCAATTCTGAAAAAAATCTGCAAAAAATTCTTTAAAAGTGAGTAGAATTTAGCGTTTGTTTTTAAAAGCGATTTTCTTCCATTGACCTTCGGAAGAATTTTCCAATGCGGTTCGGGAAAATCAAAATAACTAAACAGCAGCTCACCGGCTTCGTTCGGGGATTTCACCGCCTTGGGATAATCTTGGCTATAGCGCGCGACAAAAGCTTGCTTGAGGCCCAAAACTTCAGCTCGCGAACCGGCGTGATAAATTTTCTGCAACGCCTTGTGAACTTCGTCATGCAACGTGCTGGGAATTTTGTCTAAGACGTTGCGCATTTTGTGAACAAAACAACGCTGGTGTTTCGCCATCGGAAACACATCGCGCGCCGCTTGGCGCAAGCCGTCCAAGCCATCGGCGATCGCCAAGCCAAT
>Ga0247727_10008877_pt1 | contig 18481 bp, 19 predicted proteins | sample WisWelCaveWW1625_FD_202498 | JGI IMG/M metagenome (GOLD analysis project Ga0247727, IMG submission 202498) | Biofilm microbial communities from Wishing Well Cave, Virginia, United States - WW16-25 | ecosystem: Environmental > Aquatic > Deep subsurface > Groundwater > Cave microbial mat | place... | reverse complement strand
TGTCCTGGAGAAAGCATAAATTTGCTTTCATATTCTTCATCATATCTCATCAATCCCCCGAATCCACCGGGCATGTGTATTTTATTGTCTGCCATACTTATTTTTCCTCAAGCTTCTTTAAAAATCTTTTCTTATTTTATCTTTCTAACTCTCTCCAAAATCACATTTTTCTTTGCTCTGCTCTTGTAAGTCTGCCCGAATCTGACTAAAATCCAGTTCAGCTTCCCCCAAATCCTTTTTGGAAAGATTTCCTTCAAATCTTCTTCAATTTTTTCCTGTTTTTCATGTTTTGTCCATCCTAATTTTCTCGAAATATAAGAAACATGGGTGTCCACACCTATTTGGCCGTGCCCGTACTCTGCCAAAAAAACATTTGCCGTTTTTCTTCCGACGCCTGGAAGCTCAACAAGCTTCTCAAATTCCATAGGCACATTTCCATCATACTTGCGAATAAGAATTTTAGCCAATTTGCTTATATTTCTTGATTTTGTCCTATAGAAATTTACAGGCCGGATAATCTTTGCTATCTGAGAAACACGCGCTTTTGCAAGCTTCTCAACACTATTGAAACGCTCAAACAGCTCCTGAGCAACAGGAATTGTCTTCATATCAGTTGTTCTGGCAGACATCAAAGTTGCAATAAGGGTCTTCCATTTAGTATTCCATCCATCGGCAGCAAGCCGAAGATCCTTGGCAAGCTTCTCAAGCTCCTTCAGCTGTTTTAATGCTGATTTTTCGTTCATGATTTCACTAATATACTAAGATTTTTAATACTCTCTATCCTCAAAAACTTATGCAGCTTAAAGATATTAAAAACTGGGGTCCTGAGATAGAAAAATCTATTACAGAGAAATGGAGAAAAACAGAACAATATAGTTTTGATTCTAAATCTAAAAAGAAAATTTATTCTATTGATACTCCTCCGCCATACGTTAATGCTCCAGTTCATATTGGACAAGCCATAACTTATTGCTACATGGATTTCTTTGCTAGATATAAAAGAATGAAGGGCTTTGAGGTTATATTTCCTCTAGGCTTAGACAGAAATGGCCTTCCAATAGAAATGGCTGCTGAAAAGAAATTTAATGTATCACCTTTCAAAGTAGGAAGAGATAAATTTATTGAATATTGCGAAAAACTATTAAACGAAACATCAACAGAAACTTCAGACACCTTTTCAAAATTAGGAATTTCATTTACTTCTTACAAAGAAGGAAAGCATATCGGCTCAGTTTATCTAACAGATTCTCCAGAATATAGAACCATTACTCAATCAACTTTCATCGATTTATACAATAAAGGCCTTGTATATGAAGATACTAGAATAAATAACTGGGATCCTAAATTACAAACCACAATCGCCGATTCAGAAATTGATTATAAAAATATTCAATCAAATTTTAATGAAATTAAATGGAAAATAAAAGGATCAAAAGAAGAAATAGTTATTGCGACAACACGTCCCGAGCTAATCTGCACATGCGGAATGGTCATTTTTAATCCTAAAGATGAAAGATACAAGCATTTAGATGGAAAAAAAGCAATCTCGCCACTTTTTAACAAGGAAGTGCTCATAAAATCTCATACTCTTGCTAATCCTGAAAAAGGAACAGGCATTGTAATGATGTGCTCTGCCGGAGATCTATCAGATATACAATTCTTCAGAGAACAAAATCTGAAGCCGGTAATTGCAATAAACAAAGATGGAACAATGAACGAAAATGCCGGTTTCCTAAAGGGGCTCAAAGTAAAAGAAGCGAGACAAAAAATAATAGAAGAATTAAAAGGGAAAAATCTCTTAGTAAAACAAACCCAGATAGTTCACAGAACGCCAATTTCAGAGCGTTCTGGTGCAGAAATTGAATTCATTGAAATGCCTGAATTTTACATAAAACAGCTTGATGTAAAAGACAAAATAAAGGAAATTTCAAAAAAAATAAACTTCTATCCTTCGGAATCAAAAAAAATACTTGACGATTGGTTAGATTCGATTTCTATAGACTGGCCAATTTCAAGAAGAAGATATTATGCTACCCCCATTCCTCTCTGGAATTCTGGAGATCTAATTGCAGTTCCTGCTCCGGGAAAATACTACACTCCATGGAAAGAATCTCCTCCAAAAGATGCCGAGGTTTATAAAAAAGGCAAAAAAATCGGCACCATAAAAGACTTTAATGAAAAATGGCGGGGAGAGGAGAGAGTTTTTGACACATGGATGGATTCTTCAATATCGCAGCTTGCTATTCTAAAATATAAATCAGATCCTGTCTTTTTCAAAAAAGCATTTCCTGCTACTTTAAGACCGCAGGGAAAAGAAATAATTAGAACATGGTTGTATTATTCAATACTGCGAGGATATCTAGAAACAGGAAAGCCCTGCTTCAAAGATGTTTGGATTAATCAGCACATAGTTGATGAAAGCGGAAGAAAAATGTCAAAATCTCTTGGAAATGTCATAAATCCTCAAGAATTGCTCAAAGATTTTGGGGCTGAAGCTATAAGAATATGGTCTTCAATAGAAGGAAATCTTGCAAAGCAGGATCTTAAGTGCTCAAAAGAAAAAATAAAGGCTGAATTAAAAACTTTAAACAAAATTCTAAATGTCTCAAGATTTATTATGCAGTTTGAAAAGCCTAAAAAAGCAAAATTGACTGATTTGGATCAACTTTTCATAGACTATATAGAAGATCTTACTGGTAGAATAGATGCATCATATAGTGAATACGATTTCCATCATCCAGCAGTGGAATTAAGATCTTTCCTATGGGAAATTTTTGCTTCTCATTATCTGGAGATTGTTAAAGCTCGAGTTTATAACGAAAATAATAAATTTTCAAAATCAGAATCTGATTCTGCCAAACATGCTCTTTATTATCTTCTTGAAAGATTTTTAACGCTCGTGTATCCAATACTTCCTCAAATTACTTCTACAATTGCAAGTGAACTGGGTACGAATCTGCTAGAATCAGATTTCCCAAAAGCAAAAAGGGGAAAATCTGATTTGTCTCTGATTTCAAAAATAATGGAATTCAACAGTGAAGTTTGGAAAGACAAGAAAGACAAAGAAATTTCATTAAAAGAGCCACTTTCAGGTGTAAAAATTCCAAAAGAACTCAAAGCCTTCGCCAGTGATTTGCAGGCCTGTCACAATTTGCAGTAAGTCAATCTCTTTTTTCAAAATAATTTATCTTGATAAATTTGTCAATCATCTGCCAGTGCGAATTAATTAAAGAATCTGTAAATTTATGCCCTAGTAAATGCTCAATATAAGTTGCATTTTGCAGCTCTCCTAGTTTCTCCTTTGTATATTTGAAAGGAACAATCTTGTCATTTGGATCGTGCATAACCAAAATAGGTGTCTTAATCAGCGGTTGTAAATAAAACTCTGAGTTTAATTCCTTAAACTTGTTTAATTTTTTAACCATATCCTTAAAAGTATATCTGTAGCAATTCTTATAGGCTCTCTGAACAAATTCCGATATTTTCTTTAAATCGTTCTCCTCTCCTTCAGGTTTATACTTTGAAAAATCCCATATTGGAGACATTAAAATAATATGGCTGAACCTTGGAGACTTCGCAGCCAAACCAAGTGCAATAGGCCCTGAAAAGCTGTGGCCGATAAGCAGTTTTCTATTAATTTTAAACTCTTTTTTCTTCATATCCCAGAGGCTTTTAACTTGCCCCTTTTCTAAATCATCAACAAATAAAGATAAATCATCTACAACGTTTTTGCTTAAAAATTTCCCGTTGCTTTGATAGCTTCCGCGATAGCGTGGAACAAAAACATGGTATCCTCTATTATAAAAAAAACTTATCAGACTGTCATATTTATTACGGCTTGGAAAATCAGGCAGAATTATTATAGCATCGGCATTTCTATTCTGTAAAGCAAATTCAAAAAATATTCCTCCAAAATAACCTCTTTCAATATGCCCCTTCATAATCTTCACAGGAATTCATAGTTTAAAAAACCTTGATTTCAATTTGCAGTAGTAAATCTCAACCTTTATAATCTAATTTATTTTTAATAAAACATGGACAAGGAACAGAAAAAAAGACAGGAGATGGAAGAACTAGTGGTCTTGCTTGGAAATATTCGCGGCAGGCACACTGAATTAGTTTCTGTCTATATTCCATCTGGATTTAATGTATCAGCTGTAGTCAGACAGCTTGAAGGGGAAGCATCAACTGCCGAAAACATAAAATCAAAAGCTACAAAAAAAGCAGTTATGGACTCTCTAGAAAGAATAATCAGGGAATTAAAAACTTTCAAGCAAACTCCTCCAAATGGAATGGCTGTCTTCTCTGGAAATGTATCTGAAAAAGAAGGAGTTCAAGATATTCAGCTCTGGACTTTTGAGCCTCCAAGACCTCTAAATGTAAGACTCTATCGCTGCGATCAAGTATTTGTCCTAGATCCATTAAAAGAAATGCTTGAGGTAGAAGAAGTCTATGGATTGCTTGTAATTGATAGGCAGCAGGCAACAATAGGCCTTCTAGAAGGCAATCGAATTAAAGTTATCAGAACTATGACTTCCGGAGTGCCTGGAAAAATAAGGGCTGGCGGACAATCAGCTCAGAGGTTCGAGCGAATTACTGAAGGTCTAGCCAAAGAATTTTTTAGGCGTGTTTCTGAAGCAATGAAAGAAATCTTCTTTGACATGCCAAAATTAAAAGGCATTCTTGTTGGAGGGCCGATTCCAACTAAAGAAGAATTCTTAGAACTTGGAGACTTAGTTACAAGATTAAAAGAAAAAGTAATATCTGTAAAAGATATTGGCTATGTTGATGAGCACGGCCTCACGCTATTAGTAGAAGCGTCTGAAGAAGAAATTGAAAAACAAGAATTAATCATAGAAAAAAATATGATAACAAGATTCTTTGAAACACTTGGAAAGCATAAAGAAAAAGCAGCGTATGGATTTGAAAGGGTTCAGTTAGCTTTGCAGAGGGGCGCAGTAGATACTCTTCTTATTTCAAAAGAACTTCCTAAAGAGCAGATAATAGAACTCGAAAAAGCGGCTGAAGCCATCAGCTCGAAAGTAGTCCTTATATCGACAGATCATCCAGACGGCGAGCAATTTTTAAATCTTACAAAGGGCGTCGGGGCTATCTTAAGATTTGCTCTTGAGTAAATATTCCTAGTTAGTTGAGATTTGCTCTTGAGTAAATATTCCTAGTCTTTAAGGTTTGCTTTAGAATAAAGCTAAGCTTCCAGTTGCTTGAGATTCGCTTTGGAATAATTATAAATCTACAGAAGGCAGCCTACTTAATGGACCTGGTCTAGTATCTTGATAGAAATTATTAGGCCAAATTTTTCTCTCAAGCTCTTCCATTTGAGCTTCTATTCTAAATTCAGAGCTGGATTTATAAACTGCTGATTCACGAGATCTTCTAGCTTGTACTGCTTGTTTCTTCAAATCTTTATATTCATCCAGATTACTCATAAAAAATAAATACTAAAATACTTTATATATATTATTATGTTTTATAACAATCATCCCTCTATAATAGTCAGATAAATTAAAAAACAATTTCTTACCACAATAAACAATATAAATCCACAATCATCAGAAAAAATATGGATAAAAAGAAAGGACACGAAGAACTTAGTTTAGAAGCGAAAAACTTCTTTAATACTTATAAAAAAGAGATAGGAGAATCTATAAGGGGAAATGAGAAAATTGTAAAAATGGAATTTTCAAGCCTTTCTGAATTTTCTCCCCTTTTGTCAGATAAATTAATAGAATCTCCTGTAGACACTCTTGCAGTAATGGAAAACGCTCTTGAAGAGCTGATGGATATTAAAAATCCTAGAATAAGATTAGAAAATCTTCCAAAAACCGTACAGTATAAAATAAGAGAAGTAAGAGCAAAGCATCTTGACAAGTTTATTTGGATTGAGGGAATTGTTCGACAAGCATCCGACGTGCGCCCCCAGGTTGTAAATGCTAAATTCGAATGTCCAAATTGCGGGGCAATCCTCTCAGTTTTACAAATAGAAAGTAAATTCAGAGAGCCAAATCGCTGTTCTTGCACCTGGAAAGGCCAGTTTAGAATACTTTCCAAGACAATGGTAGATGCTCAAAGATTGATAATAGAAGAATCTCCTGATTCATTAGAAGGCGGAGAGCAGCCAAGAAGAATTAACGTATTTCTGCAGGAGGATTTAGTAGATCCAAAGATGGAGGAAAGAACAACTCCTGGAAGCAAAGTAAAAATTCTTGGAATATTAAAAGAAGTTCCAATTCCATTAAAAACAGGATCAATTTCTACAAGATATGATATTGCATTAGAAGCAAATAATATTATTCCATTGGAAGAAGCATTTGGAGATATTAATATTTCAGAAGAGGAAGTAAAACAAATTTTAGAACTAAGCGCAGATCCTAATATTCATAAAAGATTATCGGAAAGCATTGCTCCAAGTATATATGGATTTGATAATATAAAACAAGCCGTAATGCTTCAGCTATTAGGTGGAGTAAAAAAATCAAAATCAGACAGTGGAACTACTAGGGGAGATATACACGTTCTGCTTGTAGGAGATCCTGGAGTCGCTAAATCGGTAATGCTGAAATTTGTCTCAACAGTTGCTCCAAAGGGCCGTTACGTTTCAGGAAAAGCGGCAACAGGCGCTGGTTTAACTGCCACAGTAGTAAAAGATGAATTTTTAAGAGGTTGGGCTTTAGAAGCAGGGGCATTAGTATTAGCAAATAAAGGAACTGTCTGCATAGATGAAATAGAAAAGATGAGCGAGCAGGATCGTTCAACAATGCACGAAGCAATGGAGCAGCAGACTATTTCTATTTCCAAAGCAAATATTCACGCTACATTAAGAGCTGAAACAACTGTTCTTGCCGCAGGCAATCCAAAATTAGGAAGATTCGATCCATATCAGTCTATACCTCAGCAGATAGATATTTCTCCGGCATTATTGAGCAGATTCGATGTAATATTTGTAATAAAAGACCTTCCAAACAAAATACAAGACGAAGCAATAGCCACTCATGTTCTTGAAGAGCACAAGCAAGGCGTTATTAGAGATGTCATTGATCCTAAACTGTTAAAAAAATATATTTCATACGCTAAAAAAAATTTCAAGCCAAAACTATCTGATGAAGCAATTGAAGAAATCAAAAGTTTTTACATCAGGCTTAGAAATCAATCTGTAAAATCGGATTCTCCAGTAAAACCAATTGCAATTACTGCTAGACAATTGGAAGGTATAATTCGTTTATCGGAAGCGTGCGCAAAAGCACGCCTTAGCGACGAAGTAAGAACAGAAGATGCAAAAAAAGCAATTGACCTGCTTAAAGCATCACTATCACAAGTGGGATATGATGAAGAGACAAAAACCTTTGATATAGACAGAATAACTACTGGGATTTCAAGCTCAAAAAGAGGAAAAATATTGATTGTGAGAGAAGTAATCTCCCAGCTTGAATCTAAACTTGGAAAACTAATTCCAATGGAAGAGCTTGAAAAAGCAATTGAAGGAAAAGTTTCTCAGATAGAGCTTGATGATGCAATAACTCAGTTATCCAAGTCTGGAGATATATTCAGGCCTAAAAAAGGGTTTATTCAAAGAACATAATAAAAACAAAATAGTAAACAAATAATTATAAACTCAAAAAAGCAGAAAAGTAAATATAAAAACGATGGAACAACAAACTTTCAAAAGAAATGTGGCATATAAGCTGAGGATTGGCGATATCCTTTCTGGAAAAGTTAACATAGAGGCCGAACGGTTTAAATTTTTAGAACTAAGAAATAAGCAGATTGTAAGAGTAAACTTGATAGCAAATGTAATTGAAAAATATGTTCAGGACGGAGAGAAAAAATTCGGCTCAATTACTCTTGATGATGCAACTGGGCAGATAAAAATCAAAGTTTTTGGAGAAGACATAGAGAAATTTGCAAATCTAAATCAAGGCGATACTATACTGATCATCGGCCTCCTCAGATCTTGGAACAACGAATTATATATAACTCCTGAAATAATAAAAATGAAAGAGCCTACTTATCTTCTCGTTAGAAAACTCGAAGTAGAATCAGATATGCCAAAATCATTAAATCGCGAGCAGATAATAGCATTAAAAGACAAGATTCTGTCAATGGTCAAAAAGGCCGAAAAAGAAGGCGGAATTGATATAGAAAAAATAATTCTTGAACTTAAAGAGCCCCCGGAAATTATAAATCAGGAAATTAAGCGTCTTCTAGAAGATGGTGTTGCTTATGAGCCTCGCCCGGGCAAACTTAGATATCTAGGTTAAATTTATCTTTTCTTTTTCTTTACTTCTTTTCTTTCCTTATTTAGCTTTAGAGTGATCCAAACTAAAAGAATAAGTGCAACAAGCAAAAGCAAGAATCTCCATATATCGCTCAAGTTAGTCCAGTTTCTTATAGAGCCGTAAATTATTGCTCCAACTCCAGAAGCCATCAAAGCGCTTCCAACCGGCTCAATACTTAATATTCCATAACCTACAAACAAAACAACAATTCCAACAATCAAAGAAATGAAGAAAACAACTTTTGAATATGATTTGTCGGCTTCGTTAAACTGCTTGCTGCAGAAATTGCATTCTTTCAAACTTTCAGTGCATCCCTGATCGTCATATGCATAAATCGGATTGCCCTCTTCTAAAGTGCAGTTGTCAACTTGCTCTTGTAATGCTTTAGAAAATGTACAATTTGCAGCAAAAGAATCATAGCCTACTTTAACAGGATAACTTCCAGTATTATATCCTTTACAAAATTCATCATACTTTGGACTTGGATAAAATGCCTCTATTCCATATCCTAGCATTAACATAAATACAAAAAATATTCCTACCCCTAAAACCAAATTTTTAACGTTCATTTTTTCTTCCTGTGCTTCTCAACAATATCACTTATCCTTTTTAATTCTTTTTCTTCCGGCTTTTGAATCGCACTGCCAAATTTCCAATATTTGCCGCCATGATATATTAACGGCTGATTATTACCAGCAGGATAAAGTTGAACAACTTCACCCACAAACATCGTATGATCTCCTAATTCGATCTTTTTAAGCAGCTTGCATTCTATATTCAAGGCAGCGTCCTCAACCATTAAAACATCAATTTTCTTTGCCTTGAAAAATTTAAATCCAAGTTCCTTCAAAGCCGCAATTTTATCAACCTCTTGGCCATGCGATCCGCCGGCAATACTTGATAAAACATTCTGGTCAAAAGCTGCTAAATTAACTCCAAACTCTTTCGTCTTTGAAATATTTGCATTTGTAGCATCTCCGTGATTTATGTAAACTGCAATAAGGCCTGGAGAATAAGAAATATGATGAGTCCATTCATCAGTTGAAATATTGTGCCCATACGGCCCATTTGTAGTAATTAGGCCGAGACTAGTAACAAATTGTACACTGCGCTCATCACCCCATGGTAAATCCATAATATAAAATAAGGAACAATCTTTAAAAACCCTCTCCATATTTTAACTATATGGAAAACTATGAAGCACTATTGGAGAAAGCATACAAGAATGTAAAAGTAGTATCTGGCTCAAGCGAGAGATTTGAAATTCCAAAAGTAGAAGGCCAAGTTCAGGGAAAAAATACAATAATTACAAACATATCTGCAATTGCTAGCTATTTACGAAGACCGCTAGATCATTTGGCTAAATATCTTCAAAAAGAGCTTGCCGTATGGGGGAAAATAGAAAATGACCGTCTTGTGATGAACACAAAGCTCAATTCAGGAAAAGTAAATGAAAAAATCCAGCAGTATTCAAAAGAATTTGTAATATGCAAAGAATGCGGCAAGCCGGACACAAAAATAATTGCTGAAAGAGGAATAAAACTAAAGCATTGCTTAGCCTGCGGAGCAAAATCCCCGGTAAGAGCAATATAAAATGCAGATAAAGATACATAAATCCTATCGAACAGTCATTGCAGTCTGCGATTCAGATTTAATAGGTAAAAAGTTTGAAGAGGGCAAAAGACAGCTTGATATTAGAGAAAATTTCTATAAAGATGAAGAAGCAACTGAAGAAGAAGCAATAAAATTAATGCAGTTTCAAGCTGTTGAAGATGCAACATTTAACATTGTAGGCAAAGAATCAATCATGGCTGCAATAAAGGCAGGCATTATAACAAAATCTAGTGTCTCTAAAATCAAAGGAATTCCCTTTGCCCTTGTTCTTATTTAAGCTAAAAGCGACAATTTAAAATAGCTTTATTTCTTTTCTAAAATATGGAAGCGATTTTTTTTGATAAAGTAAATGAGCTAAAAAGAGAAAAGGTAAACCTAGAAAGAACCCTTGGTGTTAAAATAACAATTGTTGGGAAAAAAGTAACTATTGAAGGCACTGCATTGGAAGAATATGAAGCACATACTATTTTAGATGCAATGAGATTTGGCTTCTCAGCAAGAATCGCATTATCGTTAAAAGAAAGCGATTTTGTTTTCAAAAAAATAAACATAAAGGATTTTACAAGAAGAAAAAATCTAACTGAAGTAAAAGGCCGCGTTATTGGCACAAAAGGTGTAACTAAACATACTATAGAGGAGATATCCGGCTGTAAAATTAACTTATATAAAAACGAAGTCGGCGTGATCGGCCAGGCAGAATCAGTAGAAGAAGCCCTAACAGCTTTGACAAACCTTATCCGCGGCTCAAAACAGTCAAATGTCTATCAATTTTTAGAAAAATTAAATGCCTCTCAAAGAGAAGAAGGCCTGGGCTTCAAAGAAAGAATGAGCGAAAAGACTTCTAAAAAATACAATAAAAAAGATAAAGATAATAACGTTTAAAACTAATTTAAATTTAAAGACCTCGTAGCTCAGTTTGGAAGCAACATTTATATACTTAAATGTCTTATTTTTATTATGTATTATAGACTAAAAAGGAATGATCGAGAAAAGATAATTACAAAAGCTTCTAAAATGATGGGTGGAATGAAAAATCTCTCTCTTAAATTAAAAATTCCAAAATCAGCTTTATATCTTTATTATAATGGAAAAAGAGCAATAAATGAAAAAAATCTAAATAAAATTTTGGAACTCTCAAAAATAAATTTGAAAGAAGAATCAATAATAGAAAAACTTCCAAATAATTATAAACAAATATTAGGAGGCAAAAAAGTCGTTCTGACTAAAATAAATAATGGTACTTTTGAAAAACAAATGAAACTATGTCATAAAGGAAGTTCAAAATATATGAAAAATTTACATAAAATACTGAAAAAAACAAAACCAGAAGAATATTATAAAGGTCAATATGAAAAATTCAAAAAAATGGGAGGATATAAATTTACAACAAAAAATGGAGAAAAAGTGAGAAATAAGTTAGAATTAGAAGTAGCAAATAATCTAAAAGAATTAGGTTTGAAATATAAGTATGAACAATACATAAATATAGATGGTAAAGCTTTCTTTCCTGATTTTTTAATTGATAATAAAATTATAATCGAGTGTACTATGTGGAGAGGTTATGATAAAGCCATAAAATTAAAAGAAAAAATTGAATTTCTAACAAAAAAGTATAAAGTCTATGTATTAATCCCAAAACCTTTAAATAAGTACTATAAGATTCTTAATAGTCATGTAATCTTCGGATTAGATGATATAAGTCCCCTTAGCTCAGTCCGGTAGAGCATCTGACTGTTAATCAGAGGGTCGGAGGTTCGAGTCCTCCAGGGGACGTTTTATTTTTAATTTTAATTTTATCTCAAAAGAATAAATCCAATAATCCCTAAAATCACTATCGCAGCAATTATCCAAAATATAATCTTATTCCTTTTATCCCTTTTTCTCCGCTCATCTGCCTTTCTATAAGCGTCTTTAATCTCTCTCCTCTGCTCCTCGCTCAACTTAGACAGATTATCTTTCTCATAATTAAAGCTCATTAATCCTCCAGTCTCAACTCGTTCCATACACTTTTAAAAGTGGAGAAAGATTATAAATATTATGAAACTAAATCGGAATAATAAAAAAACAGTTCTTATAGGTCTGTCTGGCGGCGTTGATAGCAGTGTTGCCGCCCTTTTGCTTAAAAAACAAGGCTATAATGTTATAGGGGCTTTTATGAAAAACTTCTCAGAAACTAAAAATCCTTCAACTGGCCAGTGTTCTTGGATGGAAGAGAGAAAATTTGCTCAAAAAATTGCCGCGCAGTTGGATATTCCATTCATAACTTTGGATTTCGAAAAAGAATATCAAAAATATGTAATCAAGCCGATGTATAAATCATATGCCTCTGGATTTACTCCAAATCCAGATATTCTATGCAACAAAGTAATAAAATTTCCTCTTCTTTGGAAAAAAGCCCAATCTTTGAAGGCAGATTTTATCGCGACTGGTCATTATGCAAGAATAAAAAAAACATCATCTGGCTTTCAGCTCCTGACGGGAAAAGATAAAATAAAAGATCAGTCCTATTTTCTCGCAGAAATTTCACAGTCTGATTTAGCACATACATTGTTTCCTATAGGAAATTTAACAAAATCAAAAGTAAGAGAAATAGCAAGAAAGAATAAATTTCCAAACTGGGACAAGCACGGAACAGTCGGAATCTGTTTCGTTGGTAAAGTAAGCATAATGCCTTTCTTGCAGAAAAAGATAAAGGGAAAATTAGGAAAAGTTCTTGATCCAAAAGGAAATATAATTGGCACGCATCCCGGAGCAGTATATTACACAATCGGACAGACAGCTTTGCCGCATATAGGAATAAATATCGAAAAACCAAAAGAATATGCAAAGAAAAAGTTGTATATTGCAGAAAAGATAAAAAATAATCTTGTTGTAGTGCCTGAAGGTCATCCCCTGCTAAAAAAACAGGTAATTATTCTAAAGTCTCTTCATTTGATAAATCCAAATGATAAAATTCCAGGGCAGTTGAAAGCAAGAATAAGACATAGGGGCCAGCCAAATCCAGGAAAGCTCATAAAAAAGAATGGCAAATATATATTCATGTTCAAAAAGCCCGTAGAAGCCATTGCAGAGGGCCAAATTGCAGTTCTATATGCAAAAGATAAGGTAATCGGCAGCGGAGAAATATTCAAAACTTATTAGGTTTGAAGAGACAAGGAATAAATCAAATTCCTTGTATAAGATTATCTGAATAAGACTTAAATATAATCAATTCCTTCAAGAAATATGGAATTCGACTCAGTCATTAAAAAAAGACATTCAGTAAGATCATTCAAAGACAAAAAAGCAAGCTGGAAACTTGTTTTAGAGGCAATCGACACAACACTCGAGTGTCCATTCGCAGGCAATCAAAATAATCTTAAATTTATAATTGTAGAAAAGCCGGAAACAATAAAACAAATATCAAAACTCTGCGATCAAAAATGGATTGAAGAAGCAGGAATAGTTATTGTCTTGTGTTCAGACAATAGAAATCTCGAAAGAATGTATGGAGAAAGAGGGAAAATTTATACTAGACAGCAGGCAGGAGCTGTAATTCAGACATTCCTTCTAAAGCTGACAGATCTAGGCTTAGGCGCCTGCTGGATAGGATCTTTCTCAGATGAACTTTTGGAGCAGGTAATGAAAATTCCATCACATATGAGAATAGAAGCAGTTATTCCAATAGGATACGAAAAACCTTCAAAAATAAAATCTGAAAAAAAGAAACAACATTTGGAAAATATAATAAACTGGGAAGAATTCGGCCGTCTAAAGCGCCCAGCCTTATTCGAAGAGTCTCGCAAAGGAATGGATTAAAAATTAATTGATGAAAGTAAACAATATTTTCTCTAAAATACCAAAAGACCTCAAGGAAGAATTCTTTGAAACTTTAATTAATTCAAAAACCTTCAAAATTAAAAGAATAATCTCAAAAGGCCATATCACTCCAAAAGGAAAATGGTATGATCAAGATAAAAATGAATTTGTATTGTTAATTAAAGGATCCGCAGAATTGAAGTTCTATCCAAAAAAATTAATAAATATGAAAGAAGGCGATTACATCAATATTCCTGCTCATACGAAACATCGAGTAGAAAAAACAGATTCTAAAAAAGAAACTGTTTGGTTAACAGTTTTCTATAAAAATTAGCTTGCTAAAATTATTATAGGGTTCGTAAGACCTTGGTCTTACTTAGCTTGCTAAATTAGATATAGGAATCATAGAACACTTTAATCTCATAGAGTTGAAGTTCCCAAGATATAAATCTTGAGGACTTGGTTCTATAATTAGTTCTAAAAAATCAAAGAAAAATAAAGAAAAAAATAAAAAATAAAAATATTTCAGATTATCTGAAAACTTCAATTCCTAAATCGGAAATTTCAGTTCTTAGATTCTCTTGCTGTTGCCGAGATTTTCTTCCCATTACGTATGGAGATTTGACTCCAGTCATAATAGTAATAACTCTTACCTTGTTGGCGAATTCTTTGTTAACTCTAGCTCCGATAATAACTTGGGCATCATGGCTTAGGTTCTCTGTTACGAGTTCTCCTACTCCTGCGAATTCCTCAAGTTTGAAATCTGGGCCGCATGTTATGTGGATCAAAGCTCCAGTCGCACCCTTATAATCTACGTCAAGTAGAGGATGTGTCAAAGCTTGTCTTACTGCTTCGTCAACTCTTGCAGTTGTGTCAGATTCTCCAACACCAATAACTGCAACGTCACCGTTCTTCATAATAGCTGAAACGTCTGCATAGTCAAGGTTAATCAATGAAGGCAAGGTAATTGTTTCCACAATTCCTTTTATCATTGTACTGACCAGCTCGTTTGCTACTGCGAAGGCTTGTTCCATAGGTAAGTTTCCTGCAATGTCAACTAGTCTGTTGTTGTCAATAACTATTACTGTATCAACAACTTCTGTCAACTCCTGCAATCCAAACTCAGCTTTATCATGTCTGGCTTTTTCACAATCGAAAGGCATTGTAACTACTCCAATGACGACAGCTCCTGATTCCTTTGCCAGCTGAGCAACTACTGGAGCGCTTCCCGTTCCAGTTCCTCCGCCAAGTCCTGTTAATATGAAACACATATCAGCAGCACTAGCAGCTTTTTTTAACTCAGACAAAGACTCCTTTGCAGCTTCTCTTCCTTTTTGAGGGTATCCGCCGCATCCAAGTCCTCTGGTAAGTTCCTTCCCTATAAGGATTTTCTCATCCGCTTTTGTGATGCTTAAATGTAAAGCATCAGTATTTACGCCATAGATTGTAGCTCCATTGATTCCTTTGTTGAAAAGCCATGTGATAGCATTACAACCTGCTCCTCCGCATCCAAAAACTTTAATGTTGGCTTTTCCAGCTCTTAGTTCATCAAAATTAATACTATGCGAATCGGCATTTTTTAAAGCCTCTTTTGCAAAATCTAGTACCATAAGTTCTTTTTTTAAACCTCCTTTCAATATAATAAGAAAATTATGTATCTCTACTTTAAATATTTTTATATTTGGAGTTTTTTCAGAATTTTACAAAAAAATTTACAATTTTCTAATCATTTCCTTAAATTTTTCAGCATCTTTTGATAAAACATGCGCGCCTGCGGCTCTGATATGGCCTCCGGCGCTTGCGCCTTCAAATCCTGAAACAAGATTTTTTAGCAATTTTGGTAAATCCACTAGGCCATCCTGCCTTCTTGCAGATATTTTATATATATTTCCTTCCTGTTTCCCGACAATAAAAGTCTTATTAAGATTTTTAGAGCTCAATAAATTAATAACAATCGCCTCTACAGGATATTCTAGATTAAATTCTATAAAATATCCATCGCTGATATTCTCTTTTTTAATATAAAAATCATTTATTGCCTTATTTACTTCGGAATCAATTATCTTTGCGTACTTTTCCAGATCTCCAATATCTCCAAAATCCTCTCCAAAAGAATCAAAAACTCTTCTTAGGTTATCTTTAAAATATATTATAGCCAGTGATATATTATACTGCAGGTCCCAAAACTTTCCACTCTTAAGTTTTCTTTCCATAGTTGAAAATTCCTGGCCGTACTTTTGATAAATCTTAATCAGCCAAGCCTCATTTTTTACAAACATCCAATCTGCGACAGAAGCGCATGCAATAAGCCAGTCTATTTTGCCCAAGTCTTTAATTTTTGAAAATAAATAATAATTTAAGTATGTAGCGCAGAATCCCTGGGCATTCATAAAAACAGTTTTAGGAGAGTTATAATCTGTTTCTAAAGTATGATGATCAACAATTGCAATTTTGGCAAATTTCTCTGCTTTTCTAAGTAGTTTTTTATTTGCCCAGTTTAAATCTGTCATAAATATTTTATTCACCTTTTCAGCCTTTAATTTATTAATAAGTTCCTCATTTAATTCTGGATATCCTACAAATCTAATGCTGTTAGTTCCAATAACCTTGCTCACAACCTTTGCCGCAAGCAGACCGTCAGCATCAGTATGACTTATGATTGCAATCTTATCTCTATCGCTCAGTTTTTTGATAAAATTAAAAAATCTTTTCTCGCTTCCCGCAATCCATTCCGGCTTCACCAGCTCAATATCATATACAATTTCTTGTTTTTTTTCTTTTTTTGCCATATTATATTTTCTCCAAAAGCGCAGCATTAACTCCACTCTCTTTGCACAATTTAACAAACCTTTCTGCGTCTTTAATTGTTCCTGCGACGCCTGCTCCGTAATGCATAGGTATTGCAAGATCGGCATTCAAAAGCAATGCAACTTCGGCAGCTTCTTCCGCAGCCATTACATAAGCTCCAGATACTGGAAGCAAAGCAACAAAATTATTATCCTTTTTTCCATATCCTGTTAACTTTTTCATCTCAGGCATTTTATCGCAGTCTCCAGAATGATAAATTATTGTATTATTTATCTTAATCAAATATCCGAGCCATCCTTCTTTTTTATGATGAAATTTTTTATTCAGAGTATATGAAGGCAGCGCTTCAATTCTTATCTTTCCAAAAGCGCACTCATCACCAATTTCAATAACTTGCATATCAACTCCCTCTATTTTCATCACTTTGCTCTGCGCATCAGCTGGAATAACAACTGTTGTGCCTTTCTTTACTAATCTTCTAATATCTTTTATACTGCAATGATCATAATGGCTGTGTGTAATTAAAATTAAATCTACTTTGCCAACATTGCTGGAAACATTATACGGATCTATTGCTATTCTTTCACCTTTTGTTGAAATTAAAAATCCAGAATGACCTAAAAATTCAATATTTGCCCCTTTTATTTCCATTTTTACAATTTGTACTTTATAATTTATAATTTTTCAATTGCATTTGCAATTGAAAGCATCTTGCTTTCTTCGCCGATTGCACACATTACCTGCATTCCGACTGGAATCCCTGAAACTTTCCCGGCGGGAACAGATATCGCGCAAATCTCTGCAAGATTTGCTGGAATTGTCAATGCATCATAAGCATAAACTTCTTCCGGCTTCATTTTCTTTCCCTCTCCGATTTTCCAGGGCAATCCCGGACAAGTAGGTAAGATAACACAATCAACATCATTGAAAACTCTCTCAAATTCCTGCTTAATAATCTCTTTAACTTCAAGTGCCTTTCGATAATAAGCTCCTTTAAACTCTGCTTTTGTAATTTCGCTTCCTCCTAAAATGCGCCTCAAAACTTCCTCTCTGCAATTTTCCTCAATCTTCTTGCCATATCGCCTGCCATCAAATCTTCTAGTAGCAGAATAAAATTCCGCAAAAACAAGAGGATAATATGTCTGAACTGCTAAATCTATATGCTTGATATCAACCTCTTTAGCATTCCATTTATTTTTCTTTACACTTTCTTTAACCTTGTCATCAATCAAGGCCTGTATTTTTTTTTCAACACCCTTAAATTTCAAAACCCCAACAGTTATTTTTCTAGGGTTTTCTATTTTTATTGGTACGGACTCAAAAGTCTTCGTGTCCCGCGCATCCTTTCCGCGAATAACATCAAGAACAAGAGCACAATCAGAAACATTCTTTGCAACAGGCCCAATCTGATCCAATGACATAGATAAATCAATTAATCCATATCGACTAACAAGGCCGTAGCTTGGTTTTACTCCAACAACTCCACAATGCGAAGCTGGATTTCTAATGCTTCCCCCAGTATCCGAGCCGAGAGCAACATCGCAAAATCCGGCAGCTACAGATGCAGCAGATCCGCTGCTTGATCCCCCAGGAATTCTTCCAGGAGCAGCAGGATTTTCAGCAGGCCCAAAGGCACTATTCTCCCCTGAGCCGCCGGCAGCAAACTCATCCATATTTAACATTCCAATAATAACTCCATCTTCTGCCTTAATCTTTTCAATAACAGCAGCATCAAAAGTGGACTTGTAATTATCAAGTGTCTTAGAAGCGCAATTTGCAATCAATCCCTTTACATTTATATTACTCTTAATTCCGAAAACGTAGCCATAAAGCCTGCCCTTCCGCTTTTTAGCATCAATTGCTTTTGCTTCAGCAAGTGCCTTCTCGTTAATATGTAAAAAAGCATTTATCTTCTTGTTCTCTTTTTTTATCTTGTCAAGATATCCCTTGACTTTCGCCTCAACACT
>Ga0247727_10008876_pt1 | contig 18482 bp, 15 predicted proteins | sample WisWelCaveWW1625_FD_202498 | JGI IMG/M metagenome (GOLD analysis project Ga0247727, IMG submission 202498) | Biofilm microbial communities from Wishing Well Cave, Virginia, United States - WW16-25 | ecosystem: Environmental > Aquatic > Deep subsurface > Groundwater > Cave microbial mat | place... | reverse complement strand
ACGGCTGCCGCGCGGCATGAGCTACACGCGTCTGCACGATGCGTTGAAGGCGCGGGGGTTCATCATCTACGCTGGACAAGGGGTGTTGGCGCAGACGATCTTTCGGATCGCGCATATGGGTGAGGCGTCGGAGACGACGTGGCCCCGTCTGGTGCGGACGTTACAGGAGGTCATCAAAACGCCATGAGTGTGGTGACGGAAGTGGAGGCCAGGACCTTGCAGCAAGCGATGGGGCAGAAGGAGCTGGAGCGGGCGGGGAATCCGGGAGTTCGGCCGTTTAACCGGCGGCTGGCGGCACCGCTGACGCGGTTTTTTCTACGGACGCCGATCACGCCGAATCAGATCACGACCATCAGTCTGGTGTGTGGCGTGGGGGCCGGCTGGTTGTTGGCGCAGGGGCGGTGGGGCGCCGGGTTCGTGGCGGCGTGCTTGCTGCAGCTGTCGTACGTGCTCGACAACTGCGACGGTGAGATCGCACGGTTGAAGGGGTTGTCGTCGGCATGGGGCAGTTGGTATGACACGATCGTGGATGGTGTGGTGCATACGTGCTTCTTCGCCGGGATGGCGGCTGGGTTGTATCGCGTGGAGCCGGTCGCCAAGTGGATGATTCTCGGATGGATGGCATTGACCGGCATCTTCTGCTGCTATGCGGTGACCTATCTGGAGAAGTGGCGGCAGTTCGGCCCGGCGGTCTTCGGGCATCCGGACGCGTTCGGCCCGCGCGCGCATCGGACGGTGGACACGATCGTCCGCGAACTCTCTCGTGGCGATTTCTCGCACGTGGCGTTCGTCGCGCTGCTGTTCGGATGGACACCGTGGCTCATGTGGGCGGCGGCGATCGGTTCGCACGTCTATTGGATCTCGGATCTGGCGCTCAACTGGAAAGCGATCTTTATTCCGCAATCTATGAGGAGTCCCACACAGTACCACAGCGTTAGCAGGGACACATTGGGGGGATAATGGGTTATGGCTCTGCGCGTTCTTAGGGTTGTCCTGCTCGTTGCCGGGCTGGGGCTGTTTGGCTGGTTGCTTGCCGCTGCCGGCCCGCGAGAGCTGTTGGAGATGGTACTCCGGATGCATTGGGGGATCGCCGCAGTGCTTGGCTTCTACCTGGTGATCATCGCGATGGATACCTGGGGCTGGCATTTCTCGTTTGTCGGCGACCAGCGGCGTTCCTGTCGATGGCTCGATCTCTTTGCGGTGCGTCTGGCTGGCGAGGCGATCAACTATGTGACGCCGATGGCGACGCTGGGTGGAGAGCCGGTCAAGGCGGATTTGTTGAAGCGGGGATATCGCCTGCCGTTGGCTGAGGGGTTGGCATCGTTGGTGGTGGCGAAGACGGCGATCGCCGTATCGCTGGTGCTTTTTGTCGGGTCGGGGCTCGCGGTCGCGTGGGGAGTGGGTCAGCTACCGTCATCGCTCAACCGGTTCATCGCGGTGACGCTGGCTCTTTTTGTGGCGCTGGTGATCGGGTTCGTCATCAGCCAGCAGACCGGTGTATTCAGGTGGATGGCTGGCGGTGTACGTTGGATCCCGGGTTTGCGGCGGGTGCTGGAGGAAAAGTGGCATCGGATCACGGCACTCGATACGTCGTTGGCGCAGTTTTACCGTCGCTCCGATCTGCGAGTGATCTGGTCGGTGATGTTTCATCTGCTGGGGTGGGTGGCGGGCGTGGCGGAGGTCTACCTGATCCTCCGGTTTCTCGGCGTGGATCTGGCGATCTGGCAGGCGTGGGTTATCGAAAGCTTCTGGCAGTTGATTCGGACGGCGAGCTTTCTGGTGCCGGCGTCGCTGGGGGCGCAAGAGGGTGGCGTCGTGTTGGTGGCCGCGGGGTTGGGGATCGCGTCGCCGATGGCGATGGCGGTAGCGCTGGTGCGCCGGATTCGGGAATTGGTCTGGACGGGTGTCGGGCTGGGGCTCTGGTGGTGGTTTGAGCGCCGCTTGAGCACGTCCGGCACGCGTGTGTGAAGCGTGAAGCGTGAAGCGTGAAAACAACACCTCTTGGCGGTTCACGCACGACGAACAACGCTTCACGGGTTTTGAGATGTTTCACGAGCGACGAACGATGTTTCACGCACCTGATGGATGTGGGGAGTTATGGTTGATCTGACGCTAGTCACAGGAGCGACGGGGTTCGTCGGATGCCACGTGGTGCGGGCGTTGATGGCACGCGGGGAGCGAGCGCGCGTCTTGGTACGTTCGACGAGCCGGCTCGATCTGCTGGAGGGCTTGCCGGTGGAGCGGTCGATCGGCGATCTGCGCGATCGGTCATCGCTCGATCGGGCGGTCGCTGGGTGCCGTCGGCTCTACCATGTGGCAGCGGACTATCGGCTCTCGGTGCCGAACCCTCAGGAACTGTACGATGCCAACGTGCAGGGGACGGCGCATCTACTCGATGCAGCGGCACAGGCGGGGGTGGAGCGGATCGTCTACACGAGTACGGTGGGGGCGCTGGGCAAGGCACGGCCCGATGCGCCGTCAACGGAAGAGACGCCGGTGGCGCTCGATGACATGATCGGACATTACAAGCGGTCGAAGTTTTTGGCGGAGCAGGAAGTGGTGCGGCGGGCGCGTGCCGGGGCGCCGATCGTGATCGTCAACCCGAGCACGCCGGTGGGGTCGATGGATGCGAAGCCGACGCCGACGGGGCAGATGATCGTCGATTTTCTGAATGGGCGGATGCCCGGCTACGTCGATACCGGCATGAACATGGTGCACGTCGGCGATGTGGCCCAAGGGCATTTGTTGGCGATGGAGCGGGGGCGGGTGGGTGAGAAATATATTCTGGGAAATCGGAATCTAACGCTGCGCGAGATCCTGGCGATCCTGGCTGACGTGAGCGGGTTGCCCATGCCATCGTTGCGGGTGCCGCATGCTGTGGCGATGGGGGTGGCGGTGGCGAACACGGCGTGGGCTCGGCTGCGAGGTCGGACGCCGTCGGTTCCTGTCGAGGGCGTTCGGATGTCGATGCGCTACATGTATTTTGATCCGTCGAAGGCGTTGCGGGAGTTGGGGCTGCCGCAGACGCCGGTGGAGCAGGCGTTGCGCGAAGCGGTGGTGTGGTACCGGGCAAACGGCTATGTGCGACGCGGGGGGCGTGGGGCTTCAGCGACTGCGTCCTCCGGTATCTCAGGCTGCGCATCGGGCAATCACGCGGGGGTTGTGGCGCATGCGTGCGGGGACGTGGCGCGGTGAGTCAGCCGCCTGCTGCGCCGGTCATCGGCGTGATGGTCGCGCTGCCAGAGGAACGGGTGGCGCTGGAGGATCTCTTGCGCCAGCGTCGGGTGGTGCGCCGTCGTGGTGTCGTGATGCTGCGCGGTCTCTTCGAGGGGCGTCCCTTGGTCATCGTGCAGAGTGGTGTGGGACGTGTGAAGGCGGAGCGGGCGGCAGCTGTCCTCTTCGATGAAGGGCCGGTGTCTTGCGTGATCGCTGTGGGATTCTCCGGCGGTCTGGATGCGTCGCTTGCCGTGGGCGATCTGGTGTTGGCGGATCGCGTGGTGGAGGATAGCAGTGGGGCGGCGCTGACGGTGAACGGTTCAGCACCAGCGGTGCCAACGGCGCGGCGTGGAACCGTCGTGACGGTGGATCGCATCTATGCGGCCGTTGAGGAAAAGCAGGCGTTGGCGAAACGGTGGCAGGCGCTGGCGGTCGATATGGAGTCGAGCGCCGTGGCGCGCGTGGCGTCGGCGCGCGGCGTGCCGTGGTGCAGTTTGCGGATCATCCTCGATCCGCTGCACACGGCGCTGGTGGTGCGGTCGCGGCGCGAGGCGGCGTTGATGTTGCTGCAGCCACGGCGAGTGAAGAAGTTGCTGCAGCTGGCGCGCGATACCCGCATGGTCAGCCGGCGGATGGCCGTCGGTCTTGTGGCGCTCCTGGCGCATCTCGAGCTGACGCAGGGAACCACTGCGCGACCGGGCCAGTAAACGGGGACGGGAGAGAACATTGGATCGTTGCTGGGCGGTGCCGGGCACCTTTTCGGACAGTGCCTGGCACCGATTGGTCGATTGGGCCGAAGCGGCAAGGATGGTCAGGGGCTTCTGTGCTTAACCACAGTCGGTTGGTACGGGTGAAGCGGTTGGAGGGATGGAGGAGAAGTCATGGAAACGATCAAACGGATCATTGATGCGGAGTGGGAGTTTCTCCAGTCGGAGCATCGTCGCTGGAGCTTGACCGAGGGGCCGCAGAACATGGAACTCGTGGCGCATGCGCTTCGGGTGATATTGCACCTGGGACAGGTGCCGCAGTCGCTGGCCGAATATCATGCAACGGTCGACGTGCAGCATCCCGATGGGGGATGGAGTCCGGAGTCCAACGGCGAGACATCGGCGGCTTGGGTGTCGGCATTCTGCGGGTTGATGCTGATTCGTGCCAACGTCGTGGTCAAGGACGCCAAGATCCGCGCATCGATCGAGCGGTCCATCCGCTACTTTCTCAACGAACAAAAGGGTGACGGACGGTGGGTTGATCCGTCGTGGTCGGATCTCGATACCACGAGCCATCCCGTCAGCTTCTTCAACGTGGTGTTGGCGCTCGGTGAACCATCGTGGAAGCAGCTCGTCTTTCCATCATGGCGTCGCGGCGTGCAGTTTATCCTGGATGGACAGAGTAAGGATGGTGGATGGTACGACGAAACGTTTCATCCAACCGGGGTGGAGACGACGGCACATCTGGTGCAGGATTCGCTCATCGCGTCACTCTTCCTGCCGGATGCTCCGGACGTGCGAGAAGCGAGCCGCCGGGGGATGGAGTGGTTGCTGAAGCATCAGGAGCCGGAGGGATCGTGGGATAGCGGAAACGAGGATCATACGATGGACTCGACGCGATCGTTGTTGGTCATCAGTCGTTCCATCGGTGAGGAGCAGCGGTGCGGTCCGGTGATCGAGCGGGCGCTGCAGTGGATCATCAAGACGAAGAATGAGCATGGTTGGCCTGACTTTCCCGGCATGGAAACGAATCTCGAACGGACGTGTGACGGGATCGATGTGTTGACGAAGTATCTGGCGTACAAGCAGGCCGATCCGCTGGAGGTGGTGCGGCGGTGGGGGTATGTGACCGGCGCGCCGGCGTATGCACCAGCCACGGCCCGCGTCGCCGCGTGAAGGAGCGGGTACGATAAGGCAGGCGTGGAGGAGCGGGCGTGGTGAGGCGGACGTGAGAACCGAATCGTTGCTGGACGGTGCCAGGCACCTTCTGAAGAGATGCCAGGCCGTCAAATGGTGCTTGGCATCGTTGGTCAACTGGGCTGAATCGGTAAAGGACGGTCGGGGGAGTTGATGCTCAACTCTAGCGGCACGGATGGTGAGAGGCAGAGCGCCGCCAATGCTGAGTCAGTGGCGGTGAAGATCAGTGAGATCGCGCCGGGTACCGGCAAGCTTGTCACGGTTAACGGCAAGGCGATCGCGGTGTTTAGCATCGGCGGCGTGTTCCACGCGATCGACAATGCCTGCCCGCATCGGCAGGGCCCACTCTTCCGCGGACGCGTTGAGGGAGCATCGGTTCGTTGCCCGATGCACGGCTGGCTCTTCGATCTGCGCACCGGCGCGTGTGTGAACCAGCCACAGCAGAAGGTGGGATGCTTTCCAGTGAGAGTTGAGGGTGATCAGTGTGTGATCGAGGGTGCCGACTGATGTTGATGATCGTTGCGGCAGCGTACGCGTGCGACTTACGACCTCCGACATGCGACAGGGTTTCCAAATGACCGCAATCATCCTGGCAGCCGGGGTTGGCAAGCGGTTCGGTGCAACGACGCAGCAAACGCCGAAGTGTTTGCTGCCGGTAGCGGGGCGGCCGTTGCTGGCTCGTCTGCTGGAAAGCGTGCATGCTGCCGGGGTGCCGCGTGCCGTCGTGGTGGTCGGTCATCAACAGGAACAGATCCGTCAGGCGGTGGCGTCGTGGCGGTTGCCAATCGCCGTAGAGTTCGCGGTCAACGAGCGGTACGCGCGTGGCGCGATTCTCTCGCTCTGGTCAGCGCGCCAATACCTCGATGATAACGTGCTCGTCATGGATGCCGATGTCTACTGTCCCGCGGAGATGATCGGGCGATTGGTGCGGTCGTCGCATCCGAGCTGTTTCTTGTTGGACGGCGCGGTGGCTGGATCAGGTGAGGAGCAGATGTTGATGGTGCGTCAGGGACGTGTTTGGCATATCGCCCGTCAGGTGCAGCCGGGGTATGAGTTGGTCGGCGAGTCGGTGGGGTTTCTCAAATTGGCGAAGGCCGATGCGCAGCGGCTGCACGGATTGTTGGATCGGGCCGTGGCCGATGGGCGCATCGATATCGAACATGAAGAGTTGTACCAGGAACTCTTGCAGGAACGCACGGTCGGCTATGAGCGGGTCGACGGTATGTTGTGGAGCGAGATCGACTTTCCCGAGGATCTGGAGCGCATTGAACAACGTTTGCTGGCTGTTAACACTGACGTAGGTCGCAAGTCGTAGGGTCGTACGAAAACCTTTGGAACATCCTTTCAGACAGCGCGGGCTCGGCCATCACCCTAGGTTACCAGCTCGTGATTCGCGTCAGTCTTTCACCTGCGCCCACGCTTTTCGGTAGTCGTCGAATGTGTCGATCTCCAGCCACCCTTTGTAGATGTCCACAGACGCGACGTGCTGTCCTTGGTCGATCAGGATTTGCAGGAGATCTGCCGGTGAGGCGTGATCGAGATCGGGGATCACGTGTCCGTTGCCGTTGGTCGGTGTGGCATCCCACTGATGATAGGCGGATCGAAACCGCTCGATGCCACGGGGGGAGAAGAGCATCATGCCGGTGAATTCGCCGCACGCCTCCAGCGGGTCGATCTGCTGTCCGATGCGGATGACGGTACCGGGTTCATCGAGCGGCAGGAAGCGTCGTCCGACAATCGGCGGTTCCTTGGTCATGATGAGCTCGGTTCCCGTCGGTATCGGTTCGGTCTGTTGCCGCGCCAAGTCGGTCCATGCCCGATCCATGACAACGTTCATGTCGGCATGGCTGGCTAACAGGCGCGTCAGGATGTTGCGGTCAAAGAGGGTGTCGCCATACAGCACCAGCACGCGTTCCTGCAACGCCTCCTCCGCCGTGAAGAGCGAACGGAGGATGTACTGCTCGGCGTAATGGTCGTTGTCGAAGTAGCGTAGGCCGGGGAGTGCGATCCGCTCTTTCTTGTACCCGCGGACGACCGAGATCGACTGGATGCCGCAGCTGCGCAGGAGCTCCACCTGCCGCTCCAGGATCGATCGCCCTCTGATATCGAGCATCGCCTTGGGGCGGTCGCCGATGAGCGGCATTAGTTGTGGTTCAAACCCGGCAGCGAGGATCACTGCCGACGCGGTCTCGGCGGCCGGAGCAGTTGGAATGAAGCGGCGCTCCTGCTCGTGGAGCTCCTCTACGCCGACCAGCTCATAGACTTCTTCCAGCGTGGTGATCTGATGTTTGACCGACGCAGCGGAACGGTGTGTCTGCAGGGTGGCCAGCTGCTCGCGCATCGCTTTGATCGAGGCGCGTAGGGGATGATTGGCGAAGATAACGATCTTGAAGCCGGCAGCGTGGAGCTCGTCGGACGTCGCGGTGGGGAACATCGTCGGCACGACCACCAGCGGCCGCGACTGATCCCAGTTTTTGGCGAACATCTTGATCTCATCGGAGGCGGACGATTTTGAATGGATGAGGATCGCATCGGCGCCGGCCTGGGCGTACGCGCGGGCGCGCTTGAGCGCTTCCTCCTGGCCGAGTCCGGCGATCAACGCTTCGACGCGCGCGATGAAGAGAAAGTCCGGTGTTTGCTGCACCGCCTTGGCGGCGCGGATGCGACCGACCATTTCTTCGATGCCGACGAGGGCGTGCGAGGCGCCGGGGTAGAGCGAGCAGCGTTTGGGAAACTCGCTGTCTTCGACCGAGATGCCGGCAATGCCGGATTGCTCGTACTCGGTCACTGTGCGGATGAGGTTGATGGCGTTACCGTAGCCGTTGTCGCAGTCGGCGATCACCGGGATCTCAATGGCGGCGTTGACGTTCTTGGCGACATCCAGACTCTCGGTCATGGTGAGGACGTTGGCATCCGGGAGGCATTTCTGCGCAGCGGAGACGCCGAAGCTGGAGACCCAGACGGCGTCAAATCCGGCACGCTCGATCAGTTTGGCGCTGATGGCGTCGTGGGCTCCCACGACGAGCACCGGGCCTTCCCGTTGCAGCAACGCGCGCAACTGGGTGGCTTTGGATTGTAATCCGTTTCGTGCAGCGAGTAACATAGCAAACAGACTACCAGAGTTCGGCGGGGAGGGCAAGTTTGTTGCGTCGCTCGTTCCTCGTGAAGCGCACCTCGTGAAGCGTATTTCGTGGGAAGCTGCTGCATGGGAAGCGACTTTTCAGGTGTGACGCTTCACGAGATGCGCACCACGCTTCACGGGGTTTGGACGCTTCACGAACGACGAGCGACGGATATCAGAGTATTCCGGTTGACTATCTGATCGGATATGCGGTATTGTGGGTGCCACTATGGCGGAGTCAGCAGAGGCAACTTCAAAGATCTTCAAACGCGGCTTCGGTCTCAAACCGTTGGTACAAGGGGAGTTGACTGAGGATTACCACAGCCGGCTCATCGAAGGCATCATCCAGCGCGACTACTCTCTGACTGTTGGTGATCTGACGTTCCGACTGGCCAAGGCGTTTGGCTTCTGCTATGGCGTTGATCGCTCCGTAGACTATGCGTACGAGGCGCGCAAACAATTCCCCGACAAGGCGTTATACCTCACCGCAGAGATCATCCACAACCCTCGTGTGAACCGGCGGCTCATGGAGATGGGCGTACAGTTCTTGAGCGGGCCATACCATGGAGCGAAGCGGGTGGAGGATTTGACGCCGGACGATGTGGTGATCATCGCGGCGTTTGGCACGAGCGTTGAGGAACTCGCGAGGATTCAGAAGCAGGGATGTACGCTGGTCGATACGACCTGCGGCTCGGTGGTCAACGTGTGGAAGCGGGTCGAGCGGTACGCGGGGGACGGGTATACGGCGATCATCCATGGCAACTACAAGCATGAGGAAACGCAGGCGACCGCCTCGCGTGTGACGCAGCATCACAATGGTAAATACCTGATCGTGTGGGACAAGGCCGAGACACGGCAGGTGTGCGACTATATCGTCCGCGGGGGCGACAAGCAGCAGTTTATGGAGACGTTCGGTAAATGCTTCTCGGCCGGATTCGATCCGGATCGTGATCTGGTGCGGATCGGATGTGCCAATCAGACGACGATGCTCTCCAGCGAGTCGGCCGAGATCGCCGAGATGTTGCGCCAGGCGATGGCGCAGCGGTATGGCGAGGCGGCGCTCGATCAGCACTTTCGCAACTTCGACACGATTTGTAGCGCCACGCAGGAGCGGCAGGACGCGGTGCTGGAGTTGATCAAGGAGCCGCTCGATCTGATGGTGGTGATCGGCGGGTTCAACAGTTCCAACACGAACCACCTCTGCGAGATTACCTCCAAGGTTGTGCCGACGTATCACATCGACGAGGTGCCCTGTCTCTTATCGCGTGATCAGATCCGTCACAAGCCGTTTGGGCAGAAGGAGACGGTGGTGACGGATCGGTGGTTGCCGGACGGAACGGTGCGGATCGGGATCACGGCGGGCGCCTCGACGCCTGACCGGGTGATCGGCGAGGCGATCACGCGGATTCTGACGTTGCGCGGGCATGCGGCGCCCGACGAAGTGTTGGCACCGACTCCCTCCGCCTCCTCGTAGGCGGTCTTGGCGCGAGCGATACCGCTCAGCCCCTTTTCCTGTGCAGTGCCTACGTTGACAGCCCTCTTGGTGCTCTGTTATGATCCCGCCCGATGATGGCCGGTGGCGCGCTATACCTGCGGCAGCTCGAGTTGGGACCGATGCAGAATTTTGTCTATCTCATTGGTTGCGCGCAGACGAAGCAGGCGATGGTGGTGGATCCTGGATGGGAAGCCGAGACCATCGCAGACACCTTGCAGCGCGACGGCATGCGGCTGTCCGGCATCTTGTTGACGCATCATCACTTCGATCATGTCGGGCAAGCGTCGGAGCTGCTGAAACGCTTTGACGTGCCGGTGTACGCTCAGCGCGACGAGCTGTCGTGGCTGCCGCCGTTTGGCGATGCCGTCCGGCCGCTCTCGCCCGGCGATACCGTGCCTATCGGCGATGTAGCGGTGCAATGTCTTCACACCCCGGGCCACACGCCAGGATCTCAATGTTTCGCCGTGCGCGATTGCCTGGTGGCTGGTGACACGCTCTTCATCGGTGGCTGCGGGCGCTGCGATCTGCCGGGTGGCGATCCGGAGGCGATGTACAAGAGCTTGACCGGCACGCTCGCGCGATTGGACGAGACGACGGTACTGTATCCGGGACACAACTATGCTGAGACACCGACCTCCACGGTCGGTGTGGAGCGCCGGGCGAATCCCTATCTTGCGTGCTCCAGCTTGGGCGAGTTTCTGCGGTTGATGGGTGTCTCGTAAGTTTTGCAGGGATGGTGAAATCGGCAGACACGCTAGCTTGAGGGGCTAGTGCCGCAAGGCGTGGGGGTTCAAATCCCCCTCCCTGCACTGATTGTGAGGGGGACTTTCCGGTCCCCCTTCCCACGTTAGTCCGCCACTATTCGTGGCGGGCTAACTGCCTCCCCCTCCGATTGTGTCCGCTCGCAGCCTGACGCTGCTCACGGACAATCTGGACACAGAGGTATCTCATCGCAACTTTCGCGTTGCGATGAGATGAAACTTGAATAGATTTACTGTTTCCTCTTCCTCTGTGTTTTTGCTAGGTCTAATGTTTGACTCGAATGGAGGGGGTAACGGGCCCGTACTTTGTTATCTGAAGTGACCGGTTTTGAACAATCTCGTAAGAAAATTGTGGGAATAATAGGTTTTTCCATCTTTGATTTTACATAAGCGACACGGTTGAAAGGTTTGATTGGATGGTTAATATGTATGGGATCGCTAACATCGAGCCGGTATTCTTGCGCATTTCCGTTCTCAACGGTCTTGCCATGGAACAAGAAATTTCTGGAAGCTTGAATATAGCGCTTCTGCCTGTATTGCTTGGGAGCGCACCTAGGAACTAGTAATTCCACCTCGGCTACATGCAGTGTTTTACCTCGTCTTGATACAACGATGATTGTTGCATCTTGTATGTTCTTGATGCAGATCTTAGTTGTATTTCTTTCTCTCAGGAATTGAAGCAGAGCTATTAGGGCTGCGCAGGAGGTAGCTATTGCCGTGATTTCGTCAGGGGAGTTTGCCCAGTGAGGAAGCCACTTTGTTAGTGACACCGGTTTTACCCTTTTCGCTGGTCTTGGACGTAGACGCTGCCGGGTTTGGATTTGGCGTACTGTTTGAGCTCTGCGCCGACTTCGCCGATCTCGGCGACGTGGTTGATGGGTCGGTTCTTATTCGTCACAATGCCGATGGATATGGATATGATCTGGATATGATGCTCGTTGCCCTGGCGATCTTTGCCGACGATGTAGCCGCGGGCACGGTCTTCGTCGTTGTAGAATGATGCGGCGATGGCGGCGAACTCTTTGACGATGTAGGCGCAGATCGGTTCGGCGGTTTCTGGAGTGGAGATGATGACGAAATCGTCGCCGCCGATGTGGCCGATGAAATCTCCCGGTTTGCCGTAGGTCTTGGCGGCTTGGATGATGATGCGGGCGGTGGAGCGAATGACGTCATCGCCGCGTTCGAAACCGTATTTGTCGTTGTAGGATTTGAACTTGTCGAGGTCGGCGTAGCAGACGGCGAACACGCTGCCGTCGGCAATCCGCTCTTCGATCTCGTTGAGGATGGAGACGTTGCCGGGCAAGCGGGTGAGGGGGTTGGCGTCCAGCGCGATGCCGGTGCGTCGCAAGATCGTCTTGACGCGGGCGACCAGCTCCTCCGGCTCGAACGGTTTGACCATGTAGTCGTCCGCTCCGGCTTCCAAGCCGGTGACTTTGTCGGATGTCTCTCCCTTGCCGGTCAGCAGGATGATGGGAACATGTCGTAAGAGGATGTCTTTCTTCAAGATACGGCAGACGTCGACCCCATCTTTCCTGGGCATTTTGTAGTCGAAGATCGCCAAGTCCGGTGGGCGCTTAAGCACCTTCTCCAGCCCGTCCTCGCCATCGTGCGCTTCGGTGACGTCGAAGCCCTCGCTCTCCAGCGTGATCCTGATGACGTCCAGGATGTCGGGATCGTCGTCAACGATCAAGATGCGCTGTTTCATCATGGTGTGCGTTCCGGCGTTGCGGCGAGGACTTGTTGGATCTCGGCGAGCAGCGCGGACGGTTCAAACGGCTTCGTCAGGAAGCGGGAGGCGCCAAGCTGCAGCCCTGTGTTGCGATCGGCTTGGGTGATCATTACGGCAGTCAGGATGACGATTGGGACGCGCGCCGTCTCGGGGCGGGATTTGAGTCGCTTGATGATCTCGTAGCCGTCCATACCTGGCATCTTGATATCTGTGAGGATCAGGTCTGGCGTTTGGCTGCGCGTCATATCCAGGGCTTGGAGTCCGTCAAATGCTGTGGCGCAGTTGTAGCTGGCTTCTTCCAGCCAATAGCGGATGACGGCTACGGTATCAGGATCGTCATCAACGATCAAGATGTTCTTCGGCTCTGCGGCGCCGCGGCGCTGACCGCCTGGCAGCGGAGAGGTGGTTTCGGTGAGAATGGTGCGCACTTTGTTCAACAAGTCGTCCCGCTCGAACGGTTTCGACAGGAAGTCGGCGATGCCTTGCAGGCATCGGCTCTTGTCGGCTACGATGGAGAGGATCATGATGGGGATGTCGCGGGTCAGGGGGTTTTCCTTCAAGCGCTTGCTGGCTTCGAGGCCGTCCATTCCGGGCATCATGATGTCGAGTGTGATGAGTGCGGGGCGGTGTTGTTGGGCCAGCACGATCGCCTGCTCGGCACGATCTGCTTCGATCACCTGGTAGCCGATATCTTCCAGGTAGTAGCGGATGATTTCCCGGATATCCGGTTCGTCATCGACGACTAGGACGGTTCGTGTGCCTTCTGGCATGGCGCGTATCCTCACCCTGACTTTGGTAGCGTAAAGCTAAAGGTCGTTCCCTTGTTGACCTGGCTCTCCACCCAGATCTTACCACGATGCGCTTCGATAATCCGCTTGACCAGCGAGAGTCCCAATCCGGTGCCTTGCTGCTCGTGGCTGGTTTGGTTGTTGGCTCGGAAGAATTCCTGGAAGAGCTTCGGCAGATCGTCCGGACCGATACCGACGCCGGTGTCGGCCACGTCAAAGCGGTAGCCGGTATGGTTGCTGCTGGCTCTGACGAGAATCGATCCGCCTTTCGGCGTGTACTTGATCGCGTTCGAGAGCAGGTTAATGAAGACGCGCTCTATTTGGCTGACATCGGCCGTGATTTGTTTAGCGTCCGGCGCGATCTCGATCTGGAGCGACAGGCCTTTGTCTTTGAGCTGGGGCTTGATAAGATCTGCGACGCCGTCGATCAGATCCTTTACGGCGATGGCTTTCGGCATCATTTCCACACGGCCCGACTCGATCCTGGCGATGTCCAGCAGGTCGTTGATCAGTTTGGTCAGGTTGTTGGAGTGCTTGTCGATCTTGCCCAATCGTTCTTTCACGGCATCGTTGACGTCGCCCAACTTGCCAGACATGAGGATGTTGGCATACCCTTTGATGGAGGTCAGGGGCGTGCGCAGTTCGTGGGAGACCGCAGAGACAAAGTCCGACTTCATTTTGTTCATGCGTACCAGCTCTTCGTTGGCTTTTGCCAGTTCTCGCGTCCGCTCCTGGATGCGGGCTTCCAGGTCGCGGTGGGATTTCCAGAGTTGCTCGTAGAGTCTGGCGTTGTCGATGGCCGCGCCGATCTCGTTGGCAAGTACGGAGAGGAGTTCCGCATCGCTGCGGGAGACGCGGCGGTTCTTGGCGGCGTTGCCGACAATCAGGTAGCCGGATACGGCGTTTTGTATCAGCAGGGGTACGCTGATAAAGCTGGAGACATCGAGTAAGGAAGCGATCTGTTGTGCTTCGGCGGCAGCTTCCTCCTGGCGGCTGACGATAGTGGTCGTGCCGCTTGCGGTGCAGAGTGTGTGGAGGGCCGGAGAGGTCAGGGCAGCTTGCACGTTTGGCATGGTTTTGTCGTTATAGCCGAAAGCGGCGCGACACCTGTATTCCTGGTTTTGACCATCCTGCATCAAGATGATGCCCTTTTCAAATCCAAGGTCAAGGATGATGTCCTCGGTAATATGGCCGAAGAGTTTGTCTGTGTCGAGTGCGCGGGTCAGGAGTGTGCCGAGTTTATGTAACGCGTAGAGTCCGGTGATCTTGCGATCTAGTTCTGTTTGCGTCCGGTGCAGCTCCAAATCGGTCTTAACGATGAGCTTCGCGTGCTCGTCCATTGTGTCGTAGCCATCGCGGAGCTTCTTGAGTTCCTGAGCCGTTTGTTGAGTTTGAGCCCTATGGGATTCAAGCAAGAAGAGGCAGATCCACGCGACGGCTGCGAGGGTTAGCAGCGATGCTCCTAGAAGAAGAGGCGCAACGCTGTCAATCCAGGCGATCGGTAGGATGGCTGCAAGAGATAGGCCAAACAAGACACGGTTGCGCAAGCTCATCTAGGGTTCTCCCAGGAGAATGACCACGATGGACTGATTTTGGAAGCAGACAGATTCCTCTGCGTGATGGTGCAGGGGAAATTGTTCCCCATAGGTATAGAATCCTGCCAGAGGGGTGTCCATACCGATAATCTCTTGTATGTTGTGTAGCGCATCTGCGGCTTTGAGGCCCAGGAGTTGCTGGCGACCGACTGATTCCAGCACGATGGCGCAGAGTGTTTTGGCCGCACCGAGCTGCTCCTTGGCTTCTTGAGCCGCTTCTCGGGCGGCTTCAATAATCGTGTTTTGTGTAGCCATCATCAAATGAATTTCTGATCCCTCAGGAGACTCAGCGTTGCACAGTAGAGATCCATCATCCAGTATGCGCAGCGCTGTTCTCACGAGGTAGTTTTTTGGTAAGTGCCATGCGATGCCAACGGGATAGCGTGTGGTGAGTCGGCCGATGCCTCCAGGTTCTAGATCCCGCATGTCTGTTCCAAAGTACGATTCGTACATCGAGACGGCTGGCTGGTTGTCGATGGTTGCGATGGCATTAGAGCGTGCTCCTGTTATGGTGCGTGGTTTTCCCAACGGTTTCCATCCTTGCTTAGCTCCTATACCGATCGCTATTGAACCTCCAAAGAGCGCACCTACCGTACTGTCGGTGAGGATCTTGTCGTTGTAAAACTGGTAGGTTTTGGTAAACGCTAGGTCATCTCCTGCGGATCCGCCGGCTATAGGAAATCCGGTACCTAGGATCTCTTGGATACCACGCAACATGTCAGTGCCGTTTCCGTGCAATCCATCGGACAGTAGAAATAGGAGTTGTCGTGCAGCGGGGCTTCCCAGTTGTTCGTACGATGATCTGCAGACGCGAGCCAGTTCGTGTCCGGTTTGCCTGGATTGATGGCTTAATCCTGTGGCAATCCCGGTAGAAATAGTCATGTCATCAGATCGTTTGAAGAGCAGCGCTACGATGCTACGGCGTTTCGGTCCGTTGGGGGTGATTTCTCCGGCTGTGGTGCAGCCAATTAGCTGGGTGTCTCCAAGCAGTGATCTGACACCGGCTAAGACGGCATGGTAGTGGTTGTCGTACCTCAGGGAGGCAAAGATGATGCACAGAGCAGTTTGGCCGCTGCCGATTTGTTGCGCTGCGGACTTGACGGCTTCTCGACCAGCTGTAAATGGATCATTGTGATTGGATTCGCCAATACCAACTCGAGCTCTAGATTTCATCATCAGCATCTTATACTATAAGAACCGTAGCATATGGGGTTTAAGGTGTCAACGAAACGACGTGTCGATATCTCTTCATGTTCTTTGTACCGATCTCGTGTACAGGATATCATCTTGTATTGCGTTTATGATTAACAGTATCATAACTGTATCTTATATGTTTTGTTAGAAATCACCAGTGTTTGAATGTTCGCAAGTTACTATATTTTCAACATGTTCTGACATTTTTTCTTCTCAATATATATTGACTATACATACCACTGTGCTATGTTTCTATTGGTGTGTAATTAAATTTTAACTGATGTATTAAATTAGTTAAATTAGTTTCTTGATGGCGAAGTTGAGAAGCAGAGAACTCTGGGGGGATTCTTGGGTTTGTTGTGATAGTTGTCATCACCGTAGTAGTTCGGTGTTTTTTTTCGCTCAGATCTTACACAATGTTGTAATGTTCGCTAAAACAAAGTTCTAAAGTCGTCGTGGTGGTGGTTGAGGTGACTGAGACCAAGACTCCAAGATTTAAACCGTGGCTTCGTCTGATCGCACTCGTGATTGTCGAGGTCTTCGCTTGGACGAGCGTGGCCTGGGCAGCGGGATACGATCTCTCATTTGTCTCACAATCACCGTCTTCTCACGTTCTTCCTGCCTCTGTTCTCGACGTTCTAACCCACGGCATCGAGCAATCTGCTGCTTCAAAAGGAGTTGATGCTGTTGAGCTGCCTCCCAGTTCAGGCCTCGAGCTGTCCGAGACGCCTACTCAGCCAGTTGCTCAGAAATCGTACGCCGATATTCAATGGTCAGAAGGGGAGGAAATTGAATTCCGTAGCATGCTCTATCCAAGATCCAGTCCTGATGAACGGAATAAAGCCGGATTTCTTACCCCAGAAGAGCTCAGGCAATTAACCGAACAGCAGAATCGGGAAGTGAAGCAGCGCGCTGAGGTGGAGCAGGCGCGCCATCAGGCGATGCAGCTGGCTCCACAGCAGATCGACCGGGTGGTCCGACAGGAGGAGTTTGAGCAGATGCGGATTGCCCGGGAATTGGAGAAGATCTCCCATGAGCTATCGAAATCTTCGAGGGCAGGTGTTACATATAGCCTGTACCGGGATGGGCGGAAAGTCTGGTCGGAGGGTGGAAAGGGTGTTATCCGAGTTGAGGGGGAACGGATAGAGGATCCTTTGGGCAACGTCTCCATGCGCAATATGTACAACATGCGCTACAACGACAAGCGGATGTTGATTCATTATGAGGCCGATACGACCGATCCGCTGGGGAATGTATCGCACAGTATTTGGACGGATGTGGATTACACGTCTGATTCGGTGTTCTACGGAAATGATAATACCAACGCTCGCAAGGTGACCACGCGGTACAAGCAGATTGATGTTGATCCGCTCGGCAACGCCACCACTACGTGGTTTCAAGATGCTCTGTATCCCGATGGCTGGAAGAATGCCGCCGGCTATACACGGATCGTCCGCGACATCCTTGGCAATACCACCACCAGCTATGTGTCTGGCGCTACCTACAGCGGCGTTGGGTTGATCAAGAGTTTCCACGAAGACATTATCGATACCAAGGGGATCAAGACGTGGCGCGAGTGGAGTGGGGGAACGTATAGCGGCGATCGGTTGCTGACCGGATACCGCGAGGTGTCATCCGACGGATTTGGCAATCTCACCACGAAAGATTGGGCCGGGACGTACAACGGCTACAAGCAGTTGGTCAGCTCTCATGAATCAATGGTCAATCCGATCGGCACTACGGTCACAACCGATATGAGTGGTGTGACGTATGACCGCTATAACCGGATGGAAGGATTTGTTCAGGTGGGCCGCACAACGGGTCAAGACGGCACAGACAGCCGCCTCGCAACCACCACCACGACGACGAGACGGAACAGCCGTTACGACTCGTTGTCGCGGCTCACCGCGTTTGAGGAGGACGTCGTTGATGATGCGGGTCACCGAACCCGCGGCTGGTCAGATGGCGTCTACAACAACGTCAACCAGCTCACCAGCTATCTCGAGCAGGGGTGGCGGTCTGGCGAGGGGAATTACACCATGCGTTGGGAGCGTGGAAGCTATGATCGCTTTGGCCGGATGATCTCGTTCCATGAGGAGATCGACCGGGACCGTATGGGTGACTCGTTGCGGGATTGGACGGGGGAGTATGACCTGTACGACCGTATCATCAGCTTCAGCGAGGAAGGGTGGACGGCCGAGCAGGGGCATTACCTGCGGTCATCGGATCACCAGGTGTATAACTCGCTGGGGCAGATGGAAGAATACTCAGAATCTGGGGAGTCAGCGGTGACCGGGCGCTATCAGTTTCAACGTGGATCGATGAAGTACAACGGGGTGGGGCAGTTATTCGGCTACTCGGAGATGGGAGAGCAGAATGCCGCGCCCTACGAGCTGCAGCGCGGTGAGATTGCCTACGACGGCTCCGGCCGTTTGATCCGCTATCACGAGCGGGGGACCAACTGGTTGTTTGGGAGCAACTATGAAACGACGGTGAGCAATCGCTACGGCATCGTAGGCGGTGGGCTGCCTGTGGTGGCGGAGACAGAGGCCGTCACGCAATCGACCGAGATCGACGGTTCCACCTCCGAGCGGACAGAAGTGGTGTCCTACCGCTACGACGAGCAGGGGATGGTGGTGGAGGCCCAGGGGCGCGTCGATGTCTATTCGGAGGATGTCT
>Ga0247727_10008875_pt1 | contig 18483 bp, 14 predicted proteins | sample WisWelCaveWW1625_FD_202498 | JGI IMG/M metagenome (GOLD analysis project Ga0247727, IMG submission 202498) | Biofilm microbial communities from Wishing Well Cave, Virginia, United States - WW16-25 | ecosystem: Environmental > Aquatic > Deep subsurface > Groundwater > Cave microbial mat | place... | reverse complement strand
CGTCGCGTCCGGGTTTTGCGGAACGAACAATTTTCCCAGGGACGCCACGAACTGCGCTGGAACGGTCTGGCCGACGAGGGCAGGGCGCTTGCCGCCGGGCTGTACTTCGTTCGGCTCGAGACTCCGGCTGGAGTTGCGACCCGGAAGCTTGTGGTCGTTGAGTAGCACTGCTCCGCACCGAAGGAGGCCGACTATGCGCGTCGTAATGCTTGCTGTCTGTATGCTCTCGACCGCGGAGGTCTCGGGAGCTGCGGGTGCAGATCACCTTCCCTTTACCGAGGGCATCATCTACGAGTACGAGAGGATCCCTCAGCACCTTGGAAGGTACATCGTTTACTTCTCTGGCACCGCCGACATCCAAGGAACGACCACGTACATCCGGCGCTTTGGCGATGGGCAGCAGCAGTTCTGGAGCGAGACTTTGGAAGGAGACAAGCTTCTCCATGGCATCGCTTTCCGCCTCGAAACGCCGCTGCTCTTCTTCCCGCCGATTCTCGTGATCGACGAGCCGCTCTCCGTCGGTAAGATCTGGGAGGTAGACTCACAAGACTCCGACAGCCTCGCGTTTCACATTCGTTACGAGGTTACGGCGTTCGATGATGTGACGGTCCCCGCGGGAACCTTCCCGGCGTTCACGATCAGGGAGACGGTGGAGTTTCCTGAAGGCGGGCAAGCCGACAAGTTCCGCCGTTTGATTCGGGGGATTCGGGGTCCAATCCAGACCACCCAGCAGGTCGCTGATGACACCTATGCGAATGGGATTGGCAAGGTCCTGATCGTGTTCGGATCCCGCACGGATCGTCTGTATTCGCGCCGTACCGTCGCGGTCCAACCCTCGACATGGACCAGCATCCGCATGCTCTACCGTTGATACGGCGCGAAACCGGGTAAGTTTCGTCGACTCCGTTTCGCTTGCGGCTCGGCATAATGTCCTAGTGGACACGGCATATGCGGCCGGGCTTTACTCCCCGAGGCCAATGCCCGAAATGGGCGCTCGGACCGTCAATCATGATTGCTCGGAGAGAGCCAATTGATCGAGGAGGAAGGTTCTGGAAGCGAAGACTGCCCCTGCCGGAGTGCTGATGGACAAGCTGGTGTCGCTGTGCAAGCGGCGCGGCTTCATCTTTCAGTCGAGCGAAGTCTATGGCGGCTTGAACAGTTGCTACGACTACGGCCCGATGGGTGTCGAACTCAAGAACAACATCAAGAGCTGCTGGTGGCGGGCGATGACCTACCACCACGACAACATCGAAGGTGTCGATGCTTCGATCCTGATGCACCCGCGCGTGTGGGAGGCGTCGGGTCACGTCGCCGGGTTCACCGATCCCTTGGTCGATTGCAAGGCGTGCAAGGCGCGCTTCCGCGCCGATCACGTCGCGACCTCGCAGTGCCCGCGCAAGCCGAGCAAGGCGCCGGGCGAACACCACGAGTGCAAGCTGACCGAGCCGCGCATGTTCAACCTCATGTTCAAGACGTTCATGGGGCCGGTAGAGGATCAAGCGGCGGTGGTGTTCCTGCGGCCGGAGACGGCGCAGGGCATTTTCGTCAACTTCCTGAACGTGGTGAATTCGTCGCGCCAGAAGTTGCCGTTCGGCATCGCGCAGATCGGCAAGGCGTTCCGGAATGAAGTGACGCCGGGCAACTTCATCTTCCGGACCCGCGAGTTCGAGCAGATGGAGATGCAGTTCTTCGTGCGCCCGGGCGAAGACGAGGAATGGTTCGAGAAGTGGCGCGCCACGCGTCTCGAGTGGCATCACGCCATCGGCATTCGGCCCGAGAAGTTGCGCTGGCATCCGCATGGGCCGACCGAGCTGGCGCACTACGCCAAGGCGGCGTTCGACATCGAATACGAATTCCCGTTCGGCTGGCAGGAGATCGAAGGCATTCACAACCGCACCGACTTCGACTTGAGTCGGCATCAGGAGTATTCCGGCAAGCGGCTCACGTATTTCGATGAAGCGCGCAAGGAACATTACGTGCCGTACGTCATCGAAACCTCGGTCGGGTGCGATCGTGTGCTCTTGACGACGCTGGTGGATGCGTACCACGAGGAGCAGGCGGGCGAGGAAGTCCGCGTCGTGTTGCGTTTGTCGCCCAAGATCGCGCCGATCAAGGCGGCGATCCTGCCGCTGGTGAAGAAGGACGGCTTGCCCGAGATCGCGGCGGGGATCACCAAGGACCTGATGCGCGATTATCGCGTCTTCTACGACGATGTGGCGTCGGTCGGGAAGCGCTACCGCCGTCAAGATGAAGTCGGCACGCCCTACTGCATCACGGTGGACTCGCAGACGCTGGTCGATCAAACCGTGACGGTGCGCGAGCGCGATACGATGGCGCAGGAACGCATCGCGGCGACGGCGCTGCGCGAGTACTTGGCCGCCCGCGTCCGCTTCGACTGATGCGCTGGCGGCGGGTGCCGGGAGGCGTCGCGGCAGTACTCGACCTCGGCGACGAGGTGCTGGAATCGTTGCGTCGCGTGGCCGCGGAAGCGGGCGTACGGTCCGGCTTCATCGCCGGCCTGGGCGCGGTCGATCGCGTGCAACTGGCCTTCTACGACCTCGAACGCAAAGCCTACGAACGCATCGACCTCGAGGGTGACCACGAGATCGGCAGCTTGACCGGCAATCTCACCTTGCTCGATGGGGCGCCATTCGTGCACGTGCATGCGGTCGTCGCGGGACGCGATTTCGTGGCGCGCACCGGCCACTTGATGCGCGCGCATTGCTCTGCCACGGTCGAACTGTTCGTGCACGACTTCGGCGCCGAGCCCATCCACCGCGGCCCGGATGCCAAGGTCGGCCTCAATCTCTGGAAGCTCTGAAGCTCAGAGCTTGAGTTGTTTCGTACGTTTTTCGACCCGGACCTTCATCGTGAAGGCGTCGATCGGACGTTCGCCTTTGCGGCGCGCGGCCGCGATGCGATCGGCGATTTCGATGCCGCTTGTGACGCCGCCGAACACCGTGTACTTGCCGTCCCACTCGGGATGGTCCTTCAAATCGATGAAGAACTGACTGCCGCTGTCGCGCTTGCCCATGGCGGCCGCGGCCACGGCGCCGCGCACGTGCGGCTTGTCGTTGGGTTTGGGCTCGAGATCGTAGCCCGGGCCGCCGGTACCGTCGTTGGTGGGGTCGGCATCGCGTGACAAAGGGTCACCGCCTTGCACGAAGCTCTCGGGTCCGGTGCGGTGGAAAAGCGTGCCGTCGTAGAAGCCGCTCTGCGCCAACTTCAAGAAGTTGGCGACGTGGGCTGGTGCGTAGCGATGATGCAATCGCACCACGATGGTCCCAAGCGAATCCTTGCCTTGCGTCACCTCGATGGACGCCAGGACTTCGTCGCTGGGTCCCAGGTCGGCGATCGTGAGTGGTTTGGATGGCGTCGCATCCGCTGCGAATGCGGGCGCCGCGAGGACGAGTATCGCTGCGAGACCGGCGAGTGCGTCGCGCATGACCTTCCTCCTTCATTCATTCGTGGAAGTCATCGATCGAGATTGCTACACTACGACATCCGCCCCCAACACGACATGGCTTGGGTCGTAAGCCCCAACGCCAGCGTGATCACCCGCGGGTGACGCCCGTCCACGATTTCCGGGTTCATGGCCGGACGCGAAGGGCGCACGCGTGGTTCGAGATCCGACCTTGGGGCGGCGACTGATTTTGAGTTTGGGCTTCGTCGCAAGCGGCATGCTCGCTGCGTGGGCCTTGGGTGCGCGCCCGATCGAGCCGACAATCCCCACCGCCATTCCATGGCAGCGTTTGACCTGGGAGACGCGACCCACCTGCGCGCGACCGAATGTCATGGAATTCGGCTCGGGAATCCTGCGACACGAGACATTCGCTGCGAGCACGCAGCAACCCGGCCCGGACCGAGTCGAGGCGACCGAACGTCGCGCAGACGACGTCGAGGCGGCGGTCACGTCGACAGCGCCACCCACGTCGACAATGCCAGCCATATCCGCAGCACCACCCACATCCGCGCCGGCGAGCAGCGAGAACTCGGCCGCGCTGGCTCGCGCCGCAGCCGTGCCGGCTCGAAGCATTTCACACCGGCCCGCGACCGGAGATCCCGTCACGCGTGCCGTGCACGTGCGCGCGGCGCGCAAGCAACCGGCGCTGCCACCGGTTCCCGGACGCTATGAACTGCAACCGGCCGACATCGCGCAACAGATCGCGAGCTTCGAGGACGTCGTGCGCAGCGTGCAGGCGTTACCCGGCGTCGGCAGCGCCAGCGACTTGCACGGCGAGTTCTTCGTGCGCGGCTCCGGCGCCAATGCCAACAGCATCTGGTTGGACGGCATCGAGATCACGTTCCCGTATCACATTCTGGGCTTCAACAGCATCTTCAACCCGGGCATGTTGGCCGGCGGCGAGTTCTGGACCGGCGGCGCGCCGGTGCGTTTCGGCAATGCGACCGGCGGGGTGCTGTCTTTACAGAGCCGCGGCGCGATTGCGGAGCCGCGTGCGACGGTCGTCGGATTGAGCGCGCTCTCGGGACAAGCGCATGGTGCTTGGGGCGGCAAACGCTGGGGTGGCGCCGCGAGCGTGCGGCGTTCGTACCACGACAAACTGCTCGAGTTGTTGGGAATGCCGGCGGGGCGGGAGATTCCGACGTTTCTTGATCTTTTCGTGCGCGGCCGGCTGCAGATGTCCGCGCGCCATCGCATGACGGCCGGCCTCCTGCACGCGGGTGACGGGCTGATGCTGCCGCGACCGGAGCTGCGCGCCAACGACCTCGACTTCATCGTTCTCGACGAATCGGAACGCGATCGCGCCGCGAGCGAGTTGGAACGCTACGCTGCCTTGCAAGACCGCCTCACGCTCGAGAATCGCATCACGGCCGCGACCGTGAATTGGAATGCAGTCACCGGCGCGCGCAGTTTTCTCGAAACCACGTTGGGCTATGTTCCGTCGCGCTTCGAGTTCGGATTGCGCGGCGACAACAACGAGAGCGTGTCGATTCGCAGCTCGGCATGGACGTTGCGGCAGGATCTCGCGTGGCAACCGGGAAGGCATCGGATCGGTGCCGGTTGGCTGGCGTTGCGCGACGTCGCTGACCGGAGGGTGTCGGCGTGGTCGGGGATTCTGCATTTGCGCGAGTCGAACTCGGCGATCAATTTGGCCGACATCGATGAACGGGTGGAGTTGACCGCAGTGCGGCGTCGTCACGTGCTCGCAGCCTATGCGAACGACGAGATCGGCTTGATGCACGATCGGATTCGCTTGGGCGCCGGCTTGCGCGCTGAACACGACGACTGGGCGGAGCAAATGCTCTTGTCGCCGCGTTTGTCCGCGACCTGGCGCGAGGGTGAACGCACCTGGCGCGCCACCGCGGGCGTCGCACACGCGATGCATGATCGCGCCATGGACGTGCAACCGACATCCGACGGAACGCTGTTGCGCGCCGAGCGCGCGCTGGAAGCGACACTCGGATGCGGCACGACGCTCGTCGCGGGCTTCGATGTCGGCGCCACGGTGTACGCGAAGCGCCTCGACGATCTCGTCTACGAGTCGCAGCCCGCGGTCTACGCGAGCGGCGCGAGCGGCACCAGTCGCGGGCTCGAGCTGCGCGCCGGACTGTCGTCGCGACGGGTGCCGCTGCGCGCCACCCTCGCCTACACGTGGTCCGAAACGCAACAGCGCGATCCGCGCGCCTGGCGGCGTCAACCGAACTATCGCGCCACATCGCTGCAGGAATTCTGGGGCCCGGTGGACGAAGCGCCGTATTGGTATCACCCATTTCAGGACGAGCGGCACAAGCTCGGGATCGAAGCGCACCTGGACGTGCGTCGCTGGAATCTGGGGCTGCGCTACCAGCTCGGATCGGGGCGGCCCTACACGCCGGTGCGTTACGTGGCCACGGATCCGCTCGGCACCAAGTACGGCGTCGTCGGTGATTTGGGCAGCGCCCGCTATCCGCTGACGCAACGCCTGGATGTGCGAGTGCAGCGCGAATGGAAGCGCGGCCGCATCGGTTGGAACGTGTACGCCGATATCTTGAACGCGACCGGCGCGGACAATGTGTACTCCTACCGCTACAACCCGTCCTACACGCTCCGCTACGCCGTGAAGATGCTCCCAACGCTCCCAACCCTGGGCGTCGAAGCGCGTTTCTAGCTCCACGACGCGCGCTCTTCTCGCACGACCTGAAAATCATCAGTCGCCCGCACGCGGTGTGAATGTCCCGGAGCGGGTTTCGTGGTGGCGTGCGCCGCGGTGCACGCGTTGCGATCCGGGCATGTGGGAGAATTGGCCATGGGGCAGCTCGAGGTGCAGCTCCAGACCGAGCTGGCTGGCGCCGTGGGGCGTCCTGGCACTGGAACGATTCTTCCAACTCCACACGCGTCAGCAGGGGCGTGGAGTCACCTGGAACGAGGAGCCTGTATGCGCCGTCACGTGGCCTGGCTGATCGCAACCGCGATCGCATCGCCGGTCGGTGCGGCCGATCTGCTCGACATCACGCACTTCAACACGACTTACGTCGCGACCCGCAGTGACGGTGCCGCGCATCGCAGCGGTACCGGCGGCGTCATCTACACCGTGCAGCCGACGGGCGGCGGCGGAGCTTTGAACGGCATCGCGTATCTGTCCGGCTTCTTCGTCGCCGTGGGTGACGGTGGGCGCGTCGTGCGCAGCTCGAACGGCGGCCTCGATTGGTCGAATGAGAATGCGCAGACCACGGCGAACTTGCATCGCGTCATCGCACACGACGCGCTGTATCTCGTCGCCGTCGGCGACGGCGGCACGACGTTGCGCCGCATCGGCACCGCGGCGGTGTGGGACACGACCGCCTCACCCGGCAACGTTGCGCTGCGAGACGTGGCTTCGAACGGCAATATTCTGGTAGCGGTGGGCGATGATGGCACCGTGCTTCGCTCGACCGATCAAGGCTTGTCGTGGAACCGGCAAACGCTCCCCGGTGCGCCGGATCTGCGCGGCGTCACCACGCGCGCTAACGCTTCCATTTTCGCCGCGGTGGGACTCGGCGGGCGGATCGTGCGCAGTACGAATCTCGGCATCGACTGGGAAGACGTGACCAGCCCGACGAGCCAGAACCTGCTCGACGTCGTGCAAGACTCCAACAACTTCGTCGCCGTCGGCGCTGCAGGGACGATCCTGCGCAGCAGCACCAACAACGCCGCCAGTGGGACCTGGGCAGTCGTGGACGCCGGCGTCGTCAGCACACTGCGCGCCGTGTGGTATGACGGTACGCGCTTCTACGCTGCCGGCGATGGCGAGGTCGTCATGCGCAGCTTCGATGGCACCGCCTGGATCCAGACCGCGGTGGAGGCTTCCGCCTGGACCGACGTGAAGTCGCTGTTCCGGCCATCGCGCTGAGGCATTCGGGCGCGACGCGATCACTCCGAGGCACCATCGCATTGAGGTCGTGTCCCCAGGCTGGCCGCCGCGACACTCCACCCCGTAGAATCGCCGTATGACATCGAACCGCGTGCTGCTCGCTGGAGCGGGCACCGCCGGCCGCATGGCCCTCGACGAAATCCGCCGCCATCCCGAGGCCGGGCTCGAGCCGGTCGGGTTCTTGGACGACGACGCGAACTTGCAGGGCACGCATGTGGCCGGCATTCCGGTGCTCGGCAAACTCGATGCGTTGGTGGATGTGGTGCGCACCCACGCGGTGCGCGAAGTCCTGATCGCCATTCCGTCGGCACGCGGCGAGGTGATCCGGCGCTTGGTCGCGGCGTGCGCGCGGGCACGCGTCGGCTCGCGCATCGTGCCGGGTTTGTTGGAGATCATTCGCGGCGATGTGCACTTCGATCAGATTCGCCGCGTGCATCCGGAAGACCTGCTCGGGCGCGAAGTGGTGGACTTCGTCGAAGCGCCGGTGCGCGAAGTGCTGGCGGGCAAGCGCGTGCTGGTGACCGGAGCCGGCGGCTCCATCGGCCAGGAACTCTGCCGGCAGATCGCACCCTTCGCACCCGAATCCCTGGTGCTGCTGGGGCGCGGCGAGAACTCCATCTTCGAAATCGAACACGAACTGCGCGACCTGCATCCGGAGTTGGCGCTGGAAAGCGTCATCGCCGACGTGCGCGATGCCGACACGCTCATGCGCATCGCGGCGCGCACCCGCCCGCAGGTCGTCTTCCACGCCGCGGCGCACAAGCACGTGCCGTACATGGAGCGCTCGCCGGTCGAGGCGGTTCTGAACAACGTCTGGGGAACGCTGTCGGTCGTCCGCATGGCGGAAGCGGCCGGCAGCGAGCGGCTGGTGTTCATTTCGACCGATAAAGCGGTGCGACCGCGCAGCGTCATGGGTGCGAGCAAGCGCTTGGCGGAACACCTTCTGCAGAGCCTGCATGCTGCCGGCTCGCCGCTGCGCCTGCTGACGGTGCGTTTCGGCAACGTGCTCGGCAGTCGCGGCAGCGTCGTACCGTTGTTCCAAGCCCAGTTGCGTCGCGGCGTGCCGCTCAAGGTGACGCATCCCGAAGCGACGCGCTACTTCATGACCATCCGCGAAGCCTGCCTGTTGGTGCTGCAAGCATCGGCGCTCGGCTCCGGCGGCGAAGTGTTCATGCTGCGCATGGGAGAAGCCGTGCGCATCCTCGAACTGGCGCGGCATCTCATCGCGATGTCCGGCCTCGACCCGGACGCGGTGCCGATCGAATTCACCGGCCTGCGCGCGGGCGAGAAACTGCACGAAGAACTCTACGCGGAGACCGACGCCGCGCTGCCGTCGCCGCACCCGCAGATCGTGGTTGCACGCCTCGGCACCTTGCCGGTGAACAACGTGCTCGCCGCGGTACACGAACTGGTGTTGCAAGCCCGCAGCGGCGACGAGGCCGCGGTGCGCGCCGCGCTCGTGAGCCTGCTTCCCGACTACCAACCCGGCGGCGACTGAGTCGCCAGGGCTGGTTGCACTTCGGCTTCGAGTTCTGGCAGCGCCTGTTCGTGGAGTCCCGACACTCACCGCTTCACGCGTCGCACATTGATTGCGCGGCGCGGGCGCCGCACGCGTCGTGACGACAGGTGACTCGCTCGCCTGACGGTTGCGAATGACATTCGCGTCGGTCTCCCAGCCGGCCGCACCAGGGCGCCAACGGGCAACCGGCGGCGCGGCGCGGAAGAACCCTGCCTCCTGCGCCCCAAGTCCTTGTGCTCCCGTCCGTTATCAACTGCACCCCGGGCATGATGGTTGCGTGGCGTGGTCTCCCGACGGACCTGAGACCGGTGCGCGACGACTCGCCCGGGCTCGGCGTTCCGAACGAATTCAGAACGCGCGAGCAACCAGTGGATCGGAGGCCCAAGGTGTCGCACTCGCAGGGGAAGTCGCAGGAAACCTGGAATCGCGTCCCGATCGCATCCCCCAGCCTGCCGGACTTCGAAGCGTTGCTGCCGCAACTGCGCGCGATTTGGGCTTCGGGTGAACTCACCAACGGGCGCACCGTCGCCGAATTCGAATCCCGCGTCGCGAGCACGCTGCCGGAGCGGCACGTGGTCGCGGTGAGCAGTTGCACGTCGGGACTCATGCTGGCCTTGCGCGCCCTCGATGTCCAAGGCGAAGTGCTGCTGCCGAGCTTCACGTTCACCGCCTCGGCACACGCGGTCGTGTGGGCCGGCTGCACGCCGGTGTTCGTGGAATGCGACGCCGACACGCTGAACGTGGACGTGGAAGACGTCGCGCGCAAGATCACGTCGCGAACCGGCGCCATCTTCGCGGTGTACGTGAGCGGCAACCCGCCGGCGCTGGCGCAACTCGAGGCGCTGGCGCGCAAGCACAACGTCAAGCTCATCCTGGACGCGGCGCATGCGCTGGGTTCGACCTATCAGGGCAAGCCGGCCGGCACCTTCGGCGACGCCGAAGTCTTCAGCTTGTCGCCGACCAAGACGATCACGACTTGCGAAGGTGGCATCGTCAGCTTGCGCGACGCCGAGGTCGCGCACCGGGTGCGCATCGGCCGCAACTACGCCAACCCGGGCAACTACGATTGCCAGTTCGTCGGCTTGAACGCGCGCATGAGCGAGATCCATGCATTGGTGGGCCTCGAATCCTTCAAGATGCTGGATGCGAACGTCGCGACCCGACAGCAGTTGGTGCGCCAGTACCAGCAGGCGCTGGGGCGCCTGCGCGGCATCCGCTTCCAGCAGGTGCAGGCCGGCAACACCAGCTCGCAGAAGGATCTCAGCCTGCGCATCGTGACGCGCGAATTCGGCAGCAACCGCGACGCAGTGCGCGCGGCGCTGACCCAGGCGGGCATCGAGACGCGCACGTACTTCGCGCCGCCGGTGCACCAGCAGACGGCGTATCGCCCCTGGAAAGCCGCGACCGGCAAGCTGCCGGTGACCGAGCAGGTGGCGTCCGAAGTGCTGAACCTGCCGTTGTTCACGGCACTGACCAGCGAGGAACTGCGGCGCGTCGTCGGCGTGGTGGAAGCCTGCGCCGCGAAGCCCGTGACCGTGTAGCGACGATTCCCTGCGGCGAAGGAGCGCGCGGTGAAGTTGCAAAACACCTGGATCCTGGCGCGTCGGATCGCGCTCGACGGCATCCTGCTGGCTGGCTGCTTCATCGCTGCGGTCCTGCTGCACCACGGCGGCTCGCTGACGGAAACGGATCGCGCCGCCCTGCCGCTCGGATTGTGCGTCGGGGTGAGCGTGATGCTGGCGGGCATGGCGTGGGCGCGCGCCTATCGCAAGCTCACCGACTTCGTCAGCGTCGGCGATTTCCTCGGTGTACTGCGCGGAACGTTCTTCGCGTCGCTGGTCCTCTTGGTCGCCAATGTCTTGGCACCGCCCGCTGTCGCGTGGCCGTGGGCGGTGGTTCTGCGCTTTTTCGGGCTCGCGGCCATGACGATGTCGCTGGCCTTGTTCACGCTGCGCATCTGGCGTGAATCACCGCTCGGACATGTGCGCAAGTCCGACGGCGCACGGCGTGCGATCCTGGTGTACGGCGCCGGACGCGCCGGCAGTGCGGTGGCGCGCGAGATCCTCAGCTCGCCCGAGTTGGGTTACGTGCTGCAAGGCTTCGTGGACGACGATGCAACGAAGTGGGGCAAGGAAATCCACGGCGGCCGCGTGCTGGGAGGCCGGCACGAATTGGCGCGCATCGTCGGTCCTCTGGTGCGCGACGTCGTATTGGCGATTCCATCGCTCGATCCGGCGGAGCGGCGCGAGATCCTGTCGCATTGCCGGCGGGCCGGAGCGCACGTGCGCATCGTGCCCGGGCTGGCGGAATTGTTGCGCGGTGGCAGCTTCGTGCATCAGATCCGTGACGTCCGAGTAGAAGACTTGCTGGCGCGCGAAGCCGTGGAACTCGACGAGACCGAAGTGCGCGAGCAACTCGCCGGCGAGACCGTGTTGGTGACCGGCGCTGCGGGCTCCATCGGTTCGGAAGTCTGCCAGCAGATCCTGCGGCACGAGCCGCGACAACTGTTGCTGGTCGAGCAGTCGGAGAGCCGCCTCTACTATTTGGAAATGGACCTGCAGCGCAAGCAGACGAGCACCGCGACACAGCTGATCCCACTGGTTGCGGACATCAGCGATCGCGAGCGCATGGAGTCCATCCTGCGGCGGTATCGCCCCTCGCACATCTTCCATGCGGCGGCGTACAAACACGTGCCGATGATGGAGCGCAACCCGCACGAGGCGATCCGCAACAACGTGTTCGGAACCTATGTCGTGGCGCAGTTGGCGCGGCAGTATCACGTCGGGCGCTTCGTGCTGGTGTCCACCGACAAGGCGGTCGAGCCGACCAGCGTCATGGGCGCCACCAAGCGCGGCGCCGAGTTGCTGGTGCGCGAACTCCAGCATGGCAGTCAGACGCGCTTCTGCGCCGTGCGCTTCGGCAACGTCCTCGATTCGGACGGCAGTGTGGTGCCGCTGTTCAAGAAGCAGATTGCGGCCGGCGGCCCGATCACGATCACGCATCCGGACATGGAGCGCTTCTTCATGACCATTCCGGAAGCAGCACGCCTCATCGTGCAGGCGTCGACCTTGGCGCGCGGTGGGGAAGTGTTCGTGCTCGAAATGGGTCAGCCGGTCAAGATCCTCGATCTGGCGCGCTCGCTGGTGGAATTGTCGGGATTGCGTTTCTTGGAGGACATCCAGGTCGAATTCACCGGCATGCGGCCGGGCGAGAAACTGACCGAGAAGTTGTTCTTCGAACACGAGCGCAATCTGGCGACCCGCAGCCGGCAGATCCATTCGACCCAGCTCGAGACCGGTCGCCGCCTGGACATCGAGGACTTGCTGCGGTCGCTGTCGTTGCTGTTGCGGACCGCGGCCGACGAAAAGGATCTCGGCAGTCGCTTCATGGCGCTGATGGCGAGCCTGGAATCCAACGCCAGCCCGGCCGCAGCGCCGGCACGGGCAACGCGCACACCCGCGCCGGTGGTGCCGTTGCAGCAGGTGGCGTCGTCGAAGGGTTGAATGCCGCAACGTCTCCGGGGCTGGCCGCTTCCGCCATCTCGATGCTACGCTTGCATGGTTCCCGGTTCGGTCCTTGGTGGACCTCCGCGCCGACGATCACGAGCCCGACTTCATCTCGCACGAGCTGCTCCCAATCCGCTGGGCGCAAGACGAGGCATGGCAGCATGATACCCCGCACTGTTCCGACGCCTGCATGGCCCGCGGCCGCACCCGCCGCGGTTGTCTGCTCGGTCGTGATCCCGCTGTACAACGAGGCCGAGAGCGTGCCGCACCTGTACACCGCGTTGCACGCCGCGCTGAGCAGTTTGGGGCGCAGCTACGAGATCTTGTTGGTCGACGACGGCAGCACCGACGGCACCTTCGCCGCGGTCGCGGCCATCGCCGCCGCGGATCCGCACGTGCGCGCGATTCGCTTCCGCCGCAACTTCGGTCAGACGGCTGCAATGATGGCGGGGTTCGATCACGCGCGCGGCGACATCGTCATCCCGATGGACGGCGATCTGCAGAACGATCCCGCCGACATCCATTTGTTGCTGGAGCGCATCGACGCCGGCTTCGACGTGGTGAGCGGCTGGCGCAAGAACCGGCAAGACAAGGCGCTCTTGCGCCGGTTTCCGTCGCGCATCGCCAACTGGCTCATCGGGCGCGTTACCGGCGTGCGCTTGCACGACTACGGCTGCTCGCTGAAGGCGTATCGCGCCGAAGTCCTGCGCGGCACGCGGCTGTACGGCGAGATGCATCGCTTCATCCCGGCGCTGGCGAACCTCATGGGCGCGCGCATTTGCGAGGTGCCGCTGTCGCACCACGCGCGCCGCTTCGGCAAGAGCAAGTACGGATTGAAGCGCACGTTCAAGGTGCTGCTCGATCTCTTGACGGTGAAATTCCTGACCGATTACTCGACCAAGCCGATCTACTTCTTCGGCGGCATCGGTGCGGCGCTGTGCGGCGTCGGCGTGCTCGCGGGAGCCGAAACCCTGTGGGAAAAGTTCGCGATGGGCACCTACGTGCACAACAACCCGTTCATCTTGATCGCCATCTTCGTGTTCACGTTGGGTGTTTTGTTCGTCTTCATGGGGCTTCTGGCCGAGATCATCATTCGCACCTACCACGAGTCGCAATCCAAGCCCATCTATTGGGTGCTCGAGACACGCAATTTCGCGGAGCGCGACTGACGGCGCCCGGGCGCCGCCGGGGATCCTCATGTGTGGCATCGCCGGCATCGTGTGCATCGATCGGCCGGTGGATCCCGAGATTCTCACCCGCATGACGAATGCGCTGGTCCACCGCGGGCCGGATGATGACGGCACGTGGTTCGCATCGCCTGCGGGCGGCGCACCGGGTGTGGGCCTCGGTTTTCGGCGCCTGTCCATCATCGACTTGGCGGGCGGCCATCAGCCGATGAGCAACGAAGATGGCACCGTCTGGGTGATCTTCAACGGCGAGATCTACAACTTCCAAGACCTGCGGCCCGACCTGGAAGCGCGCGGTCACCGCTTTCGCACCCGGTCCGACACCGAAGTGTTGGTGCACCTTTACGAGGAATACGGCACCGCGTGCGTCGAGCGTTTGAACGGCATGTTCGCGTTCGCGATTTGGGACGCGCGCAAGCAGCGGTTGTTCTTGGGGCGCGATCGCATGGGCAAGAAGCCGCTGTACTACGTCGATACCGGCAAGGTTTTCTTGTTCGCGTCGGAATTGAAGGCGTTGCTGCAGCATCCGGAGTGCCCGCGGAGACTCGATCCGGCGGCGCTACGCCGTTACTTGGCGTACGAGTACGTGCCGGCGCCGCACTGCATTCTGGCGGGAGTGCGCAAGCTGCCGGCGGCGCATATTTTGGTATGGGAGCAGGGGCGCGTGCAGACCACGCGCTACTGGGATCTGCATTTTCCGGAGCATCGGTCACGACGGTCGGAAGCCGAGTATGCGGCGGAGCTGCGAGAGCGACTCGGTGCCGCGGTGGAACGGCGACTGGTGAGCGACGTGCCGCTGGGCGTGTTCCTCTCTGGCGGCATCGACTCGAGTTCGGTGGTGGCGCTCATGGCGGAGCGGGTCGATCCGGCGCGCATCCGCACCTTCTCGATCGGCTTCGAGGATCCGTCGTTCGATGAATCGAGCTGGGCGCGCACGGTGGCGAACTTCTACGGAACGCAGCATCACGAAGACGTTCTGAAGCCGCAGACGCTGGTGGATATTTTGCCGCACGTCGCCGCCTTCCTCGACGAGCCGTTCGCCGACGCTTCGATCATTCCGACCTATTTGTTGTCGCGGTTCACGCGCCAGCACGTGACCGTGGCCTTGGGCGGCGATGGTGGCGACGAGTTGCTGGCGGGGTATCCGACCTTCGCGGCCGACCGCGCCGCGCGTTTCTACCGGGTGCCGCGTGCGTTTCACGATCGCGTCGTGGTGCCGCTCGCGGGCAGACTACCGGTTTCGACCGACAACTTCAGCCTCGATTTCAAAGTGAAACGATTCCTGCGCGGCGCGCCGTACGATGCCGGGATTCGCAACCAAGTCTGGCTGGGCGCTTTCGGCCCCGACGAGCAGGGCGATCTGCTGTTGGATTCAGGTGCAGGCGACGATCCGTATGCCGATGTCGCGGCGGCGGAGCGCGAGTGCAACAGTCGCGACCCGCTCGAGCGCTTGATTTATCTCTATTGTCGCTTCTACTTGCAGGACGACATCTTGACCAAGGTGGATCGCGCCAGCATGGCGTGCTCGTTGGAAGTGCGGGCGCCGTTCCTCGATCACACGTTGGTCGAGTACATGGCGACGATTCCGCCGGATCTCAAGCTGCGCGGCTTCAACGGCAAGTACATCTTGAAGCGCGCCATGGCGGATCGCTTGCCGCCGGGAATCGCGCGGCGCGGTAAGAAGGGTTTCGGAATCCCGGTGGCGAAGTGGTTCCGCGGCGAGTTGCGCGACTTGGTGCACGAGACGCTGTCGCCGACGCGTTTGCGGCAGCAGGGGATCTTCCGCCCGGAGACGGTGCAGCGACTGTTGAGCGAGCACGATCGCGGCACGCACGATCACCGCAAGCAACTCTGGACCCTGTTCATGTTCCAACTCTGGAGCGACGTGTACCTGCAGGCGCGCCAGCCCGTGGCTACTTGATACCCAGAGCACACCAGGACATGTTGTTGACGGATGTAATCGCGGCGGCTTCGAAGCCGGCGGTTTTCATCAAAGCTTCGACTTCGTCGCGACGCCAATAATTGGCGATGCGCGGAATCATCTGGTCGAACACAATGTGATGAATGTGCCGGTAGGGGAAACGACGCAGGAGTCGGAAGTACTCGATGCGTCCCAGACCCAATCGCAAACCGACGAAGAGCACCGACGCGGGAAGATGCGCGAGACTGCGAACCATGGGCAGCGGCAGCCGGCTGAAGAGGAATCGCCGCACCGGATCGAGGACCCGCACGTAGAACTCCATGTTTTCGTAGCCGTAAACCCAGATCAGCACCTTGCCGCCGGGTCGGGCCGCTTCGCGCATCTTGCGCAGCGCCAACTCGGGATGCTCCAGGTGGTGAATGACCCCGAGGCTGAACACGATGTCGAATTCGTCGCGAGCGGTCAGTTCATAGGCGCTTTCATACCGCACCGCGACCTGTGGGAAGGCCGCCAAGTTCTCGTCTGCCGCCTGCAGCGATCCCCGGTTGACATCGACGGCCGCGCCGCCCGCCGCACCGAGAGTCATCGCCCAATAGCTGTTTCGCCCGGCACCACAGCCGACGTCGAGAAAGCGCTTGCCCCGCCAGTCTTTGGCCGGATCGAGCAACACCGTCCAACGTCGAAACTGCTCGAATTGCTCCTCGGTCAGGTCGCGGAACCGCACCCATGAGTATCCGAAACGATCCGGAGAACCGGATGCAACGCTCGCGTCATGATGTTGTGTGACCACGGCTCCACTTCCCGTACGCAACCACTCAATGCTCGTGCCGACCATACCGGTGGGCGAGCGCTCGTGCGAGGCCATTCTGTACCGTGCGCGGCAAGTTGCGGACGATGGCCCGGCGGAGTTGGTAGGTCCACGGCGCGACATCGGGCACGAGCGCGTTGTCGTCGAGTCGAAACAGGTGGAGATACTCCGATGTGCGGTCGAGCACCTCGGGTCGCACGTAGAGAAGAACATTGTAGCGATACCATGCGCTCACGGTCGGATCGCCGGCCACCAAGGGGCGGACGCAGTCCACGGCGACGAGGCCACGCTCGTGGAACAACGACCGCCAATAATCGTAGGGCCGTTCGTTGACGTGATTCTCGCCGCCTTGCCCGGGTGGAGCGGCGGAGAAAAGAATCGCATCCCCGTGGGCCGTGAGATTGTCGACGAAGGTCGCGGCGCGGGATGCTGGAAGGTGCTCGGCGACCTCGAGGCTCTCGACCAAGTCGAAACGCCTTCCGAGCGCGAACGGCTGGTCGAGGTCGTGCGACACGAATCGATCGGATGGAATCTCCAGCCGGCTGGTGTCGACCCAGGGCCCATCGACACCCAGGACATCTTCCACGCCTCCAGCCCGCCAGGCTTTGAGCCAGGTTCCGTATGCGCAGCCGACGTCCAAGACGCTCGCGATCGGCAGGACGGCCCGAACCACGCGGCTGATCCGCTGCGCCGCGCGAGCGGAAGTGTTCGCCGCGTATTCGTGGAAGAGAACGTCGTACGTCTTCATGTCGAACTCACTTTGACGTTTCGAAGGGTGCCCGAATCGTGCCACTGCACCGACCGCGGGAGCAAGGGGATGCGACTTGGCGATCGAGCGCACGCGTCAGGGTGTTTGCCTGATGGCGGGTTCGAGCGCGCCAGCAAGGATGCGCGCCATTTCCAAATGCATGAAACGATTCGGATGACCGTCACGCGGCACCTGCCACCGCGCGGAGTACTCCGCTTGAGCGGCGACACCGTCGAAAAGCGCCGGCCCGCAATCCAGGAAGAGAAAACCAGGGCGATCGGCGAACTCCGCCGCGACGGCGGCCAGTTCCGGCGCCGGTTGCTCGCCGAAGAACGCCGGGAAGAAGAACAGTACGAAGCGGGCGCCCTGAGCGGCGCTCGCCGCATGCATGCGTTCGAGCAAGAGTCGATAGTAGGCCGCCTCGGGGAGCGGCGCCGGCGCGCCGCGCTCGCGCCATGACGCAGGTTGCACCACGCGCCCGAGCTCTTCGAATGCGAGCGGCAGCACGGTCGCGATGCGCGATGGCGTGAGCGGGATGGTGCGCCCGTCGAGCCGCGCTCTGTAATAGAGCGCCTCGATTCGATGGCTTGCCTGGAAGGAGCGACGGTTGCCGAAGGGGGGCGGCGCAATGCGCACGTCGTTCCCGACGGCGACTGCATGCGCTTGCCTCACCGTGCCGTCGATCCGGGAGCGTGCCGCACGCTCGAGGTGGAAGTTGCCGCAGCCGTACACCACGATCGCGGGTCGCAGGCGCGGGGCATGCTGTTCGAGCAGCAGCAAGCTCGTGACACCGGAGTAGCTGCAGACGCCGAGATTCGAGGCCGGCAGATGCAGAATCTCGCCCGCCAGCGCGACATAGGTGCTCTCTGCCGCGACGCCGTGGCCGAAGGTGCACGAGCAGCCGATCGCGGCGATCCCACCCGGTGCGGCGGCGTCCGCCGGGCCCGCGAGCGGAATGCGTAACCCGAAGGCGTCAGTGCGCACCGGAATGCGGCGCGCGGGGTCCTCCACGCCGTGGTGGAGCACGGCGATTCCGTTCCGATTCGGTCCCATCCGGAACCCGATCGCATCGTCGTTCACGTACACGTCACCCAGCCAGAAAAAGCTGCGGCCGGCAAAGGTGCGGTGGTGAACGACGACGCGCCACGCGACAAACGTGAGTGAAACGACGACCAGCGCCGCGACGTAGGCGGACACGATGAGCCAGAGGGTGCGCGTGCGGGGTTTCGATTCGGGAGGCATGCTATCCTGAGATTGAGGGCTCGCCGAGGGATGGCCTCGGCGCACCGATCCACCCCGAACGCGTCCCGAGTATGGCACAACCTTCCACCACGCGCCTGCTATCGCCCGCGCCGGTCGCGGTCGCGCTCGCGTGCCTCGCGTTGTGGGCGCTCTGCTGGATCATGCCGCCGTCCGCCTGGCTCAAAGGCATCTCACCCGAT
>Ga0247727_10008874_pt1 | contig 18483 bp, 16 predicted proteins | sample WisWelCaveWW1625_FD_202498 | JGI IMG/M metagenome (GOLD analysis project Ga0247727, IMG submission 202498) | Biofilm microbial communities from Wishing Well Cave, Virginia, United States - WW16-25 | ecosystem: Environmental > Aquatic > Deep subsurface > Groundwater > Cave microbial mat | place... | reverse complement strand
AGTTTCTTGATGCTCATGGTCGCTCTCGGGTTGGAAGGCGTGCTTTGGCAGAACGTCATGCAACGCCGGATGGAAATCGGCCTGCGGCGCGCCAAAGGCGCCACCGTCGCCGCCATTTACCGGCAAATTCTCAGCGAAGTTTTTGTGCTCACCTCTTTCGGACTTGCCATTGGCGTCATCGTCATTCTGCAAATTCCTTTGCTCGATTTGATTGGGTTTATCAGCGCGAAAGTTTATCTCGGCGGACTTTTGATTTCGCTTGTTTTGATTTATGCCTTGACGCTGGCTGCGGGTTTATACCCGAGCTGGCTGGCGACGAAGGTGCAGCCGGCGGAGGCGTTGCATTACGAATAGCGCAGAGGGCATGGCGCATAGCGCGGAGAGCATAGAGCATGTTATCACGCTTTGCGCCATGCGCTCTGCCATTAAAAGGAAATTTTGCCAATGGCACAAATTTTTCTGTTATTATCTTGCATGGTGTTAATGTTGGAACAATTTGCATGCAAGAATGATAAACCCGAAACAAACACGCCATTCAATCTCGCGGCGCAACCGGTTGATTCAAGCCTTTATCAAAATCTCGGTGACGACGAACTTGTTTACGCGCTCGAGCCGATTCTGAACAATGGCATGTTGCGATTCGCGGTCGATCTGATTTTCAAAGGCGATTCCAGCGGGAGCGCGATGCTGATGTTGCCGAATCGCTATAGCGGCCACCAAGATTTCGACGGCATTAAAAATCTCCGCGCCGTTTCCCCGACGACGGCGTTGGGTGATACCGACGAGCCGCAGCGCAAAAAACTCGCGCACGCGCCTCGGCAAATCGTTCACGTGCAATATCAAGTGGCACAGCTTCGCGACGGTAAAATCAGTTTGGCCAATCACTATCAGCCCATCTTGCGCGAAAATTATTTTCATTTTCTCGGCGAGACCTTTTGGGTCGCGCCGGACTGGGATGATGAGAAAACGATTCAAGTCAAACTGCATTGGAAAAATTTTCCGGCTGACTGGGCGCTGGTCAACAACTTCGGCGCCGGTGAGAAATCCCAATCCATTCAAGCCGCGCTCTGGGAATTTCGCCATTCAATCTGGGCCGGCGGCGACTTCAGAATTTATGAACGCCGCGTGATGGAACATTCAGTTTATGTCGCTTTGCGCGGTGAATGGAGTTTCTCCGATGCAGAATTTACGGAAACGGTCGCGAAGATCATCCAAAGCGAGCGCGACTTCTGGCAGGATTTTAATTTTCCTTATTATCTGGTGACGGCCATTCCGATGGCTGGTGACGACGATCAAGGCGGCACCGGGCGCCTCAATGCGTTTGCGATGTTCCTCTCTGATGACCGCGAGTTGGATTATCGCTTTAAACGCCTGCTGGCGCACGAGGCTTTTCACACGTGGAACGGCGCAAAAATTCGGCGGCGCGATCCGGAAGTTTTGGTGTATTGGTTTTCGGAAGGATTCTCGGATTTCTACGCGCGCTTGCTTTTGCTACGCGCCGGTTTGCTGAGGCTGGAAGAATATATACAAGAATACAACAAAATGTTGAAGCGCTATTTCACCTCATCCGCGCGATTCGCGAAAAATGCGCGCCTGCTTGAAGGTTCGTGGAGCAACGATCTCCGGCAAATGCCGTATTACCGCGGCGATATCGTTGCGCATAATTTGAACGCGCAAATCCGTCTCGCCTCGGCAGATTCGCTTTCATTGGATGATGCCATGCATAAAATTTTAGCCGCTGCGACGCAACACAACGAAGTGATTTCGGACAGCAGTTTGTATGTTCTCTTCGAATCGTATGCGGGAAAAAATAATATTGCGGAACTGCGCCAAAGCATCGATGACGGCGCGCCATTGCGCGTTGCGCCGAATGCCCTCGGCCCTTGCGCCACTTTGAAAATGACGACGCGTAGAAAATATTTTTTGTTTGGCGAGAAACTTGAGATTCCCCAGTATGAACTGAAACATCCTGTTGATTCGGCCTGCGTCGCGTGGTTTGGCGGTCAAGATAAAAAGTAAACTTTTAAAACCGTGCAGCATCAGCTCACATGTCATTCTGGAAGAATCCTTTTTCCAATTAGCATAGTGTTCGCAATCAAAAAGGATTCCTGCGGAATGACAACTTCTTTTTTACAGTTGAGCAGTTAAAAACTTTTGATGCGCCATGCGCTATGCTCTCTGCGCCATGCCCTTGAGCTCGCCGTTCTTGCGCTCGCCAATTTGCTGCCGCCACATGGCATAATAGAGACCTTTCAAATCCAACAAAACCTGATGCTGGCCGGACTCGACAATCTGCCCGCGTTCCAATACGAAAATTTTATCCGCGTGCAGCACGGTTGAAAGCCGATGGGCAATGAGGATCGTAATAAGATCTTTTTGTTGTGAAATCTCGCGGATGGTGGCGTTGATTTCTTCTTCCGTCAGCGAATCAAGTGAAGAAGTCGCCTCGTCAAACACCAAGAGGTTGGGACGCCGTAACAGCGCCCGCGCAATTGAAAGGCGTTGCTTCTCGCCGCCGGACACTTTCACGCCGCCCTCGCCGATCATCGTGTCCAAGCCTTTATCGGCGCGCGCCAACAGGCTCTGGCAAGCGGCTTTTTCCAGCACCTCCAAACATTCCGCATCCGAAGCGCGAGGATTGACGAACAACAAATTCTCGCGAATTGTTCCGGAAAAGAGCTGCGTGTCCTGCGTCACAAAACCGATGCGCTCACGCAGTTGGTTGAGATCGATTGCCGTGCTCGATTGGCCGTTGTACAAAATACGGCCGTGTTGCGGCGGGTAAAGTCCGACCAACAATTTGACCAACGTGGTTTTCCCCGCGCCGGACGGCCCGACAAACGCGATGGTTTCTCCCAGTTTGGTTTGAAACGAAATTTTCTCCAGCGCGTGATTCGACGCCGATTGATGCTTGAAACTCACCTCGTCGAACGCCAACGTGCCGATGCCGTTGAGCGCAATCGGCGCGATGGGTTTCGGCTCTTTGGGCGTGTGCAAAATGTCCGAAAAATTTTTCAGCGAGACTTCAGCCTCGCGATAAATATTGATGACGTTGCCCAATTCCTGCAGCGGGCCAAAAATAAAGAAAGAATAAATGAACAGCGAAAAGAATTGGCCAACCGTGATTTCTTGTGCGAAAATCAAATACAGCATCAGAAAGAGAATGCTGGTCCGCAAAAAATTCACCGCCGTGCCCTGCACAAAACTCAGGCTGCGCAGATAGCGCACTTTTTTGAGTTCCAATTGCAAAATTTTTCCCGTCGTCGTATTTAAACGCCCGATTTCCTGCTGCGCGAGGCCGAGACTCTTCACCAACTCGATGTTGCGCAACGATTCGGTGGTGGCGCCGGCCAGCGCCGTGGTTTCGGCGACGATCACTTTCTGAATCGTTTTGATTTTTTTGCTGAGCACCCAACTGAGAATTCCCAGCAGCGGTACCGTGAGAAAATACACCGGCGCGATGAGCCAGTGCACGCTGAGGGCGTAGACCATAACAAAGATGAGGCCGACCAAAGAGAAGAATAGAATATTGATGGACGCCGAAACCAAACGTTCGACGTCGGTTCTCACCTTTTGCAGCTTACCAAGCGTTTCGCCGCTGCGCTGATCCTCAAAAACTTGATAAGGTAGCTCGAGCGAATGCCGCAGGCCGTCCGAATAAAGCTGCGCGCCCAGCCTTTGCGTGATCACGTTGATGAAATAATCTTGAAAATTTTTCGCCACCCGCGAGACAAACGCCACGCCCACGGCTGCAGCCAACAACAGCGTGACCCCTTTAAAAAACTCGGCGCGCGTATATTTTTCAAATTTGGTCGCATACTCGTCGATGACGTGCCGAAAGATCAACGGGTCGAGCAAGGAAAAAATCTGGTTGATCGCCGCCAGCGTCAAAGCCAATGCGAGCAGCTTCCAATACTGTTTGAGATAGGAAAAAAGCAGTTTCATGAACTTGCTCCTTGGCACACTTTGAATGGAAGAACGAGGTAATTTGGTATCTACTGCTGAGTTATAAAATAATAAATCTGCTGATTAAATCCAACGAATGAAACATTTGTTTCTTCACGCCGGTCAAAAGGTAAAAAATTACGCAATATTTTTTGCACGGAGAAAATAAATGCTGCTTTCAATCAAAAATCTTTCGAAGACTTACGCCAACGGCGTGCAGGCGCTGCGCGAGATTTCGTTGGAGATTCCAACCGGCATGTTTGGTTTGTTGGGGCCAAACGGCGCCGGCAAATCTACGTTAATGCGAATTCTGGCGACGTTGCAGGAAGCCGATTCTGGCACTGTCACTCTGGGCGATCTCGACGTGCTGAAGCAGAAAGATGGCGTGCGTAAAATACTCGGCTATTTGCCGCAGGAATTTGGGTTTTATCCCAAAGTGCGCGCGCAGGTTTTGCTCGATCATTTTGCGACTTTGAAGGGTATCGTCAACGTGAAAGAGCGCAAAGAACTCGTTGAAGCTTTGTTGCAGCGCGTGAATTTATGGGACGCCCGCCAGCGCCAGCTCCGCGAATTTTCCGGCGGCATGAGACAACGCTTCGGCATTGCCCAGGTTTTATTGAGCGACCCCAAACTCATTATCGTCGACGAGCCGACCGCCGGCCTCGATCCGTCTGTTAAATTGATTGATAAAAACCCCGAGAATAATCGTGCCGCGATTCAATTCGTCGCGAGCGGGTCAAATTGATGGTTGCATTTTGTTGATTTAAGCATTAACTTTCAGATGTCCAATTGAAGATTTATCTTATGCAACCTCACTGAGGAGAAATTTATAATGACTTGCACGATTATTTTGACCCCAGTAAATGGCCGCTTTCGCGCGCAGGTTGCCGTAAAGGCAACGCCGGAGCAAGCCGTAAATGCGCATCGTTTACTCAAACAATCGCAGGAGCTCGTCGCACAATTTGCGGCCCTTCTCTTCAATGATGAAGATGCCGAAATGTTCAAGAAAGTTTTGAAAAAACACAAGTCCAAAAAACGTTACGTCGATCTGATGATCGCGGCAATGGCGCTTGCGGCAAAGCATGTCGTGGTCACCCGCAATGTCAAACATTTTGCTGATGTGTTGCCGCCGCCGCAAATTGAAAATTGGATTGATTACCCGCCACAATAGAGGATTATTATGAACGCAACTGTTATGCCTTTTGATACCAGTAAAGTGATTGACATCTGCCGCCGGAACGACGTCGCGATGCTCGGTGTGTTCGGTTCTGCCGCGCGCGGCGAAGCGACCGAGCAAAGCGACATTGATTTGTTAGTTCGTTTTTCCAAGCAAAAAAGTTTGCTGGGAGCGGCGGATTTGGCTATTCAAATCGAGACGGCTATCGGCAAAAGAGTGGATTTATTTACCGAAGCGGGAATCAGTCCGTACATTCGTGATCGCGTTAAGCACGAATTGAAGGTTATTTATGAAACGAGGTGATCGGCTTTATTTGCAAAATATTTTAGACGCGATTGCAGCGGTCGAAACTTATGTGCAAGGTATTGATCGCGATGGCTTCGACAAAAATCGACTGGTTCAGGATGGCGTCATCAGGCAGATTACAATCATGGGCGAAGCCACCAAACTGTTGTCGGACGAGCTGCGTGATAAATACTCTCACATACCGTGGCGACTGATTGCGCGCATGCGCGACACGCTGATTCATCGGTACTTTGGTGTTGATCTCGAACAAGTCTGGTTAACCGCACAAAATTTTGTTTTGAGGCAAATATGGAAATTTACGAACTGGTTGTTGAGATGAAACTGCTGGAACGGCGCTTGACGCTTTTTGAAGAAAAATACGGCATTCTCAGTGAAGATTTTTATACGGCGTTGATGTCGGGCAAGTTGGCGCGTTACGACGCTTACGATGAGACTCGCGCTGATTTCAGCCGCTGGAAGGGGCTTTATGAAACTTGGCGGCGCCGCAAACAAGCCTATGCTGAACAAATTCAGCAAAACGATCTGGCCGAAACTTTGCGTGTTCAGCCTGCTTACTAATGACCATGTTTTAGGATGGCCGACGATCCATTAACATCGCTTGGTGGCTATAGCAATTTTATTGCCGAGTTGCTTGACCGCTCAACTGTCGATCGTTCGACGGTTGTGGTTTGGTCTGATAGTTCCTATACAGGAATTGCCGAGGGTGAAGTATTTTTTTCAAATGGTCTGCGGTTACGAATGCGAGAAGAACTTGATTTTGATGCCGGTTTAATTACCTCGTACGGCTACGAAGTTTATCGGCAAAATCAAAAGTTGTTTTGGTACGATGATTTTCCCCATCCTAATGATCCAACATTGGCATCGACATTTCCACATCACAAACATATCCCTCCAGATATCAAGCATAACCGCATTCCGGCGCTCAATATAAGTTTTAAGCATCCGAATCTATCTTGGCTGGTTAACGAGATTGAGTCGTTCAGCGAAAATACTAATGAATAACATGAGCAACTCTATCCTCATTGTCGACGACGACTTCTCCGTCTCCACTTCTTTGTCGCTTTTATTAAAGCAGGCTGGTTATTCTCCTCAAACCGCGGCCAATCCCACCGAGGCGTTGGAGAAAATGGCGCACGAGAATTTTGCGCTCGTATTGCAGGACATGAATTTTTCGCGCCAAACCACCGGCGAAGAGGGATTGGAGTTGCTCAAAAAAATCAAAGCGCAAAAGCCGCTGCTTCCGGTTATTCTCATGACGGCATGGGGTTCCATCGCGCTGGCCGTCAAAGGCGTGCAGGCGGGCGCGGCGGATTTCATCACCAAGCCGTGGGGCAACGAGCAGCTTTTGCAGGCGGTGAAAACCGCGCTGGGATTGGCCGCAGCCCAATCTTCTTCCACTTCTGAAAAAAACTTGACCCGTGAAGAGCTTGACGCTCGCTATGATTTTCATCAACTCATTGGCAGCGACTCCAAATTTCTCAAAATTCTAGAGATGATTGGCCGGGTCAGTCCGACCGACGCTTCGGTGTTGATCACCGGCGAGAGCGGCACGGGAAAAGAATTAATTGCCGAAGCAATTCATCACAACAGCAGTCGCAAAAATGCGCCGTTCGTGAAAGTCAATCTCGGCGGTATTTCTCCGACGCTGTTTGAGAGCGAAATGTTCGGCCATGTGAAAGGCGCATTTACTGACGCGAAGTTCGATCGCAAAGGCCGCTTCGAGCTGGCGAATGGCGGCACGATTTTTCTCGATGAAATCGGCGATCTCGATTTGAACTGCCAAGTCAAATTGCTGCGCGTGCTGCAGGATCGAACCTATGAAGTGCTCGGCTCCAGCGTGAGCCGCAGCGCTGATGTCCGCGTGATTTCCGCGACCAACCGCAATTTGCTGGAAATGATTGAGCAGGGGGAATTTCGCGAAGATCTGCTGTATCGCTTGAATTTGATCGCGATTCATTTGCCTTCGTTGCGTGAGCGCTGCAACGACCTGCCGTTGCTGGCGCAGCATTTTTTGCAAAACATCGGCCATGTCTATCGCCGCCACAATTTGGGGCTGCGTGATTCGGCGATCAAATGGCTGCAGGGTTTCACGTGGCCGGGAAATATTCGCCAACTGAAACAGGTGATCGAACGTACCGTTTTAATGAGCAACAAGGACATACTCGAATTGGATGACTTCGCGCGGGCGATGCAAATGCAGCAAGACGGCGGCAGCAAAGACGCGCTCCCTGCGGTCGGCAGCATGACGCTGGATGAAATGGAAAAGGCGATGATCATTAAAGCGCTGCAGCAATATGAAAACAATATTACGAAAGTGGCCGAAGCGTTGGGATTGAGCCGCGCGGCGTTGTATCGGCGATTAGAAAAGTATGGGATAACATTGTAAAGTCGAGGAGGGGCGGAGAAATTCTGCAATATTAAAAATTCGCTATGCCGCCATTCTTTCCGGCAGAGGGGGAATTTGAGGTGAAAGAGAAAGCCCGATAGCTAAAAAGTCGCTCACTGGCGGAGTCGTGATAACCGCTAGGGCTGCTTGCCAGAGCTCCTCGGGGAGATTGCGTAAATTTGCCAGAGGCACGCTAAGTGGTTTGTCGCGATAGTGCGCCATCATGCGCTCGAAGCTAATGAACGTTAGCCCAATCGCTCTGGGAGGCGCGCCCGTTGCTTTGCCGGTATCAAGCCGCAATAAAATATTGTCGGCTAGTTCTATTCCCGTAACATGCTCGCTTCGTCCAAAGGAGACGTAGAGCACATCGCCGTCCTCATCGTAATTGAGTTTTGTATCTTGCACTTTATCCATAACTTGCCGCCAGACATCTCTGCGCCTCCGCGGATGACTTCCATTTACAATAATAATACTGATTAGACGGCCAAAATGCAAATCTTTTCTTTACGCTTGCGCCACAAATTTATTCTCTATCTGCTGTTCATTCATCTCACCTTTTCCATTGTCGCGATTTTTTGGTTGTGGGAAAACCGCATCTGGCTCTTGGCTGTCGAAGCGTTTTTCGTCGTCTCATTCGTTCTCGCCCTCAAGCTTTTTCGCTCGCTCTTTCAACCGCTTGATCTGGTGATGACCGGCGTGGAGTTTATTAAAGACAAAGATTTCACCTCGAAGTTCAACGAAGTCGGCCAGCCGGAAATGGACATGCTCATCGGCGTTTACAACCGGATGATCGATCAGCTTCGCGAAGAGCGCACGCGCGTGCAGGAGCAGCATTATTTTATGGACAAAATTCTGCGCGCTTCGCCGTCAGGCATCATCATATTTGATTTTGACGAGAGAATTGCACTGGTAAATCCGAGCACCGCGCTGATGCTGCAAGTTGCGCCGGAGAATTTAATTGGCAAAAAACTTGTGGAATTGCATACGCCGTTAGCCGAAGCATTAAACCTGCTCGAGATCGGAGAATCACAGATGATACCGTTTCAAGGCCGGCGTCGGGTGAAATGCCAGAAATCGCAATATCTCGATCGCGGTTTTACGCGCCATTTTATTTTGCTGGAAGAGTTGACGGAGGAATTGCGGCGTTCTGAAAAAGCGGCTTATGAAAAATTGATTCGGATGATGTCGCACGAAGTGAATAACTCGATTGGCGCGGTGAATTCGCTGCTGCATTCTTTTTTAAATTACAAAACACAGCTTCGCGACAGTGATCGGCAAGATTATGAAACCGCGCTGCAGGTTGCTATTGCCCGCACCGAGCATTTGAATGCGTTTATGAAGAGTTTTGCGGATGTGGTTCGGCTGCCGCTGCCGCAACGCCAGCCCTGCGATGTGCACGAATTGTTGCGCAACATTGCATTGCTCATGAGCGCCGAAAGCCAGAAACGAAGGATTGTGTGGAAATGGGAAATCGAAGCGCCGCTGGAGCCGGTGCTGATGGACAAAAATCAAATGGAACAGGTTTTTGTCAACATCTGCAAAAACGCGCTGGAGGCGATTGGCGAAAACGGCGCTATTACGATTCGGATGGGCAAGAAGGGAGGAAAGAATTTTGTGATCATTGAAGACACCGGCGCTGGTCTCACGCCGGAAGTTCGCGCGCATTTGTTCACGCCTTTTTTTAGCACCAAAGAAAACGGACAGGGGATTGGGCTGACGATGATTCAGGAAATTCTCACGCAGCATCGGTTTGAGTTTTCTCTCGATAGCCAGCCGGGACAGACCACACAATTTATAATTTATTTTTAATAAATACTCACCATCATTTTTTAACATATAAATTTTAATTATGAAAAATGTGATGATACCGGAATATTTTCCTTGACATTTTCAGTAAATATATTATCTTATATTTGTTCCTTCCATACTTTGAAAATCGACTTTCTTAAATTGCCATACTTTGTGCAGGGACTTTTGGTGGATATTTTTGTTCACCATCGGGTTTTTCTCCAACCATGTTTTGGGTTGATGACCGAACGAAGAAATTTGACATTTTTTTTGTTTTTGAATAAGCAGTTCTTAAGTCATTTGAGATGTAATTGCTGAGACGTGCAACGGTAAAAAGTTGTATTTTTCAGCAAGTAAAGTCTTATGCTTGTAGAATTGTATGAGAGTAAGTTTTCCTAAACGAGTGGTGGGTGCCATGGCGTTGAGGTGGAAGTCAATCTTCCGAAGTCGGATTAACCGGGATATAATGCGTTCAGGCAACTTTTTTTGCCTGCTGAAACGCATCTCACCTCCAAGTTTTGTCCTAATCATTCACTCAATCTATAAAGATTCCATCAGGAAGATGAAGGGGAAATGTGCTTGTTTTCGCGAGATGAAGGGTTCAAATTCAAGGATACCCAATGGTGAATAATTTTGTAAAAGCCAAAAAAATCGTCCCTCAACATTTGCTCGATGAAATCGAAAGAGGCAACTGCATTCCTTTTATCGGAGCAGGCGTCACTGCTGAGGCGCAGGTTGGTATCCCCAGCGGAAGAGACTTGGCTCAATTTTTAGCGCGTGAATGTGAAATACGATCAAATGGCCAAATCCAATTTATTCAGGTTAAAGATAAAGGACTCGATGAACTTGCAGACGAATTTATCGATATTGTCGACGCCACCCAATCGGGACGCGGGCGTCCGGAGTTAGATAAGTTTCTTGAAGACAAAATACCTGCAAGAGGGAATAGACAACCTCCTTTAGGCGTGAGCAGTTTTCCTTTTCTGGTGAATATTCCCTGGCAAAAAGATAGCGGCTCCATTATTATCACCACTAATTGGGATGAAATGATCGAGGACGCTGTTGAAAAATACGCCCGAAAAGGATATGAGCAAATCACTAAAAACGAACATATATATAAAATACGCCGCAACCCGGCTCATCTCAAAGTTATCAAGCTGCATGGCACCATAAAAGAAACCAACGAATTATTGATTACACAAACTCAGTTTGATCGACTTTTAGCGAGTTTCTTTACTTCAGGACTTTATGGCATTCTGACGCAGATGTTTGTTACCCGCACGATGGTTTTTGCAGGTTATGGGCTACAAGATCAAACGGTTCGACTCGTCAATGCTCTGATCATGCAACCTGGGCACAAAAAGCAACAACCACATTATGCGGTCATGGGCGAGGCGCCGGATCCAATCCTGGTGAATCACTGGAAAAATCTGGGAATAGAAATCTTGCCATTGAATGCGCGCGAGTTTTTTCGGTACATCTACAGTGAAACGAATCAATTTATCAACCGCGACGAACAGCGAAAATTGGATCGCTTGAAGGATGAGCCGTTATGCGCTTTTGTCGGCCCCGCCGGTGTTGGCAAGTCCTATTTGCTCAGGCGAATTGCGAACGATCTTAACGCCTCGAATGGCCGGAGCGTTCATTCTTATGCCCGTCATTTGCACTACAAATTTCCGGCAACCGATAATCGTTCGCCCGAAGATCGCTGTGTACACTTCCTGAAGGAGCTGGCCGCGAAAGTCGACGTCATCCTTAAAGACTATGAGCCGGCTCTGGAAAAGGCGGATTATATTTTGGCGCAAGCTAAAATTTTAAGAGAGCGAATAACGAAAACTTGTCTTCTCCTGATTGATTGCAGCGGCAAACTCGATGATCTGGTTCTTAAAATGTTGGATACGCTTTTGGAAAATGCGCAAATGGCGGTTGGCTTCAATGCCATCGTGGCCAGCCGGTCGCCGCTGGAATTGAAAGGGAACTCCAGGCGCGTCTTTAAAAAAAATACGGAATGGCTCGCGCCTTTTGCCAAAGGCCATATCGCGCTGTGTTTGAGATTTCAGGCCTTGTTGGAAGCAGATTGCCACCTCGACAAGAGTGATTTGGATGCCGGCGCTGGGGAAATCTACCGAATTACGCGCGGCCATCCGCAGGCGGTCAAAATTGTGCTGGAGCGAATGTCCGAAAACCCAAATCGTTTACAGAGCAGCCATACGATTTTGCAATATTTGCGCGATGAAGCGTTCGCGCTAAATAATGAGATTGTGAGCAGAGTCGTTCTGAACGAAATGCTCTCCGAAGTGAAAGACCAGGTTTTAATAGAAATTCTGCGGAACGCATTGTGCCTGTTTCGCAAGATCAATGCCAGCATTATTCAGGATATGATGGACAGCCGTTTTTGGCGGGCAGAGTGGAAAAATACCTTTCACGCGGTATTGGTTCTTAAGCGATTACAAGATTACTATATCGCCGACCTGTCGCGCGTGGGCTGCATCATTTATTACAACGATCCCGTGATTCGAAGAATATTTTCCCAACAAATGCGCCATGCGGATTTGGACAGATTTCTGGCGATAAACGTCAAGACCACGGAAATGTTTGTGAAATTGGCCAAAGAATCTCGGGACGAATGGCAAAGGACTTATATCATCGAGAGTTTATTTCATAAATTGCACGCGAGCGCAGAAAAAACGGCGTCAGCGCCGCAGCGCTTTGAGGGCGTTTGTATTTTATTGCGCCGTTTGCTTGCAATGCTTTCCTCTGCGGATGCAAGCCTCGATCAGCAGACCTTGCGCTTAAAGCTTAAGCTCGAATTTGAAGATGACCAAGAATTTATGGATGATTTTGTCGAGCAGTTCGGTCTGGAAAAATATGAGGAGATCGTCGAGTTGATTCATTAAAACCCGGAGCAAAACTATGGATGCTTTTGACAAAACCAGCGCTGCCGTCATCGAGCTCATTGATGAGTCCTTTGTGAATCGGGAAAAGGAGCTCGAGGTTATCAAACGCGCGTTTGAACGCAACTATCCATTGAAAATCGCCAGCATCTACGGCGAAGGCGGAAGCGGCAAAACCTGGCTGATGTATAAGGCCATGATGAGTCTAACCGGCCAGGGCAGATATCATATCGCCTCGTCTGCCATTGATTTTTATTCCACGGAATTTCACAGCCAGGGTGGAATTCGCAAGGGAATCGTCAAAAGCCTGGGGGGGCAGTATTTTCCCCAATTTGCCACTCTGATCAAAGACATCCAAAACTTGCGGGAAGTAAGCGGAGAAACGGAATCCGTCTCGATCACTAGCTTAGAGAACAGCGCCGCTGACATGTTTTTGGCGGAATATAAAAATCTCACCAATTCCCGTCAGGTGGTGCTGGCGTTCGATACGTTTGAATTGATCCAGGATCTGCCGGTGGCGCGTTGGCTTTTTTTTGAACTATTGCGAAAGCTTGAAGGAACTTGCGTTATTTTGTCAGGAAGGCGAACGCCTGATTTTGAATTTCATAATCTTGCCGACAGCGTTAGTGCCGTGCCGATTCACCCCTTCAAACATAAAGATATTGCGGATTTATTTCAGAAACGAGGAGTCCCCCTGAGTTCCATTTCAAGTGAATCGTTCGGCAGAATCGTTGGATTGACGCGCGGCAGTCCGTTGCTGGTTGAATTAACCATTGATTGGCTTAAAGAAGATTTTGATTTCAATAAAATTTTAAATGTCTCCAATGCCGATAATTTTGAAGAAAAACTGGTCGCCGCCATCCGTCAACTGCGTGATCCGCAATATCATGCCATTCTCTATCTCGCCTGGGCTTATCGGCGCTGCGACGTCGAGATGTTGAAATATTTGATGGCCGATCAGAGCATTAACAACTACGACGACCTCATTAAAGCCCTCGCCAAGCTGTCTTTTGTAAAATATCGTAAGCCGATCAATAGTATTCTGCTCCACGACATCATGCGCGAATTGGTGGTCAAATATGTTTGGGCGACCGTCGATCCGACTGCGGCGGCAAGAATCGCTTTAAGCCCGCGCATTTTGGCTTATTATCGCGATACGCTTCTGCCGGCGGCGCCATCGGATTACGAGCGTAGCATCTTGAATGCGGAAATGGTGTTTTATGAAGCCTATACGGACATTGGCCAAAGTTACGAGCACTTCGCGCGAGTTTTTGACAAACTCGCGAACAGCTTAAGATATGATGATTGTGAATTGTTGCTGTGGGAAATTTCTGAAATCTCGCGAAGCGTCGGCGTTCTGCCGTCCCGGCGGCAAAAAGAAGTCGATATCAGGCGCGCCAGGCTGATGCTCTTTCGGCATCAATTTTCGGAAGCGTTTGATTTCATCGAGCGCTTCATTCGCGATGATACCGAAGCCAAATTTAAATTGCAAATGTATCTGGTGAGAGCGGATTATTATGATCGCACCGGCGAAGTTCTCAAAGCGCTGCAAGATCGCGAGGAGGCCGTCAAGCTTGCCGGCAACGACGCCGTCGAGCGCAACGACAAAGGGAAGGCGTATAGCGAGCGCGGCTATAGCTATCGCATCGTCGGACGATGGGATGACGCCATTGACTCGCTGCAAACGGCTCTGAAATATTCCACCGATTTGGGGGAAGTGTCGAATATCTATAATACTATCGGATACATTTTCGCCTTGAAAACCGATTACGAGCGGGCATTGCAATATTGCCAGGCCGGCTTGAAGCTGCGTCAGCAAATTCATCATAAAAAAGGCGAAGCCTGGAGTTTCAGCACGCTGGGCGAAATTTATCGTTACAAAAGCGATTTTTTAAATGCCCTAAAATATTTTGAAGAAGCTTTGAACATTTTTTCCGAAGGCCCCGATCGTGAAAACCAGGCCCGTGTTTATCAGCAGCGAGGAACGTGTTATTCGGTGATGAAGGAGGTTGACAAAGCGAAAAGAGACTTCGACCTCGCTTTTGGTTATTACAAAAACTTCCCTGACCATCGTGAATACCCTCGCGCCCTCAGCCGGTATGGCCGTTTTTTTCAATTTCAGGACAAATATGAGGAGGCCGAACAACAATACGCGCTGGCTTTGCAACTGGCTCAAAAAATATCGGACGTCGATACGAAGGTGTATACACTTTTTCGTCTCGCGCAAATATCCTATACTCTGGGGCGGCCGATCGAGAAGCTTTATGAATATCGTGATCGCATGAATGAAATTATGGAGAGCACGTATCAAAACGTGCAACATTTAGGGCAAATGAAAATTTTGACCGGCCATAAACATTTTGATGAAAAAAGATATGATCCGGCCCGGAACGATTATGGCGACGGCGTCGCGCTGATCGCCTCGCAGTTCCATTCCGGTAGTTATTTGATTGCAGATTATCTCAATGAAATTTCGCGACGTCTGGACATGCTAAATGCAGATCAAAAGATTGAATGGTGTGAAGCGTTTCAAATGAAATGGAAAGTAGAGGATATTTTAATCAAACATCCCGAATTGGAGGTATTCTGTGAAATTCACCTCCAAACCGCGACCTTGACAACATTGGCACTGCAACAGGAAAAATCAAATGCGTCATCAGAAAACTCCGCGAATCGTCATTCCGCGTGAGACCAAAGCGCCGCTTGCGTCTCTTGAATGTGATTGCGCCTGCACGGAAGTGTTGGCGCCGACCGCCGCCTCGACTAAACTACAATTAGGCAGCAGGGACTTATTGTGTCTTGACGCCCCGCTGTTTGAATCACCGCTGGACGGCGCCGTCACGCTTTATTGGAACGCCAGGTCTTCAACCTATCCCGTTCTTTTAAATGAAGACGCGCGAGGCTTTCTCAACGAGTTTCACGCGCCGCAGCGGCTGGAAGATTTGACGGCGCAATACGATTGGGAGGCGAGCCAAAATATCGCCGGAGAACTATTGGCCGCGCGGCTGCTGAAAACCTCTCCCCACGATGATGACGCCGAAACCACCCTCTCGAATGATACTTTGGTCGCCTGGCTGCATCTCACCAACGCCTGCAACTTGCGCTGCGATTATTGCTACATCAAGAAGACCAACGAACACATGGAGCTCGAAACTGCCCATGCGAGCGTAGATGCAGTCATCCGATCCGCCCTTCAACACGGCTATGCCAAGATCAAAATAAAATATGCCGGCGGCGAAGCCACGCTGCGGTTTCCGCAAATCCTGGCGCTTCATGCTTACGCCGCGGCAGAATGCGATCGCCATCAACTGGAGCTGGAAGAAGTTATTCTCAGCAACGGCACGCTGATTGATCCGGCGATGATTGGCACGCTGAAAAGCATGAATATGCGCTTGATGATTTCTCTCGATGGACTTGATGAATTTCATGATACGCAACGCCGTTACCTGCATGGCGGCGGCTCGTTTCGGCGCATCGCGCAAAATATCGAGGCGCTGCTCGAGCGAGATTTCTTTCCGCATATTTCGATTACCGTGACCGCGCAAAATGTCGCCGGCCTGCCTGCAGCGATCAAGTGGATACTGGACAGGCATTTGACGTTTGGAATTAATTTCTATCGTGAAAACGATCATTCGGCGAGCTTTGAAGACCTGCGTTTCGACGAGCAAAAAATGATCGACGGGTTGCTCGCCGCCTTTGTCGAGATCGAGAATAATCTGCCGGAATCTAGCTTGTTGAATTGTCTAGCCGATCGCGCCAGTTTGGGAGCGCCGCATCTGACGCCTTGTTCCGCCGGCAAAAATTATCTCGTCATCAATCAGAACGGGCTGATTGCCAAATGTCAAATGGAAATCGAAAAACCCGTTACTGATATTTGGGCCGCAGATCCTTTGGCGATTCTGCAAAATACTTCGTTGGGGTTGAAGAATCTTCCGGTGGTCGAACGTGAAGGTTGCCGCGATTGCACCTGGCGTTTTCGCTGCGCCGGCGGATGCCCGGTTGAAACGTTTCGCGTAACCGGAAGATATGACGTCAAATCTCCCAATTGCAATATCTATAAAACAATTTTTCCCGAAATTTTGCGACTAGAGGGGCTACGCCTATTAAAATATGGCGTTTGGGTATAGTGAGTTTTCTCTTGCCAATCAATTGAGGTAGTCGCCACGCAATTTAAATTCCACAAAAAATAGCTTTCAATCTGCTGCATACAAATGTGCTAAAATTTTAGCACTTTCCTCTTGACTTTCTCCTCCCGATATGCTATATTTTTAGCACAGTGCTATTTTTTTAGCATCTTTTTGCAACCTTTTACCGTATAAAGTAGTCATAAGAAAGGTAACCATGATCACGAAAACCCCACATTTGCACTTAAGCCGCCGCGAGCGCCAGATTATGGATGTGATCTACCAGCTCGGGCGGGCGACCGCGGTCGAGGTAATGGAGAGATTGCCCGATCCGCCGAGCTATTCGGCCGTGCGGGCAATGCTGCGTTTGCTCGAAGAGAAAGGGCATCTCGAACACGAGCAGGACGGCCCGCGCTACATTTTTAAACCGACGCTCGCGCACGACAAAGCCCAGCGTTCGGCGCTGAAACATCTGGTCGAAACGTTTTTTGAAGGCTCGACCGAGCAAGCTGTCGCCGCTTTGTTGGATTTGTCAAAAACAAAACTTTCCGAGGATGAACTGGATCGACTCTCGCAGTTGATCACACAGGCGAAAACAGAAGGGAGATAGCCATGCGTTCACTATTCGACGCGTTTGGGATGTCAGATCAAACCCCATTGCTGCTCATCCTTTTTGATGCGGCTTTCAAAGGGGCGATTCTTTTGTCGGCAACCATGCTGCTCAGTTTGTTGCTGCGACGAACCGCTGCAGCCACGCGGCACCTCATCTGGAGTCTGGCGTTGATCGGCGTGTTGGCGCTGCCGTTCCTCTCCTTTATTATCCCGCAATGGAACGTGCCTTTGGTGCCGCAAATTTTGCCCTCTTCGGAAAGCTTGCAGCGCTTGCCCGGCCCGGAGTTCCGCGTGCCGAAATCAAAATCGCAAAAAATTTATCAGGCCGAAAGCCGTGATGACAATACGTGGACGGTCTCCACGAATTATGCCTCACCGGCTCCAGCGCCGCAGCGCGAATCAAAATGGAGCAATGTCTTGCCCGCGTGGTCATGGGCGACGTGGATCTTCGCGATATGGCTTGGCGGCGTGTGCATCGTAGCGGCGCGCTGGTTGCTGGGTTGGATGAGCGTTAAATTTCTCTCGCGTCGCGCCGAAGAAATTCTTGATGACGCGTGGTATGATCTTTCCGAAAATTTGAGCGCGGAGCTGGGCTTGAAGCAGCCGGTGAAATTGCTGCGCGCCGAAAACACGATGGCGCCGATGACGTGGGGTCTCTTCCGGCCCGCCATTCTGTTGCCGCTTGAGGCCGACTCGTGGTCAGCGGAACGCCGCCGCGTGGTGTTGTTGCACGAGCTGGCGCATATCAAACGCGGCGATTTACTCTCGCAATTGGTTGCCCAACTCGCCTGCGCGCTTTACTGGTTCAATCCGCTCGCTTGGATCGCCGCGCGTCAATTGCGCATGGAGCGCGAGCAGGCCTGTGATGATGCGGTGTTGAACAGCGGCGCGAAAGCTTCCGATTACGCCAATCATATTTTGGAAATTCTGCGCGCGTTGCGCTTTGCAAAATATTCGCCCTCGGCGGCGGTGGCGATGGCGCAATGTTCGCAGATCGAAAGCCGTTTGCGCGCCATTCTCAATCCGAATTTGCGGCGGCGCACGCTGACGCCGGCCGGCGAGCTTTGTCTCGGTGCGGCGGTGGCCTGCATTGTATTGCCGCTCGCGGCGCTCAGCCCGTGGGCGCATCTTGAAAAAACTCCGGCGAAACCAATCGACAAACTGGCTTTGTCCAACGGGCAATTCCAATATAATGTTCCTCAATTTAGTCTCGGGCTTTCCGCAGCAAATCCAACCAACGATCCCATGGTG
>Ga0247727_10008873_pt1 | contig 18484 bp, 21 predicted proteins | sample WisWelCaveWW1625_FD_202498 | JGI IMG/M metagenome (GOLD analysis project Ga0247727, IMG submission 202498) | Biofilm microbial communities from Wishing Well Cave, Virginia, United States - WW16-25 | ecosystem: Environmental > Aquatic > Deep subsurface > Groundwater > Cave microbial mat | place... | reverse complement strand
CAGTAAAGTTTCTCACAGTGCCTGCTTGAACTCCTCCGCCAAGCAACTCAATTCCGCTATCGCCCGCACCATCAGCTCCGTCAATTATGAATCCTGCTCCATCAAGAGTTATGTTATCAGCATCTATGTTAAAGCAGCCAATTCCCGCAGTTGTAATATTTTGTGTTAAAACATAGTGAGTATTAGGTGTGCTCAAAGTTCCGCAGGCAGAAGTTAGATTAGCAACAGTAACTGTCCTTGTTTCTGTCGAATTCTGACCATTTGTATTATTAGTCGCTGTAGCATTAAAGAAATATGTTCCTGGCAGTAAATTAGTTATATTAATAAAGAACGGCGATAGGGAGCTATTGCTTTCATTAACTAAAGCAGTCGTATTGAACAGCCTTATAGTTATATTGGCTAAATTAGCATCACTATCGGTCACGTTAATTAATATATTGTTTCTTGTAAGAACCGCCCCATTTGTTTCAGTTGGAGAGACAAATTGTATGTCGGACGGATCAACTATATAATCAAATTCTACTGATCCGCCAGAAACAAGAAGATCAAATGTATCCTGCTCGCCAGCAAGATTTGTTAACAAAACTTTGTATTTTTTATCTTCACTAATAGCTCCAAAGTCTGCAATAATTTCATTTTTACCTTTTTCATAGACCTTGACTCCGCCGCTTCCGCTGGATCGTGTGTAAATAGTAATATCGTTGCTGGAAGTTAGCTTCTTCTCGAAAGTAACTCTAACATAATGTGTTGCTGGAATTTCCTTCCAGACGCCATCTCTTGCTTTTACTTGATTATAAACATCTTCGATTATTGCTCTGTTTGCATCAAGATGTTCGGCCTTAGTAATTAAAATAATTTCAAAAGTCTGATTGCTTAAATGGGGTGTGATCCATTCAACATAATCTAACTTATTATTTCCATTTACGTCATAAGCATTAAATGGTATATAGATAGCATTTTCAACCCAGTAAACCTTTATTAAGCTGCTTTGATCAACATTAAATATTTCTGGAATATTAGTAAATGTAGAAACATCTGTATAGTTTAAATTATCGGGCCCAGAAACCACAACTCTCTTTCCATAGATTGTTTCTTCTTCGTATGCTTCTGGGGCATCAGTATAATACTCAACAATGTACTCAGTAGCACCATCTTGCAGAACAACATCAATTCCCTTTTCCTCAACAACTTTTCCAGTTATTAAAGACAGTAAATTCCTAAGCCATGATAACAAACCATTTTTCTTATTATATATTACATTTCCGCTAATTTTAATTTCTGTCTTGACAGTTCTTTCAAACCCGCCGCCGCTCCTCTTAACAACAGAAATATTTTTAGCTTCTTTTGGAAGTTCTACACTAACTACGTCGGGAGCTTCCAGCGAAACTACCTTAACCCACTTTACCGGCACGCCAACCTTTATTCTTGAATGTGTTGTGTGAATACCCTTTATCTTCTTACTAGTTTCGTTAATACTAATTATTTTTGTTACATTATCCGTTACGTTACTTATAATTGTAGCATTAAATATGGTTTCGTTAGTTTGATTACTGAAAGTTGTTTGATTGATTATTTGGGTTTCATTTGTTATTGATTCGTTTGTAACAAGTAGAGTAACTGTTTCGTTGCTTGTGCTATTTGTTTGATTTTCGGTCTGAGAAACTTGCGAAGTATTCTCAGTTTCTTGAGGTTGTTCTTGTGAAACAGACTTAGAAGACCCTGGTTCTTCAGGTGTAGAAGAACTAGGTTCAGACTCGGCCCCCGGTTCTCCAGTTTGCTGACTAGAATTATCAGAAATAATCTCAGCTAATCCTTCTAAAAATCTTCCAGAAATGATTTGTTCTACAACTTTGCCGGTTTGCTGAACGATAGATTTTCCAGTGCTAGCTTGATAAGCAAAAGAAAATACAATCAGTGATGCTAAAATGACAAAAACCAATTGTAGAGTAAATGATTTTTTACTTTTGGCTGTTGCAGAATAAGATGAATTAGATAAATTTTCAGAATTTTTGACTTGTGGAAGGGTTGCTCCCACATATCTTTTTTTAACCTTCCCATCCTCCCTATAAGACTCGTAGTAATATGGGCCGTGCAGCTTGCCCCCTTTTTTTATATACCTCTTATAAACCATGTGCAACAACTCTTTTTAAGTTATAAAATAGAGAAAATTATAATATTTAAACATGTCTAAGCTAAAAAATAACTATTAGTCCGCATAAAATAAGCCGAAAACAGGTTACTCTACAATATTACATAAAATTAATTACTTTATCCAGCGAAAGAAAGCCTTTTTTTATGCACTGGAGAAACAATGGCGCTTCTTATAGATTCAAACAAATCGTTGAGAAAAGTTTCATTATCATCATTAAGCTTCATCTTTGCAAGAACAGTTATTAAATTGCAGGAACTTTGCTCATTATATTCCAAACAGACCTCCGGTTTAAATAAAACGCGGCCGTATAACGCACGTTCCCTCATCGGCATGTCTTTAAAATTCTCATTAATCGAATCAAATAAAGAATCTTTAAATTTTTCCTCAAGTCCAAAATTATGAAGAAAAAAAATACCACAAGGATTGCCTCTAAAACCTAATGAGTAACTTACACCCTGCGAACATAAATATACTATTTCTTCATTTATAGAAAGATTATTCTGATCAGAAGATCTAATATTTCTGAGCTGGTATTTCCACCATTCGTACATTTTATAAGTTAGAAATGTACTTTTCATATTACTTTTTAGGCGTAAATCAACTTAAAAACCATTATTATTGCATAGAATACACATAGTAATCTTTAAATAAAAACTAATTCTATATAATAAATGAAAAAGGTGATAGTGATAAGTTTAGGCGGATCTCTTATTATTCCTGAGAAAATAAACTTCAAGTTTCTCGATAATTTCAAAAAAACATTAAGAAAACATTACAAAACCTATAAATTTGTAGTTGTTTGCGGCGGAGGAACGATAGCAAGAAAATATATCGCTATGCTAAAAGAAGAGGGAAAATCAAAATCAGAGTTATCACAAGCAGGTATAAGAGCAACAAGAATGAATGCTATGTTTATGATGCAGTTCTTTGGAAAAGAAGCAAACGATGCGCTTCCTGGAGACATGAAAGAAGTAAAGGCTAATCTAAACAAAAATGATGTCGTTTTCTGCGGAGCCCTAAGGTATGCAGCGGATTCGACTTCTGACGGGACTTCAGCAAAACTTGCTCAATTTTTAAAAACAGACTTTATTAATATGACAAATGTCAAGGGGCTTTATACAGCTAATCCGCTGACAAATAAAAATGCTAAATTTATTCCATACGAATCCTGGAAAAATTTCGAAAAAAGGGCAAATAAAATAAAGTTTCATGCCGGACAGCACTTTGTTCTGGATCAAAATGCCGCTGTGATGATAAGAAAGCATAAAATTAAAACATATATACTTGGAGAAGACCTGAGAAACCTGGATAAAGTTCTAAAGGGCCGGAAATTTACCGGAACTCTTATCTACAAGTAAATTAAAAAGGTCTGTAAATCTGTATTCTTTATTCAATTCGTTTATAATTTGCCAATAAAACATAATATTTATATAGTGTTATAACATTGTTATAACATGAAGCAAGAAATGATAAAGCAAATTGTACGTGTTGGTAATAGCGCGGGAGTTATACTTCCAAAAGAATGGCTTAATGGAAAAGCAAAAGTTGAATTAATAGTTGCTCCTACAGACATAAAAAAAGAAATTTTTGAAATACTAAAAGATTATTTGTGGGATATACGTGGAATTTACCTTGCAGGTAGTTATGCGCGCAAAGAGGAAACAGAAAAAAGCGACATAGATACAATAGTAATAACCGGAAAAACAAATAAAAAAATCGAAAAAGGAAAACACAGTATATTGTTTATATCCCAAGAAAAAGTTGAAGCGGCTCTAAAAGACAATGTTTTGCCAATTCTTCCTATGCTTAAAGAAGCAAAAACGCTCTTAAATGAAGAATTAATAATAAAATATAAACAAACAGAATTAACGCAGAAAAACCTAGCCTGGCATATAGAATCTACAAAGTCCATTCTAAAAATAATAAAAGAATTTATAGAATTAAATAGAGAATATGGAAAAACTTCTGATGCAGTATCTTATTCATTGATATTAAGAATTAGAGGAATATATATTGTTGACTCTTTAATTAAGAAAAAAATGTGGACTAAAAAAGAATTATTAAAATTAATTGACAAAATATCTGGCTCGTTAGAAGCTTATGAAGGATATTTAAGAGTCAAAAATAATATGAGAAAAAAAGAGAATCTTCCGATAGAGCAAGCAGAGAAACTTTACAATTATATTGATAGAAAAATAAGAGAACAAGAAAAATGGCTAACAAGAAAAAAATAAAAAAGGCTATAGAAAGCTATCAAAAAAGAATAGAAGAGCACGAAGAAAAAATAAAAACATATGAAGGAAGGAAAGACTATCTTAAAGAATATTGGGAAAAAGAAATTAAAGAGCTCGAAAGAAGAAAGGCCAAAAAGCAGGATAAATTGGAAAAATAACAAAATGATAGATACAAATAACATAGAAACAGCAAGAAAACAGATAAAATTTGAAAAAAAGCCAATAATAGTCAAAGCTAAAGACAATATTTTCAACAGAAAAATGCTTGAGTACGGAAAATTTGACATTCTTCTCTCTCCAGAAGCTGGAAAAGATAGAAAACAGCAAAAAGACGGCCTAAAACAGCTGGATTCTGGTATAAATCACGTTTTAGCCAAAATAGCATGCAAAAACAACATATCGATAGGCATTGATTTTGAAGAATTAAACAGTTTAGATAAAAAAGAAAAAGCAATCAGGCTTTCAAGAATAAAGCAAAATATCTCGGTTTGCAGAAAAGCAAAAACAAAAATTAAAGCTCTGAATTATAAAGATAAGAGGGATGCATTCAGCCTTCTGCTGACTCTCGGAGCATCAACAGCTCAGGCAAAAGAAGCTATATCTTAACATAAGGTAATATTTTTAATATACCTAAACCACTGAATAATATGAGCAAAAAAACAGAGGAAAACAATATTATCGAAAAGCTTTCCCCCTTAGAAATAAAAATAATTCCATATCTAAACCTCGGCTTTTCCGAAATAACTAAGAAATCCGGCTTAGACGAGGTTTCTACTCTCCGAGCATTAAAATTCCTAGAAACTAAAGGAATTTTAAAAATACGAATTCGAGAGAAAAAAACCATAGGGCTGGGAACCAACGGAATTTATTATAAAAAAACACATCTGCCGGAAAGAAAGCTTATTATTCTTTTAGAAAGTCAAAATAATATTCCATTGGACGAAGCAAAAAAGCTGTCTAAATTAACAGAAAACGAATTTAAAGTTTCTTTAGGCGTACTAAAAAGCAAAGTATTTATCGAATTAAAAGAAGGAAAAATCACCCTAATTGCATCAAAAGCTGAACTTGTTAAAAAATATCTTGAAGAGCAGCTTATTGATTCTCTGCCTCTCGAACAGGATCAGTTAAAAGCGGAGCAGCTTCATGCCCTTGAAAATCTTAAAAAAAGAAAAGATATAGTTGAAATCAAGACAAAGCAGATAATAGATTTTGAGCTGACAGAAAGCGGAAAGCAAATAGCCGGAAAAGAAATAAAGTCAGAATTTTTAGAAGAAGTAACTACAGACTTAATAAAATCCTGGGCAAAAAACAAGAAATTTAGAAAATATGATATTCAAGCCAAAGTTCCTGAAATATACGGAGGAAAAAAGCATTTTGTAAATCAGTCAATAGAATATGCAAAGAGAATCTGGCTGGAGCTTGGATTCAAAGAAATGTCAGGAAAATTGACAGAAACTTCATTCTGGAATTTTGATGCACTTTTCACTCCCCAGGATCATCCGGCAAGAGAAATGCATGATACTTTCTTCTTAAAAGAAGTTGAAGGAAGACTACCGGAAGCAAAAATAGTAAATAAAGTCAGACAATCTCACGAATCCGGCATCAGCGGCAGCAAGGGCTGGAACTATAAATGGAAGGAGAAAGAGGCAAAGAAAGTAATTTTAAGAACGCACACAACTTGTTTATCAGCGAGAACTCTAGGATCCATAAAACCAAGCGACTTGCCTGCAAAATATTTCGCAATAGGCAAAGTATTCAGAAACGAGACCCTTGATTGGAATCACGGCTTTGAATTTTATCAAACTGAAGGAATTGTCATAGATGAAAATGCAAACCTATGCCATCTTCTTGGATATTTAAAGGAATTTTATCAAAAAATGGGATTCAATAAAATAAAATTCCGCCCTAGTTTCTTCCCCTATACGGAGCCTAGCGTAGAAATTGAAGTTTTTCATCCTGAAAAGAAGATCTGGGTTGAATTGGGGGGGGCAGGCATATTTCGCCCTGAAGTTACTGCTCCTTTGCTTGGAAAAGCAGTTCCTGTGCTTGCCTGGGGGCAGGGATTCGACAGAATAATAACAGACTATTATAAAATTAAAGATCTTAGAGAAATGTACTCTAATGACCTTAAAAATCTAAGAAATAAAAATTTCTGGATAAAATAACATGGCAAAAATAAAATTCCCAAGAAAAGAAGCGGAAAAACACTTCAAGCTGACCGCTGAAAATGTGGAAAAGATAAGCATGTTCGGCACCCCTGCTGAACTAAATGATGATTTCCTAGAAGTAGAAATTTTTCCAAACAGGCCGGATTTAATTTCGCTGGAAAACTTTGCAAGAGCATTTAAAGCCTTTACAGGAAAGTCTTCAGGCATAAAAAATTACAAAATAAACAAGCCGGAAAAAGACTTTAAAGTTAAAATCGGCTCTTCCGTCAAAGAAGTGCGTCCTTTTACGGCCTGCGCAATAATAAAAGGCCTTAAATTCGACGATGAAAAGATTAAGTCCGTTATAGATTTGCAGGAAAAGCTTCATACTACAATAGGAAGAAACAGAAAAAAGGTTGCAATTGGAATTTATCCGCTTGAAAAGATAAAACTTCCAATTAAATATGAAGCACGCACTTCTAGTGATATAAAGTTTATTCCTTTAGAAATGTCTCAGGAAATAAACGGCCTGGAAATACTGCAAAGACATCCAACTGGAAGAGAATATGCACACTTACTATCTGATTATAAAAAATTCCCGGTTTTTGTTGATTCCAATAATAAAATACTTTCAATGCCTCCTATAATTAACAGCAATGAAACAGGAAAAATTACGCAAGAAACTAAAGACGTCTTTATAGAATGTTCCGGCTCAGACTTGGAAGTTTTGAAAAAAACACTGAATATTATTGTTGTTACGCTAAGCGAGATGAATGGAAAGATATTTGCAATGGAGCTAGATTATGACAAACCGCTGATCACTCCAGATCTAACTCCGGACAAAATCTCCGTTTCTTTGGATAATGTAAATAAACTTCTAGGACTGGAGCTTAAAGAAAAGGATCTTTCTAATCTCTTGCCTAAAATGGAATACGAGTACAAAAACGGCAAGGTATCAATTCCTGCCTGGCGCTCAGATATTTTGCATGAAGTTGATATAATAGAAGATATTGCAATAGCATATGGATATGAATCTCTGATTCCAAAAATACATAAAGTTGCAACAATAGGAGAAGAAACCAAAAAAAGCAAAATAAAAACAAAAATATCCGAAATTTTAGCCGGCCTCGGCCTTATAGAAATTTCTTCTTATCATTTAATAAAAGCAGAAGAAGCAGAAAAAAACAAATCCAGCCTAATTGAGCTTGAAATATCAAAAACAGACTACAAATTTTTAAGAAACAGCCTGCTTATCCCAAATCTAAGAATTCTGTCTGAAAACAAGGACAACGATTATCCTCAAAGACTATACGAAATAGGGCCGATTTTCTCTTCTGACAAAAGAAATAAGTCAGAAACGGGCCTTCTTGAAACTGAAAATCTTATTATCTCCCTTACTCCGGGAAATTTTACAGAAATCAAGCAAATCTTAGACTATATAACAAAAGCGCTTAGAATCAAATACACAATAAAAGAAACAGCTCAAAAAGAGTTTATAGATGGAAGAGCTGCAGGCATTCTCATTAATGATAAAATTATAGGGCATATAGGAGAAATACATCCCGAAACTCTGATTAGTTGGAATCTAAGAATGCCTCTCGCAGTTATGGAGATATCGCTGGAAGAAATTTATAATATACTGAGTGAAAATTAAGGCATTTCTTTTACTGCAGATTTCTCAATAATTAAATTAATCTTGTAACCGTTATATTCTCTAGTACATAATCCATTTTCTATTAATTCTCTATATGCCTTATCGCCTATTCTTAAATGAAATATGCTGTGACTATTACTGTGCGTCTCTACAACTTCTATTTTATCATCGCACTTAGGAAGAGAATAATTTAAAAATAAAAAATCATAACTTCTATTTTGCTCGGTAAATTGCAAATTAAGAACGGGAGTGTGTGTTTTTGTACTCTTTAACCATGATGCCTTTGTTTGCGATAAGCGAAGCGTTATATCTTTATCAGTTCCAACAAAAACAACCCTGGCATCTTTACCATCTTTTTCGCCTTCGCTCATGAAATAACAAATAAAGTCGGATATAAAGGCATTATGTTAAAATAAAATATATATTAAAATTAGTCAAAAATTAGCTTGCTAAATTTATAATAGAAGGCATAACTTATAGGGTTTACAAATCTCAGGAGAATACTTCTCTTGATGACACCCAAGAACTAAAGTTCTTGGTGGACCTTGGTCTTTGCTATCCGTAAAAGCTTCTTTCTTTCCTTATATTATTAACAACCGGCTTTTTCATGCTTGCTAAAATGCTTCTAAAGTTTGGCTTTATTGAATTCCAGACTTTGTATATTTTTATTATCAGCTCAGCTTCGTTCTTTTCAGAGTAATCTATCTCTAAATCCAGAGAAAATACGCTTAATTCAGATAAAACGTCATAAATTTTATCAATATTTTTTTTATCTTCCGATCCTAATGACTTTAAATATGCAAGATAAACTCTTGGAGCATTAATTGGATTAAGAATCATATCTAAAAATGCAAGAGAATTTACAATTTTTTCCATAATCACCTTTCTTACCAGTCTAAGCAAGCATTCGCTCTCCCTATCTATTTTATCAATCTCAAAATCTTCATTTAGTTCTTTAAAACTGGGCAATTTATACTTTTTAGCAAGTGCAGAATAAGATTTTATTAAATCAGCAAGTTCCATATCAAGAGCTAAGAAATATGTTTTATATATTTAACTGACTACTTTTCTTTTTCTCTAAGGCGAGGTTTGACAAGCGTTTTAAAATTATCTTTTAATATGTCTCTGACAATTTGTCTTTCCTGCACTCTAGCTTTTCTTTCTAACTTAGAATCTTGGATATAATAAATAATAGGCGGATGAATCAAAACTGAAGCAGCAAAAACATATCCTGAGTTTCCATAATAATTATCCATGTCTCTTCATTCTTCAGACTTTATATAAACCTTTCTGAAAAACAGGAAAGCCCCAGCCGAGAATTGAACTCGGGACCTCGTCCTTACCAAGGACGCATTCTAACCGCTGAACTACTGGGGCAAATGTATAGATCACTTTAATCTTAAACGTATAAAAAGATTCCTCAGAAAAACCTTTTACCTTTGCATAGTGGTCAATAAGTAATTTAAACATACATTGTCTATATTTAAAATGAGAATTAGATTAGAAAAAGGTAAACAAAAAGAACTTATTCTATTAGCTAAAAATGATAATACATGGAAAGAATTATCAAAAAAAGTAAACCTAAATGAAAATTATTTAGCTAATGATCTAAAAAGCGAAAGAAGATTAATTTCAGAAAATATATATAACAAATTTTGCGAACTTTGTCAGCTGAATTTTGATCAATTTATAATTAAAAGATTGAATGATAATTGGGGAAAGTCTAAAGGGGGACTTAATTCCCGTGGTTCGACAATTAAAATTAAAATTCCTAAGCCCAATGAAAGTTTAGCAGAAATTGTCGGAGCAATTCTGGGAGATGGCCACATAATGTATCATAAAAAGGAAAAGAAAATAGGAGTTTATCAAGTAAATATCACGGGAGACATAAATAAAGATAAAAACTATCACACCATATATTTAAGAAAATTATTCAAGGATTTATTTAACATAAAAACCAGAGAGATTATTTCATCAAGAAATGATGGAAGACATCTAGTTGTTTATAGCAAAGAGCTAGTAAACTTCTTTATAAACATGGGTCTAAAAGCAGGTGATAAAATAAAAAATCAAACAACAATACCTAAATGGATATGGCAAAATAATAAATATCTTAGAGCATGTATTAGAGGACTAATAGATACAGATGGTTGTATACATAAAATGTCTAAAAAGGATCCACAACTACTGAGAATCAACTTTACTAATTATAATCAAACACTTTTAGAAGATACAAGAATAGCTTTCATAAAACTAGGTTTCTTCCCATCTAAAATCATATGTTATAAGCAGTTTTTTATTTCCAGAAAAGATAACATTAGTAAATATTTAAAAGAGATCGGATTTTCTAACAAGAAGCATCAGGATAGATTAAATCAATTCATAGCCCTGTAAGATAGAGGTCAAGTCTACGGGCCTCTGGCGCCCGAAACCCAGGTTCGAATCCTGGCAGGGCTATTTTATATTTCAAAATGAAAGAAAATAAACTAGTAAAACAAATTAAGTCTGGAGCAATTTTCATTTACCCAACTGACACAGTATATGGTCTTGGCTGCAATGCCTTAAACAAAAAAGCAGTTGAAAAAATAAAGCAAATTAAAGGAAGAGACAAAAACAAGCCTCTTTCTATAATTGCCCCCTCAAAATCCTGGATTTTGAAAAACCTTATTGCTAAAAAATCAATTGTCAATAAATATCTTCCAGGAAAATACACACTAATTCTAAAAAAGAAAAACCCAAATTATCTAAGTTATGTTTCAAAAACAAATACTCTTGGAATAAGAATCCCAAAACATAAATTTACAAAACTAATACAAAAAGCAGGAGTTCCCTTCATAACAACCTCTGTCAACTTGTCGGGAGAAAAATCAGCTTCAAGCTTAAAAGATATCAACAAAAACATTATTAAAAAAGTAGATATGATCATTAATTCCGGAATACTCTCAGGAAAACCGTCAACAATTATTCTGGAAAACGGCCAAACGCTCAAAAGATAAATTAAATACCTAGTTCATCCATCAGACTTCTAACTTGAGATTCATCTAAAATGCCGTATTTTTGATAATCCTCAGCAGTCATTATATTAATACTGCTTCCAATTCCAAGCAAAAATATAGATTTTCCTACTATATCATATATATGAGAATATTGAGAAAGATTTACTCTATTTTGTCCATCAAGAGCCACTCTTGAATCTGCCAATTTTTCTAAGCGATCATCGCTTAAATTATTTGTAGGATATAAGTCTAAACCCTTGTCTTCGAAAGTTACATAAAATACTCTTTCCTTTCTAAGATGACTTGGAATAACAACTCTCCCGCTAGAATCTGCCTTCGTTTCATAAGTGCCGCATAAAATATTGCTTTCCATAAAAAACTTTCAACGATAACCCTTTTAAACTTAACCAATTTATAGGAATCATAGACCCTCGGTTCTATGCTCTTGTAGTCTAGTGGTAAGGACGACGCCCTCTCGTGTCATAGCCGAGATTTAACTCGTTGAGAGAATAATCTCAGTCCTCTCTAGGACGGGCTTTGTGTTTACCAAAGCCTTATATTTTTTGAGGCGATGGAGAACGGCGTAAACCCGGGTTCAACTCCCGGCAGGAGCATTTTGTTTTCCGAATGTTTTGATGCGTAAATTTATATAAGCCAAAATGAATAAAACAAAACTTAAATAATTACAAAATCTTATATAAATGACAAAATGACAGGAAAAAAAGAGATAGAAGAAATCCAGGATACAATAATCAAAAAAGAAATCCAGGATACAATTACGCCAGTTAGCAACGGAAAAGCAACGGAAGAAGAATTTTTTAATGTCTTAAGGATGATTGCCCCGGGAACACATCTAAGAACTGCCCTTGATGGAGCTTTAAAAGCCGGAAAGGGGGCCCTGATAGTAGTGGAAAATGAGCATCTTATTCCATTACTGGATGGAGGATTCAAAATAAATTGCCGTTTTACACCTCAAAAGCTTGTAGAACTTACAAAAATGGATGGAGCGATAGTATTATCAAAAGATATGAAAAAAATTAGTTTTGCGAATGTCTTATTAACGCCGGATAGTAAAATCAAAACTTTGGAAACAGGAACAAGGCATAAAGCTGCTGAAAGAACTGCAAAACAAACAGGCACTTTAGTAATAGCAATATCAGAAAGAAAGCATGAAATCTCTCTTTTTTATAAAAATATTAAACACCCTATAAAAAACATTGATGTCATAATAAGAAAAGCATCCGAACATATTCAGCTTCTGGAAAAACAAAGAGAGCTCTTTGATTACAGCTTGGATAAACTCACTGCTTTGGAGCTAAAAAATAATCCCAGCTTAAATCAGGCAGTTCACACAATACAAAAAGGCAGACTAATACAAAAAATAGCAGAAGAATTAAGAAAAAATATAGTTGAACTTGGAAATGAAGGAACAATACTTAAAACAAGACTAAAAGAAATACTCTTGGGTATTGAAAAAGAAACTAATCTGGTTATAAGAGACTATACAAAGCTGGATGTTAAAAAATCGAAAATACTTTTGGAAACCCTGTCTTTCGACGAAATTCTCGATCCTGAGAACATTCTGAAAGCTTTGGCTTATGAGGAATCAAGCAAAGAAGCTGTAAAAGGCTGGCGTATTTTATCAAAGACTACTCTTTCAGAAGCGGAAATTGCAAAACTTGTAAAAGAAACTGGAAGTCTTGACAGGGCAATTCACTCTAACATGGAATTTTATTCCGGAATTCTTGGAGAAAATACGGGAAGCTTCAAGCAGGAAATAGACAAGATCAAAAGAGATGTAGATTAATTGTAATCTAAATCAGTATATCCTGTAAATCTTTTATATTATCAACAGTCCTCTACTAATGATATAATATCTATTCTAAAAGTTACTAAATACTTTATAATTAACAATAATTTTATCCTTTAATTGATGCTAAAAATGTAAAGTCTGATATTTTATATATCTCTACAATTTATTAATATATAATTGGATCTTAATACATCAATTAATGTCTCAACATTTTACTTATTATTCTGAATAAAGTTAATTTTAATCTTAAAATGCATATTAATTATTTTATCTTTGCAGAACAATAAGCTATGGCTGCATCAATCTCGCTTGTATCCATGCCGGATTCAATTAAAATTTGAATAGGATTACTTTGAACAGGAGCGCTGGCATTTGCAGCATCATTTTCTAAGTCAGTTATACAGATCTGGCCAAGTATAGTAGCTATCGCGCTTCTTCCGAGTAAATTCCAGGATAATAAATACTTGAATTCGACGCTAAACACTTTTTTATGTCTCCCTGGCTTGAAAATAATCGGCTGCTCTGAATTTTCTTTGGCAGGAATAAGTTTATTCTTTTTTCCCGCTTCTACTAAAACGGGAGCATTATTTTCATTCTCATACCCAAAATAAGCAGTATAATTTCCAAAAGTTCCGTCAACACACTCTAAAATTGGTATAATTTGATCTTCTGCATCGGTCAAATTAATTAGGCCCGCGTCTTCCCTAGTACATCTTCCAGCGTAATCGCCATGATCTAAATGCGCCTGAATGGCAGTCTCTCCAACAGATATAGTGTAAATATTATCTGGATTTCCGGGAGGCATATGGCATAATTCAACTTTCTTCTCAGCCTGCGCCAACACTAAACTAAGAGAGAAAATTACAGAAACAATTAATGTTAAAACTAACAGTGTTATTTTCTTATATTTTATATTGTTTATCATCTTATTTTATAAACTATCAAGCGACTTTAAACATACACTGACCATATCCCTGTGCGATGCATTTTGCCTCAACGCAGTCAACCTCTTTTTTAAAAATATACGAAAAAATTCCGGCAATAACCCCAGAGGTTAGAGTGCAGACAGGCATTTTAGATTTAGTTCTCTTCTTTTTCATCCACTCCTGCGCAAGTGTGCCCTTTCTTATCATAATTAATGCCTCTTTTTGTTTGTTATCTATTTCCTGTATAAGCATTTCCCCTAATCCATAAACATTAAACAATTCCTGAAGAGTTTTTATTACTCCTGTGTCTGTTTCGCCGATTTTCGTCCCTAATCTTGCAGCATCAGTCATAAAAACATCTTTCATCTTTTTGTAAACTTTTGCATGCTCAACAAAACTCGACATCTTTTTGAAGCTTGATCTTTTAGCTATGTCATAAAGTTTTGATTCATCAATTTCCTGCAGCTCAAGAATAGCCAAAGCATTAAGCATTATCTCGCTGTCACCAAGCAGCTTTATCTTCCCATTATCTATATCAAACTGCCTGACAAAAAGCAATTTTTTTAAAATAGGGCTCAATACCATTTTATCACCCCTAAATTATTAATCTTTATATTAATCAATGCAGACCTTATTAACATAGAACTCAAGTTATAACATATTATTTCATTACTTTTTATATTAATATTGTCCTCTAACATCTTCCCTTTTTATTTTACCTCTATCCCAGTTAAAGAATTATCTAAACTTATAAGCTTTTGCCCGGTTTTCATATGCTTATCTAAATGCGATGCGCTTGCTTTGCTTACAAGCTTCTCGCACGCATGCAAAATTGCCCTTCTGACATCAGCAATTTTATTTTCAAAGAAGAAGCAATTTAATTCCCCGCGCAAAGAAATTTCCATAAAACCACCATGATGGAACATAAATCTTTCATAGAGCTCCTCGCCCAAATAATCTGTGCCAAGATACCAGATTGGATCGAATTTCTTTTCAACTAATTTAATAAAATCTTCAAGGATTTTATTGTTTCTGTCTATCTCCTTAAAAGTGGTCTTTCCAGGTACAAATGGCAGAAATTCAGATTTTACCTTCAGGTAATAGCTTGGTACTTTCATCTCCGCTTTCTTTTTCTTTCCCCCTGCTCTTCTCCCTTTAAACATCGTACTTTTTCTTTTTCCAACTTTCTTTACAACTTTCTTTCCTCTTTTTTTCATATTTTATATTAATCACAATATCTCACTACTTATAAGTTTTATTCTAAGTCCTTAAGTAAATCATTTGTTGTAATAACCTTAATTTTATTTTGATTTTTAAAATGTTTATCTTCTGTCCAGATTATAGCATTAAATGCAAGTGCACAAGCTAAAAATGGAACATCATCTTTATCTTTTATCAATTTGTCTGCTTGGTTTATAAAAGGTTTGTAAAAATCAGGATTCACTACTCTTATATATTTAAATAAAGTTTCAATTAAAATATTAAATTCTTCTTCCGATATTCGTGCCTTTTTCATTATTTCATGCTTATACTTTAATATCTCACTCAAAGTGTCTGGTGTCAGAATTTCTAACCCTGCCTCTATAATTATCTTTCTTGTTAAACTCGGCTTAATTAAGGCATAAATAATAATATTAGTATCTATTACTAATCTCATTATAAATTATGTCTTTTCGTTATTCCTTTTTTAATCTTGTTAGCTATTTCCTCTGCATCTTCTTTTGTAAGCTTGCTTTTTGAAGCAATCTTCTCAATTACATCTAAATCTTTTACCCTTTCTTCTATTGCCCTTCTTGCTATTTCACTCCATCTAATATCACTGAACATTTTCATTTTCTTATGGAGCTCCTCGGGAACTGATAAAGTTATATTTGTCATACTTAATTATGTGTTTTCACATATTTAAATGTTTACCTTCTAAACACCTTTTTCAACTCACGATCTGTTTTCTTATTTCTGAAATAAGCTCTCCAGGCTTCTATAATGCTTGCTCTTTCAACGCTGTCAAAAATCTTAAGATCTTTTCCTCCAAACTTATTTACAACTTTTCTAAGAGCATTCTTAAATAAATAAGCGTCTCCTTTTGTTGTAAAATGTCCCGTTAATACAAAAGGCTCATCAAATCTTAATTCTACGAATCCTCTAGGAACTAAATATCTTGCCATTTCATGAGATCCGTCAGCAAAAACAAACTCTCCAAAATGAGCTTTCAGCTCTTTTAGCAATAAAAGCGTTCTCTGTTTCTTAAGTCTGCCATCTTCAAACATTTCCATAGCATTTCCGCCGTCTATAACGGGAACAATATAGTGCCTCAACTTAATCAGGAACAAAGGCAAAAACAATGAAGCAACCCAAATCCAGATTATCCAGGATATTCCGGCAATTCCCCCAACAGCAACCACTCCGGCTCCTGCATCGACAACTCCTGCCGGAATATTTCCGTGTGGGATAAAATCGCTAGGCCTTGGAATATTAGGCACCCTAAAGCCAAAGATAGTTCTGTTTTCGTCTTCGTAAGCTCTAGCCCTAGAGCTTTCATCACTAATGCCCCCGATACTTACATTATCTCCAACATATAAAGTGACATTAACTAAAAGAGAACTGCAAGAGATACAACTTCCTCCCAAACATACAGATGTATCTTTAGCAAAACAATCTTCAGAACTTACAACTTTAAAGCATCCGTCAATAAACTTACAATCAATAGCAACACCATTGCTGCAGCTCTTTCCCTCAAATGGGCATTCATTTAAGCAGGCAGTTACAACACAACCCTGAATTTCAGTTTTCTGTACACCTGTACAGCTATAAGTGCATATTCTGCTTTGATTTCCGGCAACACAATCACTCCAATTGCCGCAATTAAATACGCATATAGGCTGCGGTGAAATTCCTCCGCCTCCGCCGCCATCTCCTCCTCCGCCTCCGCCAGCGGCAGGGGCAGTAACACTAAATGTAACATTGACAGTGTCATTTCTGTTTCCAGCTGTATCATTAGCATAAACGCTAAATACATATGATCCAACTGCAATGCTTCCATTTGACGCGTTAAATCCTGTTCCAAAAAGAACACTTTCATTTCCAGTCATGCTAAAGTTTGTCACGCCGTTATTCAAACTATACATCACGCTTCCATTTTCATTTAATGTAACATTAAACAAAAGAGGCAAACTCGTAGTAAGATAACTTGTATTCGCAGGCGAAACAATTGTAACGCTAGGAGGCGTTGTATCAGAAGCAAAAATATTTACCATCTGCGTTCCGGAACTTATTGCAACATTATAACTATTATTTACTCCGTACAATCCAGATGACGTTGCATTTACAGTATAAAACAATTCAACATCTCCGCCGTCTCCTGCTGCTCTCTTTACTCTTTCAGTAACATTAAAGAAAGCCAGTCCGTTTGCATTGCTCGTTCCAGTCAGCACGCCGGTAAGCCCGGTCGCATTAACACTAACATTCGCCCCCGATATCGTAGCCCCCGTTGCATTGTTCGTCACGTTCACAATGACGTAATACTGCACAAACAAGTTCGATCCCGCCGATGATACAATCTTGGCAGATGTATCTGTGAAACTAACGTTGAGAAATGTTGCATTGACGCTTGAATTTATCCAGGCTTCTACTGTGCTTGCCGGAGCTCCATTCAAAATAGAATCTATTAAACTAACATTATTTGAAGATATATTAATACTATTAACAAAAGCTTTTACGTTACATCTTTTAATTATGACATTTGGAGCGGTGTTATTTACTTTAATTCCAAATGCTCCTCCGACTAAAGCTCCGTCAACAATAAAACTCCCACAGTCCATAATTATGTTTGGAGAAGACAATGTCCCACCAATACTAGCAGAATTTGCACAAATCGGAGAACCATCACAAGTGTGAGAAGCAGTCAAACTAGAATCAGTTGTAACAGTACTGCCACAAAAGTCAGTAGCTGCACAATCGTAAACTGTAAGACCAGTAAATTTATTAAAATTATAAAAAGCAAAAGTTAAAATTAATAATGTAAAAATAAAAGTTCCAAATATCACCTGACTTTTTTGCATAATTTAGCTAGGAAAAACAGGTATAAAAGTATTTTGTTAATAAACCTCAGAAGCCAAGATATGTAAAATTAATAGAATAATAAAGGTAAATTTCATAAAGTCTAGATTACCTAGTATCTAAATCTGCCCAAGAATTGGATAATCCTACACTAAAATTATTAGTGAGATTATTAACAAATCTAGCAGAATTATCGGAATAAACGACATTAACTCCATCATTATGGTTTTTCCAATTTTCATTATTATAAAACCAAGTATCCGAAACTAAAGCTAATTTCTGTCCCTCTACTTGTCTTAATGTTAACGGTCCACCGTGAGGCTCACCTCTAAAATAATAATGGCATCTGGTAATTTGACCTGGAACACCGAGATTTTGAACTCCAGTCGCAGGATCATTTTCTTGGAAAATTTTCTTCTGGCTAGGGCAATAGAAAACTTTAGCCTTATTGTAAAGTGGAGCATTAGCTTGAAGTAAATGTCCGTAATGAACATAAGTTGGAGTAG